>Ga0265314_10003803_pt1 | contig 14421 bp, 13 predicted proteins | sample 4126metaG_FD_203106 | JGI IMG/M metagenome (GOLD analysis project Ga0265314, IMG submission 203106) | Rhizosphere microbial communities from Carex aquatilis grown in University of Washington, Seatle, WA, United States - 4-1-26 metaG | ecosystem: Host-associated > Plants > Roots > Rhizosphere >... | reverse complement strand
CCACCAGGCCCGCCGCCGGCGCCTCCGAAGCCCGCGCCTCCTCCGCCAAATCCGCCGCCCGCGCCTCCTGCGCCGCCAAAACCGCCGGCGCCACCACCAAAGCCGCCCCGGCCACCGCCCCGGCCGCCGCGGCGGTTGTTCTGATTCGTGGTGGCTCCAGGATTGCCGGTGTTATTGACATCTCCAGAAATGTATGGCTGAGCAACTATTGGCGCTGCTGTCTGCCGCCCGGTGAGATCATACCCCAGCTGCAGGGTTTCGCTTCGCGTCCCCAGCACGTGGGTCATGCTTTGCATCGTGATTTCGGTGACCTTGCTGCCGTCATAGGGGATCGTGTCCCCCTGGCGCACGCTGGTCATCGACGCGCCGCTGCGGTCGCTGGTTTCAATAAACGCCGCATAACCTTTGTCATCCTGGATCACGCCGACGAACACGGGCGCGGGCCCCGTCGTGACGCGTGTCGGCTCCGCGGGCGGGGATCCCGATGGATCGTACGTGCGCCGGTCGCGGGCAAAGATGCTCTCAGTGGCCAGAATGTTGTATTCCTCGGGAGGCGTCGTCGCGCCCGTGGCATTGGGGTTGAAGCCATTGAAGCCGTAGTTGTTATAGCCCTGGTTGTAGCCGCCCGGCCCATAATTGCCGCCCCCGCCGCCAAACCTTCCACCGCCTCCGCCAGGGCCGCCGAAACCGCCGCCGCCGCCATTGAAGCCGCCGCCACCACCACCAAAACCGCCCCCGCCGAAACCCCCGCCACCGAACCCCCCGCCGCCACGGCCTCCGCCGCGGCCGCCGCGCTGGCCAAAGGCCGGCATCACCAGACTCACCGCAAGGATCACCGCTGTGAATGCAATCGTTCGTTTCATTGTGCACCTCCCGTCGGGGCAGTTGCCGGCGCCGTCGCCGGAGTGGAAAGCATATCGAGTTGCTGCTGCCGTTGCCGGGCCATCCGCGTCTCGAGATCTTCAGTCGTGGGCGCCGCCGCACCGCCCGTCGCCGGCGCGGAAGCCGGTTGTGTGGTCTCAGCACCACCTGCCGGTCCAGTACCTGGAGCGCTGAGCTGCTTCTGCCGCTCGGCCTCCATTCGCGTCTCGATGTCCCGTTCCTTGCCGGCACTCAGACCGCTCGCCGGTTTGGTCGCCGCAGGCTTCGTCGAAGTGCTCTTGGACGCCGGCTGGCTGGCCGCGCCCTTCACCGGCTTGGGTGCGTAAATCAGCGCTGTGAGTGTCAGGTTCACCGCCAGCACATCCTGCCCGGGCGGCTGCGAGGCAATCGCCATTTCATCCACCCGCATCGGCGTGCGCGAATTTTCCAGCGAATACAAAAACCGCGAAAAACCCGCCGAGTTCCCCTTCGCCTGCGCCTTAAAGGTCGCTTCCTCGTAATCCGTCTTGGTCACCGGCCGGGTCACCGTGTTGGCCACCCAGTTGGAAATCGTCACGCCGGTCTGCTGGGCAAACGTCGTCACCGCCGTGTGCACCTGCTGGCCCATCGCCGCCGGGCTCGTCAGGATGCCCAGCTTTTCCCACTTGTCCTTCACCACCGTCGCCCGGTCCAGGAGTTGCGAATCGTTCTTGTACTGGCTGTTTTCCTTAAGCAGCTGCGCCTGCATGCTCGACACATTCGCAAAGAACACGGAATTGACGATCAGGTACAGCACCCAGAGGCCGATGACGCCTCCGACCGTCCAGGCAATCAATTGTTCCCGTTTATTGAGTGTCACTTTGACTCCGTTGCGTTGTAGGTAAATTTAATTTTGAAGGTGAAGAGCCGGCTGGTCTGATCCTGCGCCAGATACGTATTCACCGGCTGCGAGAAGCGCTGGTCCGGGTCGTTGAGCATCGAATCCACGAGGCCGCGCACCATTTCCTGGCTCATCGCCTGCCCCGCCAGTTCCCAGCCTTCCTGGCTGCTCCCCAGGCTCGTTGCCCAGATCGTGTTGGCCTGCGCTGGGAAAAGCTGCGTAAGGTCCCGCAGCACCGTGATAAAGTGCGGCCCCTTCGGAATCCACTTCACCGCGTCGTCGTACCGCTTCTGCATCGCGGTGGCTTCTTTGACCTGCGTCGTCCGCTGGGTGTTGCGGTTGCGATCCTGGATCGATTTGAGTTCGCTGTTCAGCGAGCTCAGGTAATACACCCCGCCCGCAATCAGCACCGCCGCCACCGCCGCCGCCGTCAACCCCAGCTTCTTTTGCAGGCTGACCGCCGGCGCCTTGGGCGGCGCGAGCCGCGAATCCATAAAGTTGATCGGCAGACCCGCCGGATCCATCGCCACCAGCGCCAGCGCCACCGCCGGTGCATAGGCATCCGCGCCCGGGGAATCCGTGGCCACCAGGTTGCGCAATTCCGCCGTCGATACCGGCACATTCAGTTTCTGTTCGAGAATCCTCCGCGGGCCGTCACTGGTCCCGGACGTCCAGAGCGTCATCCCCGCCGGGCTGCCATTGGCTGGAATCGACGCCATGTTCCGCCGGATTTCACCGGCCAGCGCCGCAATCGAATCATCGCCCTCTCCGATCACGCTCAAATACCGCAGCTGCGTGGTATCCGCCCCGTGCTGCACCACCAGTTCCGCCCCGCCGGTCCCCAGCGAAAGCACCATCGATCCGCTCTTGGGCAGTTTGCTGCTGGCCCGGCCCAGGGCCGCGCCCGTGCTCGTCACACCCAGTACCTTAAGCCCCGCCACCCGACCGATCTCCGCACATTCATCCACCATGATCCGGTTGGTGGCCACCAGCAGCACCGTCGTCGGTTCGGCAGTGCTGGGCGTCCCCGCGAAATCCATCACCAGGTTGTCGAGTTCCGAGGAAAACTCACCCTCCGCCTGCAGCCGCAGCGTGCTGGCCGCGAGTTCCAGGGGCGCCGCGGGGACTTCCTTCCGCCGCGTGACCAGCCGTTTGGCGGGCAGGCCGAACACCGCTTCCCTGGCGGTAAACTGTTTCTCTTTCAGGAATTGCGCCAGCGCCGTCCCCATTTTTTCCGGCGCGCTTAAATGCACCCCTTCCGGAAACAGGAATTCCCCGAAATTGCCCACCACCGGGCGCTCGCCCTTCATGGTGACTTCCGCCACCTGAATGCTTTTCTGCCCGATTGCCAGGCCAAGTACTTTTTTGCCAACCTTCACAAGGTTACTCCATTAGCGAACGCCGATCGACAAGGGACTGCTTGACTTCTGGCGTTCCAATGCATTGACCGGCCCCTGGCCGCTGCGTAACGATTCGAGCACCGAAGGATCCAGCGGCCAGCCCGCATCACTCAGGTCCCGCCGATAGACAATCTGGGGAGTGCCCGACGATGCGTCGACCACCACCTTTACCCGTTTAAAAGCACGCCCATCCTGGCTCACAGTTACAATATCCGCCGAATAAACCGTCGAACTCCCCGTGATCATCACCCCCCAGCCAGGGTTGGCGTTTGGATCATTCGGGTTGTTGTTGGTGGTGGTCCCGCCGGTGCCGGTACCCCCAGTGGTACCGCCTGTTGTGCCGGTAGTGGTTGTGCCTGAAGTATTTGGACCGGTTTTGACATATTGTACCACATCCGAAGCATCCGACGAAAGCACGTCCAGCAGCCACGAAATGTTGTTGATCTGCGTGGGATCCGTATTCGCGTTGTTTTCCCGGTACTGAATCACCGCATCCGCATCCGCCTGCGTCCATCCCGGCAGACACATCAACGCCGCCTCCGACGCGGTATTAATATTCAACTTTGCGTAGGGAAGGATCGGCACCGAGATCGCGTCCCCCTGGGCGTCCTGCGTCGTGGTGGTCTGGTTCGCCGGCGGGTTGTAGGTCAGATACGGATAAATCTGCTGCAAATCTTCCGAGGTGAGCTGGCCCGCGTTGTACTTCTGCATGACCCAATCCCACACGCTTGTGTAAGTTTGCGTGGTAGTTCCCCCGCCTGCACCGCCGCCCGCACCGCCCCGTCCGCCGCCGCCGCCCCCGCCTCCCCCACCAGTGGCAGCCGACAATTGCGAGGCCTTTGCCGGCAGATAATTCTGCAGCATCGTCTGCATCTGCTGCGTATTGTTCACGTCCGCCAAGGTCGATTGGTCGGTCGTGTCGTCATTTCCAAGACCGGTGATCACCGTCCCGCTGGATGCGGTGTTGGTCGTCGCGCTCTGGCTGGCATTGGTCGCCCGCACGCCGTAGACCGTCACGTACGAAAAAATCCCCAGCATCGTGTTGCTGTCAAAATTCGCGCCAGCATTGATGTTCGCTGATTCATTGGCCTCGACGGCATTGTTGTGATTCCGGTCCGCGCCCCATGCGAGGTCGCTGGTCATCCCCTCCACCAGCATCAATTCCTCAACCGTCTCGAACGGCGCATTTTTCGCCGAATAGGGCGTGGTCATCGTGCTGTAGTCCGAGCTTTCCGCGCCGATCGCACCGCTCGCCGCCTGCGTGACATTGTCATCCGCATCGCGCCAGTCCACGATCGACGCCGCCACGTTTACATCCATGTTCGGCAGATATTCCAGCATCGTTTCCGTCGCGGTGTTGATGTCGATCTTCGCCGCTTCGTCCTGCATCCCGTAATCCAGCTGCGTTTCGTCGTCCATGTTCTGCCGGATAAACCAGATGTAGCAGTTCCCCAGCGGCCGCGCTTCAAAATTCAACTGCGACATATACCCCGGCGTCTGCAGCTCCTGGGCCACGACCGACAGCGCGAATTGCTCCGCCCCCTGCTCCGCGGCATCCACCTGCGCCTGCGACAGGTGCTGTTTGGCCGCCATCGCTTCCACCGTCATCTCGCGGCCGGTCACGAGCACGACCGCCGTCAGGGCGATGATGATCCAGAGGGCCGTCGCAAAGACCGACCCGCGCCGCGCCGCCGTCGGAGAATGTCCAGGAGAATGTGTAAGTGTTCGCTGCATGTCAGAGCCCAAACCCCGTCAATCCGCTGGAAGTCCCGGTGTCCGTGGCCGTCGGAGGAACCGCCGCACATTGCATCGCCGCATAGCGCGTGATCGTGTGCGCCGGCTGTCCGCTGGCGTCGGCCGCGATCGAAAGCGTCATCCTCGCGGCAAACGGAAGCTGATCCACTGACGTCGAATCCCAGGTGCTGGTCCAGTTGGTGCCGTCGTAATATTCAAAATCGACCGACTCCACGTTGGCCACGATCACTTCCGTCGGCAATCCCGAGGGAAAAGTCGTCGGATCGTTGTCTCCGAGCAGGTTGGTCTCGACCCGCCGGACCAGCGCGTTGGTGCCGTTGCTCTGCTGCTCGAGGCTGTACTGAACATACAGCACGCCGGCCTGCACCTGGGCATTGGGGTCCTGTCCGCTGGTGTAAAACTGCATCGTTCCCGTATCCCCATAGAACGGGCCAAAGAGGTACGAAGGCATCGGCTGCGAACCAACCACCCCGCCGCTCGCGGTGCCGGTCGTGCTGCTTTGCGTCGCGGGCTGCGTGGTCAGGCCCGTGATCGGGTCCACCGAATAATCGCCGTTCTGCACGTCCACCTGCGAATAACCGCTCGGCGGCAACGCACTGCGCACATCCGCCAGCCAGGTATCGCCCGTGTTCTCCGCATCGCGCACGCCCTGGATCGCCTGTTCGGTGGCATTCTTGAGTTTGAAGGACGCACCAATCGTATCGGCCATCACCGCCACGAGCGCCACGACAATGGCCACCGCCAGCAGCACCTCCAGAAATGTAAAGCCTTTGCGATTCCTCATGGCATCCCTCCGACCGCCGTCCCCTGGGAGGTGATGGTGTTGTCGGGCTGGTAGATGATCGAGCTCAGCAGAATCTGCTGCTGCTGATTTTCAAACATCCATTGCACCGTCACATCCAGTTCCTCAACGTTGGCCACCTGCGTACTCTGCGTGGAGGCATCGGCCCAATCCTGCACCGAGGCATTCCATGTGTATTCCAGTTCCCTCCGCTTCTCCACGCCTGTGATCGGCGCGTTCTGCCAGGTCTGCTCCGCGATCACTTCCTCCATTTCCGATTGCGCGATCGCGGTCGCCTCGGCGCGCTGCCGGGCCCGGATGGCGACTTTGTCGGCCGTCGTGAACGCATCAATGATCACGGGCAGCGCCACCACCAGCACGACGATCGTCGCGAGCGCCTCGATAAGCGTAAAACCGCGGCGTGCGCCACGGGGCAAAATGGCAAGCTCATCGCGCCGCATCATCGCCCTCCCGCCGTCACGACGTGATAACTTGAGAGCGGTGCATCGCAGGTCAGGTCCACTTCCGACTCGTCCGATTTAAGCGAGATGGTCGTTATCTCCGTATGCCCGCCGGAATCAAAGTTAATATAACGGGCATTTTCCGGCTGGCGGGGAAGCATGGAGGTGTCCATCACGATGCCTTCGGGAAGGTCATATTCCGCGGGCACGATCTGCGAGTTCACCTGGGTGAAGGTGTTGGTGCCCGTGCCGTCGTCCTTCATGATCACCCACTTGCCGCCCTGCGGGTCGAGGTAAAGGCGGTAGGAGAGTCCATCCGCGATCGCCTGCTCCCGGCAGAAACGCGTGGCGACGATCAGGTCCTGGGCGGTGTTGGGCAGCCGGCGTGCGTGGGTGAATCCCCGCAGGGCCGGCGCCGCCACCGCCGCACAGGCCGCAATGATCACGAGGACCAGCACCAGCTCCAGCAGTGTAAAACCGAGGTTGTGGCGCCGTCGTTTCATAGCGACCCCTCAAATGACAAGGTCACTTGTCCTCGTAAATATCGTCCGGCGTGCCGTCCTGGCCGTCGGGTCCGAACGAGTACAGATCATAGAACGGTGCGCCCGTGGTGCTGGGGCAGCGGTATTCAAATGTCCGGGTCCAGGCGTCGGTCGGAATCTTTTCCAGGTACGGATGCCATTCGGTCATGTCGCCCGGCTGGTGCACCAGGGCATCGAGCCCTTCGTCCGAGCTCGGGAAGCGATCGTGGTCCACTTCAAATGTATTGAGCGCCTGCTTGATCATGTTGATGCTGGCGCGGGTGGCGTTGATCTTGGCCTTTTCCGCCTGCCCGATGTAGATCGGCACGGCCACGCCGGCGAGCACCGCCAGGATGACCAGCACCAGCAGCAGTTCGATCAGGGTGAATGCCCGACGATTTGTGCGACGCAACATGGGAAAATCTCCTTTTTCTTGCCGGGCCGCCACGGCGGCCGTCGACGTATCGTGTTCCAATTTCATGCCCACTGCAATTCACTTTTTCCGGGCCCGCGCGAAAGCCCGGATCAGTTTCATTTCGCCGTCATTTGATCATTTCATTGATCTTGAAGATCGGCAGCAGCATGCCGATCACGATCGACCCGATGAACCCGGCCATCATGAACAGCATCACCGGCTCGGCCAGCGACACCAGCATGCGGAGCCGGCGGTCAAGTTCCGATTCATACGACACCGAGACGCGCACCAGTTCCTTGTCCAGGCGTCCGGTTTCCTCGGCGATCGCAATCATTTCCACGACCGAAGCCGGGAAAAGTTGCTCCGCCGATCCGAGTGCCCGCGCCAGTGAGGCGCCCTTCTGCACTTCATCAATCGCAAAGGCAATGGTGTCCGAGAGCGTCTGGTTGCCGATCGCTTCCTTGGCGACTTTCAGCGAATTAATCAACGGAACGCCCGCCCCCAGCAGCGTGCCGAGCATGCGGCAGAACCGCACCATCGCGAAATACCCCACCGTCTTGCCCAGGGCAGGCGTCTTGAGCACGATCCGCTCGAAGCGCCGCCGGCCGAGGTCCGTCTTTATCGCCCGCCGCGCCAGGAAGAACCCGACAATGGCAACCGCCAGCACGATGAACGCATAGCGCGAAGAGAGGATGGCGCTGGCCGTGAGAATCGCCTGCGTGAGCGCGGGCAGCTGCCCGCCGAAGGATTTGAAAATCCCCGAGAATTTCGGAATAAAGAACGTCAGCAGGAACACCAGCACCAGCACCGCAAGGCACGCCAGCACGCACGGATAGACCATCGCGGCCTTGACCTTGCCCTTCAAATCCTGCTCACGCGTGCGGAAATCGGTGATCTGGTTGAGCACCACATCCAGAAAGCCGCCCGCCTCGCCCGCCCGCACCATCGCAATATAAATCGTCGAGAACGACTTGGGATGCTGCGCCAGCGAATCCGCCAGCGAGTTGCCTTCCACGACGTCATCGTGGATCTGGGTCCAGAGCGCCTGGGGCCCGGGGGACTTGGTCTCGCGTTTCAGAAGCGCCAAGGCCCGCGCCAGCGGCACGCCGCCGGCCAGCAGGCTCGCCATTTCACGTGTAAAGTCTTCAACATGTTTCTGTGTGACGCGGCCCCGCGGCGCCGCGCCCGGAATGGCCGGCGCCTTCCCCTTGCCCGCCGCCGCCCCTTTCCCGCCCGACGCCACCACCTGAACCGGATGCAGCCCCTTGCCGACAACCGCCGCAATCGCCGCCGCCCGCGATTCGGCCGGGATCGTTCCGCTGACCGATTTGCCCTTGGAGGAGATTGCCGTGTATGCGAACGTCGTGGTCATGCTGATCCCTGCCTGTTGCTCTTAAGCCGCGTGTCCGTTCGTGGTCGGTCCCATGCCAATGCCCTTGGAGACGATCTTCGCCGTCAGGCCCTCTTCCTTGGTCGCGAAGAGCACTTCCTTGATCGTCGTGACGCCCTCTCTTACCAGACGCCAGCCGTCAGTTCGCAGGCTCGTCATGCCGCTCTCAAGTGCCAAACGCCTGATACGCCCGGAAGATGCACGTTCCATGATCATTTGCCGAATTTCTTCGGAAAGTTCCATCATCTCAAAGATGCCGCGCCGGCCGCGGAACCCCGTCCCCAGGCAGGACCGGCATCCCTTTCCCTGGTAAACCACCGGCGGCACCAGGTCCCCGAATTCCGCCCGCAGCGGCGCCAGCTCCGCCTCGGGCGTCTCTTCCTTGCAGTTCTTGCAGATCAGACGCACCAGGCGCTGCGCCAGCACCAGTTCCACGGAAGACGAAATCAGGTATGGCTCCACGCCCATATCAATCAAGCGCGTCGCAGCGCTCGGAGCATCGTTGGTGTGCAGCGTGGAGAACACGAGGTGGCCGGTAAGCGATGCCTGCACCGCGATTTCCGCGGTCTCTTTGTCGCGGATTTCACCGATGAGCACGACGTCCGGGTCATGACGCAGAATCGCACGCAGCCCCGCCGCGAACGAGAGCCCCGTCTTGTGGTTCACCTGGATCTGGTTGATGCCCTGGAGCTGGTATTCGACCGGGTCTTCAACGGTGATGATCTTGAGGTCCGTGGTGTTGATCGCCGAAAGCGCCGCGTACAGCGTCGTGGTTTTGCCCGAACCGGTCGGCCCGGTCACGAGGCAGATCCCGTGCGGCAGCTGCAGCGTCTTGTTGAAGAGCTTCTCGTCCTTCGGGTCCATGCCGATGTAATCCAGCCCGAACTTCATCGAGCCGCGGTCGAGGATACGCAGCACCACCGCCTCGCCGTGGATCATCGGGATAACCGATACACGCATGTCGATATCACGGCCGGCGACCTTCACGCGGATGGCCCCGTCCTGCGGTACGCGCTTCTCGGCGATGTCCAGGTGCGAGAGAATCTTGATGCGCGACACGATTGCCGCGTGATACCTTTTGATTTCCCCCGGAATGCTCGCCTCCACCAGGTTGCCGTCGACGCGATACCGCACCCGCAACTGGTTCTCAAACGGCTCCACGTGCACGTCGGTCGCCCGCGTCTCCAGGGCCTCGGTCAGCACCTGGTTCACGAACCGGATGATCGTCGCATCTTCGGCGGCCTTTGAGAGATCGAGGTTCTCATCGTCCACCTCCAGCACGCGGACACTGCCGTCTTCGCTCATTTCCTGGAGCGTGTCGGCGCCGATGCCCAGCACGCGCTTGATCGCGCGGTCAATCTCCGCTGTTGACGCCAGCACCGGCCGGTAATCCAGCCCCGTCGCCAGCCGCAGCTCGTCAATTCCCGACGAATCAAAAAGCCTGCTGGTGGCGATCACGATGGCGCCGTTTTCTTCTCTTAGCGGCAGGAGGTGGTGCTCCAGCAGAACCCGCGCCGGAAATTTCGCCAGGAAATCCTTGGGCGCCTCATATTCACCCAAATCCTCGTAGGGAACGTCATAGTGCGTTGCCAGCGAGCGCAGCCACTTGTCCTCGGGCGCCACGTTGCGAAGGGCATCCTCCAGGGTCAGGCCGTTGGAGATTTCCTCCTCGACCTTTGCGACTGCAGGAGGATCCAGAACCTTATCATGGGCGAGGACTTTGAGAACTTCGTTCATGGCCGCTCGATTTCGTAAATGCCTAAGGGATTCTTCACATTTTGGAAAGCGGGGCTCCGGACGCCCGGAGCCCCGCTCGACTACATCATAGGATCTAACCGCATCCGTTAGAAGCGGTTATTACTCAAGGATGCCCTGGCTCACCAGGTACGCTTCCTGGCGGACATTGACGACCTTCTGCAGGTCAGCCTGGTCGGTCTTGAGCTGCGAGGTCAGCTTCGAGCGGGCATCACGCACCGCCTGGAGCTTGGCCTTGAGGTCGGCATCGGCCGGTGCCGGCTGGGTCGCATTGACCGCGTCGGAAAGGGCCGTGTTGGCCGTGACGAGGGGATTGTCGGCAGCCGGTGCGCCGCCCGGAGCGCCGCCACCACCGCCGAAACCACCGCCACCGCCGCCGCCGCCACCACCGCGACCGCCACGACCGCCGCCAGCGCCGCCACGACCGCCACGACCGCCGAAGCCGCCGCGCGCCGCACCGGCATTGACCTGCTGCTGGTCCTGGAGGACCTTCAGGATCTTGGCCGAGAGAACCTTCCATTCATCGTTCTTGGCATCGCCGGTTTCGCCGAGCGTGTCACGCATGGCGTCAACGCGGTCCTGGGGAGCCTGGGCGCCGAAGCCACGGCCGCCGCCACCGCCACCGAAGCCACCGCCGCCGCCGCCAAATCCACCGCCGCCGCCACCGGGGCCGCCGCCGCCAAATCCGCCGCCACCACCCGGTCCGCCGCCGCCAGGTCCGCCGCCGCCAAAGCCGCCGCCGCCGCCGGGCGCCTGAGCCATCACGGGCAGTGCAAACGCGCCTGCAACCACGAGGGCCGTGGCCCATTTCAAGAGAGACTTCATGCCGAACTCCTTCCTCATACGAGGTAACTGAGAATCCTCACCTCCGCCGACGCGGCGAAGGTTCTTTTCCGAACGTGCCTATCCCTGTCTTTTTGTGCTCGTTTCCAACGTTTTGGTGCCTCAGGGGATGAGGGGACACCACATGAGAGGGTGGTCCAACCACACGATCCGCCGCGCAAGCCCGCTCCACGGGCTATAAACTCGAACGAGCCAATACCCGGAAAGTTGCTCTTCAATTTACAGAGGTCCGAAAAATGCGCGATCTTTAGGAGTGAAATGGCCCATATTTTTCTTTATCGCGAATAATTCGCAGCTTGAACAACCCTGGATATTTGTACCATAGGTTTGAGGATTCCTTTCTTGACCCCAATCGCTTTCCCAGGCCGGATTCCCTACAATCTGCACTCTTTTGCTCGCCGATCGCTGAAAGGAACGGGATGGAAGTTGGCATTGTTGGCCTGCCGAATGTCGGAAAATCGACGCTGTTTAACGCCCTGACCAACGCCGGGGCGCTGGCGGCGAATTACCCTTTTGCCACGATTGAGCCCAACGTCGGCGTGGTCGCGGTGCCCGACGACCGCCTGGAGAAGATCCGGGCGCTCATTCCAACCGAAAAACTGGTGCCGGCACTCGTCCGGATTGTGGACATTGCCGGGATCGTGCGCGGGGCATCCAAGGGGGAAGGGCTGGGAAACAAATTTCTCTCGAACATCCGCGAAGTCGATGCGCTGCTGCATATCGTGCGGTGCTTTGAAGGTGGGGACATCACGCATGTGGAGGGGAACGTGGACCCGCTGCGGGACATCGACACCGTGGATACCGAATTGATGCTCGCGGATTTGGAAACGGTGGAAAAGAACATCGACAAGCAGCGGAAGCTGGCCAAGGGCGGGGATAAGGAGGCGATCGCGCTGGTGCCGCTGGTGGAGGCGGTGATCGGGCAATTGCAGAAAGGCGTGCCGGTGCGGGGAATCGGATTGAAGGCGGAGGAATTGAAACTGCTCAAGCCGCTGGGACTGATGACGGCCAAGAAAGTGCTGTACGTGGCGAACGTGGATGAGAGCGATCCGCTCGGGAAAGGACCGCTGGTGGAAAAAGTGCGTGCGCGGGCGGTGAAGGAGGAAGGGGCGGTGGTGCCGGTGTGTGCGAAGCTGGAGTCGGAATTGGCGGAGCTGCCGGCGGAGGATCGGCTGGCGATGCTTTCGGATTACGGGATGAAGGAGCCTGCGCTCAACGCTGTGGCGCGGGAATCGTACCGGCTGCTGGGGTTGCAGAGCTATTTTACCGCAGGGCCAAAGGAAATCCGGGCTTGGACGATCCCGGTCGGGGCGACGGCGCCGCAGGCCGCGGGTGTGATCCACACGGATTTTGAAAAGGGCTTCATCCGGGCGGAGATATATAACTTCACTGATTTGATAGAATACAAAACAGAGGGGGCGATCAAGGCGGCGGGGAAGATGCGGTCGGAAGGCAAGTCATACGTCATGCGGGATGGGGACATCGCGCATTTTCTGTTTAACGATTGAAAATAGCGTCGCTCATAGGGCACCGAAATAACTACCGCCTTGACTCGATGCATCTCACGATATATCGTAAGACATGTCGCTTGATGTATCGGGCGATGGGGTTCTTTTTGATTGAGGAGATTGGCGATGTTTGGACAGCAGGCTGGTTTTGGCGGGTTTCCGGGGTTTTGGGGATGGCGGCCATGGGGAGGCGCGGGGTTTGGGTGCAATCCGCGCGGAGGGTTTGGGCGCGGCGGGTTTTCGGGGTGGGGGCCGGGCGCGGGGGCGGGGTTTGGGCAGGGATTTGGGCAGGGGATGGGCCGCGGGCCGGGGCGGATGTTTGATGCGGGGGAGATGAAGCTGGTGATTTTGAAATTGATCTCGGAGCAGCCGAGCTATGGGTATCAGATCATCAAGGCTCTGGAGGAGCGGTTCAGCGGGGAATATACGCCGAGTCCGGGCGTGGTGTATCCGACGCTGACGATGCTGGAGGAAGAAGGGCTGACGGAGTCGAGCCAGGGGGAGCGGAACCGGAAGGTGTATTCGATCACGCCGGAGGGAACAGCATATTTGAAGGCGAACAAGGAGAAGCTGGAGACGATTTTTGAACACGTTGAACAGGCGGGGAAGCGCTTCGGGCGCGGGCGCTCGCCGGAACTGATGCGGGCGGTGATGAATCTGCGTGGGGCCCTGATGACGCGCATGTGGCGGAGCAAGCCCAACGAGGCGCAGATGAAAAAAATCATCGATGCGATCAATGCCGCGGCGAAGGCGATTGATGAGGCGTGAGGGAATGCGCGAGGCTAATTGGTGAAGTCGGCGACGGTGACGTTGCTGCCGCCGATGTTTTTGGAGTTTCGATAGTCTCTTGATTCGACGTGCTGGTCGTAGAAGGAGAGGTTGATTTTTCCGCCGTGGCGGGTGTCGGACAGGATGCGGCCTGCGGTTCCACCGGCGACGATCGCCTGCGGCGTGCCGGTGAGCGTTGCGGGATTGAGGGTCAGGTGGCCGGGGTCCCAGAGGTCGTAGACGGCGAAGTTGTCGGGCGGGAGGACCGCGTTGCCATCGCAGAAATTGATGGTGGCGTCCGGGCGCAGGACCTGGGCGACGTTGGCGTAGTCGATTTCGTTGCCGGGCTTGTCGGGGTCATAGGCGTTGACGACGAAACAGACGGCCTGGCCACTGGCGGGAAAAGCGGGGCAGCTGAGCCATTTGAGGCGGGAGTAGGCGACGCGGTATTGGGATTCGAAGTTGCCGGTGGCGGTGCCGATTTCGAGGTTGACGTGTTCATCGGAGGCGAGGAGATAAAAGGTGCTGGGGCTGGGATCGGCGTTGCGGGGGACCCAGCCGTGGTAACTCATGGCGTAGAGGTTGTCCATGCCGGCGAGGGTGCGGAGGTTGGTGGCGCAGTAGGTTTGTTTTGCATACATGCGGGCCTTGGTGAGGCTGGGGACGAGGATGGCGATGAGCAGGGCGATGATGCCGACGACGACGAGGAGTTCCAAAAGGGTGAAGGCGGGCGCGGACGCGCCTTTCCGTTGAAGCATGAAATGATCCTCCCGCCAGCGAAAACAGAGATGCGATACCGACGTTTAGAGATGCAGGGAGTCGGCATGTGAACGATAAACCGGAAGCGGGAGGGGAGCAATGAGAATCTTGAGAAAATGTGGAATTGCGGGCGGAATGACCCCTGCCGGAACGCCAGAGCGGTGTTTCTTGCTTTGTGCCGCTTCTGGGGTATGTTTCCTTGCAGAAGGCGAGGAATGCAAACGTGATGAAAATGACGGTGCTGGGACTGGCGGTGGTGGCGGCGGCCGGGGTGGCGCGCGGGGACTATTTCATGACGGCGGGGGCGCCGGTGAAGGTGGCGAC
>Ga0265314_10003800_pt1 | contig 14422 bp, 8 predicted proteins | sample 4126metaG_FD_203106 | JGI IMG/M metagenome (GOLD analysis project Ga0265314, IMG submission 203106) | Rhizosphere microbial communities from Carex aquatilis grown in University of Washington, Seatle, WA, United States - 4-1-26 metaG | ecosystem: Host-associated > Plants > Roots > Rhizosphere >... | reverse complement strand
TTGCGGCGGCCCTGCGCCAGGTGGATCATACGTGGCGGGCAGCGGCAAGCCGATTCACATTCAGTAGGCGAGTTCCTCCTCAAGTAGGATCTGCTCGACCATTCGGCGGATGACGATGCTAATCCCAACCAGCCAGAACAAGATGACGAGCTGCCACAAATCGGCAAAGATTGAGAAGAAGACCAGTACAATTAAGTCGGTCTTGGTACTTTTCACAACCCATTTCAGGTTCTTGGACAGTGGAAAGTCCGCGGTCTCCATGTAGCGCTCGGCAAACCCGATATTGCGCCAGCAGCGCCACAGCAAGGCGAGGTACGCCACCAGGCAAAAGATGCCACCCTCGCACAACGCAAGCAGATATGAGCTGTGCGGCGCACCGGTCGAATGGGTGGGATCAAGCAGAAAGCGTGAAAGCTCCCAATTGCCGATACCAACCCCCAGGAAGGGGTTTTGCCGGAACATGTCAATTGCCTGCTCCCAGTTATACTCCCGACGCTCCAAGGAGGCCGAGCCCAAGCCGCTTTGGCCGGCCTGCGTGAATGGGAGGTTGGTAATGCGCTCGAGAGTCTTCGCGGGCGTAAACTGGACCACCAGCACGAAGACAAGGCCGGCGGTTAGGCCATACCCCGCGAGCTTCTGCACACTGAAGCCCTCTTCGTAAATGATAGCGAGGAAGCACACGGCGAGCCCGAGCAGGCCACTGCGCGACGCCGTCATGAAGACGCACAGTCCCAGGACCCCGACGAGGGGACTGACGAGCAACGTGATGCCGGGGAACGACAGCCACGTGGTAAGGTAGTACAGCTCCGCTATGGCGAGGATCGCAAACATCGCGAGCCGGTTCGGATTGGCCGCCGAGGCGATGACGCTGCTGACGGCTCGATAGCCATGCAAACCCCCGCCGTGCAGCACGTCCTGGACGCCGGTGATGGCACTGATGGTCATCAGCACGACCGCCAGCAGATATATCATCAAGATATGTTGTGGTGTACGGACGAAGTTGATGAAGAACAGGATGAATACGCTGCGAGTGATGAAGGTACGCATATTTTCAGCGCCAAACTGCACAGGACCCAGCAGGGGCAACAACCGCGGATCGGGACCATTCAGCTTATCTGAGAGGTAAAACATGAGAAATATAAACCCCAACAGTTGCATCTCAGGGCTACGAACGAACCACCAATCCCGCTCGCGATAGATCTTGTACGTGAGGAGAATGACGAATATGCCCCCCAGCACGTTATTGATGGTTAGCAGTCCGCTCCCCTGAAGGGCGGCCGGGTACGAGACCAAAAAGGTGGAGAGGAACAAAGCAATGCCGTATTGAGGGCGAGCGAACACCAGCGCAAAGAACAGCATCCCGAATATCGGCGCGAACATGAGCGGCCCCATGGTGAGCATGCCGAGTCCGACCAACACCGCGACGGTGAACATCAAGAGCGTTGGTATCGCGTTCTGCTGTGACGCGCGTGAGGATGCTCCGACCGTCGGCACGATATCCACCGTTAGAGAATGCTCGCCAAGAGCAGAGTCGCTGGCATCGGCAACGTGGACGGCCTCCTGCGGCCACGCACGAGCGTCGCCAGGCTGCTTGTGGGTCCCGACACTTCGATCATCCGGATAATCGTGACTACCGGCTGCGCACCATCAGACGGCATGAGAGTCGGCACTCACGACAGCTACACAAACTGTCACCCTCTCACGCTACTTGGCGATGTGGACTCAGAATGCGGTGGATGGGAGTCTGGCGAGGACCAGGGGTACCTCGAGATTGGTTCGGCATCATGCTGTCGATTTCGGACCTCCGCAGCGGAGAAGCAGAGGGCTGGTTCAAGGAGAACGCCACCTACGGGCGCGCGTAGCTCCATGAGAATTCCTGTCGGTCTGTCCACAATGCGGAACAGATGTCGGGGAGATCGGACGGGTGAAACCGAACTAGGAGCACTCGGTTTCGGACCGTTCAGTATACGAAAGGACCACGCCGGACGGCCGCTGCAAGTCGCGTCGTCCTCCATCCATCGTCCGGGGTGGGACGCTGCATTCCAATGGCCCGTGGGCTCCGGCGGGAGCCCACGGACACGGGGGGGGCCGCATCGACGGCCGCAGTCTGCTGCCACCCGCGCCAGGCCAACGCCAACGCACACACGCAGCCGTCGTAGAGGCCATCCGGCGCTGAGTGTGAATCGGCCGTCGAAGGTTAACCCCGAATAAGCGTCCAGCCGTAACCCCACTCGGCGGTGCGAAAACCCAATGCAGAAGGTAGGTTAGCTGTGCTCGGTGCGGGGCATTTTTTCGACGCCGATCTGCCGTCGGACCCCAAGCCGTTTCACAGTCTTGGCCTTCTGCCGCGACCTCCGCATGCATCACATTGATAAGATAAGCCGGGCCGAGCCCGGCGCGAGATAGCGCACAAGCCGTTGACGGTGACCGCGATAGTGTGGTCTATGAAATTGCGTGGTGTATGGATGTGTGGGCGTAAGCGGCGTCGAGAAGCTTCCCGCGAGTTCGGCAATGGCGGCATGGCCACCCTGCCGTTTCCGGCTCCGGCTCGGCCGCTGCGAAAGTGAAGCGACAGCCCCGGTGTCGACCGCAGCCGGTGGCCTGAGGTGAACACATGATTCATCGGCTGAAGCGCAACCGCTGGGCGAGCCTGCTGCTCGCCGCCGTGCTGTGCGGTTGCGGTGAATCCAGCACCAGCACCGAGAACGCCAGCATCCTGCCTGACGGTCCAACCGATCCACGGGCCTACACAGAGGAGTTCCTCGCGCGCAATCCGCTCGCCGTCCTGCGCCTGAGCCATCTGGCCATCATGGATCTGCAGCCCGCGGATGCCATCGACGTCGTCCCATACTATGTCGACCGGCCACTGACGCTTGGCCTGGCAATCGATCCCAGTGCCGATCAAGTCGACACGCTGGTCGTCCGCAATGTTCGCGGCCGCGAACTCGGCCGGGTGGGGCGCGGCGGCGGCCAGATCGGCCTGGCGGCGGGCCAGTACACGGTGGAAATCGTCCGCGGCCGCAGCGCGGAGGCCGCGAAGCGCCAGACGGTGTTTGTACAGCCGCAGACGGTGCAGGAGGGTACCGCGCTGACCGCCAGTGCCAACTGCGTCAACTGCTGCTTCGACGGCGCCAATCTCGACAACCAGAACTTCGATGGCACCAACCTCAGCGGCGCGATCTTTGTCGGTGCCAGCATCGCCACCTCGACCTTTCGCGGTGCGACCATGGACGGGTGCGAATTCTCCAGCAGCCCCCCGTACGGCCAGTTCACAGAAATCGACAACTCCGATTTCAGCGGCGCCCATCTCAGCAACGCGACGTTCATCGGTGCCAGCATCGAAGACTGCACGTTTCACGGCGCAACCATGGACGGCTGCGATCTGAGCGGCAGCGCGTATGGTACCTTTACCAACATCATCTTTACCGATTTCAGCGGCGCCGATCTCAATGGGGCGCACTTCAACTATACCCAGATCGGCAGCGGGACCACCTTCGGTGGCCCCTCGCCGACGCCTGCCGCGAATCTGGCGAATGCCAGCTTTGGCGGCGTGGCGGCCGTCGGCTCCGAGGAGCTCGTGGCAATGATCGCAGGCGCCGACTTTTCCAACTGCACGATGACCGGGGCGCGCTTCACCGGCGTCGTGATCGGCGCCACGTTCCGGGGCGCCGACTTGTCGGGCGCCGACTTCACGGCAGCGGGCACGCTCGTGACCGGCGCACCGATGCAGACGGTCTGCGAGTCGTGCGACTTTTCCGTCGAGCCAAGCACCGGCAATCCGACCAACCTGTCGGGGGCGATCTTCACCAAGTCCGGCGCGCAGCCGTTTCAGCTGGCCAGCGGAATCAGCTTCGCCGGCGCCAACCTGAGCGGCACGCAGATGGCGGGCGGCAACTTCGCCGGGCTGATTTTCACCGGGGCCGATCTGGACCAAGCGACGCTGGCCGGCGCGCAGTTCGCCGGCGCGTCGTTCGCCGGCGCCCGCTTTCGCAACGCCGACTTGACCGGCGCGCTGCTGGCAGGCCTCGACCTGCGCGGCACCGACTTCACCTCCGCCATCCTGGACAAAGCCACCCTCGACAACTCGCATCTCGACGGCGCGGTCGTCAGCGGCGCCAGCTTCAGCAATGCCTCGATGAACGGGCTCAACCTCTACGCCTGGGATCTGCACGGTATGAGCCTGGACGGCGCTTCGCTGCTTGGCACCAACCTCGACTATGCCGACTTGAAGGGCGCCAACCTCGCCGGCGCCCGCCTCGGGGCACCGGTCGGCAGCTCCACGATGCCGGCGAGCTTGATCGGCGCCTACATGCCGAATGTCGATTTGAGCAGCGCCGACCTGCGACAGGTCGACCTCACGGGGGCGCATCTGTACGGCAACGCCACGCTCGACGACGCCCTTCTCGATGACGCCACGCTGGTCGGCGCGATCTGCTCGGGAACGATGTTCGACGGTGCCAGCTTGTCCGGTGCGGTGCTCGACAATGCGCAGCTCGTGAACTGCACGTTCGCGCAAACCGATCTCAGCGGCGCCAGCCTGGACAGCACCTACCTGCAAGGAGCCGATTTCTCCGGGGCCGCGAGCGTTCAGGACCTGCGCTTGAGCAATGCGGCGATCTCGACTCAGGCGGGAGTGTGGACGTTCACCGAGCAAAACGGCATGCCGGTCAACTTCCAGTACGGCGCCACTGTTCTTGCCGGCGCGGCTTCGGATCCCAGCGTCGTGTGTCCGAACGGCGAGACCGGCCCCTGCGTGGGCACCAAGCTGCAGCCGGTCATGAACGGGCCCTATCCGCCGATTCCCACATGCGTCCCGGTGCCCCCCAATTACAACAACTGTACGGCACCATCGCCACCGGCAACACCGACGCCGGCACCGTAAAGGCGACCACGGTGCCCGGCGTGTTTTCCGGTAGCATCGACGCCACCCTCTCCTCCTTCGCCAGGTCGGGCCACGGGTTGTTCGGGCTGATGCTCTGGGCGATGTCCGGCATCATCAGACACGTTCCGGGAATATCAGCGTTCAAGCTGAATCGCATGGCCCGGTTGCCCCACGCCAGGGCCCGCGTATGATTGTGCCTCGCCAAAATCCCATCCGCGGGGTTTACGCGGCCTCTCGCCACTCGTAGCGGTAATGGAGACCACCGACACGGGGCAGCGAAGCCACTCTCGCCGTCGTCGATAACGGCGGGCACACTGCTCGTTCGCAGGGCGGGTCTTTGCCAAGCGACAAGTGTGTGCGGTCGTTGTGGGAATAGTCAAGAAACCCAGAAAGCTCCTCATCTGTTTGTCAAGCAGGCCGTTGAAGTTGACACCGAGCGCCGGCTGGTCCGACGCAGTCTTCGAAGGCACCACCTAGCCGGATCGCCCCCGCATACTACACTCGCGTCGTATGGTTCCTTAAGGCGATCGAGCGTGTCAACCTCGCAGGTGGCGGTGTGGTTCGGATCGAACAGCGCGTGCTGAGTGTCATCGAGTAGCAACGGCGCTGTCCCGGTACCTGGATCTGTGGGGAGTACCAGCGCCGCGGCGCCGTACTACCGTCGTCGTGCCCACGCGAAACTTGCGCTTGGCGACAGCGCACGATCTAGCGACAATGGAGAATGATCCGAAGCGCCGGCTGGGAATCGAACTCCACGAGGAGTCGGTATCATATCGAAGGAATAAGTGAGAGACGTTTGGGGAAACCAGCCATCTCGCCACGGAGGATGCTCGGAGGCACATGCGAACCAGCTACCCCACTTCGGTCTATGGGCGCGGCGTGATCGTGGTGCTCCGATGTTTCTAACGATTACCCTTGATCTGGGACAACGGATCTCGTCAACTTCCTGTTGCCGCTGGGTTTGGGCGCGGGACCATAGGTTCGTGACGTCTCTGAGAATCAGTGGTGGCGAGGATAGGGATTGGAACGCGGCATGCCCAGCTACCCTTCGGCAGACTCTGAGCCCTCCTGAACCTCCGGCAGGGCGGAGGCCGCCCGCTGTCCATACCCAGAAGCTGCTCAAGGGGGACTGAGCCCCCGCCGTCTTTCCGTAACCACACTGTGTCTGGTTCACATGTCGGGAAGATCAAACTCGAAGGCTGGGTGGCAATCCGCTTGCGTGTGGCACTCTGGTTGCTGCTACATGACAAACTGGATGGTTTGCAATTTAGGTATCTAACAATCCTGGCGCTTTTGCGCCCCCGTGAGCGGCGGGTCGACCCGCTGCAAGCACGAGTAGAAATCATGTGCGCACGGTGGGCCACTTCGCAGCGCTGTTCAATGAGGCGCCCGCTCAGAAGAAGACAGCCAAGCCTAGGCGTGGGGATTAAGATCGGTTGCAGTGGTAGTGCGATCGACGGAGTGCTGCACTTGGCCGTAGGGGGATTGCGGTGATGCGGCGGCGCGCGACGGATTCCCGCCGCCCGGTTGTCTGGCATGTACTGATCGCCCTCCTTGCGGTTTTGGCTGGCGGGCGCGCAGCGCTGGCGTTGACCGCGTGTTCGGCAGCCGACATCGTTGCACAGGACCCCGGCTGTCCGGTCGGCGCCGGAGCATGCTCGATCACCAAAAGATTCACGCTGGCCCAAGGGTGCGATCTCGATTTCGGCGCACGCGCCGTTACGATTACTGCAAATGCCTCCGGCGCCGTACTCAGCGCACCGGGCGCCCAGATTGCCATCGAGGCCGGCAGTCTCGTCATCGCCCCCGGCGGATTCATTGACGGGCGTGGCGCTGATAGCACGCCGCCGGGTAATCAGGGTGCCGTTATTGTCATCACGACAACAGGTAGCGTGACGCTGCAGAAGACCGCTGCGGCGGGGCAGGGGCGGATCGACGTGTCGGCGACCGACCAAGCGGGCTCGATCGAGATCGACGCGGGGGGGGATATGACCATTGTGGGCTCCCTGAACGCCGATCGGTTCGATACCAACTCTCCAGCTGTGGATGGCGGACTCATCCAACTGTCCTCCGGCGGCGACCTGGTCGCTCAATCGACGAGTCTCATCTCGGCCTTGGGTGGTGACCAATCCAACGGTGGTGGAGAAGTCGATCTAACCGCCACCGGCAAGATTCTGCTCGGTGGAACCATAGACATCCGCGGCAGCGATGGTGGAACGCTGTCAGCCCAATCGGGTGATACCATCTCGGTGGGCATCGTGATGGGCAACGGCACGGGCGACGGCGGCTACGGCGGTACGATCACGATTGAAGCCGGCACCTCCATCCAGGTCACCGACCAGATCACGGCGAGCGGGGCGATATCGCCGACGTTCTCTGGCGGAGGTGGGGCTGACGTCGTGTCGCTCACCGCGGATTTCGGTGACATTGCGGTGATGGCCAATGGCGGCATCCATGCAGACGGCGCTGACCCAGACGGCGATGCCGGCGAGATTGATCTCATCGCGTCGGGCGCCGTACAGGTACAGAAGAGCGCGTCCGCGACCGCCCACGTGTCGGTGAGCGGCGGCGGCCCCTTGGGCAGCGGTGGCTTGATCGACATCGAACCGAACCTGAGCTTTCAACTCGACGGTGTCCTTGACGCCAGTGGAGGAGGGGCTGGAGGCGAAGTCGATGTGTTGGCTGGGACGGATGAGACGTTCAATGGAATGGTGGCCATCAACGGGCGCTCCTACGGGAGCGCTGGGGGCACGGCGGACATCGAGGCCGGTGGTCTGACGAGCGGGGCGTTGACGATCGCCAATCTTATCGACGTGAGTGCCTACCCGACTTGCGACCCAATCCTGGGCTGTGGAGTAGGCGGGACGACGACGCTGATCGGCTGCAACCTGACGATTACCGCCGCCGGGAGCGTCAATGCCACTGCGTCGTCGGGAGGAGACAATAGCCTGGTCGCCCACGAGCTAATGACCATCAACGGCAAGGTAAATGCGGGTGAGACGACCACACCCGGAACCGATGGGACGAACACGCTGGATTTTCCACAACGCAAGCCGGCCATCCTCGCCGCTAATGCGGTGAAGCCGTCGCCCACCCTGAACCAGCGCGACACGTGCACGACCTTCACTCAGCCAAATTGCCTCATGCCGTGCCCGACATGCGGCAACGGGGTAGTCGAGTTTCCCGAGCAGTGCGACAACGACGTGGCGGCTTCCGGGACGTTGCCGAAGAGCTGTGACGGCTGCTCAGCCTTCTGTAACATCGAGAACTGCAACGACGGCTTGCAGTGTACGACCGATTCGTGCGACCCGACGCTCGGTTGCCGGAACGTTTCGGTGACGGGGCCCTGCACCGAGGGGCCTACGCAGACGCCGACGATGACACCGACGGTCACGAACACGCCGACGATTTCGTCGACGCCGACCACCTCGCCCACACCCACGCTCTCGCCGACGCCTACCGTCACCCCGTCGCCCACCGTGACGGCGACGTTCACCCTGACACCGACGCTGACGCCTACCACCACAGCCACGCCGACGCCCGAGGTGCCGGGTGGCTGCGCCATTACGCCGTTGGCTGCCTGCCGGACACCCGGCAAAAGCTCGCTGAGGCTCGTGAAGGATCCCAAGGGGAACAACAAACTCAGCTGGCGGTGGCGCGGCGTGGGTGGACTCACCAGTATCGCCGACTTCGGGAACCCGGTGCTCGGTCCACTCGGCGTCCGCCTCTGCATCTATGATATAAGCGCCGGTGTCCCCACGTTGAAGTTTGGAGCCATGGCGCCGGCCGCTGGCCTGTGCACGTTAAACAAACCGTGCTGGAAACCGACGCTCACAGGTTACAAGTACCTCGACGGAGATCTGACCCCAGACGGTCTGTACAATGTGACACTCACGGCCGGTATCATGGATAAGGCCAAGCTCTTCGTGACCGGCAAAGGTCCCAACCTGCATCTCCCAACACCGGTGGGGTCGAGCTTGCTCACGCTGGACTCCACCGTCACGGTGCAGGTGGTGAGGAGCGACGGGGCTGTCTGTTGGGAATCCGTCTATCCCGCACCGGCGAAACGGAACCTGCTGCCGATATTCAGCGCTACCTTGCCCTGAAGTAGCCTGCCCATCGCACTGGATGGCTGGTGCTCAGGCTGGAATCACAGGTCTGCCACGATGTGAGTTGACCGAGCGTGATCCCAGCCCACAGGAGCGTGGCGCACACTGCAACCGTCACACTCGCTTCCCTTAGCATGAGGCCTCCGATGTAAACGCGCAAGTGCGCGAGGGCGTTAGAACTGTCGCGGGCGAACTCAGACGTAAACCGGCGTAGGGACATGAGCAAGCCACATTCCAATCAACCCAACGGGAATGTCATAACGTAATGGTCTCGATCTTCGACGTCGGCACCGACGCGGTTGTTGGCTCTAGCGATGCCTCAGGCTGTCCGAACGGTGTCCCGACTGGCCGCAGCGTCGACATCTCGCTGATCACTCAGGCTGTGAACAACACCCTCACCAACTGTCCTGCCTCGTAATGGTCTGAACAGGCATCCGGTTTGAGCCTAACTCGTCATCCTCGTGACCGCGCATGATCGGAGAAACATTCAATTCCCCGAGATGGGCGTCGCTATGGCCTTAAGCTGGATCGTTACGCTCCGGGCGTCTCGGTGACCGGAGCCCGGCTTGGTCTGCGGAGAATTTGTGCCTTGCCTGGCTTGCGACGGGGGCGCATAATCCGCTCACGCGGGGGCGGGGAGAGGGATGACCGATGGCCCACAGTATGCTCAGCCGCATTCTCTTCACGACGCTCATCGTAATCAGCTGGAGCGCACAGCAACCAGCGGCGCGCGCTGACCAATGTCACAGTAGTTGCGGAAGTGGCCATCGGGTGTGCGCGATGCAAGCGCGGACGGCCGCGAAAGCGTGCTTGCAGGGCTGCGGATCCGATCCCACGGCGGCGCAGTGCCGGGCGGGGTGCATCACGACATCTCGCGGCGCGCATACGGCGTGTCGAGCCGCCCACGCCGATTGTGGCACAAGTTGTTCAGCAACACGGGCGGCCGGGGATACGTGTCCGCAGCCGTGCAGCGGGAGCGCACAGACGTGCTTTGCTGACGTGCTCAGTGCCGGGCAAGCGTGCCTGCAAAGTTGTCCCACAGGCGCTGGGCTGCCCGACTGCTGGGAGCAATGTGCGGCGGGCTTGCGCAGCAGCGGCGCCACGTGCCTGGCAACGCTCCAGGGGTGTCTCGCTGCGTGCCAGGGTCCCGTGAGCGGCGCCTGTTTCAACACCATTGCGTTGCAGTGCACCACCGAAGCGTGCGGCCCGGGGCAAGCCTGTGCGCAATCGACTGAGTTTTGCTCGCCCCGCTGCGCCACGCCGCCAGCAAGCGGGACGTGCTTCGACGCGAGTACCATGCAATGCGCGCCGCAGCTGTGTTCACCGTCGCAACCGTGCGCCCAAGCAAATCAGACCTGTGTCCCCGAGTGCCCTCCGCCGCCACCGCACGGGCGGTGCTTTGATACGACCGCCAAGGCGTGCACCGATCAACCGTGCGCTCTCGGCACCAGTTGTGGCGCGTCGAACCTTCTCTGTACGTTGCAATGTCCGCCGCCGCCGTTTCCAACACCGACACCCCAGTGCAGCAACGTGCCCTGCGGCGGCAAGTGCGTGATGTCGCCGCCGTGCCCGGGCGGTGGTCCCTGCGCAGAGATTGTCAGTCTGCTCGGCCAATGCGCCCTCGACTCGACAGGGATTTGCCAATGCGTGCCGCCTTCGCCTGGACCGACACGAACGCCACAGCCGATTCCCACGCCCCAATGTGCGAGCGTGCCGTGTGGCGGCCAATGCATCATCTCGCCATGCCCCCCCGGTGCCCTGTGCCCGATTAGAATCGGACAGTGCGAGGTGAGCACGTCCGGCGCGTGCGAGTGTGTTCCCGTGATTCCCACACCGGCGGCGACCCCCACCCCCGAGTGCGCGGGTCCATGCGCGGGTCCGTGTACGCTTTCGTTCCCACCGTTCCCGTGTCCCCCCGGCGCAGTCTGCAACGGGCCAGCGGTGCCGGTTTTGGCAGGCCAGTGCGAAATGAGCGCCGCCGGTGAGTGTCACTGCGTCCCACTCTCTCCACCAACGCCGCCGTCGTTCCCCACCCCGACTCCGCAGTGCGCCGCGGTACCGTGCGGGGGAGAGTGCGTGATTGTCCCGCCATGCCCTCCGGGTGCAGCATGCCCCAACTTTGTGATCCAGGGAGAGTGCCGCGGCGATGCCTCGGGCACGTGTCAATGTATGCCCAGGGCGGCACCCACCCCAACACCGGCGCCGCCGTGCGTCACGGACGCTGACTGCAACGACGACGACGCGTGCACGGTCGATCACTGCGTCAGCGGGACGTGCGAGCACGCATGCATCTGTCTGACCGCGACGGATGCTCCGGCATGTTGCCCGGGGCCGGCGTCGCTGTGCGCCCGACCCTGCGGAACCGACGCGTCTGGGGTCTGCGGTGGAAGATGTCCGGCGGGCGCGAGCTGCGAGAGCCTGCCCAATGCTCAAGGACCCTGCGGCTGCGTCTCTGGGGTGGGCGGTCCGTGCGGCGGGAACATCCTCGACCCGTCGCCGGTGTGTGCAGCGGGGTTGGTTTGCCAACAGAGCAATCCCGACGTCACCGGCGTGTGCGTGGTGCCGAATTGTATTCCGCTCTTTGCGTCGGGTTGCTCGCAGACGTCCGATTGCTGCACGCCGTGTGGTACCGGAACGAGGCCGCCGTGCGGCGTGTGCATCAACGGATCGTGTGTCGGTGCGCCGTAACGAAAGGTGTCCAGACGTCGGTAGTCTACGGTGTCACGTTCACCGACAGGACGGAATGCACTTCCCAGCAGCCACGAACGTGACGCAGTCGCCGGGACCGGGGAATCATGTAGGCGTTGGGGGCGTGCGGGGCTGACGCGCCCACGGGAGGATGCCATGCAGGTGGTGAAACCAAGGGCATGAAATCCCTCTGCGGCGTGCTTGTGGCGATCATGCTCAGCAGCATCGTGACCGCCAACGGCTGGGCGCAATCCGGGACGCTGACAGGTTGTACCGGCGACTGCGACGGCGACGGCGCAGTGACGATTGATGAAGTCCTCAAGGGCGTGAACATCGCGCTCGGCCTGGCCCCACTGCATGAGTGCTCCGCATTCGACTGCAACAGCGACGGCCAGGTCACCGTCGACTGCCTCGTCAAGGCGATCAACGCGGCCCTGAACGGCTGTACCCCGGCGCAGATCCAGACATTTGAGCACATCGTCGTGATCGTTCAGGAAAACCGCACGCCGGACACTCTCTTCCAGGGCCTGTGCAACGCCCCGTTCGGTTCGCGTAGCTCCTGCAGCACCAGCCCCACGTCGTCGCAATACAACATCCAAACGGGCAACTGGCTCGATAAGCACTCCCCTGGCGGCACGCTTCAGCCGACGGCCGTGCCATTGGCAAACACGTACGATCTGAGTCACGCCCACTCCGCCTTCGTTGCCATGTGCGATCCGCAGACACTTCCACCCGCCCTCATGCCAGTCTGTACGATGGACGGCGCCGGTGGGATTGCATGCAGCCCTGCGGATCAATGTCCCCCCACACCGCAGTTCAAATTCGTGGATAATTCCACCGGGGTTCTGAACCCGTACCTCGCACTGGCGACCCAATACGGCTGGGCGAACTACATGTTTCAGACCAATCAGGGGCCGAGCTTTCCTGCCCATCAATTCCTCTTTGGGGGCACGTCGGCGCCCAGCGCGGCGGACGATGCGGCGGGGATCTTTGCGTCGGAGAATATGGTGGCTGGGGCCACGGTCGCGGGATGCATCGCTAAGATGACGACGACCGTTCGTCTGATCACGCCCGGCGGCGACCAGAGCCAACGCATCTACCCGTGCTTCGAGCATTCGACCATGCCGGACGTGCTTCCCGCTCTCTCCTGGAGATACTACGCCCCGAGCGCCGGCTCGATCTGGACGGCACCCAATGCGATTCAACATATCTGCCAATCGAGCGGACCGGGCGGACGTTGCGTGGGGCAGGATTGGGTAGAGAATGTGGATCTGACACCGGCGCATGTCTTGAGGGACATTGCTGGCTGTAACCTTCGTTCCCTAAGCTGGGTGATTCCCACCGGTCAGAATTCAGATCATGCGGGGGCGAACGATGGAGGAGGTCCCTCGTGGGTGGCGTCCATCGTAAACGCCATTGGCGACCGTACTGGGTGCGACAATAACGCCGGATACTGGAAGAACACCGCGATCCTTATCACGTGGGACGATTGGGGAGGCTGGTACGATCACGAGCCCCCGCCCATCCTGGCTGGTGATCAAGGGGACTATCAGTATGGCTTTCGGGTCCCGTTGATCGTCGTCTCGGCCTACACGCCGGAGGCGTACATCAACAACACGCCGCATGACTTCGGTAGCATTCTGAGGTTCATCCAACATAACTTCGGCGTGCGAGAAGGTGCGCTGAACTTCGCCGATGCGCGGGCGAAGAGCGATCTGACCGAGTTCTTTGACCTGACCCAGCTGCCGCGTGCGTTCCAAGACATTGCCGCACCAAAGGATCTCGCTTTCTTCCTGAATGACATACGACCGGCGACCGACCCGGACGACCAATGACCCATGGCGCCGCTCTCAATAGTGTCACGATGCTGCTGAGGGTCGGCCTTCTTGCTCTTTCTTTGATTCCCGGTGCGCTCACCCCGGACTGGACCATGTTTCACGACCCGCTCGAGAAAGCCTTCACCATCGACGTGCCGCAAGGCTGGACCGTCAAAGGCGGTCTGTTTCGCCTCGGCTATTCCGACTACCGGCCCATGGTGGATCTGCAATCGCCCGACGGGCAGATCAGCATCCGCTTGGGAGACGTCAGCATTCCCACCTACTCGGTGCCGAACCAATTCCACCCCGAAGAGGGCAGCGTGCTGGACCTAGGCGCGCAGATACAGATGACGGTGGCGCGATACCGCTCGGGTCGGGAGTTCGCGGCCCTGTATGCGCGCGCGCGATTCAGCGGCACCTGCCAAGCGCTTGTGCCGCAGGCGGTCGCCGCTGCGCCGCCGGTTCCCGATCAGCCGGAAGAGGCGGCCGTGAAGCAAAGCTCTGGTGGCCAAGTCGCCTACTCATGCGACGGCGGACGAACCGCTTACGCGTATGCCAAAACCGCACTGTACCCAGCCTTCTGGCAGGTTCACTCGTTGGCGAGCTTTGTAGCTCCATCGGATCAGGTTCCGTCGGCGCGCGCGATCGTCGAACACTGCGCGAAATCGTTCAAGCTCGCTGACGGATGGATTCAGTATCAGAAGAAGCTCGATCAGGAGGCGCTGCAGTATCAGAAACGCCGGCAGCAAGGGCGCGTGCACGCACTTTCCCAGCAGGTGGCGCAATTCGCAATGCAGATGCAAGCGATGAGAAACCAGGGGGTGCACGACAGGAAAGTGAGGGCAGTGTCTGAAGCGGGTTTGCCTTTGTTTTTCTTTCGGCATAATATGCCGAAAGAGAGAGGAGGCGGTGATGGCGGAGGATTC
>Ga0265314_10003799_pt1 | contig 14428 bp, 11 predicted proteins | sample 4126metaG_FD_203106 | JGI IMG/M metagenome (GOLD analysis project Ga0265314, IMG submission 203106) | Rhizosphere microbial communities from Carex aquatilis grown in University of Washington, Seatle, WA, United States - 4-1-26 metaG | ecosystem: Host-associated > Plants > Roots > Rhizosphere >... | reverse complement strand
CCACGGATTGGGCGCACTGCCGTCGACCGGGCGGTTGTAGATATCGGCGAGCTGCGCGAAGCGTCCGAACGATTCCACTTTCGCGTTCACGAGGCGCACCGAATACGGCTGGTCGCGGGAGCTCGCATCGTTGTTCAGATAGTAGGTCAGGTATTCGATGCTGCCCTGCGCACTCGTGCTATCCGGCACACCCAGTAGGGCGACGACTTCACTGCGCGTCATCCCGATGTGAATGTTATTCAGCTTGTTCGCGGAGGTGGACATGCAACCGGCGAGCACCATGCCGAGGATCGCCGCCACGAACATGAGTTTCGTTTTCATAATGAGGTTTTTTGTTCTGACACCGAACTGGACTCGTCAGCCTGACGTGCTGAATGCCGATAAGATGCCATCGCGACGGAGACGCCATCGTGGCGTCCGATAAAAACCCAGCGCCTAACGGATGATTTCGTCGATCAAACGCGGCGGCGCGCCGCGCTCGTCGGCGACGATGATCGCCTTCGCCAGCATCGTCTTCGCCGCCGCCAGCGCCGGCTCGTCGTTCGCGTGAATCACGCACAGCGGCGCGCCGGCCTCGACGCGTTCGCCGATTTTCACGAGCGCGCTCACGCCGACGGCGTGGTCGATCTTGTCGTCGGCCTTCGCGCGACCGGCGCCGAGGCGCAGCGCGGCGAGCGCCACGCCCAGCGCATCGACGTCCTGCGCCCAGCCGGCCCGCGGCGCAGCGAGCGGCACTTTCAGTTTCGCCTGCAGAATCCACGCGGGTTCGTAGACGACGCCATTGTCTCCCCCCTGCGCGACGACCATCTCGCCAAATTTTTCCAGCGCCGCGCCGCTCGCGATGACCGCTTCGAGTTTCCCGCGCGCCGCTTCCGTTGTCGCGGCGACTTTCGCGAGCACGAGCATCTGTTCGCCGAGTGCGAAGGTCACTTCCATCGTGTCGGCCGGGCCGCGGCCCTTCAGGCAGTCGATCGACTCGGCGACTTCGAGCGCGTGGCCGACCGCACGGCCGAGCGGCTGGTCCATCGAGGTCAGCACGGCGCGCATCGGCGTGCCCATGGCATTCGACACGGCCACCAAGGTCTGGGCCAACCGGCGCGCGTCGGCCTTGTCCTTCATGAACGCGCCGCGGCCGAACTTCACGTCGCCCACGAGCACCTCCGTGCCCTCGGCCAGTTTTTTCGAAAGAATGCTCGCGCAGATGAGCGGGATGCTTTCGACCGTGCCGGTCACGTCGCGCAATGCGTAGAGTTTCTTGTCGGCCGGCGCGAGTTCCGCCGTCTGGCCGATGAGCGCGAGGCCGATTTTCTCGAGCTGGGCGCGATACTCCGCAAACGTGAGGTTCACCCGGAAGCCGGGGATCGACTCGAGCTTGTCGAGCGTGCCGCCCGTGTGGCCGAGCCCGCGGCCGGAAATCATCGGCACCGCCACGCCGCAGGCCGCGACCATCGGCGCGAGATGCAGGGAAACTTTGTCGCCGACGCCGCCGGTCGAGTGCTTGTCCGCCTTGGGGAGCTTTACGTTGGCGAGGTCGGCGACGAAACCCGAGCGCATCATCGTCTCGGTCAGCGCCACGGTCTCCGCGGTATCCATGCCGCGCAGAAAAATCGCCATGAGCATCGCGCTGAGCTGGTAGTCGGCCCACGAGCCGTCGGTCGCGCCGCGCACAAACGAGGCGATCTCGTCGCGCGTGAGCGCCTGTCCGTCGCGTTTCTTTGCGATGACGTGCTGGGGAAAAAGCGCGCAGCCCATGGCCAGACTCAACCGCCGCGCCCGGGCGGGCGCAACGCCGTAGTCGCCGCGCGCGAAGTTGCAGGGCGGGGTTCGGCGACCCCGCCCTACATCGGTGGAGGCGTCCATCACATCGCCCGCTTCAACACCAGCATCGAGCCGCTGCCGACGAAGAACTCGTAGTTCACGCGCACGACCTCGCTCGCGATGCCGCCCTCGCGCAGTTCGCGCCGCAGCCGCGGCAGTGCCGGGTAGGGCTTGCCGTCGGCGCCGCAGACGGGATGGAGGCGCACCTCGTCGGCGCTGACGCGCACGAGTTCGCGGCAGGCGGCGAGGTGCCAGTCGTAGTCGAACCGCTTCGCATAGATGAACAGCAGGTGCGCGCAGAGCACGAGGTCGAAGGCCCGGTCGAAAAACGGCAGCCGCGGCAGCGCCGCGCCGACGTAGCGGCCGTGCGCGAAGTGCACGGCGTAGTCGGCGAGGAACCGCTGCGCGGCGGCGCGCCGGTCGGTCTCGGCGGCGGCGATCGACGGAAACGACTTCAGCCGGAACAGCCGCGGCTTCGCGCGCATCTGCGCGAACATCCGGCCGTAGTCGTGCTGCACCTGCGTCGCGAGCGCGCCGGGCGCGCCGCCGTAGAGCGGATCGACGGCGACGGCGGCGACGTGGCGGCGGCACGCCTCGGCGACGAACGACGACGGGCCGGCGGCGACGTCGAGCACGTCGCGGCCGCGCAGCGCGGCGACATCGAGCGCGAAGAACTGCGAGTATTCGGCCAGCGAGCGGCCGAAGAACGAGACGGTGGGGAGTTCGATTTCAGGCGGTGACCGCCGCGGGGGCGCGGCGGGAGGCGGAGGTTCGGCGAGCGTTGGCATGGGGACGGGGATTCGGGCGAGGAGGTCGAGGGAAATTTGAAAAACAAAAAAAGCCCGACTCGGATGAGTCGGGCTTGGCGGTGGAGTCAGCGGCATTTTTCAGCCGGAGCGCGTCATTTCGCGCGAGACCATCGTCGCCAAGCCGACCCGTGCCAGCGTGCGCGTTTAACCGTCGTCATTTTGACGGCGGACGCGGAGACGAGGGACTTCATGGCGAACTGCACGGGCGACGTGATGGGCGAGCACGCGGCGCGGTGCAAGCGGATTTTTGCGCCGAGAGCCGGTTCGCTGGGTTGGAGCGACGGTCGGCGACGGCCGGCGGAACAACAGCTGCGCCGGTTCGGCGGACGCAGACCGCCACTCCAATCCGGTCGGATTTTTGTGCCGGGCCTGCCGGGCGCCGCGGGACGGCGCCCGGGAGGTGGCGTTATTTCTTTCCCCCAAAAACGGCGCGCGCCATCTCGAACGGTCCACGGGTGAGCCGCGTCATCGCGGACATCGTGTGCTCGGCGGCGATCGGCTCCTGCGCGGCGGCGATCATTTCCTCGCGCTCCAACACGCGGGCCTCGCGGACCGCGACCGCTTCGAGGCGGCGTTTCACCTCGGTCTGCTGGTCGCGCAGCACGACGCGGTCGTCGCGCAGGTGCGCCTGCTCGGCCTCGAGAATTTCGCGGGCGCGGTGAAGTTTTTCCCACGCCGCCTGCAGCGCGGCGTCGTCCGCGAACGGCGCCTTGCTTGTCGGCCGCGCGAACGGCACGGCCGTCGGCCGCGAGTCGGCGGCGGGGGCCCCGCGGCCCGCCTCGATCTCGGCCTGCAGCGTGCGCAGGCGCGCCTCGTAATCGCGGAGGTTCGACTCGCGCTCGCGCAGGGCCTCCTGGTCTTCCTGCAGGCGACGGCGCTCTTCGGTGAGCGTGGCGGCCCATTTTTCGGCAGGGGCGCGCGTGAGTTTGAGCACGGGAGCGGCGGGAGGAAACGTGATGGGAGCGTTCATGGTGATGGTGACGATGGATGTTTTCTGGCTGTTGCCATCATAGACCACATCGCCCCCACCGCGCTACGGGGGCACGGGGCTTTTACCCCAGCTTTACTGGGTAACTCCCGGGTTTCGGGAAAATTTTACACCGCGGCAACCCGACTACGTGCGAAAGATCACTTCCTCGCGGTTGAACATCTTCACCGCCAACGCGAGCGCCGCCGCCGCGTAGACGCACGACGAGCCGAAAATCAGCGCGATGTAGTTCCAATGCCACACGCCGGAAAGCATCTCCCGGCACACGAGCGAGAGGTTGAGCAGCGGCACGAGCGCGAGGCGGGCGTTGAGATCGATGCCGGGCAGCATGCCGATCACGGCCGGCATGATCACCACGATGATCATCGGCCCGACGTAGCTCTGCGCCTCCTTGTAGCTCTTTGCAAACAGCGCGACGGTGAATGTCGCCGCGGCAAACAGCACCGCGACGGGGAACACCATCGCCAGCACCCCCACGAGTCCCAGCGGGTCGATCGTCGGAATGACATTCATCGGGTTCGGCCCATGGGCCGCTGCGGCCGCCGCGACCGCGCCGCCGCCGCGACCGCCCAGCATCAGCGTGCCGCCGATGGCCGCCGACACGCCCATCGAGAGCAGCATGAAGCACATCGCCGAGAGCGAGCCGGTGAGCACCATGAGAAACTTCCCGAGCACGATGTCGACGCGCGCGATCGGGCTGCACAGCAGCATCTCCATTGTGCCGCGCTCCTTCTCGCCCGCGGTCAAATCCATCGCGGGATACATCGCCCCGCTGAAACAGAGGATGATGATGAGATACGGCACGAGGCCGCCGAACAAATTGCCACCGACCTTTTCGGGCGGGGCGACGTTTTCGCGTTTGAACTCGAACGGTCGCGCCAGCGTTTTCGCCAGCCCGTGCTCGGCGAGCCGGTCGACGATCGTCTGCTCGCGCAACGCGACGAGGAAACCCTCGACGACGCTGGCGCCGTGTTCGGACTTCAGTTCGCCGGTGTAGTTGAAGACTTTCACCGTGGGCGCGGCGCCGGCTTGCAGGCCGGCCTCGAATCTTTCCGGCAGCTGGATCGCGACCCGCAGCTTCTTGTCGCCGATCGCCTGCTTGTAGTCGGCCGGCGTGGCGACGACCCGGAGCTTCGGGGATTTTTTCAACGCCGCGACCACCGCGGGCGAATCCTCGCCGCCCAGGATGGCGACCGATGGGATCTCCTCCTGCGTTTTCTTGATGACGCCCGACATCACCTTCCCGACGCCGAAGGTGAGCAGCGGCATCACGAGCGTCGGCACGACGATCATCGACATCAGCGAACGCCGGTCGCGCAGCGTATCCTTCAGCTCCTTCAGATAAACCGTCGCGATGTTGGTCCAGTTCATTTGGCCTCCTCCGTGCCGGCGACCTGCACAAAAATTTCCTCCAGGTCTTGCTCGCCGTGGCGCACGCGCAGCTCGGCGAGCGTGCCCTCTGCGAGAAGCCGGCCACCGTGGATGATGCCGATGGTGTCGCAGAGTTTCTCCACTTCGCTCATCACGTGGGTCGAGTAGATGACGGTTTTGCCGCGCGCGCGGCAGTCGCGGACGAAGCGCACGATGGCGCGCGCCGTCATCACGTCGAGGCCGAGCGTGGGCTCGTCGAAGATCATCACCGCCGGATCGTGGATCAGCGTGCGGGCGATCGAGGTTTTCTGCTTCATGCCCGTGGAAAACTTGTCGCAGCGGCGGTCGAGGAACTCGTCCATGTCGAGCTCCGCGGAGAGCTGCTTGAGGCGGCCGCGGATGGCCGCGGGCGTCATCCCGTTGAGCCGGCCGAAGTAGGTGATCGTCTCGCGCGCGGTAAGCCGGGCGTAAAGCGCGGTGCTCGCCGCGAGGAAACCGACGTGGGCGCGGACTTTCTCCGGCGCGGTCGTGACGTCGAAGCCCGCGACGGTCGCGCTGCCGCTCGTGGGGCGGAGGAGCGTCGCGAGGAGCCGGAGCGTCGTGGTCTTACCCGCGCCGTTGGCGCCGAGGAGGCCGTAGATCTGGCCGGGCGCGACGGCGAACGAGATGTCGTCCGCCGCGCGAATCTCCCCGCGCTTTTTATCGCGGAAAGTTTTGGTGAGGTGGCGGGCTTCGATCATGGGAAAAACTCAGCCTTTTCGCGCCCAGACGAGACCGAACGAAAGCGCCAAGGCGACGCCGAGGCTGAGGCCGACCGCCAGGCCGTTCGACGCGCAGAAGGCCGCGCCGACACCCACGCCAACGGCAATGCCCGCGAGGCTGAATCGGGGAGGAGTGGGAGGCGCGGGCATGGACAAGTCGTCACAGGCTCATCTTCTCGCGGAAGTCCTGCGCCTGGCGGCGGCTGAGCTCGACCTTGGCGCCGCCCTTGAGGTGGACGAGGAGGCCGCCGCTGAACCACGGCTCGATCTTGTCGATCCAGGAGAGGTTGATGATCTGGCGGCGATTCGCGCGGAAGAAATACTTCGGATCGAGGCGCTCCTCCATCGCGTTGAGCGAGCGGAAGAGCTGCGGCTGCGCGTTTTCGAAGTGGACGCGCGTGTAGTTGCCCTCGCTTTCGAGCAGGCGGATCGACTTCACCTCGACGAACCAGCACCGGTCGCCCTCGCGCACGAAGACCTTGTCCTCGGCGGCGAGCCGGTCGCGCGCCGCGCTCTTCTCGGCCGCCGATTCGCCGGCCGCGCCGTTGAGTTTGGCGCGGAGCTTGTCCACCGCGGCCGCGAGGCGCGCGGGATCGACGGGCTTGAGCAGGTAGTCGAGCGCGTTCAGCTCGAAGGCCTTCACCGCGAACTCGTCGTAAGCGGTCGTGAAAATCACCTCGGGTGCCGGCGGCTCGAGCGACTCGAGCAGCTCCATGCCCGTCTGGCCCGGCATCTGCACATCGAGAAACAGCAGGTCGGGCTGCAGCGCGGCGAGCTGCTCGCGCGCCTGCTTGGCGTTGGCCGCCTCGCCGGCGATCACGATGTCGGGAAACGCGGCCAGCAGCCGGCGCAGCTCGTTGCGCGCGAGTCGCTCGTCGTCGATGAGCAGCGCCTTCATGCGCGGGTCAGGTGCAGCGGCACCAGCGCTTCGGCCACGACCAGGGCCGGGGCCTCGGCGCGCAGCTGGAGCGAGGCGCGCTCGCCGAAGAGCAGCCGCAGGCGCTCGGCGGCGTTGCGCAGGCCGACGCCGGTCGACGAGGCGCGTGCCGGCGCGTGGGCCGGCGCGGCGAGATTGCCGGGGTTCGTGACCTGGATCGCCAGCGCGCCGTCGAGGCGCCGCGCGATGATCGCGATCTCCCCGCCCTCGGGCCGCGTGGCGATGCCGTATTTCACGGCGTTCTCCACGAGCGTCTGCAGCAGCATCGGCGGGACGGGTAGTGCGAGCGTGTCGGGATCAATGTCGAAGCGCAGCGTGAGCCGCTCCTCGTGGCGCACCTGCTCGAGCGCGAGATAGTCGTTCACCACGCGCAGCTCGTCCTCGAACGGCACCGTCTCGAGCTGGCCGCTCTGCAGCGAGTAGCGCAGCAGGTTGGAGAGCTGCGTGACGGCCTGCCGGGCGCGCGCCGGATCCTCGTCGATCAGCGCGCGGAGCGAGTTGAGCGAGTTGAAGATGAAGTGCGGGTTGACCTGCGACTTCAGCGCGCGGAGCTCGACCTCCTTCACGTGCGTGGCGAGCCGCAGCCGCTCGATCTCGGAGCGGTTCAACCGGTCGAAGAGGTGGTAGAAAAAATAGACGCACAGCCACCCGCCGAGCAGCATGATGCCGTTGATGATGCTCAGCCCCGTCGCCGCGAACCACGGCAGCTTCGACGTCCACGGCAAGCCAACGACGAGATAAACATAGCCGTAACCGATAACCGTCCACACGACCGACTGCACGGCGCTCGTCGCAAGGATCCGCGGCAGCAGCGCGCGCCAGCCAAGGGCCTTCCAGTCCCAGCGCGCCATCAACGGCCGGGTGTAGTGCGTGATCAGCCAGCCCTGCATGATCACCATCGCCACGATGCCGACATTGAGGAACTGGTCGTCGCGGTTCGCCGGGGTTTTCGACGGGAGCGCAAACACGAACACGATCTGCAGCCCGAGCAGAAACAGCCATCCGCCCGACTGGCAGAGGACGTAAAGCCGCTCTTTGGCCCGCTCGCGGCGCGCAGCATCCTCGAACAGGACATCGGTGGGGAGGACGGAATCCATCGGGACCCACTTTACAGCAGCCGGGCCCGTCCGAAGCAAACTTTGGACGAACGGTCGCGGCGCGCGGTGAGCGGCGCGCGGGCGCCGCGGCGGCCGGCCGTTGACACGCCGCGCCGGCCGGGAAACCTCCCTCCATGCAAAATCCCCTCCCCTGCGCGGCGTGGCGGGTCGTCTCCCTCTGGCTCGTCCTCGCCGCGCCCGCCGCGCTGTTCGCGGAAAAACCGTTCTCGTTCGCCGACACGCCGGGCCAGCTGCCGAAGACCGTCGTCCCGCGCCACTATGAGTTGCGCCTCCAGCCCGATCTCGCCGCCCGCACCACCACCGGCACCGCGCGCATCGAGTTCGAGGTGCTCCAGCCGGTCCACGAACTCGTGCTGAACGCGCTCGAGCTCGACCTCGCGTCCGCGGCGCTCGTCGACGATCCCGCGCCTCCGCTGCCGCTCGCTGCGCGCGTCGACGCCACGAAGCAAACCCTCACGCTCGCACTGCCCGCCGAACTCGCCGCCGGCCGCCACACGCTCGCGCTCGCCTACCGCGGCCGGATCGGCACGCAGGCCGAGGGCTTCTTCATCGACAAATATCCCACGCCCTCCGGCGAAAAGCTCATGCTCGGCACGCAATTCGAGCCGACCGACGCGCGCCGCGTTTTTCCGTGCTGGGACGAGCCCGTCTACCGCGCGACCTACGACATCACGCTCGTCGTCCCCGCGAAGCTCATGGCCGTTTCCAACATGCCCGTCGTGCGCGAAACGCGGCTCGCCGGCGGCCTGAAGGAGGTCGTCTTCGCCCGCACGCCCGCGATGGCCAGCTATCTCGTCGCGCTCTACGCCGGCGAGTTCGAGACGGTGGAGGGCGAGCAGGACGGCGTGCAGCTCCGCATCGTCACCACCGAGGGCAAACGCGCCTCCGCGCTTTACGCGCTCGAGTCGACCAAGCGCATCCTCGCCTACTACAACCGGTATTTCGGCATCCGCTATCCGCTGCCGAAGCTCGACCAGATCGCCGTGCCCAACGCCTTCGCCACCTTCGGCGCGATGGAAAACTGGGGCTGCATCACCTACATCGACACCGCGCTGCTCTACAACCCCGCCACCTCGTCGCAGGAGCGACGCGAGCGGGTGTTCACCGTCATCGCGCACGAGATGGCCCACCAATGGTTCGGCGACCTCGTCACGATGGCGTGGTGGGACAACCTCTGGCTCAACGAGGGCTTCGCCTCGTGGATGGGCACGAAGTCCTCCGACGCGCTGAATCCCGAGTGGCAGCTCTGGCTCCGCGCCAACGCCGCCAAGGAACGCGCGATGGAACTCGATGCGCGCAAGACCACGCACCCGATCCAGCGCCCGATCGCGAACGAGAGCCAGGCCAACGACGCCTTCGACGTCATCTCCTACCAGAAGGGCCAGAGTTTCCTGCGCATGCTCGAAGCCTATCTCGGCGAAGACACGTTCCGCACCGGCATCCGCCGCTACGTGATGGCACACCAGTATTCCAGCTCCACCACCGCCGACCTCTGGGCCGCGCTCGGCGAAGCCTCCGGCAAACCCGTCGTCGCACTCGCCGCCGGCTGGACCGAGCAGCCCGGTTTCCCCGTGATCGTCGTGACCGCGACCGGCGAAGGCGCGGCCCGCGCGCTCCAGCTCGAACAACTCCGCTTCACGCTCAACGATCCCGCCGCCGCGCCGCTGACCTGGAAAATCCCTGTCACGCTCGCCAACACCGCCGCGCTCGGCACGCCTGCCGCGAGCGGCGTCGAACGGCCCTCGGTCGTCCTCCTCGAGGGCCGCACCGCCATCGTGCCCTGGCCCGCCGGCGCCGGCACGCCCAAAATCAACGTCGGCGACACCGGCAACTACCGCGCCCTCTACGACGACGCCCTGGCCGACGCGCTGCACGCGCAGATCGCCACGCTGCCCGTCGCCGACCAGCTCAACCTCCTCGCCGACACGTGGGCGCTGGTCGAGGCGGGCCGCACGCCCGCGCCCGTGTGGCTCGCGCTCGCGGAAAAACTCGGCGGCAGCCCAAACCCGCCCGTCGTCTCGCACCTTCTCGACCGCCTGACCGCGATCGACCATCTGGAACTCAACGCGCCCGGCCGCCGCGCCTATCGCGCGTGGGTCGTGAAACTTCTCTCGCCGCAGGTCGCCCGGCTCGGCTGGACCGCCGCGACCGGCGAGTCGCCGCTCGACACCTCGCTGCGCGCCGATCTCGTCGGCCTCCTCGGCCAGTTCGGCGATCCCGCCGTCATCGCCGAATGCGCGCGCCGCTTCGAGGGGTTTCTGCGCGACCCCGCCACGCTCGCCGGCGATCTCCGCGCGCCCGTTCTCCTCGTCGTCGGCCGCTACGCCACACGCGAAACCTACGAAAAACTTCACACGCTCGCCCGCACCGCGCTCACCACCGAGGACAAACGCCGCGCCTACGCCGCCCTGCAGGCCGTGGAGGATCCCGTCCTCACCCGCGAGACGCTCGCGCTCAGCCTCGGCGGCGAAATGTCGGCCACCGAAGCCGCCCGCAACCTCGCCGCCGTCGCCACCTACGATCACCCCGAGCTCGCGTGGGATTTCGCCCGCGCGCACCTGGACGCGTTGCTCAAGCAGACGACGTTCTTCGGCCGCAATCGCTACGTGCCCGACATTATGCGCTCATTCCCCGACGCCGCGCGCGCCGACGAGCTCGAAGCCTACGTGAAAACAAAGCTCCCCCCCGGCGCCTTCGCCGAAGCCGCCAAGACGGCCGACGGCATGCGCCACCTCGCCGCCGTCAAGCAGCGCGCACTGCCCGCGATCGACGCGTGGGTGAAGACCCGCGTGCCTCAGCCCGAAATCTGACCGGCCTCGGAAACCGGGAATCCATGCCCACCTTTCGCGCGCGCATCGGCAAAGTCGGTGTCCTCCGCAGTATCGCCGTCCCGCCCGCGGTCGGCGCCGCGCTCGGCGGCGCCGCGCGCATCCCCGTGATCGCGCGCTACGCCGGCGAGACGACGCTCTCGACGCTCGTCCCCGCCGGCGGAAACCAACGCCGCCTCGTGCTGCAAATGGCCGTGCTCCGCCCCGCGAAACTCGACGCGGGCAACCTGCTCGAAGTCGAACTCTCGCCAGACCGCGCGCCGCGCCACCGAATCCTGCCCGAGGATTTGCGTCGCGCGCTGCAATTCCGCCCCGCCGCCGCCGCGGCCTTCGAACGCGGCGTCGCCCTCGACGCGCCGCATCGTGGTCGAGCTGCTCGAGCAGGCCCGCACGCCCGAGACGCGCCAGCGCCGTCTCGAAAAACTCCTCGAGCGCCTCGCCGAAAACACCGCGAACCGCGCAACGAAAATCTGAGCGGACTCCCCGCTCCCGACCGCCTCGCGAACCGAAATGCCGCGGGAAATTCCGCCTCACGCCCCGATCGGGTGCCACGTCGTCTTGAACTCGAGCGTGTCGCGCACCGCGTAGAGGCTCTGTGCGGTGTCGGCGAACCAGTCCGTTTCATCCGCGTCGGTGAAGTGCACGCGCTTCACGCTCTCGGCCGCGCCGAGGCGCAGCGCCTTGCGTTCGTCGGCGTTCGCCACCGCGGAGATCGCCCGCAGGTGAGTGTGCGTCGCGAACGTCGGCACGAGTTCCTTGCGGAAGCCGGTGAGAATGTTCACCACGCCGCCGGGCAGGTCGCTCGTCGCGAGCATCTCGCCGAAGAGGACGGCGGGATACGGGAATTTTTCCGAGGCGAGGGCGACGACTGTGTTGCCGCTCACGATGGCCGGCGCGACGAGCGAAATCAACCCGAGGAGCGGCGGCACGTCGGGCGCGATCACACCCACGACGCCCATCGGTTCCGTGACGGTAAAGTTGAAATGCGGTGAGGCGACGGGGTTCACGTTGCCGAGCACCTGCTCGTATTTGTCGGCCCAGCCCGCGTAGTAGATCAGGCGGTCGACGCTGACATCGACCCCTTTAGTCGCACCGGCCTTGGGCGCGCCGAAGAGCGCAAGCGTGTCGATCATCTCCTGGCGCCGCGCCTCGAGCATCTCGCCGAGCCGGTAGAGGATCTGTCCGCGGTTGTAGGCCGTGCGTTTTGCCCAGCCCGGGCCGGCCTTGGCGGCGGCCTCGACGGCGTTGCGCAGATCCTTGCGCGTGCACTGCGGGATGTTGGCGAAGAAATTGCCCGCCGCGTCCTTGACCGGAAACGTGCGCCCGCTCTCCGAGCGGATGAACGCGCCGCCGACGTAGGGCTTCGGGGTTTTGGTGATGGGAAGTCGGTTCATGGCGTGGGTGCTCAGGCGAGTTTGCAGTAATCCAGCAGACCCTGTCGCCCGCCCTCGCGGCCGAAGCCGCTCTCCTTGTAGCCGCCGAACGGCGAGGTCGGGTCGAATTTGTTGTAGGTGTTCGCCCACACGACGCCGGCCTTGAGCTCGACGCTCATCTTCAGGATGCGCGAACCCTTGTCGGTCCACACGCCGGCGCTGAGGCCGTAGGCGGTGTTGTTCGCCTTCTCGATGGCCTCGTCGACCGTGCGAAACGTCAGGATGCTCAGCACCGGCCCGAAAATCTCCTCGCGCGCGATGCGATGACTCATCGAAACGCCGGTGAAAATCGACGGCTTGAAATAAAATCCCTTCACCGGCAGCCGGCACGCCGGCTGGAACAGCTCCGCGCCCTCTTTCACCCCGGCCTCCACCAGCTCGCGGATGACCTCGAGCTGCGTCTTCGAGTTGATGGCGCCGATGTCGGTGTTCTTGTCGAGCGGATCGCCGACGCGCAGCACCTTGATGCGGTTCTTCAGCTTCGCGATCACCTTCGCGGCGACCGGCTCGTGGACGAGCAGGCGCGAACCCGCGCAACAAACGTGTCCTTGGTTGAAGAAGATGCCATTGACGATGCCCTCGACGGCCTGGTCGAGCGGCGCGTCGTCGAAGACGATGTTCGCCGCCTTGCCGCCTAGTTCCATCGTCATCTTTTTCTCGGTGCCCGCGAGCGAGCGCATGATGATCTTGCCGACCTCGGTCGAGCCGGTGAACGCGACTTTTGCCGCGATCGGATGCCCCATCACCGCCGCGCCAACCTCGCCCGCGCCGGTGACAAAGTTCACCACGCCCGGCGGCAGGCCGGCGTCCTGAAAAATCTCGGCGAGCTTGAGCGCGGTGATCGAGGTCGTCTCGGCGGGCTTGAGGACGACGCAGTTGCCCATCGCGAGCGCGGGCGCGAGTTTCCACGCGAGCATCAGCAGTGGAAAATTCCACGGAATGACCTGGCCCACGACGCCGAGCGGCGCGACGCGGCGGCCGGGTGCGACGTAGTCGAGCTTGTCCGCCCAGCCCGCGTGGTAGAAGAAGTGCGCGGCGGCCATCGGGACGTCGAAATCGCGCGACTCCTTGATCGGCTTGCCACCGTCCATCGTCTCGGCGACCGCGAATTCCCGCGCGCGATCCTGTAGCAGGCGCGCGATGCGGTAGAGATATTTCGCCCGCTCGCGGCCCGGCATTTTGCCCCAGACATTGTCGAACGCCGCGCGCGCCGCCTGGTAGGCGGCATCGACGTCGGGGGCGGAGGCGAGCGCGATCTCGGCGAGTTTTTGCTCGTTGGCGGGATTAATGGAGTCGAAATATTTCCCGGACTTCGGCGCGACGAACTGGCCGTCGATGAAAAGCTCGTAGCGCGCCTTGAGCTTCGGGTCGGCGGTCTCGGGCGCCGGGTCGAACTCCCACAGGTCGCCGAAGATCAGCTCGGGCGCGGGGCGCGGGGAACGGGTGGATTTCTTTTCGGAAGTGAGGGTAGGCATTTTTTTAAACCACCAATGCACTCTAATGAATCGGAATTTTGCGGAATGAATTCCCCAACATTACCTGCGATCAGTGAAGATTAGCGGTTAATAAGATTCGGCGGCTTCGCTGAAATAATACGGCGCCTGGTAGGCCCCGGTGCGCTCCTTCTCGATCTGGCGCACGAGGTCGTTGAGCAGCGAACTCGCACCGAACCGGTAGCGGTCGTTGTTCAGCCATGCGTCGCCGAGCGTCTCCTTCACGGCGACGAGAAACTGCAGCGCCTGCTTCGCCGTGCGGATGCCGCCGGCGGGCTTCATCGCGATGGCCGTGCCCGTGTCGAGGTAGAAGTCGCGGATCGCCTCCAGCATCACCTGGTTGTTGCCCAGCGTGGCGTTGAGCGTGGTCTTGCCCGTGCTCGTCTTGATGAAGTCGCCCTCGCGGATCGCCTCCATCGCGAGGAAGGACGCCGCGCGGATGTTGTCGTAGGTCTCGAGTTCGCTGACTTCGAGGATGACCTTGAGCGTGACGTCGCCACACGCCGTGACGACCGCGGCGATTTCGTCCTGCACCTCGGCAAATCCGCCCGCGAGAAACGCCCCGCGGTTGATCACCATGTCGATCTCGTCCGCGCCGTCGGCCACCGCGCTCTTCACCTCGCCGAGCCGCGTCTTCAGCGGCGCCTGGCCGCTGGGAAACGCCGTCGCGACCGAGGCGATGCGCACCGCCGTGTCGCTGCCGAGCGCGCGCCGCGCGTGCCGCACCATCGACGGGTAAACGCACACCGCCGCGACCTGCGGGACGCCCGGGTCGTCGTGCGGCCGCAGCGCCTTCTGGCAAAGCGAGGCGACCTTGCCCGGCGTGTCCTTGCCCTCGAGCGTCGTGAGATCGACCATCGAAACCGCCGTCC
>Ga0265314_10003798_pt1 | contig 14429 bp, 17 predicted proteins | sample 4126metaG_FD_203106 | JGI IMG/M metagenome (GOLD analysis project Ga0265314, IMG submission 203106) | Rhizosphere microbial communities from Carex aquatilis grown in University of Washington, Seatle, WA, United States - 4-1-26 metaG | ecosystem: Host-associated > Plants > Roots > Rhizosphere >... | reverse complement strand
AAATTGTTAGCGCGGATGACTGGTGCCGCACGCCTTTTGAATGGCTTCGTAAAGGTCGACACCGCCAACGGTAAAAAACTTAGGTGTAACTTCCAGGTTTTGCAGCGTTTTATTTTCCGCAGTGCCAAGACTGACGGTCACCGGCCCTCTCACGTACCAATTTCCACGTTCGTTTTTCGTGAAGGCGTTGCAAGGAATTGTGCTGCCCGGAGTCGTTGGCCTGTTCGGCCCGTTTTGCCTCGCAGCGGCGAGAGGCGATACTTGCGGCTTATTTTTCTCCGGCCTGGTATCCGTCGACCGTTCGGGCAAGTTTGCCTTGTTCACCCATCCCTGCTCAATTGCATATGCGACGATTTTGTCGCCGACGGCGCGGCCGAGACCGCGCGCTTGCGCTTCGATATCAGGCGACAGATTTTGCGTCGGCACACTTTCGCCGGCAAGTACCCTCTCGATCGCCGCGCCATGCGCGGCGTTGGCCGATCCGGTCAGGGTGCCTTTCTGCGCCTGAGTGGCAAAAGTAAACAATTGCGCTTTCGTGCCTTCGGAGACGCGCGATACGGTGATTTCGGCAACCACACCGGGGCCGAAATTGACCGGGGCACTTTGGGCGCGAATGGCACGATCGGCGGCTTGCAGCTGACCGGTGACAACCAGCGTCGTGTCATTCAATGCGGGGTCGTCCTCGATCCCCGGCCGCGCACGGAGACCGGCCTCGTCGTGCAGAATAGTAACGATGGTGGCTACGATCTCAGCATTAATCCGCTTGCCGATGAGTTGCTGACTGACGACGAGATCGCCGATTTCACTGTTCAGCCGAGCGGCAAACCCGCGATCGATCGCCGCGACATCGGGGGAAAACACGAAGTCGTAGACCAGGACGGTCTTTGGTCGAAACGGGGCTGCACCGGCCGATGTTTGCGACGTCTGATCGCCAGTGTTCGCACAGCCGGCAACGGCGAGCGCCGTCAAGAAAATGAAAAGACGCATGGGGCGTGGAGCGAGCATCGCCGTCAGATTATCACATCCCTGACACCAAAAGAGTGGTTCGACGAGAATCTCGACATGCGCTGCAACGCAGGCGTGTTGTCCGTTTTTGGAACACTATAATCTACCGCCCCGCCGCGTAACCCTGCATGCCGCGCGGATTGGCGGCCGCGCGGCGGCGCGGACCGACGCGCGAGGCCGCGGTGAGGCGGCCCTCCGACCAGTCGGGACCGATTTCGACCTCGTGGCCCCGCCGGCGCAGTTCCTTGATCGTCGCCTCTGGCACGCGCGATTCGACGACCATGACGCCGGGACGCGCCTGGCGCGGCCAGAACGACGACATGAAGTGCTCCGAATGCCAGGCCGGCGCGTCGATGGCTTCCTGCAGGTTCATGCCGGCGTGCACGTGGCGCAGGAAGAATTGCGTGATCCACTGATCCTGCTGGTCGCCGCCGGGTGAGCCCCAGGCGAGGTAAGGCTCGCTGTCGCGCAGCGCCATGGTCGGCGTCAACGTCGAGCGCGGCCGCTTGCCGGGCATCAGCGCGGCCGGATGATCCTCGTCCAGCCAGAACTGCTGCGCGCGCGTGCCGAGGCAGAAGCCAAGCTCCGGGATCACCGGCGACGAATGCAGCCAGCCGCCCGAAGGGGTCGACGACACCATATTGCCGGCCTGATCGACGATGTCGAAATGCACGGTGTCGCCCGGCGTGGCGCCGGCGCGCTCGCGCAACCCATCGACGTCGGGCAAACGGCTATCGTCATGCGTCCAGATGCGGCCGACGGTCGGCTCGCCCGCGCCCGTGTTGCTGACCGCGGCACGCGCGCCTTCCGCGAGGCGCGCATCAAGCCGCTTGCCGAAGCCCGGGATTGTGCCCGGCCGCTGCTCGAAGGACGCGCGATCGGCGATCAGCTTGCGCCGCTCGGCGTTGTAGACATCGGACAGCAGCACATCGACCGGCACTTTCACGTAGTCGGGATCTCCGTAGAACGTGTCGCGATCGGCGAAGGCAAGCTTTGTCGCTTCGATCTGCAGGTGGATGAACTCGGCGCTCACCGGCGACAACGCATCGAGGTCGTAGCCCTTGAGCAGGGCCAGCGTCTGCAGCGTAACCAGGCCTTGCGTCCAAGGGCCGGGCTTGAGCACAGTGTAGCGGCCATAGTCGTAGGAGATCGGCGCCTCGACCGTCGCCTGCCAGCGCGCCATGTCGTCGGCGTTGAGCACGCCGTAATGGCGCTCACCGGACGTATCCATGATCGCTTGTGTGCGGCAGAACTTGTCGATCGCCTCGGCGACGAAGCCTTGCGACCAAGCCATTCGCGCGCGCGCGATCTCCGCCTCGCGGCTGCCGCCCTGCGCCTCGCGCAATATGCGTTCGTAAGTTTCGGCGAGAGTCGCGTTGCTGAAGATGGTGCCGGGCTCGGGCACCTCGCCGCCGGGCAAATAGAGCGCGGCAGACGTCGGCCAATGATCGCGGAATTGCTCCTTGACCATGGCGATAGTGGCGCTGATGCGCTCGACCAGCGGGTAGCCGTTTCTGGCGTAGCCGATTGCGGGCGACAGCACGTCGGCAAGCCGCATGGTGCCGTAATCGCGCAGCAGCAGCATCCAGGTGTCGAACATGCCGGGGACGCAGGCGGCCAGGAGCCCCGTGCCTGGGATGAGATCGAGCCCGAGTTCGTCGCGGTAGTGCCTGATGGTTGCTCCCGCCGGTGCCGGCCCCTGCCCGCAGATGACTTCAGGCTTGTTGCGCTTCACGTCGAAGACGATGACCGGCACATCACCGCCCGGTCCGTTCAAATGCGGCTCAACCACCTGCAGCGTAAACGCGGTGGCGACGGCCGCGTCGAAGGCGTTGCCGCCTTTCTCCAGGATGCCCATGCCGACGGCGGTGGCGATCCAGTGCGTCGACGTGACCACGCCGAACGTCCCCTCGATTTCGGGCCGCGTCGTGAAGGGGTTCGGGTTGACCTTCGAGATGTTCGCTGGCATCGCGAATTCCTTGCGCACAGTTGCCGCGTTGATCGCCAGCGATTACTTGATGCCGGCGGCCTTGATGAGCTTTTCGTTGGCAGCGAGCTCGCTTTCGACGAACTTGTCCATCTCCGCCGGCGTCATCGGCATGGGGTCGACCGCGAGCTGTTTCAGGCGGGCCTGCATGGCCGGCGTCGCCAGAACCTTCATCGCCGCGGCATGGAATTTCTCGACAATGTCGCGCGGCGTCTTCGATGGCATGAACACTGCGTACCAGATGATGGTTTCCGCATTTTGCAGGCCGATGTCCTTGGGCGTCGGCACGTTCGGCAAGTCCGACGCGCGCGTCGGCGTCGAGACCACCAGCGCCAGCAGGCGTCCGTCGCGGATATGGGGCAGCGCCGTCGAGATCGGACAGAAGTAGAAATCGATGCGGCCGCCCATGACATCGGTCAGCGCCTCGGCGCCGCCTTTGTACGGGATGTGCTGGGCCTGCACGCCGGCAGCAAGCAGGAAACGCTCGGCGCTGATATGCGTCGCCGTGCCGACGCCGGCCGAGCCGTAATTGATCGTGCCGGGATTGGCCTTGGCCGCCGCGATGAAGTCCTGCGCGGTCTTCCAGCCTTTGGCCGGGTTCACCACCATGACGTTGGCGTTCTGGCCGATCATCAGGACCCCGGACAGGTCCTTGGCCGTGTCGTAGGGCACGTTGGGCACGATCCACGGCGCGATCGTGTGGGCCGAGGAATTGGCCAGGATCGTGTAGCCGTCAGGGGCGGCACGCACGACGGCGCCGACGCCGACGGTGCCGCCGGCACCGCCCCGATTCTCGACGATAATCGGTTGCCCTAATTCAGGACCGAGCGCATCGAACAGCGCGCGCGGCACAATGTCGGTCGCACTGCCGGCGCCGAACGGAATGAACGCCCTGATCGGTTTGTCCGGCCATGTCTCGGCAGATGCGGCCGACGCGAGGCCGATGCCCAATGCAACGCATGCGATGCGGCACGCTCGTTTCATGACCGGTTCCCCTCCTACTCTCGCCGCACGCGTTGCAGCTCCTGGGTATTATCGCCGGTCTCGGGTTGGCAGCAAGAGCTGGACGTCTTCGACCCGGAAGCCGTCGTGCCGGCATCCTCGACTCGGAGGTCGCCCCCCGCTGCCTGCCACGTGCGCACAGCCGTCCGAACGCGCCCGCGCGTCGCCGCGGCCAAGCCGTAATGACGCGCCAGCCGCTCAAGTGCGAGTTGCAGCACCACCTTGCCCGAACGCGCCGGCCACCGGCGTTCCCGTTCGACATCCTCGAGCCCTTTGAGGAAGCAGCAGACGTCGATCAGCAGGCCGGAAAATTCAGGACCGACCGCATCGAGCGCCTGATGCACGCGCTGACGCGCCGCAATCATCATATCGGTGGCATGCGCGACACCGCGGCCGCTGCTGTCTCGCACGGATGCCATCGGGTCGGCCCAATTCGACGTCGTGCGCGGCATCAGATTGGCATAAGTGAAATCGGCGCGCACGCGTTCGCCGGCTTGCAGTTGATGCGGTTCGATATAGGCACGGCCATCGCGTCCGCGACGGCGCGCCAGCCAGGCGAGCGGGCTTTCGCCTTCATCGACAGTGACGATGGCCGAACCGAAATCGGTCGCGAGAATCCGCTTGCCGAGCGCCAGATGTTGCGTGCGGAAGCGGTCGACTTCGGCCTCAGGCGCCGGCGGCAGCGCTTTGGCCGCTCTGCGGATACCGTTCTTCATCGCGCCACCCGCAACTGGGTTTTGCGCGCCAGATCGACGCAAAGGCCTTCCAGCATATCGAGGAGCCGATCGATTGACGGGTCGTCGCGGCGCAGTTCGATGAGCTGGCACGCGTGCATGACCGTCGTGCGGTCGCGATGGAACATGCGGCCGACTTTGCCGCAGTTCGCGCCGAGCGCGACGTGCGCAAGATACATGGCGCATTGGCGCGCGAAGGCCGCCTCGGCCGTCGAGCGCGAGGCCGCACGCAGGTCGTCCACCGCCACGGCGAAGGCCGCGGCGACGGCCTCCTCGAGCAGCCAGGAGAGTCGACCGGCGTCTGTGCGGGATGACGGCCGCCAGCGGCGCCGACGGCGCGGTTTGGTGTGGAGGTCGATCGAGGTCATTAGGTAGCTTCCTATATAAGGATAGACTACCTAGATCATCCACCAATTTGAACGTGTGGGGATAATTTTCGCAATTATACCCTTGACACCACAAAGCACAAAGGCTAGTATTTCCTCATCAGATTGAGGATTTCGGCCATGTCCAACGCTTTTGACGCCCCCCACTTCCAGAACCCCGAGAACGCCAGGGGATGGCTGGAAAGCACCCGTTGGCCGGAAGGCCCGGTATGCCCACATTGTGGCTCCCTGGCGGCCGCCTACGCCACCAAGCGGGCTGGCCTCTACCGGTGCGCCGAGAAGGAATGCCGCAAGGATTTCACGGTCACGACCGGGACCGTTATGGAGCGCAGCCACATCGCCCTGAACAAGTGGCTGATGGCCTTCTACCTCATGTCCGCCAGCAAAAAAGGCATGTCGGCGCACCAGCTCCACCGCGCTCTTGGCGTCACCTACAAGGCCGCTTGGTTCATGTGCCATCGCATCCGTGAGGCCATGCGCCCGGATGCCGGTCCTGGCTCCGATCCGCTCGGCGGCAAGGGAAAGACGGTCGAAGCCGACGAAACCTACTTTGGCTATTACGAAGGCGCGCGCGAGCGTACCAAGACGTCCACCGGCAAGAAGCCTACCAAGCGCGGCCGGTCGGGTCCTGGCGGCAAGCGCGCCATCGTTTCGCTTGTCGAGCGCGGCGGTTTGGTCCGCTCTTTCCATGCGGCCGTCGCCGATCAGGACACAGTTTGCAAGATCGTGCGCGAGAACGTCGCGCAGGAAAGCCGGTTACACACCGACGAAAGCAAATTGTACGCCCCGCGCTTCACTCGCATCCGCGATCATGAGCGGGTCAAGCACAGCGCAGGCGAATACGTTCGCGGCGATGTACACACCAATACGGTCGAAGGCTACTTCTCGATATTCAAACGCGGCATGCGCGGCACCTACCAGCATTGCAAAGAGAAGCACCTACATCGGTATCTGGCCGAATTTGATTTCCGCTATAACAACCGCGTCGCGCTCGGCATCGGCGATATTGAGCGGACCATTGCCGCCGTGAAGGGCGCGGAAGGCAAGCGCCTCATGTACCGGCAACCTGACTGAGCCGGAATTTAAGTACATGGCGCTGCGCTTCCTGCGCTGGCGCAAGAAGCCGCGGCGCAATCCACGTCAGCTTGAATTGCCTTTTAAGTAGCGGGACCGGGCTATGCTGCCCGGCCCCGCCGTCGCTATCCTAGTAGCTGCCAAGCAAACTAGGAGCGGAAACAATGCCAGAAAATGAAATCGATGAAGTTGTAGCCTCGGCCTATGGTTTGGCGTCCTATCATTTACAAAACGCAATTCTTACGACGTTAGTGGCAAAGGGCGTTTTGACCATGAAAGAAGCGGCAATCACCTTTCAGGGCGCTCATCATGAACTAGAGGAAATGAAGCCGACGCCGCTCGGCCGGCAGCTACACACTTTGGCACTTCAGGTTCTGGACATGTCGTCCAAAGGCTGGACAAGGCAGGCAAAAGGAAATTGAAGTGCCTGCTCACCATCGTCGGCACATCTCTAGCGATGCGATCCGACGCCATTTTGAATACTTTAGGTGACATGATGCCCCGTCCGCGCTATAAGCATTGCGCGCGAAGGCGTTCGCGGAATTTTCCGTCGGCCCGGACTGCCATCCGGGCCGATTTCTATTTTATATTGATCGCTTGCGAATGTCTTGTCGAGTAATGTGGCTGCGCATGTTCGATTATTTTACCGCGCATAATGATGCTGTAATTGCTCTTTCAAGCGCAATAATTGGCGCTTTTTTCGGATTTTTTGGAAGTTATTTGATTTGGTGGTTTGAGCGCCGAAGGCAGCGACACCTCGCAAGAATGCAAATTGTTATAAACCTGAGGCGCTGGCTACAACGCGCGTTATACTGGATGAACGATATACAAACTTTGGTCGGCTCTCACGGCGCCGGTGGCGCGTTTCATACAACACTACCGAGTTTTCGGTTTGAAAAATCACTAGAGCAAGCTGCGTTGCTTGAACGTCAAGCTGCCGAGAAAATCTTTGCGCTGATCCGTAAAAAGGACAATGCAAATTCGGCGATAGAGGCAGAAATCGAGGACCGCGTTAGCGACGATGACGACGATGCTGTCGATTTATGGCGAGGTCTATGCGGGCAAGTTTGGCTAGAGGCTTTCGGAATATATGATCGGATGTCGGCGCAGGTAGGATGGTCGGAACGGGCTTTTTCGGACGAAAACAAAAAGATGATGCAGGAGGAAATTGATCGCTATCAGAAACTTGAACTTGAACGTATTAAATCTAACGCCGATCTTTTCCCAGACAAATAGCCTTATATGGCCGTTCTACTAAATTGTCCCGTTAACGACACGGTACATGATATACGAAAACGCCACGGCTATGATGATTAAGACGCAGCCCACGATTGCGCGCGCTGTTTTCACGCCGAACGCAAACCAGATTAAGCAGATCAGTACGCCAAAACCAATTATGATTTCCATCGTCTTCGCCTAGGCCGCCTTCCGTTTCTTCTTTTTCTTGGATTGCGACGGCATCCCCTTCGGCCCCATACTCTTAAGGGTTTTGGGGCGGGTATTCAGCGCGGATTTAACGAGGCTTTCGAAGCGTTGTTGCGCCTCTTGCTCGCTATAGGAATCGTCGGATGCCGAAACGCGGCGGGTCACGGGGTCGGAAGAAGGCATCGCTTAGCAACCTTTCCAGGCAGACCTTAAAACCCGAACACAGGGAAGAATACGCCAAAGAACTTACTGGGGGAAGCGACCGCGCCGCTGCTCTCGTCGTGGCAGCGGAGATCGATTCGTACTTGATCGTGATACTGCAAGCAAAGTTTTTTCGGCTCTCTGAGGATGAGAAGGATAGACTGGTTTTTGGACAGAACGCTCCGCTGTCAAACTTCGCCAGTCGCATTCTAGTCGCCTATGGCCTCGGGCTAATCGACGAGGCTGAACGTGATGACCTAGATCGTATTCGGCGTATCCGGAATGCCTTCGCGCACTCGGTAATTCCGCTCACTTTCGATCATGACTTGATCGCCAAGGAGTGTTCACAATTATGGTATCGGAACGTCTACGATAAAGAGATGGTAAGTTTTGGAGACCCGAAAGCGCGCTACCTTCTCACTGCTTTGGAGCTTCGGAAGATATTTATGGATCGGGCCGTTTCGAGCGCCAGAAGCGCCGCGAAATCGATCAAGGATCGTACTAGACGGAAGGAATACTTGGCGCAGATCGACGCGATATTGAAGCGAGATACATAGCCTCGTAGAGCCGTTCCAAGAACTCCTCGCGGCTCTCAAAGTCCTCATTAAACGTCGCAAGCTCTCTGCGCCCCGCCGCGATCATCTCGGGCGTGATCTTGATCTCCGGCTCTGTGACTGTGGGCTTGCTCATAACAACCTATATAGGCTCAAAATCCCGTATTTCCATACAAATATTCACGACCTTGCCAAGGTATTGAACATACTAGCTATTGTGCGTGTGGTGTAAAGGACATAATTGCGATAATTTTCTTATCGTGCTGCAAGCCGCTGAGCCTGCTGGCTAATTTGGAGCGCTGGAAATGCTTACGACGCGAGGCCGTCGCCCTCGGGCAAAATCCGTCACGACGCCCGGATCTGGCCTACTTCGACCGCCGGCGCCGCTGTTGCCCGAGGCCCATCTGCTTGGCGAGCTGCGAGCGGGCGGCCGCATAATTCGGGGCCACCATCGGATAATCCGCGCCGAGTCCCCATTTCTCGCGGTATTGCTCGGGCGTCATATTGTATTGGGTGCGCAGATGACGTTTGAGGGATTTAAATTTTTTCCCGTCCTCCAAACAAACGATGTGTTCCGGCGTAATTGATTTCTTGACTGATACAGCTGGTTTTAGTGGTTCAGCCGGCGTATCGCCCGTTTTCGCGCTCACGCGCGCCAACGCTGCATGCACCTGGTTAATCAAGGAGGGGATGTCGCTGGCTGGGACCGTATTATTGCTGACATAGGCTGACACGATTTCAGCCGTCAGCTGGATATAGTTCCCATTCCCCGCAGTTTCGCTCATGAGACCCTCCTGTCGCCGTTCGCCAGAAACTCCCCAAACGACTGTAGCAATATTTAAACGTTACTAGCGGACTCGTCAGTTCGCAAGAAAAAGCTGAGTGACGGGTCAACCTATACCTGCCGCACTGCTATAAGGGCAAAGAATTGCTCGGTGCTATGGCCAATAAAAAAGCCACCCGCTTTGGACGGGTGGCCCTCAATGCCGCGGCGGTCGTGACGCTAGGAATTCTTCTCCAGATGCGCGCGGAGTTCGTTAATCGAGGCAAACCGCAGCGTACCTTGCGGTAGTTCAGCCTCGATCGAACCGTCGACATAGAGCGTGTAGCCCATGCCGTCGACCACACCGGACTTCAGGATAGCGATGCCGCTCGGCTCAGGCGCCGTCCTCTGCGGGGCAGCCTCCTGCTGGAACCGACGCGGCGGCGGCGCGGCAGTCGCAGCTTCGGCAGACGGCTTGATGTCAGCGCCCTGATTTTGCGCCGGCGTCGATTCGGGCCACATCGCCTCAAACTGGAACGGCGGCGGCTGCCGGCTAGGCGCGGTGGGCCCGCGTCCCGCCATCGGATGCGGCGGCGAGAGCGAGACGTCGTCTTCCACCGTCACCGGCGTCTCTTCCGGATTCCGCAGCATCGGCGCGAAGGGCGACGCATGCAGCTCTTCGGGCTCAACCGTATCGGCAGCGACCGGCCCGCTGTGTGGTTCCGGCAACTCCGGCTCCGGTATTTCGAATGAGGCCTTCGTCTTTGGCGGGAACGGCACGCGCGCTGGCGCAGCGGATACGCTTTCATTCGCAGCCGTCTCAAACGGCTTGGCCGCATTCGGCGTGCGATCCGTCATCGCGATGTTGAGACGCTGCAACTGAGAGGAGACGGCGGCGAGAGCGACAATGACAAGACCGCCAACGACAGCAGTGACGCCGGCGGAAATCAGCGTGTTGCCGAAACTGAACTCGTTGACCGGGATGCCGAAGGCGATCATGACGGCCCCGATCACGGCAACGACAGCGCCGACGCCATAAAGCACGATGGACATTCGCGTTACGACCTCTCAAAGGGCGGCTGAGTTTCAGCCTTTCGCCATAGAATTCAAGTTAAGCCGTTCTAATACCACGATATTCTGACCAATTTCGGCGCCAACGGCAACCGTTAATGTTAAAATAGCAAGAAATGCTTGCAAACTTGATTAACGCTGCCGCGCCACGGCCAGCCTTGGCCGCCAGGACCTTTGCGTCTTTCGTAGCCAAAAGCGCCCGACCGGTTGCCCCGGTCCCCGGTACCGCCTAATTAACTAATCGAGGAACTCGCAAGGGACCTGCCGGTTTCGTCCCGAAGCCCGGAATTTCCCACTCTCCCCGTCCGCTTTAAGGAGGACCTGATGTCGTTCACCCTGCCCGACCTGCCCTACGGTCATGACGCGCTGGCGCCCTACATGTCGCGCGAAACGCTCGAATACCACCACGACAAGCACCACAAGGCCTACGTCGACAACGGCAACAAGCTGCTCGCCGGCAGCGGCCTGGAAGGCAAATCGCTCGAGGAGATCGTCACGGGCTCCTTCGGCAAGAACGCCGGCCTCTTCAACAATGCCGGCCAGCACTACAATCACCTGCACTTCTGGAAGTGGATGAAGCCGAACGGCGGCGGCGACAAAATCCCCGGCGAGCTGCAGAAGAAGATCGACTCCGACCTCGGCGGCACCGCCAAGATGAAGGAAGACTTCATCCAGGCCGGCGTGACCCAGTTCGGCTCCGGCTGGTCCTGGATAACCGTCAAGGATGGCAAGCTCGCCATCACGAAGACACCGAACGGCGAGAACCCGCTGGTGCATGGCGCCAAGCCGATCCTCGGCTGCGACGTCTGGGAGCACTCCTACTACATCGACTACCGCAACCGGCGCCCCGACTATCTCAAGGCGTTCCTCGATCACCTGGTGAACTGGGACTACGTGGCGGAGTTGCTCGCCGCCAAGTGACGGCCAGTGACGAGCCCTCCCCTGGACACACCAATGCTGACGGGCGTTGACGCGACAGCGCGTCGCGCCCGTTCGCTTATCGTGCCTGCCGACACCACCGCGATTTGCGATATCGCGGCGATGACCGTGCTGGCCATCGTCGCCATCATTGCGCTTGCCACCTTCCGCGACTACGGGCTCGGCTGGGACGACTACACTCATTCGCAATATGGCGAACTGCTGCTGTCGCTGTTCGGCTCCGGCTTGCGCGATACGCGCGCGTTCTCCTTCGTCAATCTCTACATGTACGGCGGCGGCTTCGACATGGCGGCGGCGCTCGCCGCCAAGGTGCTGCCCTTCGACCTGTTCGAGACGCGCCGGCTGGTCGGCGCTGCCGTCGGCATCGTCGGACTGCTGGCAACGTGGCGTCTGGCGCGACGGCTCGGCGGCCCGGTCGCCGGCTTAAGCGCGCTCATACTGCTGGCGACGTGCCCGCTCTATTACGGGCACATGTTCATCAACGCCAAGGACGCACCCTTCGCCACCGCGATGATCGTGCTGCTGCTCGGCATCGCCCGCGCCATCGACGAATACCCGGAGCCTGCGCCCCGCACGCTAGTGCTCGCCGGCGTCGGCCTCGGCCTCGGCTTCGGCTCGCGCATCCTCGCCGGCATCGCTGCGCCCGGCGCGCTCGCCGCGCTGCTGCTGATCCTTATCGTCGAGACGCGCGCCATCGGTTTGCGCGCCGCCCATGCGCGGCTCTGGCGCTTCGTCGGCCTGATGTTGCCGGCCTTGGGCCTCGCCTATTTGATCATGGGGCTGCTGTGGCCCTGGGCGATCCAGAAGCCGCTCAACCCGATCCTGGCCAGCGAATACTTCGCCAATTTCTTCGAGAAGCCCTGGCGCGAACTCTACGAAGGCAAGCTCTACCCGGTACCCGACATGCCGGTGAGCTACCTGCCGCATCTGTTCCTGCTCACGCTGCCGGAGATCATGCTGATCCTCGGCGTCGCCGGCTTCTTCGGCGCTTTGGTCGCCGCGACGCGGCGCAGCCTCGCCGTCGACCGGCGCGCCGCGCTGCTGCTGGTGGCGCTGTCGCCGATCGTGCCGGTGGCGGTGGCCATGGTGCTGCACCCGGCCTTCTACAACGGGCTGCGCCATTTCGTTTTCGTGGTGCCGCCCTTCGCGGTGCTCGGCGGACTGGCGGCAGGATGGATCGTGCAGCGCGCCCGCGCGGTTTTCAGTAAAGACGCGCTTCGCGCTTATGCGGCCCCGGCACAGGCGACGCTCGCCGGTCTGTTCCTTGCCGGCATCGCACTGCCGATGAGCGACATGGTGCGGCTGCATCCCTATCAATACACGGCGTTCAACTGGGCCTCGGGCGGCGTGCGCATGGCGCACGACAATTATATGCTCGACTATTGGGGGCTGGCCTTCAAACAGGCGGCCGAAGAACTGCGGGCGACGCTCGCCGCGCGCCATATTGAGCCGCCCGCCGGCCGCCGCTGGATCATCGAAATCTGCGGCCCGCAACGGCCGGCGGAAATCGCGCTGGGCCCGCAGTTCGAAACCACCTGGGAACGCCATCGCGCCGACTTCGCGCTGATGCTCGGCACCTATTACTGCCGCGACCTGCGCGGGCTGCCGACGCTGGTCGACATCCGCCGCGAGGGCGTCAACTACGCGCGCGTCTACGACATCCGCGGCCGCCCGGTGCCGCAGTTGACGACCGAACCGCCGCCGTGAGGGGTGCGCAGACCGTCGCCCGCAGTATGCTTGTCCCTGCCGCGTTTACGCGCGCCGACGCCAAGCTCGCACACCCCATGAATGCCGAATATCCATCGGGGGCGAGCTATTTGAACATAAAGGGGTATCAGGGGCGAACTTAAGGAACTCCGCGGCTCACAGTTGGTTACCTCGCCAACAGGAGAGCGGCATGGCACGCAAGCGGGCTTCCAAGAATTCCCTGGTCAACTCGTTTTTCGATTTTGTAGACGAAAATCCGAGGCTCGCCGCGCTGGTCGCGCTTGAGCTCGGCATGTTAGCCGGCGAAGTCGTAGCGTCCCACAGCGGCACAATCCGGTCGATGACTCGACGGGCAAAGGCAGTTCCCCAGCAAATCGCCGACGCTCTGCCAAGCGGCCTCTCGGCAGCGGCACTCAAATATCTTCCCGGCCCTTCACCGAAGCTCCAACCGCGCAAACGGCCGGCAGCGCGTGCCCGGCGCAAATCGAAAGCGGCGGCCGGCCACGCGTAATAATGACGGCGTGAACGGACGTGAAATTATCCCATTAATTTGCAAGGAGCCATAAATGGCAAAACGCAAAAAGACCTTTATGAAAGCTATTCAGTCTCAGATTTCCAGAGCGGCAAAATCCGCGGCGACTGCGGCCGCGACGGCTGCCGCCCAGTCAATGATGCGCACGGTTATGAAATCGCTCGAACGCAATCCCAAAACCGCGAAGCGCAAGAAAAAGAAAGCTCCAGCACGCAAGTCCGGCGCGCGCAAAAAGCGGCTCTAGGGCTAGTTCGAGAAATATTTTTCACTCCGATGCGAATAACTTGAAACTCCCCGCTACGGGGGCGTAATCGTCGTGCGGGGAAGGCAATGTCCGTTGCGGGTCAATCGCGGCATAAGAAATTCAGGCCTCATATCCGCTCTTGGCGACCAGCCTTACTCATTCGACGCATGCAGCAACGCGTCGTAGTTCAGTTTCACCGCCTGATAGCATTCACAGGCCGTGTCCTGAAGCGCTGGGATATCCAGGAGCTTTATGTGCCCGCGCGAGTAACGGATCATTCCCGCTTCTTGCAAAGTCCCCGCCACCAAGCTGACGCTTGTCCGCCGAACCCCCAACATTTGCGCGATATACTCTTGGGTCAACGGGAGTTCATTGCCCCCGTGCAGGTCGGCCGCCCGCAAAAGCCATCGTGCCAGCCTGCTTTCGATAACGTGCGTGGCGTTGCAGGCTGCCGACTGCTGAGCCTGCGCGAACAGCGCTTGTTCATGAGAACCGAGCAGCGACTGAATATAGGGATGGTCTTTTAGAACGGCTTTGAGCGGATCGACCGCGCAAGCCAGACCGTGTCCGCCGATTTGTACGATCGCCCGATTGAGCGAGAGTCGACCATTCAGCGCGGCGGCAGCGCCAATGACGCCGTCGCGCCCGACCATCGCGGTCTCTATGACTTCGCCGGTGGAAAGTGGGATGACAAGCGATATGACGGCATCGGTCGCAAAATAAACTTTGCTGACTGCGTCGCGGATATCATAAAGAACGCGGTGCTGATCGAGTTTTTCCATCGCCAAATGCGGCGCCAGCGCCT
>Ga0265314_10003795_pt1 | contig 14431 bp, 18 predicted proteins | sample 4126metaG_FD_203106 | JGI IMG/M metagenome (GOLD analysis project Ga0265314, IMG submission 203106) | Rhizosphere microbial communities from Carex aquatilis grown in University of Washington, Seatle, WA, United States - 4-1-26 metaG | ecosystem: Host-associated > Plants > Roots > Rhizosphere >... | reverse complement strand
CGCGGGCCCGTTTCGCGAGGTACGCCAGGCCGCGCGACTGGCCATCGATGCGCGCGCGGAGCTCCGGCTCCTCGAGCCGCTCGATCCAGCGGCGCGCGAACGGCGAGTAGACCTGGAAGAAGCGCAGCTCGTCGGGCTCGAGGATCAGGTGGTCGCGCGCGGTGTGCACGGCGACGCCCAACCCGCCGGCGAGCCACGTCGACATCGCGGCGTCGCGCGCCCGCGCGAAGGGCTCGTAGTCGCGATTGAACGATACCGTCGCCGGCCGCGGCACGCCCGCGCCGTCGAGCGCCGCCATCAGCGCGCTGAACGCCGCCTCCGGCCCTTCGTCGAGCACGAGCAGATCGCCGCCCAGCGCCCGCAGCTCGTCGCGCAGGGCCTGCAGCGTCGCCAGGAAGAACGCGAAGCGATCGACCGAGAAGTCGGCGCGCGCCAGGAAACGCGCATCGAAACAGAAGAGCCCCAGCACGCGCCCGCCGTGCTCCGAGGCGCTCCAGCCCAGCGCCGGGTTGCCCGCGACGCGCAGGTCGCGCCGGAACCAGTGGACGCCGTAGCGCCCGATCGACGTGGCCGGCGCCACCTATCGCCTCAGGCGACGCCGGCGCGCTCGCGCAGGTCGGCAACCTCGGGCTTGGTCAGATCGCGCCAGCCTCCCATCGCCAGGCCCTCGAACGACAGGCCGCCCATGCGCACGCGCGAGATCTTGAGCAGCGAGTGCCGGATCAGATCGCCCGCCGCCTTGAGCGCGCGCGGCCGGCTCTCGGCCACCACCATCTCGATCCAGGTGTTCTTGCCGGTCGTGGCCAGCGCCTCGACGGCCGTGGGGCGCACCGGGCGGTTCTCCCAGCGCCAGCCCTTGAGCAGCCGCGTGAGGGCGTCGTCGTCGACCTTGCCCTGCAGCTTCAGGTGATACGTCATCGGCACGCGCTGCGAGCGCTTCGACATCGCCTCGGCCAGCGCGCCGTCCGACGTCAGCAACACCACGCCCTCGGCCGGGAAGTCGAGCGGGGCGACCACCTGCAGCCCGGGTTCGGGCTCGCGCAGGTAGCGGCGCAGCGTGGGGCGCGCGCCCGACGGCTGCAGCGTCGCCAGGCAGGCGCGTGGCTTGAGCAGGAGCCGATAGATCGGCTTCTCGATGTACACGCGCCGGCCGTCGACCTCGACGCGATCGGCGCTGGGGTTGATCGTCGTGCCGAGCGCGGTCACCGCCTCACCGTTGACGCTGACCGCGCCGGATCGGATCAGGGCCTCGGCCTGCCGGCGCGACGAAACGCCGGCCTGCGACAGGAATTTCTGCAGCCGCGTGGCCACGTTACTCCGTCACCTGCGACGCGGGCTCGTCGCCGGGCGCGGGTGGCGGATCGGGCGCGCGCGTCGCGCGGCTCGCCGCCGCGGTCGCGTCGTCGAGCTCGGACAGGAGCGCGTCCTCCTCGTCGGGATCCTGGTCGGGCAGCGGCGTCGGCGCGGGCATCACGCGCGGCGCGGGCGCGCCGCTCGCGCCACCTTCCGCTGTTGCCAGCGGCGCCTCGGCGTCGACCTTGGCCTGTTCGGCCGCGCCCAGCTCGTGGAACTGGCGCAGCGTCGGCAGCTCGGTGAGATCCTTCAGGCTGAACGTCCGCAGGAACTCCGGCGTCGTGCCGTAGAGGATCGGGCGGCCGACCTCTTCCTTCTTGCCGATCATGCGGATGAGAGCGCGATCGAGCAGCGTCTTCAACACCGGACCGCAATCGACGCCGCGGATCTCGTCGATCTCCGGGCGTGTGATCGGCTGGCGGTAGGCGACGATCGCCAGCGTCTCCAGCATCGCGCGCGACAGCCGCGCTGGTCGTCCCGCGACCAGCTTGGCGACCCAGGCCGCGTTGGCGGCGCTGGTGCGAAACTGCCAGCCGCCGGCGGTGGCCGCGAGCTCGAGGCCGCTACCGCGGTGGCGGGCCTGCAGCGCCTCGAGCGCCGCCGTGAGCTTCTTCGCGTCGCGCTCGCCGCAGAGGCGCTTGAAGTCGACCAGCGCCAATGGCCGATCCGACGCGAAGATCAGGCTCTCGAGGATGCTCTCGAGCCGCGCCTCCGAATCCACCGGCGGCGCCTCCGTGTCCGCCTCGGCGGCGTGCCCGCCGCTCGGCTCGGCCACCGACTGCGCCGCCAGCTCGGCCATCTCCCCCGCGGCGCCGACGCGCGTCGGCTCTTCCCAGCCGCCGCTGTCGTCACCGGCGGCCGCCGCGTCCATCGACACCTCGACCGCCTCGCCGCCCGAAGCCGCGCGCCGGTTCATCGCCGCCGCATCGACCTCGACCGGCGGCGTCTTGGCGTCGAAACCGTGCGCGTCATCGCCGGCGTGCGCCGGCGGCTCGTCGAGCGCGCCGCTGCCGACGACGCCGATCCCCAGCGCGGCCTCGACGGCCGCGTCGACCTCTTCGACGGAAGCGGAGGCGAACGGCGCGTCCTCGGCGCCCTCTCCCGGCGCGTCACCCGCGGCACCCTCGCGCGCCGAGGCGGTCTCGCCCGCCGCGGCCTCCGCGTCGACGGCCGTCGGCTCGTCGGAGTCTTCGCCCTCGGCTTCGTCGCCCGCTTCGGCGTCGACCGCGGTCGGCTCGTCGGAGTCTGCGCCGGTCGGCGGATGCGCGGCCTGCTCCCGCCACTGCTGCTTCTTACGTTTGCTCATGCTTGTCCTCGCGTTCAGCCGATTCCTCGCTGGCCGGGCCAGCGGCGGCCGCGTCGGCGCGCTCCTCTGTCGTCGTCGCTGGGTCGGCGAGCGCTCCCTCGGCCGGGGGTGCGTCGACCGGCGGCGCCTCGACCGGCGCGGTCTGCGCCGGCGATACCTCGGCGGCCGCCGTCACCTCGGCGCGCCGCGCGTCAGCCAGCCCCGCGCCCGAAACCTGGCTGATGAACAGCGTCTCTCCGTCGGGTGACTGCAACACGCGCACGACCTTGAGCCGCGCCAGCTCCAGCACCGCCAGCAGCGTCACCACCAGCTGGCTGCGCAGCTCCGGCTCGGCCAGCGACAGATCCAGGCAAGCGTCGAAGCGGAACGACCCGCCGCCGGCCTCGATGCGATCGATCAGCTGATTGATGCGCTCGCTGATCGAGACGCGATCGATCACCACGTCGTGCGTCAGCTTCGTGCCGGCCTTTTCCAGCAGCTTCCCGAACGACTCGATCAGCTTCCAGACCGAATGCTCGGCCAGCGGCGACAGCCCGCCACCGTCCAGGGCCGACACGACGATCTCGCTGCCGCGCAAGAACACGTTGCGCCCCTCGATCGGCCGGCCGCCCAGCTTCTCGGCGGCGTCCTTGTACTTCTGGTATTCGAGCAGGCGGCGAATCAGCTCCTCGCGCGGATCCAGGACCTCTTCTTCCTCTTCCGACGCCGCCTCGAGAGGCTCGGGCGAGGGTACGAGCTCGCGCGACTTGAGATAGGCCAGCGTCGCCGCCATCACCAGGTAGTCGGCCGCGAGATCGACCGACATGGTCTGCATCACCTCCAGATACTCGAGGTACTTCTCGGTGATGAACGCGATCGGGATGTTCACGATCTCGATCTCGTGCGTCTTGCAAAGGTGCAGCAGGAGGTCGAGCGGGCCCTCGAACTCGGGAAGCGCGACGCGATAGGGGACGTTGCCGGACTCGGGCATCATCCGTACATGAGCCTCACGACCAGGCCGGCCCAGGCTCCCGCCACTGCGCGCACCGGTTGCATCACGAAGCCAAGCGCGCCCGTCAGCAGCAGCCCGAAGAACACGAGTGTGCCGTAGCGTTGCAGCGCCTGCGGGATGAATTGCAATCGTTCGGGCAGCAATCCCGCCAGCACCGATCCGCCGTCGAGCGGCGGCAACGGCAACAGGTTGAAGAACATCAGCATGATGTTCAGGACCAGGAAATAGCGGATCGCCACCTCGGCGACGCTGTCCGGCAGCTTGACCACATGCGCCAGCAGCACGAGCACGACCGAGACCGCCACCGCGAGCACGAAGTTCATCAGCGGCCCCATCAGCGACACCAGCATGTGGCCGGTGCGCGGCGAGACGCCCCGGTAGGCTTTTGGGTTGGTCTGCACCGGCTTGCCCCAGGCCAGCAGAGGGAACCCGCCCGGCGCGAACACGGCGACGAGCGGCATCAAGATCGTGCCGACGAGGTCGATGTGCGCCAGCGGCGAGAGCGTGAGACGCCCCTGCTCCGCCGGCAGGCGATCGCCGAGGCGATTGGCCATCCAGGCGTGCCCGAACTCATGGACCGCGACCGACAGGATGAACGCGACCAGCGATACGACCGCCGTTCGAACCTGGTCCGTTGAGATGTGCATGGGGCGAGCCCTTCCGTATATCCGACCCGTTCAAGACGGGTCAAACAGTCTATCTCGGCCCCGCCGGGAATGGCGACCTAACTCAACTAGGCCCTCGGGTGGAAGCGATCGTACACACTACGCAAGTGGCGGCGAGAGAGGTGGGTATAGATCTCGGTCGTCCCGATGTCGGCGTGGCCGAGCATCGCCTGCACCGCGCGCAGGTCGGCGCCGCGCTCGACCAGATGGGTCGCGAACGAGTGGCGGAGCTTGTGCGGCGAGATCCGCTTGCGGATGCCGGCGGCGATGGCATAACGGCCGATGAGCTTCCAGAACGACTGCCGGGTCATGGCTCGACCGAGGCGCGTCAGAAACAGCGCGTTCGACGCCGGCGCCGATCTGGCCTTTCCCTTGGCCTTGGTCCCGCCGCCGCCCGAAAGGAACGCGGGCCGCGCCGTCTCCAGATACGCGCGCACGCCGGCGAGCGCCACCTCGCCGATCGGCACCAGCCGCTGCTTGCGGCCCTTGCCGAACGCCAGCAGGTAGCCGGCGTCGAAGTTCACATCGGCGAGGCGCAGCCGCACCAGCTCCGAAACGCGCAGGCCGGTCGCGTACAGCGTCTCCAGCATCGCGCCGTCGCGCGCGCCGCGCGGCGTGCGGCGATCGGGCGCCGCCAGCAACTGGTCGACCTCGTCGACGCTCAGAAAGACCGGCAACTTGCGGCCAAAGCGCGGCAGGTCGACTTCCTCGGTCGGGTCGTCGTCGCACAGGCGCTCGGCGCGCAGGAAGCGGAAGAGCTGGCGCAGCGCGATCAGCCGCCGCGCTTGCGAGCGCGCCGACAGTCCTTGCTCGGTGATGCGCGCCAGGTAGTCGAGCACGTCGATCGAGCGCACGCCGCGCGCCTCGCCGACCTTTCGCGCGGCGGCGAACTTCGCGAAGTCGCACAGGTCGCCTCCGTAGGCGCTCACCGTCGCGGGCGCCAGCTCGCGCTCGACGCGCAGGTGATCCAGGAACTGCTGAATCGCGACGTCGAGGCTCGGGCTCATCGCCCCATTTTCATGCCGCCGGCGCGCGCGCGCAAAATTCGGCGCCGGCGCGCGCTCTCGTGGGAGCGTCTGGGAACCCTTTGAGGGTACCCATCAAGATCATCCGCGCGGTCGTGACTCTCGCGTGCGGGTCGGCTGGCCGCGGCGGCGCACGACCTCGCTCAGCTCCTTCTGGCCGGCGACGGTCTCGACCAGCGTGAGCTCCTCGACCGGGCCGGCCGGCGCGCCCTCGACTTCCTTCAGAAACAGCTGCAGCGCGCGGCGTGCCGGAATGCGCTCGATCTCGCGCCCCGGCAGCGCGACCGCCAGCTTCGCCAGCCCCAACCCGCGCATGGTGTGCAGCACCTGCTGGATCGCGCGCGAAGCCCGCTCGTCGTCGAGCTCGCCGCTCGTGCCCAGTCCGACCGCCAGCGTCCAGCGCCAGGGCAAGCGCCGGTGGTTCGGCATGAGCAACTGCTCGCCCGCGGCGCCCGACAGGTTTCCGCCCACGATCAGCGTCGAGATCCGGCCGTCGAAGCGCCAGTCGACCAGCGCGGCCGCGCCCCGCAGCGGGCGCAGATCGGCGTAGACACCCACCGCCAGCAGGTCGCCGGCCGGCGCCTGGTCCCAGCGCGCGAGATCCGCGGTCAGGAAGCTGATCTTCACCGCCTACCGCCGCAGTCCCAGCTCGTCGACCGCGCGGTCGAGCAATCCGTTGACGAACGCCGGCGCCTCGGCGCTGCCGAACTGCTTGCAGAGCTCGATCGCCTCGTTGATCGAGACCGCGACCGGCACGTCGGTGCTGAACTTGATCTCGTAGAGCGCCAGCCGGATCACGTTGCGATCAACCACCGCCATGCGCTCGACGCGCCAGTTCTTCGAGGCCGCCGACAGCATCTGGTCCAGCTCGGCGCGATGCTCGAAGATGCCGTGAATCAGCTGATCGACCAGCGCGCGATCGACCGGGCCGCTGTCCGCCGACGCCGACGGCTCGTCCTCGTCGACGGCGATCGCGTTACCGCCGGCGGCGAACTGGCCAAAGTACAAGCTCAGAGCGCCGTCGGCGTCCAGCTCGGGGCTCACGTCCATCTGATGCAAGATCTGCAGCGCGGCGACGCGCGATCGTCTGCGCGGACCACTCATGACGTCACTTGCCGATGCGGCCCGGACGCGCGGGGCGGCGCGCGATGTCGCGCGGCGCCTGCTTGCTGCTCTCGAGCGCGGCGTAGAGGTCGGCCATCTCGAGCGCCACCATCGCGGCGTCGTAGCCGCGGTTGCCCGCCTTGGTGCCAGCGCGCTCGACCGCCTGCTCGATCGTGTCGCACGCGAGCACGCCGAACGCCACCGCCGCACCGCCGGCCGACGCCAGATCCGCGATCCCCCGCGCCGCTTCGCCGACGACCAGGTCGAAGTGCGGCGTCGCGCCGCGGATCACGGCACCGAGGCAAATCACCGCGTCGAATCGCCCGAGATCGACCACGCGCCGCGCCAGCCCCGGCAGCTCCATCGCGCCCGGGCACCGGAAGAGCTCGATGTGCTCGTCGGTGGCGCCGGTACGGCGGAGCGCGTCGAGCGCGCCATCGATCAGCTTGTCGACGATGAAGTCGTTGAAGCGAGCGGCGACGATGGCAAAGCGGCGGCCCTCGGCGCGCAGCATCCCCTCGTGCGTGGTCCCCTGGAACTCGTTGCGGGCGGTCATGCTCACACTCCTCTTTCTCGCAGAGGTACCACTTTCACGGGAGCGCGGATAGGGACGCATTCGACGATGTGCAGGCCGTAGCCCTCGACGCCGACGATGCGACGCGGGTTGTTGGTCAGCAGGCGAATCTTGTGCACGCCGAGGTGCGCCAGCACCTGCGCACCCAGGCCAAAGTCGCGCAGACGGTCGTTCGAGCCCGACGGCGCGCCGCTCGCCGGCCGTGGTTTGGCGAGCGACTCGTGGAAATCGTCGACCAGGCTCGCGCGGCCGCGCGGCAGCACGTAGAGCAGGATGCCCTTGCCCTCCTCCTCGATCATCCGGAGCGGCACGGTCGCGGGCAGCACGTCGGGATCCGGCGACACGCCAAACACGTCGCGCATGACGCTGGCGGTCTGCACGCGCACCAGCACGGGCTCGTCGGGCGAAGGCTCGCCCAGCACCAGCGCCAGGTACTCGGTGTCCTCGACGTCGGTGACGTAGACATACGCCTGGAACTCGCGCGACAGACCCGCGATGTGTGGGCCGAAGCGCGCCTCGCCCTCGCGCCGCACAAGCAGCTCCTGCGACATGCGGTACTCGATCAGGTCGGCGATGGTCACGATGAGCAGGTTGTGCTGCGCGGCGAACGTCTCGAGATCGGGCATGCGGGCCATCTCGCCGTCGTCGCGCATGATCTCGCAGATCACGCCCGCCAGCTCGCGGCCCGCGAGGCGCGCGAGATCGACCGAGCCCTCGGTGTGGCCCGAGCGCACCAGCACGCCGCCGCGACGCGCGCGCAGCGGAAAGATGTGGCCGGGCGTGACCAGATCGTCGGGCACGGCGTCGCGCGCGACAGCGGCGCGGATCGTCTCGGCGCGTTCGCGCGCCGAGATGCCGGTGGTCATCCCACGCCGCGCGTCGATGCTGACCGTGAACGCGGTCGCCCGCGGCGAGCGGTTGTCAGTCGCCATCATGGTCAGGCCGAGCTGCCGCACGCGGTCCTCGGACAGCGACAGGCAGATGAGGCCGCGGCCGTAGCGCGCCATGAAGTTGATCGCTTCGGGCGTCACCAGATCGGCGGCCATCATCAGGTCGCCTTCGTTCTCGCGGTCCTCGTCGTCGACGAGGATCACCATCTTTCCAATGCGGATGTCCTCGATGGCGCGCCTGACGACGGCCATGCGATCGGCGCTCGGATCAACGGGCAAAGCCATGTTTCCTCAAGATCTCCAGGGTCAGCCCCGGCGGGCGCGCGGGCGCGGGCGGAGCAAGGGGGGGCGTCATCTTTGCGGCGGCCTTCGACGGAGTCGCCGGGTTTGCGGCCGGCGGGCCGGCGGCGGCGAGCCGCGCTTCGACGATGCGATCGACGTGCTTCGCGATCATATCGCCCTCGAGATTCACCGCGGCGCCGATCGCCTTGTCACCGAGGCCGGTCACCGCGAGCGTGTGCGGAATCAGCGTCACCGAGAAGACCGCGCCCTCGACCGCATTGATCGTCAGGCTCACGCCGTCGACGGTGACCGAGCCCTTGACCACCAGCGTCGGCACGACCTCGGCGGGTGCGGCAATCTTCAGCTCGAGCGCCCCACCCTGCTGGTTGCGCGCCACGACGTGCCCGACACCCTCGACGTGGCCGCTGACCAGATGCCCGCCCAGCGCGTCGCCGAGCTTGAGCGGCCGCTCGAGGTGAACGCGCGTCCCGACCGCGAGGGCACCCAGCGTCGTGAGCGCCAGCGTCTCCGGGCCGAGATCGGCGGCGAAGCGTCCGGTCGAGCGGCCGGTCACGGTCAGGCAGACGCCGTCGACGGCGATGCTCGCGCCGAGCGGCAGGTCCTCGACCGGAAGATCGGTCGCGATCACCACGCGGTGAACCGTGCCTTTCGGCTCCAGCTCCTCGACGGTGCCGCGCGCTTCGACGATCCCGGTGAACATCCGGGCGCAGTATAGCATCGGTGGATCGGGCGCCAGGCCCCGCCGCGGAGGGTGTCTCAGCGACGCACGCGAACGTCTCCCCGGACGTCGGCGCGGATGAGCAAATCGTCGCCGAGCGCCTCGACGGTGGGCGGCTCCAGCGCCAGCGCCCGTGCGACCGGCACGCCGCCGCCCTGCGCGATGGGGATGCCGGCGCCGAGCAGCTTGGGCGCGACGAACAGCGCGACCCGATCGACGAGGCGGGCATCGATGAGCGCGCCGTGGACGTGCGCGCCGCCCTCGACCAGCAGCGACTGGATGTCGCGCCGCCCGAGCTCGGCCAGCACGCGTGAAAGCGGCAGCCGCCCGCCACGCGCCGGCGGCAGCAGCACGACCTCGGCGCCCGCGCGCTCGAGCGCGCGCACCCGACGCGCGTCGGCGCCGCGCGCGCCGATGACCAGCGTCGGCGGCGCGCCGGCCGCGGCGCCCAGCACCTGCGCGCGCGGCCGCAGCGACAGGCGCCCGTCGAGCACCACGCGTCGCGGGCGCGCTTTCGACGCGCGATCGCGCCCGGGAAGGCGCACGGTCAGCTGCGGATCGTCGGAGCGCACCGTCCCCGCGCCGACCAGGATCGCGTCGTGCGCCGCGCGCAGCCGATGCGCCGCTCGCCGCGCTTCGGGGCCGGTGATCCACTCGCGCGCGCCGCCGGGCGCGGCGATGAAGCCGTCGAGGGTCGCCGCCGCCTTCAGGGTCACGAGCGGCCGCCGTTCGCTCACCCAGACGAAGAAGCCGCGGTTCGCCTCGCGGCACTCCGCCTCCAGGCAACCGACGTCGACGCGGATGCCCGCGCGCCGCAGCTGGGCCACGCCGCGCCCGTCGACGCGCGGATTGGGATCCAACGCCCCGACGACGACGCGGCGGACGCCGGCGGCGATCAGCGCGCGCGTGCACGGGCCGGTGCGCCCGGTGTGGCAGCAGGGCTCGAGGTTGACGTAGATGGTCGCGCCCGGCGCCCGGCCGCCGACGTGCGCGAGCGCGTCGATCTCGCCGTGGGCCTCGCCGGCGCGGTGGTGGTAGCCCTCGGCCAGCACGCGCCCGCCACGAACGATCACCGCGCCGACGACGGGGTTCGGCCGCGTGCTGCCGCGCCCGCGCTCCGCCAGCTCCAGCGCGCGCCGCATGTGCGCTGCGTCGGCGGCCCCAAGTCGCGGAGACGACCGCGCGGACGGAGCTCCGCTCCGCTTCACCGCCGGCCGCCCCCGCGATCGGCGACCAGGCTCTTGAGCTCGGTGATGAGCTCGTTGACGTCGCGGAAAGACCGGTAAACCGAGGCGAAGCGTACGTAAGCGACGTCGTCGATCTCACGGAGCGCCGCCATGACCGCGTCACCGATCTTCGACGACGGGATCTCCTTTTCGCCCGACTCCTCGAGCTCGCGCTCGATCCTGTCGACGGTCTTCTCCAGCGTCTCCAGCGGCACCGGGCGCTTCGAGCAGGCCTTTTTCAGGCCGTTCAAGATCTTCGAACGATCGAACGGCTCGCGGCGGTCGTCCTTCTTCACCACGAGCGGCAGGATCTCGTCGACACGCTCGTAGGTGGTGAACCGCCGGCCACAACCCACGCACTCGCGGCGGCGGCGGATGACCTGGTCGTTATCCGACGGGCGGGTATCGACGACCTTGTCCTCGACGGCGGAGCAGAACGGGCAGCGCATGGGTCAGCCTTCAGCCCAGCCGGCAGTGGATGAAGTCTGGGTTATGCTTGCGAGCCTCATGAGCGACCTCGAGATACACGTCAACGGAGAGATACGTACCACGCCGCGCGGCACGACCGTGGCCAGTTTGCTGGCCGCCATGGGCGTCGATCCGACGCGCGTCGCCGTCGAGAAGAACCGTGACGTCGTGCCGCGACGAACCTGGGCCGAGGCGCCGGTCGCCGACGGTGACCGCATCGAGATCGTCGCGTTCATCGGCGGCGGCTCGGGCAGCGTGGCCACCGCCGCGGGCGATCCGCTGGTGATCGCGGGCAAGACGTTTCATTCGCGGCTCCTGGTCGGCACCGGCAAGTATCGTTCGATCGAAGAGGGGCGCGAAGCCATTTCGCGGTCGGGCGCCGAGATCGTCACCGTGGCCCTGCGCCGGGTCGAGGTGACGCCCGGAAAGCCCGGCGTGCTCGACACGATCGATCGCACGCGCCACACGCTGCTGCCCAACACCGCGGGCTGTTACACGGCCGAGGAGGCGATCCGCACCTGTCATCTCGCGCGCGAGCTGGGCATGGCCGACATGGTCAAGCTCGAGGTGATCGGCGATCCGCAGACCCTGTTTCCCGACGGTGCGGCCACGCTGGAGGCCGCGCGCGTCCTGGTCAAGGAAGGCTTCGTCGTGCTGCCCTACTGCCTGGACGATCCGATCCTGGCGCAGAAGCTGGAGGACGTCGGCTGCGCGGCGGTGATGCCGCTGGCGGCGCCGATCGGCTCGGGCCTCGGCATCCGGAATCCGTACAACATCCGCATCATCCTCGAGCGTGCCAAGGTGCCGATCATCGTCGACGCCGGCGTGGGGACAGCGTCGGACGCCGCGATCGCCATGGAGCTCGGCTGCCACGGCGTGCTCATGAACACCGCGATCGCCGGCGCGCGCGACCCCGTGCTCATGGCCGAGGCGATGCGCGACGCGATCGTCGCCGGGCGCAAGGCGTTCCGCGCCGGGCGCATCCCCCGCAAGCTCTACGCGAATGCGTCTTCGCCGCTCGAAGGCTTGATTGAGTAGCGGCGCCGACGCTCGAACCAGGCCCATTCTTCGTCGAGCCCCCGCTCTCTACGTCATCACCGACCGCCACGCCACGAACGGTCGCGCGCTCGACACCGTGCTGTCGCAGGTGCTCGAGGGCGCCGCGCGCGCCGGCGTGAGCCCGGGCACGGTCGCGATCCAGCTGCGCGAAAAAGATCTCGAGGCGCGCGCTCTCGTCGAGCTCGCGCGCCCGTTGCGGGCGCTGACCACGCGATTCGGCGCCGCTTTGTACGTCAACGACCGCGCCGACGTCGCGCTCGCCGTCGGCGCCGATGGCGTTCACCTGACCGGGACATCGCTGTCTCCGTCGGAGATTGCGGTGATCGCCCCCACGCTATCCATTGCGATCTCTGCGCACGGCGCCGACGATCTCGCGAGCGCCGGCGAGCGCGCGGCGTCGGGTGCCGCTGACATTTCCTTCGCGGTTCTCGGCCCGATCTTCGACACACCTTCGAAGCGCCGCTACGGCGCGCCGATCGGCCTGCCCGCGCTGGCCGCCGCGCGCGCGATTCCCTTCCCCGTGCTCGCGATCGGCGGCATCTCCGTCGGGAATGTTCGATCATGCCTCGCCGCGGGAGCCGCCGGAATCGCCTGTATCCGGGCGCTGTTGGCGGACGAAGATCCCGAAGAAATTGCTTTTTCAATTTCCCGGGCGATTTTAGAGGATGCCCCGACACACTAAGCTGGGGACTTGACATGAATTCCAGGCCCTGTACTTTCGGGCACACTTTCCGCGGCTGCAGCCAAGGGAAGAAGCAACCAAACGTTCGAGGAGGGCAGTATGGCAACCGGAAAGGTGAAGTGGTTCAACGATGCGAAGGGGTACGGATTCATTGCTCGCGACGACGGTCCTGATGTCTTCGTGCATCACACCGCGATCCAGAGCGAGGGCTTCCGCTCGTTGAGTGAGGGTCAAACGGTGGAGTTCGACATTACGGAGGGGCCGAAGGGGCTGCAGGCTGCCAACGTCCGCAAGTCGGCGTAACGTTCCGAACCACTGAAACGAATGGAACGGCCGGGGACCCCCTCGGCCGTTTTTTCGTATTCAGGGTGTGCGGGTCACCAGCAGCGTGACTTCCTCGTCGGTGGGACGGCCGCGGTTCGCGGGCCGCACCTCCCAGCCGCTCCGCGCGCGGATGATGGCGGTGGCGCTGGCCAGGATCTCGGCGGCGATGGCGGGAAAGTCCTTGACCCACTCGAAACCATCGGCGTCACCGTCGTAGTCCTCCGGAAAGTCGCAGCGCAGATCGAACCGCAGCGTGAACTCGCGTTGCTCGACGTAATTCATTCCGGACAGTTATAGCGCGGCGAGCGCGAATCAATCGCGCTCGCGCAGCCAGTCGGTCTGAATGCCCTCGCCGAGGTCGCGCACGATCTCTTCGCGAAATCGTCTCTTCAGCTTGTCGGCGATCTGGCCCATGCGCTGCTTGGTGACGCCAAAGCGCTCGCCCAGCACGCCCAGCGACACCGGCTCCTCGGCGGCGAGGTGCTCGCTCCAGACCGCGCGCTCGCGCTCGTCGGTCAGGCGCTCGCGAAAGCCGTCGACGAACTGCGCGACCGCGCCCACCATCTCCGCCTCGACCGCGCGCTCCTCGGGCGTGTCCTGTTCGGCGGCGATGCGCTCCGACAGCGGATAGGAATCCTCGGGCGCGCCGGCGCGCGGCTCGAACGACACCTCGCGCGAATCGAGGTGCTGGCTCACCTGGTCCAGCTCCTTCTCGTCGACGTCCAGCTTCGCGGCCAGCAGCTTGGGCGTCGGCTCGAATCCGGCGGCCAGCAGCTTTTGCCGCTCTTTTTCCAGGCGGAAGAACAGCTTGCGGCCGGCGCGCGTGTTGCCGACGTGAATCAGACGCGAATTCGTCAACAAGAATTTGAGCACGAACGCGCGGATCCAGTACGCGGCGTACGACCCGAAGCGCGGGCCCAGCGTCGGCTCCCAGCGCTTGACCGCCTCCATCAAGCCGACGCTGCCTTCCTGGAACAGGTCGAGGATGTTCGTCCAGGCGCGCCGGTACTGGTACGCGATGGCGACGACCAGGCGCAGGTTGTGGACCACCAGCTTGCGCGCGGCGTCCATGTCGCCGCGCTGGCGCACCGCCAGGCCCAGCTCCCGCTCCTGGCTCTCGGACAGGCGCGGGTAGCGGCGCGCCTCCGACAGGAAACGCGTGAGCGGATCGCGGATCGGCGCAGACAGGCCGGTCGTCGATCTCGGCGCGACCTCGGGCTCGAGCACGGCGTCGGGGATGCGCGCCTCGTCGGGGTCGAGCTCGTCGGCGGCTGGGACCTCGCCCGTCGCCTCGGCCGCCTCACCGTCGGTGTCCCGGTCCTCTGGCTCGGGCGCGGACTCCGCAGCGGATGCCGACGAAGACGACGACGGCCGCGCTTTCGAGGTCGAGAGAGATGTCGAGGTGGGCTTCATTCGGCGAGAGGGGAATGCGGCGCGACCGCGGTCGCAGACTGATAATATCTCGCCATGACCACCGGCGCCGCCCCAGTTGCAGTTCGAATCAGAACCGCGGTCGCACGCGTCCCGTTCGCCGGCGTCGCGCTGTTACTGGTCTTTGCGTCCTGCCACCCATCCCGGCCGTCCGCGCCGCCGGTGGACGCGGCTGGGCGCGCGCCGGGCGCGCCGGACACCACGGCCGTGGTCCCGCCGCCGCGCGGAAAGCAGATCGTCATCGCCTACTCGTCGAACATTCTCGGCGAGTACGAGCCTTGTGGCTGACCGGCCCATCCGCTGGGCGGTCTT
>Ga0265314_10003794_pt1 | contig 14432 bp, 15 predicted proteins | sample 4126metaG_FD_203106 | JGI IMG/M metagenome (GOLD analysis project Ga0265314, IMG submission 203106) | Rhizosphere microbial communities from Carex aquatilis grown in University of Washington, Seatle, WA, United States - 4-1-26 metaG | ecosystem: Host-associated > Plants > Roots > Rhizosphere >... | reverse complement strand
CCCTTGGCGTAGCGGATCTTGAACGAGCCCGGAATCGTCGCACCCATCGCCCCCAGCGCGTTGCGCGCGTTCATGCGTTCGATGAGTTTTCCCATTTCGGCCATGTGTTCGGGGCTCGGCGGCTCGCTCGACGCGACTGCGGGCGAATAGATCGTGAGATATTGCGGCATGACGGCCTCCTATTGCTGCTGCGCGAGATAGATGGCGAGACGGTCGAGATGCTGGCTGCCGCCCTCGGCGGCGCCGAATTCGCGCGCCACATGGTCGCGCGCCGCGATCGACGGGAAGCGCGACTGCATGACGAGGCGCGTCTTGGCGCCGACGGCTTCGAAGGTGACGATGACGTGGAACTGATCGGGATCGCCGGGCTCGCCATGGCTGTAGACCAGCCGCTCGGGCGCCACGACCTCCTGATAGGTGATCCTGTTGTCGTAATCGCGGCCGTCGGGACCGTGCATGATGAAGTCCCAGATCCCGCCCGGTTTCACGCTGATCGAATGCGTGGTGACCGAGAAGCCGTTCGGGCCCCACCATTGCCCGACATGCTTGGGATCGGTCCAGACCTTCCAAACAAGTTCGCGCGGCGCGTCGAGCAGCCGCGTGAAGGCGATGATCGGCTCGTCCGCGGGAATGCGGGTCTCACTTCCGGGCGCGGCCACGTTTCTTCCCCTTCGCTTGGATTTCGGCGAGATAATCCTCCAGCCGATCGAGGCGCTGGTTCCACAGCCGGCGATATTCGGCTAGCCAGTTGTCGACGCTCATCAGCGCCTTCGGCTCCAGCTTGCAGGGCCGCCACTGCGCCTCGCGCGAGCGGCTGATCAGGCCGGCATGTTCCAGCACCTTCAGATGTTTGGAGATACCGGGCAGGCTCATGTCGAACGGCGCGGCGAGTTCCGTCACCGAGCGTTCGCCAGAGGCAAGCTGCGCCAGGATCGCGCGCCGCGTCGGATCGGCGAGAGCCTGGAAGGTGGTGGAAAGGGTGTCCATGTATTTTACCGATTGGATAATTATCCATGTAGTTAAATAGACGGTACGAGTCAACAAAAAATCGCCACCACCGGTGTTATGCCGGCGATGGCGATCTTTCTCGGGAACCGAGCGCGCTACAGAACCGTCAGCATGCCCGCCACAAGCGGGTGCCGCACGATGTCGGCGTCGGAGAGGCGGACCACCGCGATCTCCGGCACGCGTTCCAGCCGCTCGGCGATGTCGCCGAGGCCCGACATGCCCTTCAGCAGGTCGGTCTGGTCGGGATCGCCGGTCAGCACCATGGTCGAGCGCCAGCCCAGCCGCGTCAGCAGCATCTTGAGCTGCGTGTAGGTGCAGTTCTGCGCCTCGTCGATCACGACATAGCAATCGCTCAGCGTGCGCCCGCGCATATAGGCGACCGGCGCGATCTCGATCACGCCGTCGGCCAGCAACGCCTTCAGCCGCTTGGTGCCCAACCGTTCCGTCAGCGCGTCGTAGAGCGGGCGCAGATAGGGCGCGAGCTTTTCGTTCAGGTCTCCCGGAAGGAAGCCGAGACTTTCGCCCGCCTCCACCGCGGGACGCGACAGCACGATGCGGCCGCAGCGCCCGGCTTCTAGCGCTTCGACGGCCTTGGCGATGGCGAGATAGGTCTTGCCGGTTCCAGCCGGCCCGAGCGCGAGGACGACGGAGCGCGCTTCGATGGCATCGAGCAGAAGCTGCTGCGTCGCGCTCATCGCGCGGATGTTCTTTACATATTTGCGGTCGCGTTGGTCGTCATCGCCTCCGCGCGGATTCCAGCCGCCGCGGGACGGGAAAGGATGAACGTTTTCGGATTCCTGGTAGTCACGCGTCTTATGACGCGCGGAACGCTTGGCCATGGAGACTCCCTGGTCAGGAACGGAACGTTGGGGTGGATGAAGATGTCGGCGTGCGTGCGAGGGCGGACCGATTTGCCCGGGTATTTCGGGAATGAAGTGCAAATCTGCACTAAATCCGGCCCCCTTTTGATGTCGAATCACGCTCCGACAAGAAAAGCGTAACAGGGATTGTACGACCGCAATGTGAAATCTGTGGATCGAATTGCGCGGCTATGCGCGCATGTGCCCGGCGATGGAGACGATCGCATCGACGAGGTCGATCAGGCGCGCAGCATATTGCTCGGGGATCGCAAGCCGCGCATCGCCACCAAGGAACGCATTCTCCAAGGTATCGAGAAGCGCGATCAGACGCAGGTGATGGATGCCGAGCGCGCTCTGGATCGGATCGGTCAAGACGCCCGCGAATGCAGCTGCCGTGGCGCTCGCTGCGAGCACGGCGCCGGTGACGGTGAACGCCGCGAAGCCGCCGATCTTGGCGCCCAGCATCTGCGCCAGCGCAGGCCCGAGCGTCAGGAACCCCGGCGTCGCCTGATGCAGGAACGCGCCGCCAGCCGCCATCGTCACCGCCGCGCTGACGACTTCGCCAGCCGCGCCGCGCGCATTGAGATAGATCGCCACCTGCTGCGCCAGCTTGGTGTCCATCATCAGGCGCTGCTTCTCGCCCCAGGGGCCGTTGAGCGCGCCCAGCGCGCCGTTGAGCCGCGCATCGCCGAGGATCTCCACCGCCAGCGCATCGTGGAAACTCGGCTCGCCGAAGCCGGTATAGGGAAGTTCCAGGAGATCGACGATCAGCCGCCGCTCGATCTCGGTCGTCACCGTGGTGCGGAAGAACAACTCGCGCGCGCGCAGCGCTTCGGCGGTTTCCTTCCGCCCCGCCAGCTTCAGCACCGCGGCCGCCGCGTTGAGGCCGAGCTGCGGCCCGGCCAAGGCGGCGTTCAGCGGCGCACGCCACAGATCGTGGCCGAAGGCGTGGCGGTGTGTCTCCAGCGCGCCTTTCAGCGAGAAGGTGCGGTCGACGAAGCCCGGCACGCGGCTGCGCCGCTTGCGGAAATAGGTACGGATCGAATCCTCGACGATCCGGTGCGCGAGCTGGTGGTCGAGGACGGGCAGAGACGAAGCAGGGGCCATGGCGCGAGTATGCCTGCCCCGCCTCGCCTTCGCAAAATTGTCCTGCCACAATGGCGGCGCAATCCTGTCCTGGGCTTTTCATGCCGATCTATGCGCTCGACGACGCGACGCCGGAGCTTCCGCCGGAGGGTGAATATTGGGTCGCGCCCAATGCCGTGCTGATCGGCAAGGTCCGGCTCATGAAAGGCGCCAGCATCTGGTGGGGCTGCGTGCTGCGCGGCGACAATGACTGGATCACGATCGGCGAGAATTCGAACGTCCAGGACAATTCGGTGATCCATGCCGATCCCGGCCAGCCGGTGACGGTGGGCGCCAATTGCACGGTCGGTCATCGCGTGATTCTGCACTCGACGACCGTGGAGGATGGCTCGCTGATCGGCATGGGCTCGACGCTGCTCAACCGAAGCCGCATCGGGAAGAACTGCCTTGTCGGGGCGAATTCGCTGGTGACCGAGGGCAAGGAATTCGAGGACGGCTCGATGATCATGGGCGCGCCGGCGCGGCGCGCGCGGGCGCTGACGGAGGGCGAGCTGACGGGTCTGAAGATCTCCGCGGCCGGCTATGTGCACAACCACAAGCGGTTCATGACCAAGCTGCGCGCGGTGTGACGCTTATCCCGCCTTCGCAATCACATCATGCTGCGCCGTCCAGACGCGGCGGATGCGCGTGTCGGCTTCGGGGCCGAAATTGAACCACGCCGCCTTGTTGTGCGTCGCGTCGACGAGGAACAGCGTGTCCATCTTGCCGAGCTTCTGGACGAGGGCGTTGCGGATCTGGTTGATCGGCTGGTCGCTGATCAAGAGCCACGCCTGCGGCATCAGGGGATAGGCCGGGCCCATATTCATGATCTCTTCTTCGAGACCCGAGATCGAGCGCGACTTCATGTCGGCGATCACGACATAGCGGCCGCGCTCGCCGGAACGCGGTTCGTCATTGCTGCGGCCGAAGGTCGGCGAGATCGTGTCGTCCTCGCTTTCGACACCGCTGGCGGTGACGAATTTGCCGGTCGCGGAGGGCGCGGGCGCGTTGGCGGGCGCGAAATAGCGCGCCAGCATGGGATAGGTCCCCGCGGCGCGGAATTCGCTGCTCCCGTTCAGGGCGACGAGCGAATGCGCCGCCAGCCGGCCTTCGCCGACGAAAGCCTGGAGCTGCTGCTCGGAATAGGGGCCATAGGCCTGGCCCGCGACATTGATGGTCCAACTATCGGTCATGCGAACTTTCCGTTGCTGCCGAAAAGTTACGTTGAAATGGTTACGCAAGCCTTGCCGCCATGGTGCGACCACGGGACACTTGGCCCGGAAAACCCGGGAAAATACGCCATGGCCGATTACGAATTCTGCAAGGTCGAGCGGGAAGGCCGCCTCACCATCGTCACCCTGAACCGGCCGGAGGTGATGAACGCCCTGCACGCCCCGGCCCATGCCGAGCTGGGCCAGGTGTTCGACGACTTCGCCGCCGATCCGGAGCAATGGGTGGCAATCGTCACGGGCGCGGGCGAGCGGGCCTTCTCGGCCGGCAACGACCTGAAGGTCACCGCGGCGGGCGGCGGCAGTGCACGGCTGCTGCCGGCGAATTCCGCCGGCTTCGGCGGGCTGGTCTCGCGTTTCGATCTGGATAAGCCGCTGATCGCGGCGGTGAACGGTATCGCGATGGGCGGCGGGTTCGAGATAGCGCTCGCCTGCGACATCATCCTGGCGTCGGACAAGGCGGTCTTCGCGCTGCCGGAGCCGCGAGTCGGCCTGGCGGCGCTGGCCGGCGGGCTGCATCGCCTGCCGCGCGAGATTGGCACCAAGCGGGCGCTCGGCATGATCCTGACGGGACGGCGGGTCGGCGCGGCCGAAGGCAAGGAACTCGGCTTCGTCAATGAAGTGGTCCCGGCGGCGGAGCTGATGACCCGCGCCAAGGCGCTGGCCGGCGAGATCATGGCGCTGTCGCCGATGTCGATCCGGGCGTCCAAGCAGGCGGTCTATCGCGGCCTGAACGAGGCCTCGATCGCCGATGCGCTCAGGAACCAGAACACCTATCCGGCCGTCGCGGCGATGTACAAGAGCGAGGATCTGCGCGAAGGGCCCAAGGCTTTTGCGGAAAAGCGCGCGCCGCAATGGAAGGGCAAGTAGCCCAAACGAAAACCCCGCGCCGGTGAGGGCGCGGGGCTCGTTTGACCGATCTGGCGGTCGTTCAGTCGACGAATTCCCAGTCATGGTGGCGGCGGCAGACCGTGCCGTTGCGCTCGCGGCGGTCGCCGTGATGCCACACGACCTGCGTGAAATCGCGGCAGCGATGGCCGTCGCGACGGTATTCGCTGTTCACGACGATATAGCCGTGGTCGCCATGACGGCCTTCCCACTCGTAGCGGCGGCCGATGTCGCCGTCGAAGGCGTCCTCATAGGCGCGGCCGGCATAGTCGCGGTCGTCGCAATCGATATCGCGGCTGAGCGCATTGCCCGCCAGGCCGCCGAAGATGGCGCCGCCGGCGATCGCCAGGCCATTGCCATGGCTCGCGACACCGCCGAGCACGCCGCCCGCGATGGCGCCCAACACTGTGCCGCCCGTATGGTCCCTGTGGCAGTCGTCGGCCCAGGCGGCGCTCGTGCCGAAGGTCACTGCCAGCAATGCGGCGCCCGCGACCAATCCCGATTTCTTCAACATATCGATCTCTCTCCTTTTGTTGCGGACCAGTCCTTCAGGACTGTCCCCGCGGTTCGAAATGCACCTTTTGCCCATCCGCAATGAACCCTATCTGAACAGAATAGGGCAGAATCAGGCCAGTATGGACAGGTCTGCCTGGAAAACCTTCAATACGCCTGTTTGTTCCGCCGGAGCACATCGCTTGAGTGCACTGCAATACATCGCACGCGCCGCGGCCTTGGCCGTTCTCGGCATCGGTTTGTGCCTGTCCGGCTGCAGCAAGACGCCGGAGAAAGGGGCCGCGGGGCACAAGGCGCTTCCGCTCACGGCTGAATCCATCCCGCTCGGGAAACTGCCGCGCGATGCGGTGCCGGAGCGCTATCGAATTGCTTTGCGCATCGATCCGCGCACCGACCGCTTCGCCGGCCATGTCGAGATCGATGTTCTGTTTCCGCAGGCGCGGCGCTCACTCTATCTCCACGGGCAGGATCTAAGCGTCTCGGGCGTGACGGTCCGGCTCAAATCGGGACAGACTTTCGCGGCGCATTACGACCAGGTCGATCCGTCGGGCGTGGCGCGGCTGATCTTCGTCGACAAGGTGCCGGCCGGCGAGGCGACGCTGATCTTCGACTACGACGCACCGTTCAACCGCTCGCTCGAAGGCCTCTACAAAGTCGTGGACCGCGGCGATTCCTATGCCTTCACGCAGTTTGAATCGACGGATGCACGCCGCGCCTTCCCGTCCTTCGACGAGCCGGGTTTCAAGACGCCGTTCGATCTGACCGTCATCGCGCCGCGGGGGATGCGCGTCATCTCCAACACGCCGATCGTCGCCGCCGCGCCGGCCGCGCATGGCATGGTCGATACCGTATTCGAGACGACGAAGCCGCTGCCGACCTATCTGATTGCGCTGGCGGTCGGGCCGCTCGATGTCGTCGATGGCGGTGTCGCGCCGCCGGACAAGTATCGTTCGCGGCCCCTGCACATCCGCGGCATCACGGCGCGGGGCAACGGCAAGCGCATCGCCTATGCGCTTTCGCTCACGCCGAAAATCGTGGTCGCGCTGGAGAATTATTTCGGCATCGGCTTTCCTTTCCAGAAGCTCGACATATTGGCCGTGCCCGATTTTGCGGCCGGCGCGATGGAAAATGCCGGCGCGGTGACGTTCCGCGAGCGCTATCTGCTCATCGACCCGGATTCCTCGCTCGACCTGAAGCGCGGCAGCCTGTCGGTGCAGGCGCATGAGCTGGCGCATCAATGGTTCGGCGATCTCGTCACCCCGGCCTGGTGGGACGATATCTGGCTGAACGAATCCTTCGCCGACTGGATGGCGGCCAAGGCGTCGGCCGCCGTGCTGCCGGAGCAGGACTTCACCACCGACACGCTGCGCAGCGGGCTGGACGTGATGGACCTCGACGAGCTTCCCTCGGCACGTCAGATCCATCAGCCGATCGCCAATATCGACGACCTCGCCAACGCCTTCGATGCGATCACCTATGACAAGGGCGCCTCGGTGCTGCGCATGTTCGAGACCTATGTCGGGCCGGACAATTGGCAGCGCGGCATCCATGCCTATCTGACGAAGTTCGCGCGCGGCAACGCGACCGCGAAGAATTTCATCGAGACCATCGCGGAGGCCACCAATCGCCGCGAAATCGTGCCCGCATTCTTCGACTTCATCGACCGGCCGGGCGTGCCGCTTCTCAAGGCGACCCATGTCTGCGATCCGCCCGCGACGCTGTTCGATCAGTCGGCCTACGCACCTTACGGATTGTCCGCCGCGGCACGAACCTGGCGCATCCCGACCTGCATCATGGACGGCGCGTCGCGCGAATGCGTGATCGGCACGGGCGCGCATTATTCGATCCAGCTTTCGCGGCCCTGCGCCGACATGGCGCTGCCGAACGCGGACGGCGCGGGCTACTACCATTTCGCGCTCGACGCGACGGAGTGGCAAAAGCAGATCGCGCTCGCGCCGAAAATGAATTCGACGGACCAGATCACGGCGCTCGGCAACATCTTCGCCGGCCTGCGCGACGGCCAGGCGCACGCCGCCGATGCCTTCGATCTCGTCCGCGCGGTGGCACCGACCGCGCGCTGGGACGTGCTCAAGAGCCTGACCAGGCGGCTCTTCATGCTGCGCCAGAGCCTCGCCGCCGCCGATCTGTCCGCCTATCACGGTTTCCTGAGCCGCAATTTCCTCGCCCGCTTAAAGGCGGCGGGCGTCGCGGCGAAGAAGGGCGAGATGCCGGCGGATGCCTTTGCGCGCGAATATCTCGCGACCCTGCTCGTGACCGAGGCGCACGATCCCGACGCCATCGCGATGCTGGCGCGGCCGCTCGCGGTCTCGAAGCAGACGGGCGAGGCCCGCTGGAGCGCCATCGCGCCGGAGCTGCGCGCCGAGGCGCTGCGCGCGGCGCTGCTGTCGGACAAGGCCTATGCGGACGAATTGCTATCGGTGTTCCAGACGACGAACCAGGAAGCGGTGCGGCGCGACATCATCTATGCCTTCGCCGGCAGCGACGATCCGGTGGTGGTCGGCAAGCTGCTGGCGCTGGCGCCCGCCAAGATGCGCACCGGCGAGCTGCGCTATCTGACGGAATACATGCCGGACGAGCCTGTCGCACGCGATGCGCTCTGGGCCTATGTCGGCGCGCATTTCGACGCTTTCGTGCAGCGGCTGGCCCTGCGCGGCATGGGCAACATGGCCGGCATCCTGCGCGGCGCCTGCGTGCCCAGCGCCCATGGCGATGTGGAGGCTTTCCTGCAGGACAAGCTTGGCGGCGCCCTGGGCGTCAAGCGGCGCGTGGCGCATACGGAAGAGCAGATCGACCGCTGCGTCGCGCTGCGCCAGAACGCGGGCGCCGACATCGCCGCGGCACTGGCGACGGCGAAGTAGCGCGCCTCAGGCCTTGTGGCCGCTCGCCACCATGTAGCCGGCGACGCGTGTGATCGGGAAAAGCCCGTCCTGGGCGGCCATCCGCGCGGTCAGTTCGTCGTCGAGCTTTCGCAGCGTCGCCGCGTCGGCTTCGTCGCCGGGCGGAAACGAGCGCAGGCAGTTCACGATATCCTGCGCGTCGGTCACGCGCAGGATGTCGGTCTTCGCGTTCACTTCCACGTTGCGGAAATAGCGGCGCAGGATCGGTTCGCCGCTTTCCAGGCTGAACGGCGCCGAGCCGACGTCGTAGGGCGGCGTGCCGAACACCGTATGCGAAAGCTGGTTCATCTCGGCCATCGTCGCGGCGCCGTTGGTGGTGACGATGAGCGTACCGCCGGGCTTCAGCACGCGGGCGATCTCCGCGACGGCGCGGTCCTTGTCAGGCGCGTGATAGAGCATGTGCATCGCCGTCACGATGTCGAAACTGTCGTCGGCGAAGGGCAGGGCACAGACGTCGGCGACCTTGCCGGTTACGGAACCCCAGGCTCCGCCCGCGCCGCTCACGTTCCGCACGGCCTCATCGACCATCCCGGGCGACAGATCGGCCAGCGTGAGCGCGATGCCGGGCGGCAGCGCCCTGGCAGCGGCGGCCCAGGCCCGGCCGGGGCCGCAGCCGATGTCGAGCACGCTTGCGCCGGCGACGAACAGTCCGGTGTCGGCGAGCGACCACGGCTTGCCGGGCGGCGCATATTTGATGTGGATGAGGGCACGCGCCATCATCCGGCTGCTGTCCTGATACTGGCGCTGCATGTCGCTCATGACGAACCGCCCGGCCGGAGTCGCGCGCGGAAGATAGCGCCGCTCCGGCCGTCGCGCCATGCGCGCGGTTCAGTCGTCGAAGTGCCAATTCCCGTCGCGGCCGTAGCAGGCGCTGCCGTCATGGCGGAATTCCTCGCCATGGCGATAGGTCACCGTCGTGAAGTCGCGGCAGCGCTGGCCGTCATCGCGGTATTCGCGGGTCGGCGTGAAATAGCCATAGGACTCGCCGTGGCGCCATTCGTAGCGACGGCCGATCTCGCCGTTCAACCCGTCGGCATAGACGTCGAAGGCATAGCGCTGGTCGTCGCAATCGATGTCGTGCGTGACGGCGTGGCCGAACAATCCGCCGAGGATGATTCCGCCGACGATCGCCGCCGGATTGCCGTGACTCGCGACGCCGCCGATCAGGCCGCCACCCGCCGCGCCGAACACGGTACCGGCCGCGTTGCCGGCGTGACAGTCACGCTCATAATCGCCTTCACGATAGTAATGCGGTGGAGGCGGCGGCGGCCCGCGATCATCGGCATCAGGCGGCGGTGGCGGACCGCGCTCGTCGTCGGCATCGGGTGGCGGCGGGCGATTGGCGTCCGTGAAATGATGGTAATGTCCGTCGCGGTCATAATAGCCGTCATGATCGGAAGGGCTGTAGTAGCCGTTCGGGTCCGGACCGTCCGGCGGCTGGGCAAAGGCGGTTCCCGCGCCGATCGTAATCGCAGCGGCGGCCGCCAGCAGCATGGTTCTTGTTCTCATGCTCGTATCTCCAATGTACGCGCTAGCGCCCTCACGCGTTGGATACGCGAGAGGGTGGGATTTGTTCCGGTTTCACAAGGTCATGCCGCGCACGATACGGCGCGCAACGCGCGCTTCAGGTGCCGAACACGACCGCATGCATGATGCGGCCGGGGAGGAAGGTGAGACCGCCCGCGATCAGCATGCCGCCGACATAGAGCGCGATCATGGCGCGCTTGTGGAGCGCGACGTTGTGCGTCCAGGCACCGCGCAAGGCGCCTACGACGCCGAACAAAGTGAGCGGCACGAGAAGATGGACGGGGCTCAGGCCCCAGAACGGGCTGTGCGGCATAAGCTGGTGCACGAACAGCGTGGTGATCGCGGTGACGCTCATCAGCACGAGATAGACATAGCCCAGCGCGCGATGCAGCGGCGCACCTTTGCGGCTGGCGAAGATCTGGAACGTGCCGATAAGGAAAGCCGGCACCACGGTTGCAACATGCACCTGCACGGCCAAGGGCGCGTGCAGCAGCGGCTCCAAGGTCACGGCGCCCCCCTTCATTTTACGTCGTAAGATATTTGGGCAGCGTCAGGCGCGTTTCAAGCCCAGGCGGCCAAAATCAATACGTCCGCGCCTTGGGCGGGATGTATTCGACTTCGTTGGTAAGCGTGTAGGTATGCACCGGGCGGTAGTCGAGCCGTGCCGCGCCGGTGGCGGGATCGAGCCACGCCAGCGTGTGCTTCATCCAGTTCGCATCGTCGCGATTGGGGAAGTCCTCGCGGGCATGCGCGCCGCGGCTCTCATGGCGCACGACCGCACCTTCTACCGAGACGATCGCCTGCTGGATGAGATTCTCGAACTCCAGCGTCTCGACCAGATCGGTGTTCCAGATCAGCGAGCGGTCGCTGAGCTTGATGTCCTTCAGCCGTCCGTAGATCTCGTCGATGTTCTTCTGGCCGCTCTTGAGCGTGTCGCCGGTGCGGAACACGGCGGCGTCTTCCTGCATCGCCTTCTGCATCGCAAGCCGCAGTTCGGCCGTTGGCGTGCCGCCCTTGGCGTTGCGGTACTTGTCGAGCCGCGCGATGGCCTCGTCGCCGGCACCCTTGGGCAGATCGTGATGACTACCGATGCCTTTCAGCGACTCGGCCGCATGCATGCCCGCCGCCTTGCCGAACACCACGAGATCGATCAGCGAATTCGAGCCGAGCCGGTTGGCGCCGTGCACCGAGACGCAGGCCGCTTCGCCGACGGCCATCAGGCCCGGCACTGGCGTGTCGGGATTGCCGTCCTTCAGCGTCACCGCATCGCCCGTGTAATGGCAGGGGATGCCGCCCATATTGTAGTGCACCGTCGGGAGCACCGGGATCGGCTCCTTGGTCACATCGACGCCGGCGAAGATGCGCGCGCTTTCCGAAATGCCGGGCAACCGCTCATGGATAATCTTCGGATCGAGATGGGAGAGGTGCAGGTAGATGTGGTCCTTGTTCGGGCCGACGCCGCGGCCTTCGCGGATCTCGATCGTCATGGCGCGGCTCACCACGTCGCGCGAGGCGAGGTCCTTCGCATTGGGCGCATAGCGCTCCATGAAGCGCTCGCCTTCGGAATTTGTGAGATAGCCGCCTTCGCCGCGCACGCCTTCGGTGATCAGCACGCCCGCGCCGTAGATGCCGGTCGGATGGAACTGGATGAACTCCATGTCCTGCAGCGGCAGGCCGGCACGCAGTACCATCGCGTTGCCGTCGCCAGTCTGCGTGTGGGCGCCGGTGCACGAGAGATAGATGCGGCCATAGCCGCCCGTCGCCATGATGATCTTGTGGGCGCGGAAGCGGTGCAGCGTGCCGTCGTCCAGATTCCACGCCATCAGGCCGACAATGGCGTCGCCGTCCTTGATGAGATCGAGTGCGAAATATTCGATGAAGAAATTCACCTCATGCTTCACGCACTGGCCGTACAGCGTGTGGAGCATCGCATGTCCGGTGCGGTCGGCGGCGGCGCAAGTGCGCTGCGCGATGCCCTTGCCGTAGTTCGAGGTCATGCCGCCGAAGGCGCGCTGGTAGATCTTGCCGTCTTCCGTGCGGCTGAAGGGCAGGCCGAAATGCTCGAGCTCGTAGACCGCTTCCGGCGCGTTGCGGCAGAGATATTCGATGGCGTCCTGATCGCCCAGCCAGTCCGATCCCTTCACGGTGTCGTACATGTGCCAGCGCCAATCGTCCTCGCCCATATTGCCGAGCGCGGCCGCGACGCCGCCCTGCGCGGCCACCGTGTGGCTGCGGGTCGGGAAGACTTTCGTGATGCAGGCCGTCTTGAGGCCGAGGCGCGCGCATTCCAGCGTGGCGCGCAGGCCCGATCCGCCGGCGCCGACGACGACGACGTCGAATGTGTGGTCGACGATGGTGTATCCGGCGGTCATACGATGGGTCCAGCGATGCGGAGCAGGGCGTAGAGGCAGGCGGCGATCACGGCAAGCGCGAAGCCGCGCATGAGCAGCATCAGCGAAAGCTTCTGCCAGCTCGTATAGACATAGTCGTCGATCACCACCTGCATGCCGAGCGCCATGTGATAGACGGCGATGACGACGAAGGCCGCCATCAGGATCGCGTTCAGCGGCTTGGACAGGAAGGCCAGCGTCGCGGCCTCATGCGCGCCGACCAGGCCCAGCACCGAGACGGCGAACCAGATCGCCAGCGGGATGAGCGCCGCGGCGGTCACGCGCTGGCGCCAGAAATGCGTCACGCCGGAATGGGAGGAGCCGAGGCCCTCGACCTTGTGCAGCGGGGTCTCCAGACTCATTGGTAGTACCCCCCATAGCCGCTGAAGGCGGCCGCGAAAAACAGCGCCGCGACCAGGATCGAGCCGGCGATCACCAGGATCGAATTGGTCTGCGCCGTCGCCTTGGAAAAGCCGAAACCCATGTCCCAGGCAAGATGGCGGATGCCGTTGATCAGGTGGAAGGCGAGCGACCACACGATCAGGAACAGGATCACCTGGCCGAGCGGCGTACCGGCGAGATCGGTGAATTCGCGGAACGAGTCGGGCCCGCTTGCCACTGCGTAAAGCCACCAGGCGAGGAGCACCGTGCCGCCGGCCAGCCCGATCCCGGTGAAGCGATGGATGATCGACGTCGCCATGGTGACGGGCCAGTGATAGATCGTCACGAAAGGCGACAGCGGGCGCGGGCGCTGCGCCCTGTGCGGGGTATCCGCCATGAATTTCCTCGAAAAATCCGAAATACGAAGCGGGCCGGAGTGTAGGGCGGGGGGACCGGCTGTCAACCGCGCTCTGGCCCCCGAATCGGCAGGAATTCCGCGCCATTTCGCCCGCCAGTTGCGCCTGTCTATTTTGTCACTTTGCAGTGCAGCATGGGTTGCGGCATTGTCGCCGTCAGGGTTGGGGGCGTTTGCCGCACAATGAGCGAGTTGGGGAGCACCGTTGCGGGTCTACGCCCGTTTCGCTTCGCGCTTCCGGCTGCGCCGATCGCCCATACCCGCAACGAAATCGCCGGCATCGCGGCGCTGACGCCGATCCTGCTCTCCATCGCAGCGTGGAACGGTTTCCCGATCATCTTCTACGATACCGGCGCCTACATGCTGCAGGGCCTCGGCCATCTCTTCATCGCCGAACGCTCGCCGATCTATTCCGCCTTCCTGGCCGGCGCCGGCGGCGCAACGAGTCTCTGGCTGGTCGCAGCGGCGCAGTGCCTGATCACGGCCTTCGTCATGGTGGAGTTCGCGCGGGCCATCCGGCCGCAGATGGCGCTCTGGGCCTTCCTCGCGCTCGGCGCGGTTCTGTGCCTCCTGACCGGACTGCCCTGGTATGCCGGCCAGATCGAGCCGGATTGTTTCGTCGCGGTGGCGCCGCTCGCGATCTATCTGCTGGCCTTCTACGGCGACGAATTGGGCCCGCTGCGCAGGGCCCTGCTGGTGATCGCGGCCGCGGTCGCCATCGCGTGCCATTCCTCGCATGTCGCGCTCGCCGCCGGATTGCTGGTCGTGCTGACGGCGCTGCGTTTCGCGCCGGTGGCGTGGATCGAGGCGAACGCCTTGCCACGTCCGCGCCTTGCGCTGTCGGTGACGAGCTTCGTACTGGCGATCCTGTCGATCTACGCCGCGAACTACATCTTCACCCAGCATGTCTTCTTCAGCCGCTCGGGCATGGTCTTCCTGGAAGCGCGCCTGATGGAGGACGATCTGATCGCACCGGTGCTGGACACAGATTGCCCCAAGGCCGGCTACGCCATCTGCCCCTTCAAGGATCGCCTGCCGGCGCATGCCGATAGCTGGCTGTGGATGGGCGGGCTCACCAGCCCGTTCCACAAGTCGGGCGGCTTCGAAAAGCGCAGCAAGGAATCCGCGCTGCTGGTGCGCGAGAGCCTGGAGCGCTATCCGCTCGAAAACGCCATCGT
>Ga0265314_10003792_pt1 | contig 14434 bp, 8 predicted proteins | sample 4126metaG_FD_203106 | JGI IMG/M metagenome (GOLD analysis project Ga0265314, IMG submission 203106) | Rhizosphere microbial communities from Carex aquatilis grown in University of Washington, Seatle, WA, United States - 4-1-26 metaG | ecosystem: Host-associated > Plants > Roots > Rhizosphere >... | reverse complement strand
GCACGCGCAAAATCGTCTGCGGCGACGGCATGATCGGCCCTGGCGAGGTCTGCGACGACGGCAATACCATCGACGGTGACGGGTGCAACGCCACCTGCACGATCCAAGATCCGGCCTTCACATGCATAGCCGCGCTGCCCTGCATGCGCACTTCCCAATGCGGCAACAAGCGCATCGAACCGGGCGAGGATTGCGAGGACGGCAATACCAACAACGGCGATGGTTGCAGCAGCACGTGTAAACTTGAAGGCGGCTGGGTCTGTCCGACACCGGGAGCCCCGTGCAAACCAGCCCCTCGCTGCGGCGACGGCGTCGTTCAACCAACCATCGGCGAAGTATGCGACGACGGCAACCAGCAAGACGGAGACGGCTGTTCCTCCGACTGCAAGACCAAAGGTACGGGCTGCGTGTGCACGCCCGGAAAATTGTGCGCCTGCCCAACTGTGAAATGCGGCAACGGCATCCTCGAAGGCAGCGAAAAATGCGACGACGGCAACACCGTCGGCGGCGATGGCTGCGCGAAAGACTGCACAGCCGTCGAGCCAGGCTTTCAGTGCCGCGTGGTTGGCAAGCCCTGCACGCCCAAATGCGGCGACGGCGTCACCTCGGGCAGCGAAACCTGCGACGACGGCAATACCGTGAGCGGCGACGGTTGCTCCGCCACTTGCCATCTCGAACTCGGGTACAAGTGCAACGGCAGCACCTGCACGCCCACGACCTGTGGCGACGGCAAGGTCGAGGGCGCCGAGGGCTGCGACGATGGTAATAGCTTGTCCTTCGATGGCTGCTCGATGGACTGCCAGATCGAGCCGGATTGCTCGGGCGATTCGTGCACGTCGAAGTGTGGCGACGGCATCGTACTCAACGAGGACTGTGACGACGGCAATGCCGGCAGCGGGGACGGTTGTTCGAAGGATTGCAAGGTCGAACCCGGTTGGACCTGCACCCAGCCGACCCTGGGCGACACGATGCTCGTGCCCGCGGTGTACCGGGACTTCAAGTTCCAGAATCCCACCGATTTCCAGGCCGGCGTCACCGGACAAACGACAGCCTCAGTCGGCATGGTTCAGAACGACCTCGATGCCAGCGGAAAGCCGGTCTTCACGGGCATCACGGGCGGCGCAATCCACGTCGCAGGTCAAAACACTTTCTCCGAGTGGTACCGCAACACGGACGGCGTCAACCATGCGACGGCGGGGAAGCTGACACTGTGGAACAATGGCAATGGCGGGTACGTGAACCGCTACGGCGCCAATGGCGAGCAGTGGATCAATAGCGAACCGGCGTACTACTGTGGCAATGTCGGGTCGGAATTGACGGATGCGACGGGAGCCATCATTCCATGCACCTCCAAGTACGGTGCAACCGACTGCGACAAAGAATTGGCTGCCGGAAAAGTCATGCTCCCAGGCAGCTGCACCGCCTCGAACGGCAACTACGTCGCCAGGTTCATCATCGCCAAGGTCGACGGCAACCCGCTCTTCTTCCCGGTGGACGGAGACACATTCTCGCCGGCGAACCAGCTGACGGCCGCGCAGATTCCGCCGCTCTACGATCCGGCGGGGACCTGGCCCTTCGATGTGGACGCCGCCGGCAACAAGAAGCTGCACAACTTCAGCTTCACCAGCGAGGTTCACTATTGGTTCAAGTACGAAGCCGGCAAGACCTACCAACTGGATTTCACTGGCGACGATGACGTTTGGGTCTTCATCAACAAGAAACTCGCCGTCGATCTGGGCGGAATCCACACACCGGTGCCGGGGACGGTGACCATCAACGCAACAACCGCCGCCCAGTTCGGCAATCTGAAAGCCGGCAATGTGTACGAGGCGGCCGTCTTCCAAGCCGAGCGTCAGACCACCGGCTCGTCGTACAGACTGACTCTGAGCGGATTCAACGCCGCTCCCACAACTTGCGTTCCTACTTGCGGGGACGGTGTGACCGTCGGCGACGAGGAATGCGACTGCGGCAATGGCAAAGTCCCCACGCCGGCGAGCTGCCTCGGGCCCAACGACAACCCCTCGTACAATGGCTGCACCTCGCAGTGCAAGTGGGGTGGCTTCTGTGGCGATGGCGTGGTCAATGGCACCGAGGCGTGCGACAACGGCACCAACAACGACGATTACGGGGTAGCCAACGGTTGTGCCCCTGGCTGCAAATTACCCGCCCGCTGTGGCGACGGAATCCTGCAGACCGACTTCGACGAAGAGTGCGACGATGGCGCCAAGAACGCGACGACCAGCGATCCCAAGGTCGCCTATGGCGGCTGCATGTCCAACTGTAAGCGCGGCGGGCGCTGCGGGGACGGTTTGGTGAACGGCCCAGAGAGTTGCGACGACGGCGTCAACGACGGCACCTACGGGACCTGCAACGCCGATTGCTCCCTCCCGCCCAGATGCGGAGATGGAATCGTCCAGTCCGACTACGGCGAGGAGTGCGAGCCCACCATGTCGAACGACCCGAATTGCACGCCCGTTTGCCGGAAACCGGGTGGGTGCGGCGACGGCGTAATCGAGGCACCCGAGGAATGCGACGACGGCGCGCTCTTCAACAATGGCGACTACGGTGGTTGCGCGCCAAGCTGCATCTACGCACCCCACTGTGGCGACGGCATCATGAACGGACCCGAACAGTGCGACGATGGAATCCTCGACGGCTCGTACGGTGGCTGTACGCCCCAGTGCAAGTTGGCGCCCCATTGCGGCGACGGCATCGTCAATGGGTCCGAAGAATGCGACGACGGAACCGACAATGGCCAAGACGGTGCGTGCTCTTCGGCATGCAAGACCATCATCTATCTTCCGCCGTAGCCCGGGGCCGTCCGCCCAAAACGGGGCCGCGCATCAGGTGCTGCGGCTAAGATCGCCGGACCCGCGATGCCAGCTCCATCACCGCACGCCCGTGGCGAAAGACGCGGACCGTGCCAGAGGTCTGGGAAATGACCACGGCAATGGCCTCGGTTTCGTGGGTGATGCCAGCAGCGGCCATGTGGCGTGAACCGAGGCCGAGGGGAATGCGCACTTCCTTCTCCTCGAAATTCAGGTAGCGCCCGGCGGCCAGCACGACGCCGTCCTCGCGCAACACGAAAGCGCCGTCGAGCACCGCAAAGGCGCGCAGCGCCCGCTTGACCTCGGGGTTGAGCATGTTGCGCTCGTCCTCGGAGTAGCCCTGGAACGGGTTCAGGCTGAGCGGCCGCGACTGTTCCATGACCTTGTTCGAGTCGCCGATGACGAACAGCGTGCCCACCGGCCGCCCTTCCCAGCCCTCGACGCCGATGGTGACTGCCAAGTCGATGAGGGCTTCGAGGATCTCGGGCGATACGCCCTCGCTGCGCAAGAAACCAAAGCCGACGTCCTCGTCATCCGGGCCCACGTTGACCACGAGAATCGAATCTGGCTTGCCCACCGGCCGCGCCGATAGCAGCGCCACCACGACGTCGCCCTCGGAGTAGAAGCCGCGGGCGATGCCGCTGACCACGGCCAGCTTCAGCTTTTCCGCCCGGCCGAGATCGTATTGCGGCAGGGGAATGACCCGCACGCCCGAGGCCTCGACCACTGCGCGCTGGGCTTCACTCACGACCGCCTGGACGAGCTTCTTGCGCGCACCCGATTTGCCGCGAAAGACATCCTCGGGGAGCAGCAAATCCCCGACGTACAAGAGATGGTCGAAGTTGCGCTTGGAGGCCAGGGCGACCGCCGACTTGATGAGTTCGAGATGGGTTGCTTGCGCTTTTGCCATGGTAACCGCCGTGCCTCATGGTACCAGAGAGCACGGCGGAAACAGAGGTCACCGAGCAGGAAAGAGCATGCACGCCCGCTACTCGCGTCCGCGCATGAATTGCTCGGTTAGGTCTTCGATGCTGAACTGGCCAGCCTTGTGGGACAGGTGCAGAATTCTCAGCTCGGGTAGGCGGGCCAGCACCTCGTCGATATCGGGCGCCTCTTCTCGGCGAGCCAGTCCGACCAGCTTGGCGTCGCCGAAACGATAGGCGCCCGACGGTGGCAAGGAGGGCCGCGCCAGCAGAAAATCGAGGCGGCCGGCCAAATCGGACGGCAGCCAAATGAACGACGCGGGCACGTCCGGGATCACCACGGCACCGCGCACGGCCTCGGATGCTCGACGGTCGAGCTTGATGGCGAGATCGAGATCCTTCACCCCGCCGCTCACGAAAAAGAGGCGATGCCCGTGCAACACACCATCTTCCACACCGCTGCGAGCCGCCGCGACCGCCTGCCGGTAAAGCCGCACCTCGATGGCGCGATGATGACCGGAGAGCGCTCCGAGGCCCAGGAGCACGACGACGGTGAAGACCGAGGCGAGCCCGCCGGCGGATTCCAGCGCCAGCGCCACGAGCAACACGAGCCCCACGGCCGGCACGTAGAAGTAGCGCGCGCCCACGACCCAGCCGGCCGCAGGCAAAGGAACGAGTGAGACCACAACCCAGCAGATCGCGAAATGGGCCACGGCTCGGCGGCGCCGTCGAGCGATGATCGCGGCCCAGACGAGCAGTGAGACGCCGGTTAGCCACGCCACCCATTCCGGCAACGGCGCGTAGGCCGTGACGGCATGGACCAGCCCAGACACGAGTTGCACGGCCCGTCCCCACCAGGGCGCCAAGGGATCGTTGGCCCCCCCTACCCCGTGCAAGACCAGCGTGCGCAGCACAAGGACAAGAATCGCGACGGCAAGATGGGGCAAGACCAGGATCACGCACTGCCTGGCGAGCGGCGCGCTTCCCTGGTTCTGCGCCCGAAACCATTGCGCAGCGGCCAGGAGCGCGGGCAGCGTGAGAGCCGTTTCCTTGCAGAGAAAGGCCGCAGCAGCCAAGGGAATGGAAAGCAACCGTACCCATCTCCGATCGGCGAGGAAACACGCGACCGCGACAAGCATCGCCAGCGCGGCTAGCAGATCCGTGCTGGCCGAGAACCACAGCGCGGCCTCGCGCTCGGCGGGCGCGGCAAAGAACAGACACCCGGCCACGAGCGCGGTCCGGCCAGAGAAACCAAGCTTGCGACCGACCACGACCACCAAGAGGGCACACAGCGCGTGTTCGGCGAAGGCGGCGAGCGCAAAGACCCACGTTTGGCCGCCCGAGACGCGTTCGGCAACCCACCACAGCAACATGGGCAGGGGCCGGTAGTACTCGCCTCCGTGCAGGTCGACGACAAAGGCGAGGAAGGGGTTTCCTTCCAGCCGGGCGAAAGCGCGGAAGAGATAGTCGTCGCCAAGAAAGGTCGTCGCCGTGGCGAAATCCCAGGCAACGGCCACGAACAAAAGAGCCGCAGCCAAAGACCAGACGAGGCGCTTCACAGGCAAATGCGGAATCCGCCCTCCAAAATAGGAGGAATGTGCTCCGAATTACAGTTGCCCTTGAAACGTCGAACCACGCCCCGACATCCTATTCCAAGAATGCGGGTCGCCCTAGCGCACACCCAGCCTGTTCCTTCCAACCTCAGGGTACTGGGTCCAAGGGATGGCAGAGAGAGGGAGCGCGACCCCGCGTCGACATGTTCATTCTTGACCGAGGCGAAAGGAATCCGACCCATGATTCACAGGCGACCCATCTACTTTCTGGCTTTTCTAGCTCTGACCATTGGCATTCTTGCGGCGCCGGGCGACGTCCACGCCCAGACCACCCAGCTATCCGGTAGCGGCACCGTGGAGTACACCCTGGTGCACAAGTTCCACAAGTTTGTCGGCGTCAGCAAGGCGATGGCCGTTCGGGGCAGCGTGGATGCGGCGGGGCTGAAGGTCATGGCGCGTGCGCAGGTCAGTACCTTCGATAGCGACAATTCCAACCGCGATTCCCACATGATGGAAACCGTCGAGGGCGAGAAGTTTCCATGGGCGTCGGTGCGAGCCGCGCTGCCCGGATTCAAGCTGCCGTCGAGCGGGACCACGAAAATCACCGTGCAGGCGTCGGTGGAGTTGCATGGCGTTGCAGTCAACCATCCCATCGACATCACCTTGCAGGCCACGGACAGCACACACTTTCACATCAGTTTCGAATTTCCCGAGAGCCTCACCGCGCACAAGATCGAGCGGCCAAGCCTGCTCTTCGTCGCGGTGGATGACCTCATCACCATCTCGGGCAAGGCCGATATCGCCGCCAAATAGCCAGTATCTGATGGCGGCGCCACCTCCTGGGATGCGCAGAAGCCCTTGGCTGTGACAAACTCGCGCGCGTGACCGCCGCAGACATTCGAGACGAGGGCCCGGCTTCGGGGGTGGTCCTGCGTTTCGTGGCCGGCACCGTGGAGGTGGCTGGCTTGCCGGCCCAGACCGTCGGGCTGCCCGCCGGTTGCGTCTGGGACGAGCGCAGTGCGTGTTTGCGCGCACCTGCCTGCCGCTATGCCGAGGTGGTGCTCGCCCTGCGCGCCATGAAGATCCCATACCTCGACGAGGCACGGCGCTACGACACCCTTGCCACACCGGCTCTGGCGCATCGCGAGCCGCGCCCATACCAGACTGCCGCCCTTGCCGCATGGAAGGCTGCAAATTTCCGCGGCGTGGTGGTATTGCCGACCGGCGCGGGCAAGACTCTGGTCGCGCACATGGCCATCGACGACCGCCAGCGCAGCACCCTGGTCGTCACGCCAACGCTGGATCTGGTGCGCCAGTGGCACGACGGCCTACGCGCCACCTTTGCGACGAAGATCGGCATCGTCGGTGGCGGCGACTATGAGGTCCACCCGCTCACGGTCACGACTTACGACTCCGCGTACCTGCACATGGAGCATCTGGGCTGCCGATTTGGCCTGGTGGTTTTCGACGAGTGCCATCACCTGCCCGGCGAAAGCTACGCCCTTGGCGCACGTTTCTGTCTCGCCCCCTTTCGTCTGGGACTCACCGCTACGCCTGAACGCACCGACGGCCGCGATCCCATCCTGGATGAGCTCATCGGCCCCATCGTCTATCGCAAAGACATCGTCGAATTGGCGGGCGAATACCTGTCGAGCTACGAAACCGTGCGGGTCAGCGTGGATCTGTCCACCGAGGAGCGCGCCGAATACGAGTGCGAGCGCTCCATCTACCGCCAGTTTCTCGCCGAAAGCGGCATCTCCATGGCCGGCCCGCGCGGCTTTTCCGATTTCATCATCCGCTCGTCGCGCACGGAAGAAGGCCAGCGCGCCTTCGCCGCCTACCGGCGCCAGCGCGAGATCGCCTTCACGGCGCCGGCCAAGCTCGACTACGTGGAGCGGCTGCTGCACCAACACCGAGCAGACAGAACCATCGTCTTCACCCAGGACAACGCCACCGTCTATCTGCTGTCGCGCAAGTTTCTAATCCCGGCCATCACCCACCACACGCGGGTCAGCGAGCGCAGCGCGATCTTGCAGGGATTCATCCAGGGCGACTACGCCGCCATCGCCACGTCCAAGGTGCTCAACGAGGGTGTCGACATTCCCGAAGCGAACGTCGCCATCGTGATGTCGGGCAGTGGTTCGGTGCGCGAACACGTGCAGCGCCTGGGTCGCATCCTGCGCAAAGGCGAAGACAAGCGCGCCGTGCTCTACGAACTCGTCACGGGCGGCACCAGTGAATCCATGACCAGCATGAGGCGTCGCGACCACGTTGCTTACCGCTGATCTGGTCCACGTCCGTCGCCGCGGCGATCGCCTTCAAGTCGTTCCCCTGGCCGACGCCGAGCGCCCGCGCGCCCGTGAACTGGCGGCCAGCGCCCTCGCTCTCGTGCACGCTCACGTGGGACTGCCGCGCGGGGCCTTGCTGCAAGCCTGGGCCGAGGTGGCCGTCGCGCCGTCGGAAACCCGTCTGGCCCGCGCCCTATTCAAGCTTGCGCTCGACACGTGCGAATTCGACGAGGGTGCGGCCATCGACCCCGTCGAGCTGCGCCGGGAGATCTTTACCCGGTCGGCGAGCCTGCGCCGGAGCGGCGTGGGCGAATTCGCGCGAACCGACCTGCTGCAAGAGATCGCACGCAGCCGAGGCGTGGATGTGGACGCGCTCGAAGAGGCGCTCTACGCCGATCTGCCAACGGCGCACATCCTGCGCAAGGCCGACTTGCCCTCGCCGGATGGTTTGCTAACCACCTACGAGCTGGCCCAGCACCAAGCCGTGCTCCTGCGCGCCGTGCGCCTGCACGCTCGGGTTTTCTGCGCGAGCGCGGCCGGCTACCGCGCCCTATTCCGCAAGCTCAAGTTTCATCGTTTGCTCTACACCATCGAGAAACTCGGCCGCGAAACGGGGTACGCCATCGATATCGACGGCCCCTTCAGCCTGTTCGAGCAGACGACGAAATACGGTCTCAAGCTCGCCCTGGCCTTGCCCGCGCTCCTGGGCTGCGACACCTGGGACCTGACGGCCGATTTGCGCTGGGGCAAGGATCGCCGCCCCTTGCGCTACCATCTGCGCGGAGGCGCGACCACGCCCGAGGACGAATCCGCCGTGGCCCCTACCGACGAGATCGCTGCGCTGCTCTCGGATCTGCGCCGCCAGGAATCGCCCTGGCAGGCCTCCCCGGCCGACGCCATCCTGGATCTGCCGGGCATCGGGGCGTGCGTGCCCGACCTGGAATTCGTCCATCGTGAAACCGGCCAGCGTGTCTATCTCGAGGTGCTCGGCTTCTGGAGCCGCGCCGCGGTCTGGAAGCGCATCGAAATGGTTGAGGCCGGCCTGCCCCAATCCATCGTCTTCGCGGTCAGCAAGCACCTACGGGTCAGCGAGGAAGTCCTTGGCGATGACACGCCTGCCGCACTCTACGTCTACGCCCGCACCCTGCATGGGCGCGCCGTACTCGATCGGGTGGAAGCCGTGGCGGGTCGACCGACGCCGAACAGGAAGTAAAGGAAGTAGTCAGGTGCCCGGACGGCTTTGATCCACCCTGCCGGCGGACACGCATTTGAAGACGTAGCGGCCGCGACCGATCTCGATGGTGTCGCCGTCGCCCAAGGGTTGCCGGCCACTGACCGGCTTGGTCTCGACCTTGATCGTCCCCTGCATCGGTTCGATGTAGAAGGCTCCGCGCTTTACGCCGATGGCCGCGTGCTGCTCGGCGACCTGCGTATCGGCCTCCATGCGAATTTCACAAGCTGGTCCGCGGCCCAGGATCGAACGGCCGCTGCCGAGCCTTAGAGTTTCGCCGCGCTTGCCCTGCCCTGCCGCGCGCACCAGCCATCCCACCGCCAAGGAATGGTTGCTGCGCTGGCTCTCGCTGCGAAGCGCAGCCTGAATCTCCAGCGCCACGCCCCGCGCGCGCGGCGTGGCCAACACGGGATGACGCCCGCCCGAAGCGCGCAAGGCACGCGCAAGCTCGTCGAGGCCCATGCGCGAGAAAGCGCCCCATTGGTCTTCGGGAACGCGAGCCGCGATGCTACTGGCGACCTGATCCGGCGGGGACTGGCCGGAAATGGATTGCGCCAGCACCTCCGCCAGGTCGTTGCCAAGGAGCGTATCGTCGTTGGACTTGTGCGATAGGAGCGCCTGGAGCTCTTCGAAGCGCCGCCGGCCCGCCTTGGTCTTGAACAGTGGATAGCGTTCGTCCGCGAACACCGAGGCATCGAGCTCCGCCAGGGTGGCTACGTCGTTGGGATAGCTGCGGGTGAGCTCGACCAGCGCCCGCTGCGCGGAAAGTCCGCGCTGGATGAGCGCGTGCGCCGCGGCCACCACCGGATCCTCGTCCTCATCGGCCATCGGTTCTTCACCTGACGAGCGCCGACGCAGCAACAGCACGATGACGGCGGCGAGCACGAGCAGTCCGATGACGATCCCGAGCAACCCCAGCATCCAGGTCATGCTGGCCGCCACCGTGACCTTGCCAACCTCGAGCGCCCGCCGCTTGCCGTCCGTGGTCAGATTCAGCCGCAGCTTGTGCGTTCCCCCGAAATTGCGCCAACCCCAAGGGATCTCGACACGCACTCGGCGCATGTCCGCAATGGACTGGCCCAGCGATTCGAGGGTGGACTGGACCTCCAGGGGTTGCTCGGTGGCCCGGCGAAAATCGCCCGAGCCGGCAAGGTCGCCAAGGTTCCTCGTGCTCTGCTCGGCATCGGCCTCGGGCGGCGGGAACGACACCACCAGCATTTTGACCCCCGCCTTGTCGATCTCCTCGGCTACGGCGCCGAAGTCGGCCGAACTGTCTCCCGACGAATCCGTGGAGTCGCGGCCGTCGGTCACCACCAGAAGCACCTTGAACGGGCTCTCGTCGCTCGACAGGGCTTTGAGATCGACACGGATGGCGTCCGCCAGGTTGGGGCGGTCGCCCGGAATGTAGCCAAGGTCGTGAAGTTGGCCGCCGATCTCCGAGGCCTTCAGCTTCGGAATCGGCTGCCGTTTGCGACCGTACAGAGTTGCATAGACGTTGCTTCGCGCGGGGATGCGCCTGAAGAATCCCCCCACGCCTTCCAACATGGCATCGGAGATCCCCGCCGGCACGTCCTTGACCCACAGGTAGACCAGACCCACCGCCAGCGGTGATTTCCAGGACTGGCTGGCCTCGGCCGCGGTCTGCGCGAATTCGGAAAAGACCTCAAGGGATTTGGGCGCAGGCCCGGGCTGCCCGTCGATCTCGACCTCCACGGCCGAGGGCTTCAGGGTGGTGCCATCTTCCGAGATACCGCCGACCAGCAGCACCATCTCGCCCGAGTCGTGATCGACCACGGGGGGCGAGGCCAGAAACATCGGCGCGGCATGCGCGGTACCGGCCAAGCCGAGAAGCCACAGCGGCGTCACCAACGCAAGCGAGCGGAAGGTCACACTCCCGCCTTTCCGCCCGGCGAAAGCCACAACGACTTGAACATCAGCTCGGTTCGGCCAACGCGAAGGATATCGCCCTCGGAGAGCTCGATGACCTCGCCCGGTGCCAACTTGTGCGAATTGACGAAGGTTCCGTTTGCCGAAGGCCCGGGCACTTCGCGGTCGCGAATGGTGAAGGCCTCGTCCTGGCTGTCTCGTTTGGGTCTGTGAATCAGCGCGTGGCCATTGGAAATGAACTTGTCATTGAAGTCGACCCACGTCTCCATCGACGTGTTTTCCTGGGCGCCGCGAGAGAGAATGGTTACCGGGGTGGTGAGCTCCAGCAGCGCGCCGTTGTGCTGCTGGTCGAGGGAAGAAAGCACGACGAACCAGCCCAAGCTGAGGCCCGGCGATGGCAACATGCCCTTGTCGTCCACCGTCGACATGAACATGGTCTTGGGCGATGCCATGCGCGGCCGGCAGTTGCCGCAGGTCGAGCCCCAAGCCGCCAGCATGGGCTGGCCGCAGTTGGGACAGGGCTGTTCCTCCGTCCGAGCCGGCGCGGCCATCGAGGCGCGCCCCTCGTCGGGGACAGCGGCATCGTCGATCTTGCTCCAGCCCCCTTTGACGCCCGGCTTGCGGCGGGACGCGGGGCCGCCTTTGCGCTGGGAGGATGGAACCCCTTTTTTGGATTTGTCGAACACAGGAAGCTCGCCGGTAGGGATGATAGGTTTGCTGGCGACGATGGTCAAACACCTATCACAAAGAATGCAGTCACCTGAAGTATCATCTAGCGGCGCATGGGCAGCATCCTTTCCCCACTCATCCTGGCCTTCCTGACGGCGGCACCGGCAGGCGAGCCCGCGCTAGCACCCCCCACGGCGCCCGTGCATACCCGGGGCACGGCAATCATCGCCGCCGGCCAAGCCTTCGACGTCGGCCGAACCGTGGTTTTGTGGAACGACGAACAGGGCTTCGATGCCTATCAAGTGCGCTGCATCGACCAGACCGGCGGATGCTGCGACTTCGACTCTCCTCGCTACGGCACACGCAAGGGCTTCACCAAGCGCACGCTTGAGAACTTGCAAGGCATTGTCTCGCAATTCGTGCTGCACTTCGACGGTTGCGTCAATTCGCGATCGTGCTTCAAGTCCATGCACAACCGGACCCGCCCAGGCGGCGGAACGGGCTGCGGGCTGTCCGCGCACTTCATGATCGACACCGACGGCACCATTTACCAGACCCTGGATCTGGCCGAGCGGGCCTACCACGCGGAACAAGAGAACTCGATCTCGGTGGGCGTCGAGATCTGCAACCGAGGCAAGTACAACCCATCCGAGATGAACAGGCTGCCGGCCGAGTGGCGCACGCGCCCGCGCAAGGTCGTCGTCATCAACGGCGCCAAGTACGACGCCTACGACTTCCGGCCCGAGCAGTACGAGTCCATCGTCGCCCTCACCCGCACCTTGCTGCGCATCTTTCCCAAGATGAAACCCGAGGTTCCCGAGAAGAACGGCGAAGTCATCATGGACACCCTTGAAGACCCGCTGTCGTTCCACGGCATCGTCGGCCACCTGCACGTCGATCTGGACAAGCAGAAATGGGATCCGGGCGCGCTCGATTGGAAGCGCATTCTGCGCGCGCTGCAAGGGTTCGTCTTTCCCATCCAGATTCGCGCCTTCACCGAGGTTCCGCGCACACGCGACGATCTCTTGAGCGCGCGGCGGGCGGCCTATTTCAGCAGCGAAGAGCGGGCCACGGGCTTTTTCCCGCTGGCACCGGGACGGCTCTTCCATTCGGGCGTCCACCTTCACGGCAGGGCGGGCGCGAATGTCGTGGCGCCGACACGCGGGCGCATCGTGGCCGCGCGCAAGGCCGAGCGCAACGGCTCGTCCACCTCGTTCGTCCTCATCAAGCACGAGATCGAAGTAGACGGCGAGGTCATCACCTTCTTTTCGCTCTTGGCGCATCTGAGCCTGCCCGAGTTTGGCGCCGACAACCCGGTGCCTTGGATGCAAGCCCTCCTGCAACCTGACCGGGCCGATGCCCGCCGAGCGATCGAATCGGGCGCGGTCACGCTGCTCGACGAACGGGTAGAAACCGCCGACCTCGTGGGCTACATCGGCCATGTCAATCGCGGGCCCGAGCAGGGCTCGGAGGTGCACTTCGAGATCTTCACCACGGACAAGCTGCCCGGCGACTTCGACCGCGGCTTTCGCTATCTCAATGCGACCGCCGACGGCCCCATCGCTCGCCGCGCGCCGCTGGTCGCCCTGATGGACAAGAACGGCGACGGACAAGTGGACGCAGCCGAGCTCACCGCTCTTTTCCACGGCAACGACTTGACCAAGCGCCAGGCCCTGCGCCGTGCGGTCGTACGCCACCGCCACGAGTGGGGCGACCGGACGACCCTGGCCGAGTTCGTCGGTCTGCGCGAGCTGGCCGCCATTCCCGAGGCCGACCGCCGCCGCATGTACGCCATCGCCATCGCCCCCTACACCTTCTGGAACGACGCCCTCTCCGAACACGGCGGGCTGCCGCAAAACCAGATCATCTATTCCTACAACCCCATCACCTTCCTCTTGACCCTAGCGGCCCGAGCGACCCACACCGACATTCCCTGGCCACGCGACACCCTCGTCGACGCCACCCTCGAACCCCGGCGCCTCTCGCTCGTGCCCCTACTCGACTGGACCAAACCGCCGACCTCGCTTGCCCAAGAGCTGAAGCTCCCGCCCCTCATCGGCAAAGACCTCCGCCCCAAGCGCCGGGATGAGATCCCACTGATCGAGTTGGCGCCGACGGATCAGCGGTAGATTGGCAAAATCCAGGGACAGCCACCCCCGGTAGCAGTACCGTATGATCATGAGCGCGCGAATCAGGGTCGCCGTGGCTACGACGTGTATTGCGTTGTCTGGGGGCGGGTGTGCCACTTCCTTCGAAGCCTCCACGGTCGCTGGAGCGGTGAAAGCCAGCAACGCCTTCGGATTCGACCTCTACGGCCAGGTCCGGGGAGGCAGGGACAACTTCGTGTGCTCTCCGGCTGGAGCAGCTATTGTGCTGACCATGGCTGCCGCCGGGGCTCGCGGTGAGACCCAGGCGGAAATGCTGCATACCCTTCACATCGAATCCGCGAATCTCGACCAGACGTACACCTCGTTTGCAGCCGTCCTAGCCGCCCTGAAGGACCACGACGGCCAGGATGGCCTCTCGCTGAGCGTGGCGGACCGGGTATGGGCGCAGGAGGGGGGCAAGTTCAAACCGGACTACCTCTCTCTTTTGCGTGAACGCTTCCGTGCACCGCTCGCCGAGGTGGACTTCGGGCCCGCTCGCCAGACCACCATTTCGACCATCAACCAATGGGCGTCGGCCGAGACCCACGGCCGCATCCCGCAGATTATCGACGGGCTGGATGAAAGAACGACGATGGTGCTCACCAACGCCGTCTATCTGAACGCCAAGTGGCGGAATCCGTTTGTGGGAAGCGACACGCGCGACGATCGGTTCACCACGGCGGAGGAAAAGATCACGACCAAGATGATGCGGCAGTCCCACGAGTTCCGCTATGCGGAGGTGGGAGGCGCCAAGCTGGTCGAGCTGCCGTACAAGGGCGGTCTGTCGATGATCGTCGTCCTGCCCGAAAGCAACGACGGCCTGTCGCGATCCGCCGCTACGTCGGGCCGTCTTTCATGCCGACCATCCATTTCTCTACCTGATTCGCGACGTGAGGACCGGCGTGATT
>Ga0265314_10003790_pt1 | contig 14441 bp, 15 predicted proteins | sample 4126metaG_FD_203106 | JGI IMG/M metagenome (GOLD analysis project Ga0265314, IMG submission 203106) | Rhizosphere microbial communities from Carex aquatilis grown in University of Washington, Seatle, WA, United States - 4-1-26 metaG | ecosystem: Host-associated > Plants > Roots > Rhizosphere >... | reverse complement strand
CGGGAACCGGAAACTAGAAACAAGAAACTGGAGTTCCAATGGCCGACGCATCAAGACGATCATCGCGATTCTCCATGCGCTCCAAGCAGCTGGGCCAGTTGCTGCTGGAGAACGGAGATGTGCAGGCTGAGCAGGTTGCCGCCGCGCTGAAGCAGCAGGAATCCCAGGGCGGCCTGATCGGCCAGGTCCTGCAGGAAATGGGCGCCTGTACCGGCCAGGCCGTCGCCTCGGCGCTGCTCAAGCAGGTCCAGGTCACGGACATCAAGTGCGAAGAACTGACCGTCGGCCCCGAAGTCTCCGAACTCGTTCCGCGCGAAACCTGCGAATCCGAACGTCTCTGTCCGTTTGAACGCCTCGGCAATCTCCTCTGTCTGGTGATGGCCAACCCGCTCAACCGCAAAGCCATCACCGCGATCGAAGAAAAAACGCGCCTCAAGGTCAAGTCGTTCAAATCCATCTGGGCGCCGATCAATGAATTGATCCAGCGCACCTACACCGCGGCCGAAGAAGCCGCCGCCGATGGCATGAGCGGCATGGACGATCAACTCACCGCGAATGACGATCAGAATCTTCCTCCGCTCGAATTGTCGCTCGGTGGAAGCGATGAACCTGTTCTGGCCGACAATCCCGCCGGCGAACAGGGCATCATGGAAATTGCACCGGTCGAAGAAGTCGAACCCGCGCCGCAGATGATCGCCGCGCCCAAGCCGCGCAAGCGCCAGCCCGAAGCGCCCGCCGGCCCGAACATCAAGGGCATTGATAACCTCGACGAATCGAAAGCCGAAGTCATCCAGACCAACACGCGCGGCCTCAGCGCCCGCACCAAGCGCGTCGATGACGTTCCGGCCGCCAAGCCCAAGCCCGAGAAGAAGGCCAAGGTCAACGTCGACCTCGATGCGCTCGATCTCTCGTCCGGAGAAGTTGTCGCCGGCACTCCCGAAGAGACCGACGAAGGCCTTGAAGAAATCGCGCACACTCCGAACGCCGCGCGCAAGCACTACCCCGAACTGGTCGCGCTGAACGCGGTCGACGACAAGTATTTTTACTCCGACGGCCCCGCGCCTCGCGGCGCGCGTCCGGATTCGCTGCTCGACCTGCTCGACCAGTTGCCGATCGCCGAAGTCATCGCCCAGTCCATCGGCGATTACGACATGCAGAAGCGCGAGAAGGCTGCCAAGGCCGCTCCGCCCGCCGAAAAACCGGTGCTGAAGCCCACGCCCGCCAACCGCCCGCTCGAACTGCAGCCGACTCCGGCCGGAGCGCTGGTCGCCGTCCTGATCAGCGAAAACGAATTCCAGCGCCAGATCTCGCAGCTCGGCGAAGACCCGATCGGCGAATGGGACTGGCAATTCGCCGCCGCCGGCCCCGTCGCCGTTCAGAACTACGAAGAAGCCTGATCAGCCCATCCGTACCGTGTGCCACGCGCAGCCTGCCGTCGGCTGCCCGTGCGAAGCGGTGAAATTCGCATTCCGGCCCGAATACCCATTCGTCACCTTCGCATCCGAACCGCGACCGTCAGGGAGCGCTCATCGCACCGCCGCCCCGTTCTCGCCCCGCACTAAAATCGCTAAGTCGCCCCTGCTGTTGGGTGCCGCCGCCGTAAAATTTGAAATTCAAACTTTGCAATTTTCAATTTGCAATGCCGTTCAATCAACCAAATTGCTCCCGCATTTTCGCAATCCACTCCGGCTTGGCAAATTCCGCTGCCGACCACCGATCCAAAAACGGCTCCGTCGGAACGTCTTCCGATCCCCAATAAACTTCCCGCGCCCGAATCCCCATCGCACCCTCGCGCATCGCAAGACCACGCAGCGCCAAATCTTCCGCCGCCAAATAATACCGAACAATCTCCCCCGCCAAAATCCGCTCGAGCTGCTCCAAGGTCCGCCCCATCACGCAAAGACAAGCCGCCCGAAATTTCGCCACCGTTTCAAACCCGAGCAGCGTTAAAAACGCCGCGAGCTTAAAATCATTCTCCTGCCGCAGCGCATCCAACCCACCCAGCAACTCACTGACACGAATCCCTTCCTCTTCCCAAGCCTCAGTCCCCAAAAACTCGCTCGCCGACGTCCGAAAATACCGCGACCGTTTCATCATTGTCAGCGCCCGCCGTTTATAGGGTGCGGCCGTCCCGCCCGCCATGGCGCGAAGCGCCGCCGCAGTTTTTCCCCCCTTCATAAGGGGGGACAAAGGGGGGTCGTTCGTCTGGTCCATCCCGCACCGTCTCACCGCAAAATCCCCCGGCCGCCCCCAAAGCCGCGACGCAGCATCCCTCAAATGCGCGATCAAAAATTTCCGCAACCCTCGAATCTTAAACCCGTCGAGCAGTTCCCCCGCCGAAACCCCATGCGTCTCCTTCAAAAGAGACGTGAGTCTCCCCCGCGAAATCCCCAGCCGAAAACAAATCCCCTCGACCGAAATTCCGCCGAGCGACACGCGCCGCCACTTCGAAACATCCTCGCCCCAGGCTTCCGTCAAATTTGCAATTTGAGATTTGCAATTTTCAATTTGCAATCGTTCCGCCGAAACCTTCCGATCAATCCAGGCGACAAGTTTACGCACACACCGTCGGCGAACCTTCGGATCCCGCGTCTCCGCATTCGCCCCCACGAGATCCGAAATCCGCCGCCAAGGCTCATTCACTTTCTGCGCCGCCGTTCCCCCCTCTCCGTGAAACGGGGAGGGGCCGGGGGTGGGGTTTCCTTTCGTCCGACAAGGATTCAAATATTCCCCCACGCGATTAATCCCCACATTCTGAAACGAAACACCAAATCCCATAACCATTCTCCTTTCAAAAAATGTTGTGATGAGTGAACGCACACGAACGAGTGGGTGGCCCATCCGGCGCGCAGCGACGGGTGGGTCGCAAAGCGACAAGAGGCAGCGATCAAAAACTGTGTGAACACGCAGAATAGTTGTCGTGCAAAAATCCCAACCCGCGCCGATCGCCGTGCCGTTGGGTGCCATCCGTTTCGCCGCACATCAGAAGCGCGACCGTCAGGGAGTGCCCACACGTCCTCGCCGTGAAGCGAAAACCCCTCACGAAAAATTCCTTCGTGTCTTAGTGCCTTCGATTCTTCGAGTTAAACCCCAGAAGTCGCCGATTGCGATACAGACCCAACCGTCCTATTTTCCATCCACTATTACAACGGATGAATCGAGTCCATTTTCATTTTAAATGAATATTTTTCTATCTTTACATCTCATAAGTCCAAAAAGTCCGAAAAATAATTTCTGCACCTCACACTTTCAGCACAATTTTCCCCATCTGCTCGCCCGCATCCATCCGGCAGACCGCTTTGGAATACTCCTCAAGCGCATAAACCTTGTCGATGATGGGTTTAATGCCGTGCTCGCCGACCGAACGCACCAGCAGCCGCATGTCTTCCATACTGCCCATTGTCGAACCCAGCAGCGAAATATGGTTCCAATACACCTGCTGCAGATTGATTTTCCCGTCCGGACCGCCCGTCACGCCGCAGGTCACGATGCGCCCGCCGCGGCGCAGAGACGCCATGCTGATCGGCAGCGTCGGCGCGCCGACCGAATCCAGCGCCACATCCACGCCGCGACCGTTCGTGATCGTTTTCACTGCCGCGCCGACGTCCGCTGTCGTTTTGTAATTTACAGTCGCACACGCGCCCAACTTTTTTGCCGCGTCCAATTTTGCATCGGAAGAACTCGTGACAATCGCGCGAGCGCCGCGCAGATTGCAAAGCTGCAGGGCGGCGATCGCGACTCCCCCGCCGATGCCGTGGATCAGCACCGTCTCGCCGGTCTGCAAATTTGCGCGCGTGAAAAGCATGCGCCACGCCGTGATGTGCGAGAGCGGCAGCGCCGCCGCCTCTTCCCAGCTCAGCGACGCCGGCTTGGGAAACAGATTCACCGCCGGAACGACGGCGTACTCTGCATACACGCCCTCTTCCTGAAACCCGAGAATGCGGAAACTCGGGCATTCGCTGTGCATTCCGCGCAGGCAGAATTCGCACACCATGCAGCTCACGCCGGGATTGCAGACTACTTCCGCGCCCGGTTTCAGCGCGATATTTTCACAGCCTGGGCCGAGCGCTTCGAGCATGCCCGCCGCGTCGGACCCCAGCACATGCGGCCCTTTCAGCGTCACTCCCGGCCGTCCTTTGCGCACCCAGATATCGAGATGATTGAGCGCCGCCGCCTTCACGCGAATCAGCGCCTGTCCGCACCCCGGCGTCGGCTTTGGCAACTCTCCAACCTGAATCTTTTCCGCCCCGCCAAATTCGGTGATGTAAACTGCGCGCATCGTATCTCCTCAAAAGAAGTGCTGCGTTCCCCGACTCCCGACTCCAGACTCCAGACTCGAGACTCCAGACTCCAGACTCCAGACTCGAGACTCCAGACTCCAGCCTTTTCGTTCGATACTATTGCAACGATGCGTTACCGAGGCAAGCGTTCTTCCGGAATCGCCCTGCTGCTGGCGCTGGTCGCCGCGGCGGTGGGCTGGTTCACACACACACCGGGTCATTCGCGCCGGGGCGGAGTCTCGCTGCCGCCGGTGCAGTCGCGTTCGCCGCTGGCCCCGGGAAAAGCGCGCGTGACTAAGATCGTGGATGGCGACACGATTCACGCGATGGTCTCGACTGAAAATTCCGCGCAGCCCGCCGACGAAAAAATCCGCCTCTACGGCATCAACGCGCCCGAACTTCACCCGCGCCCCGGTCAAAGCTGGTCGGATTTCACGGTTCAACCGTTCGCTCAAGAAGCCAACGATTTTCTCGAAAAACTCTGCCCGCCCGGCACCGAACTGCGCATCACTTCATATGGACCCGACCGCTATGACCGCCTGCTCGCCGTGCTGATCCTTCCCGACGGGCGCGACGTGAACAAATTGCTGGTCGAAGCCGGCCTCGCGCGCGCGTATTTCTTGAAGACGCAGAAAAATGACCCGCTGAAGGAGGAATACGAGCACGCGCAGTATGTCGCGCAGTCGGCAGGGCTCGGCATTTGGAAGAAGTGATTTTCATCATACATAAGCGTCGCTGTTTCGCGGCTGTTCATGCATTATGAATTATGCATTGTTCCTTACGGCGTCGACGTTGGCAGCATGCGCACGAATCCGTGCTCTTTCTCAACCGGAGCAAAAACCCAATCCTCGCCCAAGTCGCTCGCGTGCAGAACCTTTCGAATCTTCGTGAGCCACTGGCCGCTCTGCAGCGTTTCCTTCAATCGCGCGAGACCCTTCACCGCGCCGGCGTCCGCTTCCGCAAAATCGCGCCCCGCATACCACATGTACCGCGAAAAAATGTACCCCTTGCCGGCCAGCTTCGGATCCATCTTCACGATGATGCCCTTTTCCGGGGCGTAGCGCTCTTGCAACTTCTGAATCTGCGTGCGTGCGGCCTCGTTCAGCACGCCATTCTTTGCTTCGTAGTCTTCGCGGATTTCCTTGATGAATTGTTCCGTCGAAACCACCACTGCCCCCGGCGGCAAATCGCCCGCGATTGATTTAGAAAACCGTTGTGCCGGATCGTCGATCAGCGCCGCATCGTCCTCGCTAAGTTTTCGCGCGTATTCCAGTTTCGTGGACTGATACCCACGGTCGTCGTGCAATTTCGCGGTGATCCATTGCGTGCGGCGCTGCATTTCCTGCTGGTGCTCCTGCGTCGCGCCCGTGCCGAGCATATACGTCAGCAGCCGCAGGCGGTGCGAATGCATCCACGCCGCGTCGCCGCCCAAGTCCATCTGCTGCGGCGCCTGCACATAAACGAGGAAGTCCGTCTTCTCCTTTAGCGACGCCTGTAGAATCCGCACCGGAAACACGCACTGCTCGCTGGCGAACGTAAACCGCACCGGCGCGAGTTCCCCCGCGTACCCACCGCTTTCCGATTTTTTCAGAGCCGACGCGTCGATTTTGGCGACGCTGACGAACCACTTTTTCTGAATGTACGTCGCCAGCGCTGCGTCCTCCGCGTCGTAATGTTGCGACTTCAGAAAATCGAGCAACGCCGCGCTCTCTTCTGGCGAAAACGTTTTAAACGCGAGATTCGCCGCCAGAATTTCATTCGCAGCAGCCGAATTTCGCGGATCTTTGGGCGAGGGTCCAAAGCGCACGGCGCCGCCCTCGATTTTCGTGCTCGCGCCATCGAGCCCCGTGCTGATCGGCTGCGGCAGCGGCATCAATTGCGTGAACGTCGCAAGGTCCGCGAAAAGTTTGCGCGGCGCTTCATCAATGACCGGCTTCGTCGGAGTCGGAATCACAATCGCGAAATCCGCCGCCGACCCTTCCACGTGCGGCTGAATCGTGATCGATTCTGTTTTCGTCTCAGGATTCCAAGTGATGAACGCCTTCAGCCCAGGCTGCGTCACCGCTTTTTCTTTCGCCGAAAAGATCCCGCAGGCGACGATGACGGAATCCGAAAACGCCGCCGCGGCCGCCAACGCACAAAAGATTGCCGCAGCCGGCAGTCGCCTGCGGTGGTTTCTATGCAAGTTTGCGCGGCCGTTCGTCATCACGTACTCCTTTATACCTTAAACGCCCCGCGCGTTCCAAAGTTTCATTCTTTTCGGCAGGTTCGAAGCGTTCAAAGCCTCCGCACAAGCCGTCCTGCGCTTTGCCGATTCGGCGGCTCCGGCTAAGATGCGTGCTGGAGGAATTTCAACGATCGTGAATGCGATGTGCGACGTAACCACTCTCGAAGTGCCCCAGGTGTCCCGCGAACTCGAGCCCATCCGCGAGAAACTTGTGCAGGGCCAGCGCCTTTCGCGCGAAGACGGCCTGGCGCTTTTTCGCAGCCCGGACGTGCTCAGCGTCGGGGCGCTTGCACAGTGGGCCGCGCGCAAAAAAAATCAGAACCGCGTCTACTACGTGGTTAACGGGCACCTCAATTACTCGAATTATTGCACGCTTTCGTGCGCGTTCTGCTCCTTCTATCGCCGCAAAGGAAAAGACCGCCGCTCCGGCGGCTACGAAATGTCGCTCGACGAAGTCTACACGCACGCCGGCGAAATCGCCGCCAGCGGCGCGACCGAAATTCACAGCGTCGGCGGCCTGCACCCGGATTTTCCGTTCAGTTACTACGTCGACATGTTGAAGGGCATCAAGGAGCGCCATCCGAAAGTCGGTCTGAAGTTTTTCACCGCGGTCGAAATTTACCACATCGCCACGATCGCCGGACTATCGCCGAAAGAAACGCTAATTGCGCTGAAAGAAGCCGGCCTCGATTCGCTCCCCGGCGGCGGCGCGGAAGTCCTCGACGACGGCCTGCGCAAGAAAATCTGCGCCGGCAAAGAAACCAGCGCCGAATGGATCGACCTGCACCGCAACGCGCACAAACTCGGCATTCCTTCGAACGCGACGATGCTCTACGGTCATCTCGAATCGCTCGAACAGCGCGTCGACCATCTGCTGCAACTGCGCGACCTGCAGGATGAAACGAACGGGTTCCTCGCTTTCATCCCGCTCAGCTACCATCCCGAAAACAACGTGCTGAAAGTCGAGCACGGCCCGAGCGGCTTCGACGAAGTGAAAACCTACGCCGTCTCGCGCCTGATGCTCGACAATTTCCCGCACGTGAAAGCCTATTGGATCATGCTCACCGTTCCGATCGCGCAGGTCACGTTGGCCTATGGGGCGAGCGACTTCGACGGCACAGTCCTCCAGGAAAAAATCTACCACATGGCGGGCGCCGATTCACCCCAGTCGCTCACCGTCGCCGAATTGCAGCAACTCATCCGCGAAACCGGCGGCGAACCCGCCGAGCGCGACCATCTCTATCGCACGATCCAGCGCGGACCCGGCGGCCCGCTCGATTGGTCTGTGGCGAAGTAACAGTTTTTTCATTCGAAGGACATGAAGAACGGTACGAAGAAACAATTAAAGGAGAGAGAGAGATGAGAAAAAGTGCGACGTTGATGTTGGCGATGTTCCTTAGTTTCGCGGCAGTTCAAGTTCGCGCCGAAGAGGGCGCAAAAAAGGATTCCCCGCCCGCGTTCGCCAAAGGCGTGGTCCTAAGCGTGATCACTGTAACCACTTCCAAAGAGGAAGCCGCCGCCTTTGTCAAAGCCTTCGAGGAAAGCCCGAAGGCGAGCCACAAGATGGACGGCTTCCTTGGTCTCGCGGTCGCCGAGAACGCGAAAGTCCCGGGTTCGTTCATTGTGATTTCGGCCTGGAAAGACGAAGCGTCGCTCAACGCGTACGTTCAGTCGAAAGGTTTCGGCGGCGACCACATGAGCATCGGAACGCTCAAGACCGCCAAGACCGATCCGCCGGCGCGATTTGTGATTAAAGACAACTAAACGCTGGCGAACCAATTGACCTCGCCAACCGTATCTGCAAGGGAGAGCTCAGTGGACAAGGCACGCATCGAAAAAGCGGTGAAAGAAATTCTCTCCGCGATGGGAGAGGATCCCAACCGCAACGGCCTGCACGACACGCCCGGTCGGGTTGCGCGAATGTACGAAGAAGTTCTTGCGGGACACGAGTCCGATCCCGGCAAGCACTTGGAAACGGTATTCGAGGAAGAACATACCGAGATCGTCATCTTGAAACAGATCCCGTTTTTCTCGATGTGTGAACACCACATGCTCCCGTTTCACGGCAAGGCGCATATCGCGTATCTGCCCAACGGCAAAATTGTTGGGTTGAGCAAACTCGCGCGGCTGGTCGAAGGTTTCGCGCGACGGCTGCAGGTACAGGAGCGCCTCACGTCGCAGATCGCAGACACGGTGATGGCCAAGCTGGATGCACGCGGCGTTGCGGTGCTGCTCGAAGCCACGCATACCTGCATGACCATGCGCGGCGTTCAGAAACCCGGCAGTATCATGGTCACCAGCGCGATCCGCGGACATTTCGTCACCGACCACGCGGCGCGCGACGAAGTCTGGGCGCATTTTTATCATCAGCACGATTTGTAAAGGTTGCGTGAAGAATGAACAGCTGGCTTGCCATCCTCGCGGCAGCGCGAAGCCTGAGCATCGACGAGCAGAACGTTGTCGATGACTGGCTTTATATCATAGTCCGCGTGCTGGTAGGGATGGTGGTCGGGCTGTTTGTTCTCGCCGTTCTCATCCGATTCATCGCAAAACGCTCGACGCGGCCATGCTATTGGTGTATGGAATTCATTTCGAAGAAAGAGTCTGTGTGTCCGCGCTGCGGCAAGAGTCTCGCAGATGTCAAGGCTCGCGAGGCGGCGGTAGCGGCGAACACACCGCGCGGCGGTATCGCCGATTGAAAGGGACTGAGTTATCGCCATCCCATCCCGGCGCGTTGTCATCACTGGCCTGGGCCTGGTTAGTCCGGCTTCGCTGAGCGACGCTGTCACCGGGCGCATCTCCGCGCCGCCTGAAACAACTCCAGAAATCACCGCGTTCGAAGTGCCGGAAGGCGCGCCCGCTTGGGGTTTCGAGGTCCCGGAGTTTTCACTCGAAAAAGAACTGCCGAATATCAAAAGTTTTGTCGACCGCACCAGCGCGCTGGCGCTCGGCGCGACGAAAACCGCACTCAGCGACGCCGGTCTGCTTGGCGCCGAACAGCGTCCAGCCGGAGTGGAAATCGGCTGCGCCTACGGGACGATGTTCGGTTGCCTGGAAGCGATGAGCATTTTCTGGAACAAAGTCAAAACATCGAATCCAAAATTCGCGCAGCCGCTGCCGTTCACGCACGGCTACGCCAATAGCCCCTCCTCCTTAATGTGCATCGAATTCGGCCTGCGCGGTCCGGCGGCGACGTTTTCGGGCACGCGGCTGTCGGGAGTTGAAGCGCTGCTTTTCGCCGTCGACCAGATCGCGGCTGGCTCGGGCGACATCATCGTTGCCGGGGCGAGTGAAAGCCTGACACAGGCTGCCTTCAATCACTTGCTGGCCAACAATGAACTGAGCCGCACCGGTAAGTGGGACGACGGTATCGTTCCCGGCGAAGGTGCGGCCATGCTGGTCATCGAAAGCGACGAATCGGCGCACAAGCGCGGCGCAAAAATTTATGCCGAGATCGAAGGCGTCAATTTTTTTCCGCTCGACCCGAAAGCCGTTGCCGCGCCGATTCAGATCGCGACCGCAAAACGCGAGACGCTCGTTTTTGTCTCGACGCCGATCGTTCATCCACGAGGCGGCTGGCAATTTCCGCTCTGGGCGGATATGCCGGCGGTGGCGACAAAATATTTTACGGGCGACATGCTGAGCGTCTCGCCGCTGACGGGCGCGGCGCTGGCCGCAGGCACGCTTGGCGGCCGCTACCCCCGTTCGGGCGCGTGCGCGTTGCCGCTGCTGAAAAATTCGGGAGAATTGATTCAGGTTCATTATTCTGTCGCCACCGGGTACGATCCGGAAGGGACGCTGGGCCTGGTGTGGTTGAAGAAAGCAGGGCTGTAGTTCGTTGTATGCGAAGGTGGCGCGGGCGGGGTGGGGAGCAAGAGGAGGAGTGAATGTCCGACGAAGTCAAAGCGGTATCGAGCACCCCCGAAGATTTTAAACTCAGCGATCATGGCGATGGCATCAAGACATTTGTGCTCGATACGAATGTGCTTTTGCACAATCCCGGCTCGTTATTTGCCTTCAAGGATAACCGCGTCGTGCTGGCGCTGGCGGTGATCGAGGAACTCGATCGCTTCAAGCGCGCCAATGATGAACTGGGACGCAACGCGCGCGAAGCGATCCGCGCCATCGACCGCCACCGCGAACTGGGCACGCTGGGCGAAGGCGTGCCGATGAACAACGGCGGCACGCTGCAGGTCGTTTTGCAGCAGGAAGTGAAGGAGCAGGCGTCGATGGCCGGCTTGAAGCCCGAAGCCGCCGACAATCAGATCATTTCTGTCGCGCTCGCGCTGCAGCGAAAAGGCCAGCGTGTGATTTTCGTCTCGAAGGATATTAATGCGCGCGTGAAGGCGGATGCGCTCGGCCTGCGCGTGCAGGACTTCGAGTACCAAAAAGTCGATTTTGACAGCCTGTACCAGGGCTGGCGCGAAGTTCAGGCTTCGGCCGAGACCATCAATAAATTTTATGGCGACAAAAGTGTTCCAATGCCCGAGATTTCCGAGAATCCGCTCGCGCCGAACGAATTTGTGCTGCTGAAAAACGAAGCAAATCCCAAACACACGGCGCTCGCGCGGACGGACACCGTCGGCAAGGAACTGGTGCCGCTGACGCAGGAGTACGATCGCGCGTGGAACATTGCGCCGCGAAGCGCAACGCAGCGCATGGCGTTTGAACTGCTGCTCGACGATAACGTGCAGCTCGTCACGCTGGTCGGGCGCGCCGGAACCGGCAAGACGCTGATGGCGCTGGCGGCGGGATTGCAGCGCGTGATCAAAGACAAGCGCTACGAAAAAATTCTGGTCTCGCGCCCGATCATGCCGCTGGGCCGCGACATCGGCTACCTGCCCGGCAGCAAGGACGAGAAACTCACGGCGTGGATGGGCCCGATTTTCGACAATTTGAAATACCTGCTGCACGGTCGCTACATGCCGAGCCCGCTCACGCGCGAACAGCTCTTCGAACAGGACCTGATTGAACTTGAAGCGCTGACGTATATCCGCGGCCGCAGCATCGCGAACATGTTTGTGATCGTCGACGAAGCGCAGAATCTCACGCCGCATGAAGTGAAGACGATCATCAGCCGCGTCGGCGAGGGCACCAAAATGGTGCTGACCGGCGACCCGCAGCAGATCGACAACCCGTACCTCGACGCGAGCTCGAACGGCTTGACTTACTGCGTCGAACGCCTGAAAAGTTCAGCGCTGGTTGGCCACATGACGCTGAGCAAATCCGAACGCAGCGCGCTGGCGGACCTTGCGGCGGAACGGTTGTAATTATTGTGCGGTATGCCTGCGAGCCCAGTGTTCGCAGGCGATCGCGCCCACGCTGATAAGAATTGCCCAGGCCGCGACGTTGGCAAGCATTCTCGAATCATCCCATTTAATTCGTCCGATCAGTGGACTTGAATTAACGGCGTGCTCCCGATGCTCAAAGTGAAGTTCCACCGGGAAAGGCCAGCCGAACGATTCAATATCAGAATCCATCTGCGTTCGCGTGTTCAACAGCATCATCGCGCCGGCCATCACGGCAATGGTCACGCAAGTTGTTAAGTGAATTTGAAAATATGCGGCACGAACTCTCATGCTAGTAGTATTCCTCAATGACGTTCTCCGTCAATCGTCTCACGGAACGCGCCGCCCTCTCCGCGCAAGTAATTTTTTTTCGGCCTGCCGAAAAGTGTTGTAGCGGGCGCGTTCGCGGCGTACACAAATACGTATGAATGCGCGGCAAAGCCCCACTCCGATGCCCGGTCCGGACCTGCTGGTCCGCTATCTGAACGCCTATTTGCATGCACGCCAGATGAGCGACGCTGAGCGGCCTTGGGGATTGGGCGACGACAGCCTCGACGCGCTCTGGACGCGTTTGATGGAAGCCGCCGCGGAAGACGCTCAGAAACTCAACCAGCTCATTACCGAACAACTCACGGACGACGACCGCGCGCATATTATCGAGACGCTTGCGCCGCTGATTTTCGCGCTTCCATTGCGCACGTACCCGGCCGAATTGCGCGGAGTGAAGGTCGGACCGCGCTTGATCTTGACGCTGCGCCACATGGAACCGCACGCGGCTCCGGCGAAAGCCGAGCACTGCGAAAGCGGCAGCGACGCCGTTTCGGGCAAGAAGGCAAAGGATGTGAAGGACAAGGACGCACTGGAATATGTCGGACATCTGCCCGCTGGCCTGACTGCCGCGTTCTCCGCATACCTGCGCAACGTCTTGAATTTTCCTGAAGAAAAAAAGAGCAGCATCGTCACCATATCGTCCGGCGGACGGCGGCGTCGCGTGCGCGTGACCATTCTGGCTCACGAACGCGGCATCGTGGTCCGGTTTCTGGAGCGCGTGCACTCGCCGGCGGACAGCGCAGCTTAATAGAAGAGGATTCTCATTATGCGGATCGTTTCGTTGGCCATTGCGGCATTCACCGTCCTGGCGTTTAATGGTTTTGCGGAGGATAAAGTGCTGAAAGTCGGCGACGAAGTTCCGGATGCCACGACAACAGACGAATCGGGCAAAGAAGTAAAGCTCTCGTCGTTCAAAGGCAAGACCGGGATCGTTCTGTATTTCTACCCGAAGGCCGATACGCCCGGCTGCACGATCGAATCCTGCGGCTTCAGCAAAGAGAACAAGGCTTTTCTCGACAAAGGCTACACAGTCCTCGGCGCGTCGTGCGACGCACCGGACGCGCAGCTGAAGTTCAAAAAGAAATTCGACATGCCGATCAGCCTGCTCTCCGATCCGAAGGCCGAACTGGCCGCGATGTTTGGCTTCAAACCACACGAACGAAAGACAGTGGTTATCGACAAGGACGGAAAGATTGAGCACATCTATACCAAGGTCGTTCCCGGCGAACACATCGCCGAAGTGCTGAAGAATCTGGGCGCAAAGTAAGCCATAACTCGAAGAATGTAAAAGCCGCCGGGGTTTCCGGCGGTTTTTTAATTGTATGGCGTCTCGTATTGGAAAATATCATGCGTTACCTGCTTGTCTTTCTATGAATCATTTCATTTCAGGCCCGTGCGGCCGACACGTGGATGCTCGAAAAATCCATTCCGCTGAGCGGCGTTGACGGGCGCATCGACCATTTGGCTGTCGACGCCAAAATGCACCGCCTGTTCGTCGCCGCGTTGGGTAACAACACGGTCGAGGTCATCGATCTTGAAAAAAGCGAGCGAATTCAAACGCTGAAAGGCTTCGAGGAGCCGCAAGGCGTCTGTTTTGTTCCAGAATTGCGAAAACTTTTCGTAGCCTGCGGCGGCGATGGATCGTGCCGGATCTATGACGATGCGTTGAAGCTTGTAAAAAAAGTCGATCTGAAATTCGACGCCGACAATCTGCGCTACGACACGGCGACCGCGAAGGTCTACGCCGGACACGGCGACGGCGCGATCGCCGTCATTGATCCAAAGACTGGCGAGATCACCGCCGACATTGCGCTCTCGGCTCACCCGGAAGCATTCGAAATCGATTCGGCCGCCGGGCGTATTTATGCAAACGTACCGAATTCAAAACAGATTGAAGTGATCGACCTCGCAAAAAAATCCGTCGTCGAAAAGTGGAAGCTCAAGGAAGCGCAAAGCAATTTTCCCATGGCGCTCGACGCTTCCGCGCGCCGTCTTGTAATCGGTTGTCGTTCGCCCTCGCGAATACTCACTCTCGATTCCTCTGAAGGAAAAGTAATCGATGCAATCGCGTGTCCCGGCGACATCGATGATATTTTCATCTTTTCGAAAGACGGGAACGTCGTTGCAATCGGCGGCGAAAGCGCGATGGAAACATTCTGCAGGCGCCCGGATGACCGGCTGGAATCGCTGGGCCGCATCGCTACGGTTCATGGAGCGCGGACCGGCTTGTTTGTTCCTGAAATGAAGCGGCTTTATATTGCGGTTCCGAAAGAGGGCGAGGATGCGCGCATTCTCGTCTTTCGCTACGGCCAATAA
>Ga0265314_10003789_pt1 | contig 14446 bp, 13 predicted proteins | sample 4126metaG_FD_203106 | JGI IMG/M metagenome (GOLD analysis project Ga0265314, IMG submission 203106) | Rhizosphere microbial communities from Carex aquatilis grown in University of Washington, Seatle, WA, United States - 4-1-26 metaG | ecosystem: Host-associated > Plants > Roots > Rhizosphere >... | reverse complement strand
AACCGCTTTTCGCGCCCAGGTTTGGGGATCGTCTTCGCGCGCTTGGATCAACCACGGATCTATATCGCCGGAGGGAACGCTGATGGCACGGCGCGATCGGACCTGTTCCACGTAAGTGGTCATGAGCGGCCCTCCGTTGGAGCGGAACGCCGCTTCGATGAGGGGGCGCCATTGAGCGCCCGCTTCGTCGGAAAGAAAGTCCAACAGCAATTCCCGGGGCGCGTAGGAAACCGTGAATCCAATCATCAGCGCAGCTACGTAGCGGGCGACCAGAATCGCGGCCTTGTCGTCGTACAGGTCGCTCCATATGCCGGTTGTCTTCCAGTCCTCCGCGAGGTCGATCCGCTCCGGCTTCGGCAGCCACAGAACGAACTGCTCGTCGCGGTGCGCCGATGCCACCGCGGTGCGCACGTCCCGCGCCACGATGTCTACCGGAGTGAAGTCCCGGGGCCGGCAGTCCCGCACGGCACGTAGAACGTGGCCGACTAAGCCGGTCGGGAAATACCGGCCAGACGCCTTGAGGTGTTTCTTCCCGACCTCCGCGAACCGGCGCTCGAGTTCGCCCAGAATGCCTCCCGTGCGTTTCTCGTCGCTCTTCCCGAGTCCGAGCAGGGAGCACGTGTACACGGGGTCGTGCAACCGGAAGACCACGCCATCGCCGACCGTGTTCCTTACCGCTTCATAGATGTCGGCGGCGCCCTCCGCGTTCGTGCCAGTCCAGACGATGGGCTCAAAATAGCCATCTTCGAGGCGTTGGCCCCGCCAGACGCGCTTGGAGGACACGCGCTGGAAGACGAACATGTAATTCCGAGTCCCGCCGCCGCCGTTCCGCAGAACGCACTCTCTTGCCTCTTTAAGGAGGTCCACGCCCGGCTGGCAGGCATCGGACGCGTGCACGTAACGTCCATACTGCAGGTACGCCAGATGCGGCTTATGAGGCCTCTCCGGTGCGAGCAGGTTGTCGAACGACCGCAGCGCCTGCTCTTTGATGGTGCCTATATTGCCGGACTCGCCGCGCCGATGCCGGCACGAGAGGCACAGCGAGTGCAGGACCAGTCCCGCGGCCAGTTGCCGTTTGCCGATCGACGCCTCCCGGTCGTGATCCACGTCCTGATCCCGCAAAAAGGGGAACAGCGTGCCGGCCAGGGCTAGACCCACGGCTTCATCGGCCCACTCCCGGCTGCGCTCTCGCTCTTCGAACTCCTCGTCGGCCCACTTGCCGTCGCAAAAGGCGTACACTTCGCGCGGATCGTCTTCGCCCGAGCTCCAGGCCGCTCGCAGCAACGTCTGGTGCGCGATGATCGCGGCGATGAACCGGGCGTGGGCGTCGGCGACGATGGCGCGCTGTTCCGAGACCGCGCCGCGCAGCTCACGATAAGCCCGCACCGCCGAGTTGGCTTCCCACAGATGCTCGTGAAACCACTCGCAATGGCTGTACAGGATGCTCTGCACGACCAGCAGAGCCGGGGAAGTGATCACGTGCTGCCCCCCGACCCATGCCCCGACCGGCCGGAAGACCGTGTCCAGCGCCTCTCGCACGTCCGCATGCGCCCGGTGCGTGAGCAGCCTCTCGTAAGCCTCCAGCATCGAGACGATCCGGCGGCCCAGGAGGCCCTTGCTCTCCTGGATCTGCCCGCGCAATACCAGAGGCAGGTTTTTCATCTCCGACCGGTCGATCGCCCCGATGATGCTGCGCACCTGCTCGACGGTCCGGCTGAGCAGGAGGGCGCGGACAGTCCCACTCCTGCTCTCGGCGAGATCCAGAAAATGCGAAGCGCCCGGAACGCGGATATACGGATCGAAGCGCTGGCCTACGTCTGACGAGGCGTTCATTTCTTTCCTCCCGCAACCGCGGCCGGCTAAGTGACTACGGCAGTTGGCCCTCTGATCGGGGCAAACGCCTTGGGCTCGGAAAGGAGTGCACCCGTCCAGGGCCGCCGCCTAAGTCTATGGCGCTGGCCGGTTCTTGATTTCGTACTTCCAGTTTTCGAAGTAAGATGCTTTCAGGAACTCCAGTACGAAGCGATTACCGCCCGTATCCTGCGCGTATAAATGCTGCTCGGCGTCCAACACCACTTCCCAGCGCGGCCTTGGTATGTAGTTCTGCGATTTGTGTTCCTCGGATTTGTACTTCTGCTTCAAAAGACCGTCCTCGTACACATTGGCCATGCGTGCCGCCAACACAGTGTCCCGCGCGAACGTCTTGTACCCGTTCTGTGCGTATATGTCGATCAGGGACTCCTTGCCGAAGTCGTGCACGTCGAGAAAATCCGGCTTGAATTTCGAGGGGTCCAGATACACCCGGTGCAGTGCGCTCGGCTCTCCGTCCAGCAGCCGGAAGCGCACGATGACCATAAAAGGCGCGTCCTCGGCGAGCCCCAGCGCCTTCTGGGCCGCGCGCTCGACCGGGCCAAAAGGGTCCTCGTCGGAGAGCGGCAGGCGCACTTCCTTCTCCAGGACGTCCGTAGTCAGCTTTCGTTCGTGCGTCTCAGCCGACTTGGCAAAAGAGAAAGCATGGTAATCGACAACCGGCGAAGACGCAACGACCCAGCCCTTTTCATCACGGGTTACTTTTAACTTGTTCTCCGCAACCCGCAATGCCCTGGCTAATGCCTTCTCCTCACAGCCGAGCTGCTCCGCCAGTTCCCCCTCGGCAGGAAGATGCGAGCCGTTCACCAGCCTGTGCTCCAGGATGTAATTCTCGATCAGGGACTCTATCGAAACAACCTTGAATCCCCATCGACCCACAAGGCTCCCCAGCGCGCGCACGATCAGGCTGGCCGGACGCGTTGCCGCATTGGTTCCCAGGCTCTCCGTGTGTGTCCGCAATTCAGAATCAGTATACATCCGTTCCCTTCCGCCAATCCTTTCGGCGGCCTACGCTTCCGGCATCGCCGCCGCGGCGAGGTAGACGTCGAGAACCGCAACGGCCGGCGATCTGGCGAGCGCGGCCCGCGAGGCAGCGGCGTCGAGCAGCGCAATGGCTTTCGCGGGTAGACAGCCAGCCAGAGAGATGGAGCGATCCACTGCCGTTTTCACCATGTCCGGGTCGACCCCGACGCCGTGGTGCGCGGCGATCCGTTGGCGAACCCCCTCGAGCGCGCGCATCGAATCGTCCGTGCTCAGCTCCGATAATTCAATGAGCTCGAACCGGCGCGTCAGCGGGTAGACGTCGAACCGTTCTCTGCTCTGAGGTAACGCCGTGGCGATCAGGCGCAGTCCGCCGTCCAGCGCGTCGCACAGAAGCGCGGGCCCGCGCGCCATGCGCCACAACACGAATTCGACATGTTCCGCCGCCACCACGACGCTCGCCGTCAGGGCGTCCTTCAGCAGGGCCGCGAGCAGATTCTCTCGTTCGCCTTCCAGCACCGTCCCTGCCATCAGAACGTCGAGATTCACCAGGACGACTTCCAGTTCCGGCCGTGCCTCGCCAAGTCTCCTCGCCACTCCGTGGAGCAGGTTTGTCTTGCCCACGCCAGGCGCGCCCACAATGATGGGCACGCGGCCCTGCCACGAAAGCGCACATGCTGCTGCCTGCTCGACTTGCTCCCGGCGCCCCACGGTCACCTGCGCACTGCCCTCCCGGACCTGCCGCGAGAGGGGTGTGGCGCACGCGGCCAGCGTCCCTCCAGCCGGGTACAGGCCCGGCGCCCCCGGCGTTAGTTCGGCGCCTTCGAGCCCCAGGACTCCCAGAGCCTTTCGAACCGCCTCCTCCGGATCGCGCTGGAGCGAGCCTCCTACCGAGAGCACCCTCCAGCCTTGGCTGAGCACTCCCGCCGCGAAGGCGCGCGCGAGCATTTGATCGGACCCGGTGTACCGCAGATCCTCGTCCACGCAGATCAAGAACGGCATCCCCTTCCGGGGCCTTTTCACCAGCAGGTTTGTCCGCGCCTTGCTGAACGATCGCTCGTCGGCCGGCACGTCTCGCAGAATCAGCGTATCGCCGTCCGGCGCGTCGATCCTCACGCGCAGATCCCCGAGTTTTCTGGTTAGAGTCGGTTCCAGATGTGCCACGAGCGTGTCCTCAGGTTCTCCCCCTTAGCATCGCGAGGTAGCGCTGAAAGGCGCTTGTCGCCGGCCCGGTCTGGTTCGGCGGCGGCACTGGGGGCTGCGACTCCTCCGTCAGCGGGCTATGCCAGGACTCCTCCGCGGCAAACGGATCGGAGAGGTCCAGCATGTGCCCCTCCTCGTCGGCGATGGTCTGCCAGTCGCAGTGCCACGAGCCGTTGTTGCCAGCCAGCCGCTGGATCACCTGGCCCCGGATGCGCGCCCGGCCGACGGCCGGCGGATTGGCAATGGCGTGTTCGATGTTGTCGATACCGCCCACCCGGTGGTCCAGCACGCCGGCGCCATCGAGCGATTGAAAGATGCCTTTCGCGCCTAGCTGCCCAAACCGCGTATCGGCCTCATACAGTCCTTGCCTGAGGTCCACGAACTGCCTCAGCCCGTCCCACTGCTGTCCTCTCGAGCGCAGGTACGAAGTGAGCGGCTCGATCTCGCTGGGGATCGGGCTCTCCGGCCCGATGAGAACCTCGATGGGAACCGTCTGGCCGCGCTGCGCGGTCCGCTCCAATGCGGCATTCAACCGGCTGAGGGCCTCGTTCCAGAACGGAAGCAGATCCCACGCTACGCCGTGGCGCCCGGCGTAGTCGGCATACAACGGCAGCTTGATCGCCCAATCGAGCTCGCCCGCCACGGAACGCGGCGCGCCCTCCAGTTGGTCGAGCATCGTACGCCAGTGGCGGCACACTTCGGCGGACCACGGCGGCATGAACGCTTCGCCGGCGTGGGCTTCGGCGATGCCCAGGTAGTGGCGCTGGATTTCGATCGGCGTCAAGCTGCGCCCGTCGGCCATCGGGAGCGGCCGATGGCACGTCACGTCGCCGGAGACAGAGTGCAGCGCGTCGAGCGGAGACGCCAGTTCAACGCCCGTCCCGGGGTCGAGACCGGCCTCCGCCATCGCCACCACCAGGGCCGTGGCGCCGACCTTCAGAAATGTCGCGATTTCCGAGCACAGGCTCTCGCCGCACAGAATGTGCAGCCGGTTATAACCTCCCCGGCATAGAGATTCGTTCTTGGTATGGAAGATCCCGCGCCTGGCGGTGGACTCCTGGGAAATGACGGACTCGATGTGGGCCGCGCGCGGCGAAAGCGTGAACTCCAGTCCTGGCGACAGGGGATGGAAGCCGCCCGCGCCCGTGTAGATCACTCGCGACACCAGGTGCGGGATGACCTGCGGCGGCAGCGCGTCCGGTGGCATCCGGTGCAGGTAAGACTCGTGGCACCCCCAGGTGGCGCGAGTGCCGCCGTAGTCCACGTTAGACCGGAAGCACATGATCTCCGCGCCCGCCGGCTGGCGGGATTCCACGGTTCGCGAGAGCTCGGCAAGCATCCGCTCTCCCGCCTGTATGTAGCGCGCGATGTCCCAGGGGTTGGCGCATTCCGGCGTGGTCATCTCCGGATGCATCCCGCAGTCGATGTACAGCCGGGCGCCGTTCTGGAGGAACATGCCTCCGGAGTAGAGATCGGGCAAGTGAATGAGCTGGTGGTGAGCAAGGTCCATGAGTTGCTGCAGGATGGCGCCACGATCGACAATCCCGTGCCCGTTCATCCCTGCGATGGCATATTCGGTCTCCACCCCGAACAGACGTTCTGCCATGGCTATTCACCGCCTTGCTGACGCCCCGCCCGCAGAAACGCTTCGCTGTTGCTTCCAGCCAGGGCCCGGTTGATGGCCTCATCCCCCGCGGACAGAAACTGGCTAGCCTCCTGCCGCATTGATTCGAGCAGGCTGCCCGGATCGCCTCCCGTGGGTTGTTGCGTCCGTTCGTTATCGGGCCGTTCCATGAATCTCATGACGGTTGTCTCCTTTTCTTGAGTCTTAACTCGCCGGTAGACGGCGCTGGCTACTGTCCAGACCCGCCCATTCGCGCAGGCTCGCCGGACGGGTCTCGACGGCCTCCCCGGCGATGGCATCGAGCACCGACTCCATCGTTCCTGCCTGCTCGAAGACCGGCTCCATCTGCGCTTTCGTGAAGCCCAGGGGGTCGGCCAGGTTGATGGTCTGGTAGCTCGGCCAGTAGCCTTTGCCTTTGATCCTGAGCGTGACGGTATCCCAATCGACGCTGTCCACTGTTCCAGGCTCGGCTCTGCGCAGCAGCATCGTGCGCGTCCAGGCCCGGGTGTCCGAGGGCGGATTCTCGACCAACCGCTGGATGTGCTCCGGCGTGACCACCCGGTCGGCAAAACCACTACCCTCATATGCCCAGTACAGGCCGTCTTCATCCAGGCCCGAGTACAGATGATCCAGCAGCTTGAGCGCGCTGGCGCCCCAATCCAGGCCCGGCCGGCTGTCCATGGCGCGCTCGAGGATCATGAGCTTCATGACCCAGTCCAGCCGCGGCGCGAGCGCGTTCAGGTCGCCCGCCTTGAGCTTGACCAGCGTGTCCTCCCACAGGTCCAGAATCTCGGCCGCTCGCGGAACGACACCTTCGAAGCCTTCGCCCGCCGCGAACCGGCGCGCCTCTTCGAGGAACAGGAGCTGAAGCTCGACCGCCGTGACCTGACGGCCTGAGGCCAGGCTTACGCGCGTCTTCAGCGTGGGGTCATGGCTGATGCGAACCACGGCGTCCACCGGATCGTCCAGGATCAGGTCCGGCCGGCAGTGCCCCGCCTCGAGCATCGCCAGAACAATCTGCATCGCGCCGACCTTGAGCAGACACGGGACGTGGGCCATCGTGTTGTCGAAGAAAATGCAATGAACCCGGGCTGCATCCGCGGTCCCACCGCTGCGCCATGAACCGCAGTGGGCCTCGTCGCGCGAGTTTATGATGGGCCGCTGGAACGTGGTCTGCTGCCCCAGCAGCGTCTCGAAGAAATCCGCGCGTTGCGAAAGCTGGAACGGGACTTCGGGCGTGCCGTTCTCCGATCCGACCTTCCCCTGCCCGGTAAAGACGATGCTCGAAACCTGGAACGATGCCAGGTATTGCAGCATGTGAAACTTGCGCGTGAAGATGCTGTCCCACAGCCGGCGCGAGACCAGGAAGTTCAGATGGCTGCCGTAGGAGTTGCCCTGCCCGTCGCTGTTGTTGACCAGGACCTGGATTTTCCGCCCCGGCGGCTGGGCCTCATTGGCGGTCGTCAGAGCCTGGCGCGCGATTCGCAGCATCGCGTGCCAGGCCGCCACATGATCCCACGCGTTGGTCACTTCCGGAATGCACAATTCCAGGTGGTCGAGGTCGATGTACACGCAGCCGCCATTGCCCGGCAGGAACTTCCGGCCCCAATCCTGAACGTCGCCGCCGCGGGCCCAGCCGCTGTCCCTCTCGTCGCGGCGACAGCCGTAAACCGCGGATTGCCATCCGCCGGACGCGCGAGAGTAGCTGCTGGGCTTCGGCTTGGGCAGGCCGTCGATCGCCCGCAGCAGCGCCCGCGAGGCCTCATAGCAGGTCCCGCCCGCACGGTCCAGGCCGAGGACAAAGTTCCCCAGTTCGATATCGGCGCCGCACAGCTTGAGCATCCTGGTCGTGGTTGTGTGAGAGTTGTCTCGCATAGGTTCAGGCCGCCTGATTGATATAGAGATGAGGATTCCGGACCTTGCGCTGGACCGGCTCCACGCGCACCACGTCCACGTCCTGTGGCAGGTCCTCCAGATACTTGTGGCAGTTTGCCGGCGACAGCACCCGCGTGCTCGCGTCGAAGAAGTCGGACACCGCCGCCAGAACGTCATCGAGCGCGATCCCGCTCTCGCCGCCTTCTGCCTCTCGATTGCACGCGCTTTCCGTGGCCGATTGCACCATCGCTGCGATCTCCGCGCCGTTGATCAGGTCACCGGCCCGCACCACGCGCCGCTTGCCGTCGCGGAAGGTGATATTGGCGAGGTCGCTCTCGCCGTTGCTGGAGAAAATCAGGGACACGGCCGAATCGACCATGGCCTCGCGCGCAGCCTCCGCACCGTGCTCGCCAGAGGCGCACGGAACTTCGGCGCGCAGGTGCTTGTTGAAAATGTCCCGGGCGGCCTTGCGGTTCGGACGCGGGATCTTCAGCATCAGGTCTCCCAGCCGGCCGGGGCGCACCAGCGCCGAGTCCAGCGTGTCCAGCCGGTTGGTGGCCGTGACCACGACGATGTTGCCGCGCTCCTCCAGACCGCTCAGTTCCGCCATGAACGCATTCAGCGTCCGGTCGTCGATGCGGTGGACCGACTCTCCCCGCATGGACCCGATGGAATCCACCTCGTCGAGAAAGATCAGAACCGGAACGTCCGGATCGTCTGCACCCGCCTCGCGCGCCACGCGGAAGATCTCGCGATAGTTGGCCTCCGTCTGCCCGTACCACATGGAGTTCAGCCCGCCCGGCTTCACGTTCATGAATCGCGATCGCCCCGATTTCGACAGCCGCGCCATCCAATTCGCGAGGGCCCGCGCCGTCATGGTCTTCCCGGTTCCGGGCGGCCCGTGCAGCAATACCGATTTCTTCCGCCGCAGGCCGTACTTGCGCACCATGTCCCCATGGAAACAATGCAGCGCGATCGACCGCTGCAATCTGGCGATCTCCCGGTTGAGCCCCCCGATATCGGCGAACGTCTCGGCGGGCGTATCTTCCAGGAAGTACTCTTCGCCTCGGGCCCGTTCCATCTTCTCGAAGGCCACCCCGGCAACCCGGTCGAACCGCACCTGGTCCCCGGCCTTGAGGGCGACGAGGCGCAGTGCGCCGGCCGGCACCACGACGAATTCCTCCTCCCGCGCCCTCACCACCACGCGGCCGCCGGGCATGTAGCGGGAGAACACGGCCGTCTCCCCGGACTGGAGAACGCTCGAAGCCGATTTGAGGAGAATGACGTTCCGTTCCGCGGCCAGCAGCACCTCGTCGCCGGTCTCGAGGGTCTCCGCGGCGACCCCATCGGCGAGGCCCACCACGCGGCGCTCCGAACCGGACTGCACGATCGCGGCCGGTCCGGACAGGGCCTCCGTCGTCCCCAGGAAGATCGCCGGGAAGTAGGGCGTGGCAGTGAGTCGCTCCACCAGCCGGCGCACCTTCGCCTGCTCTTCCTGCGCCACATCCAGCCCGTCACCGAGCCTGCCGACTTCCTCGAGCAGTGCCTTGTCCAGACGAGCCGCGGTTTCCGCCGAGTGCGCGCGAAGCGAGGCGAGCACCTGGAGCTTCTCTTCGATGGGCGGCGCTCCCTCACCCCGCTGCAGAAGCTGGGCGACGAACGGATCGAGTGGCAGGCTCGCCTGCTGTGGTCTACGTTGCATGGTTCTCCTCCTGTAGATAGAATCCGCGCGGCTGAACAGATCCCTCCCGCCAGCCAAACAGGCTGAAAGTCAGGTCCGCAAAAGCCGTATCGTTCACCACCAGGCCCAGGCTGTAAGCCCGTGGGAACACCGCGCGCAGTAAAGCCTGATCGTCCGCGCTGAAGAAATCCTTGGCCAGCGCGCAGTTCTTCTGCTTCTCCGGCGTGCACTCTTTGGCCTTGCACCACTCCCTCACGGGATGGCTGTGCCAATAGCCGAGGTAGATCTCCGAGCCGCCCCGCAGCTTGATGGCTGCTTCGACGGCGGCCCACGTTTCGGGCGTGAAGGTGAGTTTGACCGCGTCGCCGCGAGTATGCTCGGCCGGAATCTGCGCCGTCACTGTCGCGAAGATGTCCGGCACCGCGGGATCGTGACACAGCTTGCCGATGAGAACCCCGCCGGTCTCCCTTCCTTCTTCGGCCCGCGTCTGCGCCGCCGCCTCGTCCAGCACCTGCTGCGGGATGAACACTGGCAGGTCGTCGGCGTCAACGATCCCGATGGGCCTGGCCCTGCTCACCCAATCCGACAGACAGGATTCCGTCAAGCCCAGGACCACTTCCTTCTCATCCGCCCGGAAGCCGGCGCGCGCGTACGGTTCGGTCGTCTCGTTGTTGGGCAGCGCGACCACGGCGTACTGGAAGTGCTCCCCGGCCTCGAGCTTTCCCTGCTGCACGAAGCGCGCCGACACCCGGCTGGCGACGTCGCGGAAGTAGGACGTGCCGAAGTCCGCCGTCGCCTTGCCCGAACCGTTTCGGGCCACCGATACCCGGAACCCCCTGCAATAGGGTTCTCCCGCCTTGCGGTCCCACAGCGGCTGGATGGAGGCGGCTCTTGCGCCGTTGACAAGCGGCACCCCCCCTTTGCGGACCGAGCAAAGCCAAGCCCACTCCGCGGCCGGCTCCCAGTCGACTTCCAGGGCCACGCACCCCAGGGATGCCCCGTCCTCCTTATTCAGCAGGACGGCATAGCGATAGTTATTCTCCAGCATGGGACCGCCCCCTAGCCGTTCGGTGATCAGCGCCCCAATCCGGCGTCGATGTTGGGCTGCAGCGTCAGCCGGTCGCCCGTCTCCAGCACATCCCCGATCCGCTCGGAGGCATGCAGGTGCCGGCCCTCCCGCTCGAGCCGCGCCTGATAGCTGAGCGGCTGGCCGCCCGAGTCGTTTTGCGGGAGGTTCATTTTGGACAACATGTCCGCAACCAGCTCTCCGACCGTGGCGTCGGAGGGCGCTCCGGACACGTCAAACACTCGCTGGCCCGATACGTCCTTGACCGTTAGCGAGATTCCCTCTGTTGCTTCTGGCTTTCCCATTTCTAGTTCTCCTGTTCTCCAATGGTTGAAGGTATGTTGCGGACGGCCAGGTACTGCCTGGCCACCGCCTCGTCAAGCAAAGCGTTCACACCGCGGCCACAGATCCGGCAGGCCACCGAAAGCGCGGCCAGGGCGTGGTCGATCTCGGCCGCGTTGGGCGTCGTCCCGAACCCGGCCTCGAGCCCGCAAGTAAGTTGGCCGGACGACTGCGCCAAGATTCCGCGAACCAGGCGCACTGCGCCATTGAGGGTCAGCATCAAAACCGCAAGCGCCTGCCGCGAGGCCTCACCGGCCAGGCAGATTCTCGCCAGTTCGACCGAAGTTCCGATGCCGCCGCCGCGCTCTTCCAGCACCGCCTGGTGGAAGCCGGTCCGCGATTCCAGATCGACCGCCACCACTCCCGGAAGCCGCTCCTTGAACGGCCACTGCGTCTCTCCCAGTAGCGACAAGAGGCTGCCCGTGGCGGCCGGTCCCGCTTTGGCAGTACAGGCCGCGCTCATAGCACGGGCAGCCTCGCCGGAGAGCCCCTCATGGATCCTCCGGAATCCCGTCTCAAAGCCCTCCAGGTTTTCCCGCAACCGGGAAGCCAGATCGACCTCCTCCGGCAGCGCGATCTCCGCACGCAACCTCACGCGCCATGGCGAAGGGACGAGCGCGAACTTGCAGGCGCCCTGGAAATCCGCGTTCCACTCGGCCAGCTCCGGCAAGTTCGACGCCGCTCCGCAGAAGCCGGCCGCGGCGTCGAGCATGAGAAAGCCGCCCTCAACACGAGCTGTCACCGATCTCGGCTTGCCGTTCTGCAGCACGCAGCTCCATCGCCCGCGCCCCGCCGCAGTCACGCCGCTGGTGTACTTCCCGAGTAACTTCTCGGTTTCGAACTCACGCCCCTGGTCTAAGAAGTTCATGCCGGCCGAGCCTCCAGGTTGAGTCTGCGGCGCTTCATGGGGCGCCTGTCCACGGGAAACCGGTGTTGATTCTGGCGCGCCCAGGCGCACGCGGAACGGTTCAGCGAATTATCTTCCCTTGGCATGTACTTGTTGAAGGTGACGATCTCGAAGATCTGAAAAAGCAAATCGGTGAGATTCGTACCCGGCGCGAGATGGCCTACGCAGATCAGCGGCATCGTGTTGGAGATGTTCGGGTGCCATACGTTCTGAGGGCCGAACCATCGCAACACCTCGAACGGATCCGCACGCCGGAGGTAATCGGGAGGGAACCAGATGCCGGTCTGAAAACGGTCGCACTCCGCGATCTCGCCGTTCTCCAGGCGCACCAGCCCCTTGCACCGGAACGTCGCCACGAAGTGCGGCGGCGCAAACGGGTAGGCCGCCAGTTCCAGCAGATCGCTCTCCCGGGCGAGGGCCATTCCCTCCTCGTATTGCCGGTCCAGAAAATGCTGAAAGACCGGATCGGCGGCTGGGGTCTGTTGTTCGTTCATGCGGCCTCCGCCAGAATCTCGTAGTGCTTTCCATCCACGCTCAACACGTCACCTCCCGCGATGCCTGCCTGCGCCAGCGTGCGGCCCCTGGATTCCGCGGGCAGCTTGCTGTCCAGTTGGTCCAGAGGGAAGCCCAGCGGCACCAGGCGCCTTCCGCATACGGGACACCGCGATGCCGGACGGTTGAGCCGCAGCCGGCGCTGCGGCTCGCTCCACCCGCAGCCCGGGCACATCAGGGCCTCGATGAACCGATGGCCCATGACGCGCAGGCCGCCGCCCAACTCCAGCGCCTGGCCAATCGTGAACTCGCCCAAACGGCAGGCCAGCGGCGCCAGCTCCCACCTGCGGTGGTCGAACCGGCATCCCGCACGGCGGCGGAAGTTGGTCACGTGGAGCTGCCGCCATCGGGCGTCGATCGTCACCTGGGAACCGTTGGCCGCGCAGCCGTCGTCGCCCGCGAGCAGCTTCTGGCATTCGATCGCCAGCAGGGATGCAGCCAGCGCGCCAAGCGCCGAGGGAGAATCCGAAGGGCGCGGCGCGCCGCTTCCACCGGCGCAAGGGTATTCCTGCTCGATCGCCTCGTAATCGGTTTGCGACCAGGCGCACTCCAGGCACGGGCCGTCCGGCGCCGGATCGTATACGTTCACGCGCGCCAGCAACTGCGCCCCCAGCACGCCCGCGTCGATCCATGGAATACCCAGCCGCCAAGCCACCTCGTTCACCGTTTGCCGCGCCCGCCTGGAGTCGAGGCACGCCAGAATCAGATCGCAGCGCAGCCGGCCCAGCGGGACGTCTTCCACCGCGGAAGCGATCGCCTCAACGCGCAGCTGAGGATTGATGCGCTGCAACCTGCGCGCCTGAACCCGGGCTTTGGACCTGCCGATGGCACCCGGCGTGATGTCCTGACTCCAGAGGTTCCTGCGCTCGTAGTTGTCGGGATCCACCAGCGTCACCCGCTCGATCCCCGGCAACCGCCCCAGGTGCGGCACCAGGTGCGAGCCGATGTTGCCCCCGGCCCCGATCGTCGCGATGTGTCTTCCCGTCATGCCGTTCAGTCCTCCGGAACCCAGCGGAAGCCCGCGTCGAGGGCGGTCGGTTGCGGACAGAAGGCGCAGGTGTCGTGGTACGTCCAGCAGGGATACTCGGCGGACTGGTTGTACCAGACGCCGCAACCAGGGCAACGCACCGCCGGATCGCCCTCCGAGAGCTGCTGCCGGCAGCGCCCGCAACAGACCGGCGTCCCCGAGCCGTGGAAGGGCTCGACCACCGCCAGCCTCTCCGTGGAGAAATACATGGAGGCGGAGCCGTTTACGCGGAGCTCGTCCCGGTCGGAGAGGACCCCCAGCCCCGCCACCACCAGGGCTCCGTTGATGCGGGCCGCAGTGCCGGAATCCGCCGCCAGGGCCCACGACTCCTCCGCGCCGCTCCCGCACTTCAACAACAGCGCTTGCGGAGCCATACCGTCCTCGATCGGCCGCGGCGGCGTGACGCTCACATCGAGACTCGCGCCCATCAAAGCCAGAGGAGTCCATGACCCGTTTGTGTCTCGCATCCAGAGGTAAGCCATTTTTCAGAGCCCCGATAGAAGTATCATGACCGCAAGTCCGCAAAAACCGACGAATGCGCCGCCGGGAGCCTGCCCTGCGTGAACCAAGTTGCTGGAAGAAAAGCTAGCGCTTTTTCGCATCGTCAACTCCAATCACCGCCAATCACGTGAGCCTCCTGGCGTTTCAAGGCGAAGCGAACTCCCTTGCGCCGGTGCGTTTGAATCAGCCGCGGATCCTGGCCGGCCTCCGCGAGCGCGAGCTTCAGCAGGTTGATCAGGTTGTTGACGTACTGCCGCCGCAACCGCTTTTTGGCTTTGCCTTCCAGCGACTCCAGGACTTCGGAGCGCGCCTTCCACGGCACCAGTTCGTCTTCGCTCGGGCCGCTGCTCCGGGCGAGGAACAGCAGGACGTCGGCAAGACGCGGGGCCAGGTGGAACACCCCTCCGCCATCGATCTGGAACTCTCCCGAGTCGTCCGGCAAGCGCCGGGCGCTTAGGGAATACGCCGTTTGCCCGTAGGCGGTGCCGACTCTCCGCAACCCTGGCGGCGGCGCTGGGCCGAGCATCCACGCGAGCACGATGGTCAGTTCCTTCTCCATCCGCTCCAGGCGGCCCACCTGGCGCTCCAGGGCGGCTCGCATCGACCGCACCTCTTTGAGGAAGTCATCGATGGAGAGAACCAGGTTGAGCCTGGCTGGCCCTGCGTTGCTGGTTGCCTCCCCCATGGTGTGTGGCTCCCTCGTCTTCTTGTCTTGACACTACGTATATTACATAATTGTGGATTGATTGTCAATGGGACAATTTGCGAAACGCACATCTTTTTTATTGTTCCGGCGGCACTCTCTGACGTACAATGCG
>Ga0265314_10003788_pt1 | contig 14447 bp, 11 predicted proteins | sample 4126metaG_FD_203106 | JGI IMG/M metagenome (GOLD analysis project Ga0265314, IMG submission 203106) | Rhizosphere microbial communities from Carex aquatilis grown in University of Washington, Seatle, WA, United States - 4-1-26 metaG | ecosystem: Host-associated > Plants > Roots > Rhizosphere >... | reverse complement strand
GGCTTGGCCGAGTTTGAGTTCCTAGGGCCCGTGACCGAGTGGAAGGCGAAGTGGACGAACCAATTCCACCAGCTCGCCTTCTTTTACGTCTTCCGGAAGAACGTCTACGGCAGGATGCTGCATGCGGCCAAGTTCCAGATTGCGACGGGACTGAGGCATGTGGTTGGCGCCGAAACCGGGATGTGAATATGGCTTCCGCTTCCTTCAGAGAAACAACGCCCGCCGCGGGGTTTTATGCCGCCTACGCCTGGTGCCTCGACCCGGTGTTGAGCCTGCGCGACCTGTTCCTTCGTCTCGGCGAAGAGTTGCGCCATCTCGGAACCCGAGAGGCCGAGTGGGAACGCGAGGAATGCCGCATCAACCTCTACCTGTTCGCATGCGCGATCGCGTGCACGGTGGACGACTATCTCGGCGGCCGGCGGCGGAACCTGGAGAGGGTGGCGGAGCGGGTCCCCCGCCTGCGCCGTGCAGTCAAAGCCGCTGAAACGTCGATGGACCTCGCCTCGCGGTTGCGGTCGCGTCTCGTGAATGCGCGCGTGAGCGCGTGGCGGCGCCAATGGGGCGACTGCGTGGACGCGGCTTGCAGCCTGCTACTGAGCGGAGCGGCAGATCCGTTTGCCGCTCTGGCCGAGCGCGGGTTGGCCGGGGCGGCCTCGGCCCTCCCCAAACAAGCCCTCGCCCGGCGCATGCGGATCCCGGAAGGGTTCCGCTGCCAGGACCTTGCGCATCAGGACGTTTGCGCAATGACAGAGCGCGCTTGCAAGTCGCTGGCAGGCAAAGACCGCCCGGTGGTGGTCGTGGGCCCTCGAACGGCGGGCGCCTACTTCGCGCCGCTGGCGGCGGCCTGGCTGCGCTCGGCGGGATACGCGCGCGTGCGCTGGATTACGGTGCGGCCGAGGGCGGGCCTGGACGCCGCGGAACGGCGGGCTGTCTCCGAGTCGGTCGCCGGCGGCGCCGCGGTGCTGATCATCGACGACTACCAGAACACCGGCCGCACCCTGCGGCTCCTGCTCCGCGCCCTATGCGAGCTCGGGGCGGAGCCGTCCGACATCACGGTGGCCATCCCGGCGCACCCGTCCCGGCCGGATTGGACGCTCGCGAACGAGACCGCGCGCGGGGTCCGGTTCGCGGCTCTCCCCCCGGACGAGCAGTACAAGGCGCGCCTGCTCAAATCGGACTGGGCGGCGGCACTGCTGAAGGAGCGGTTCGGCGGGAAGGTTGCCGTCCGTGAGAGCGCGGGAACGGCGGCGCTCAACGCGGCGATCGAGTCCCACAGTGCCGACGGTTTCCAGGTCCGGCTCAAGCGCGTCTTCGAACTCGACACAAGCGTGGGAGCCCAGTGCCGGCGGGTGGTGGCGAAGAGCGTGGGCTGGGGCTGGCTCGGCTACCACGCCTGGATCGCCGGCACGCGCCTGGGCCACTGGGTTCCGCGGCCGCTGGCGCTGCGCGACGGGATCCTGCTGAGCGAGTGGGTGGGAGCCCCGTCTCTCGCCGCGCGAAAAGAGAGCACGGAGCTGATGGCCGACGCCTTCGGGGCGTACGTCGCCGAGCGGGTGCGGAGGCTGCCCCTGTCCGGCGATCCGGGCCTCGACTCCCCGGCCTATCGCTGGTGCGGATGGGACGACCTGACCGCCAGCCTGCGCGGCGTCTACCCTCGATACATCGGCCACCTGAAAACCCGCGCCATCCGAAAGGGGCTGAGGCGCTACGTGAGCCCCTGGCCGGTGCTGGTCGACGGCAGCATGAGACCCGCGGACTGGTTGCGTTGCGGCGGCGAGCTACGAAAGACCGATTTCGAGCACCACAACTTCGGCGGCGGCGAGAGCGATGTCGTCGATTCCGCCTGGGACCTCGCATCGGCGATTTTCGAATTCGAGCTCTCCGAACAGGCCGAGTGGCGCCTGGTCGAGTCCTACAGAGCGCACTGCGGCGACGCGGGCGTGGTGGACCGGCTGACGTTGTACAAGATCCTGTATGCGCTGGTGGTGGAACGCGCCGCGGCGTATTGGGTAGGCCGCACGCAAGCCGCGGAACGCCGGCAGGAGTGCAACCGGCGCTACAACGCGGCCCGGGACTTCGCTACGTTTCACCTGGCGCGGCACTGCGGGCGCACGCTGGGAGCGATGCCCACGGAATGGACGCGCCGGCTGCTCTTCATGGACCTGGATGGCGTCTTCGACTGGAGCTTTTTCGGCTTCCCGCACACGACCTGGTCAGGGGTCGAGGCACTGCGCCGCCTGCGCTCGGCTGGGTTTTCGGTCGTCCTCAACACGGCGCGGAGCCTGGCGCATGTGCAGGAATACTGTGATGCGTACCGCCTTCCCGGGGGGATCGCGGAACTCGGCAGCGTGTTCTGGGACGCTATACGGGGGCAGTCGATTCTGCTCACGGACGCGGAGGCGGCCTGGCAGCTCAACCTCGCCAGCCGGGCGGTTCAGGAACTGCCCGGGGTCTTTGTCGATGCGGGCAACGTCCTGTCGGTGCGGGCCTATCGGTATGCGACCGGACAGACGCTCCCGGTCGGGACCACCGAGGTTCAGAACGCGCTGAAAAGGGCCGGCTGTGACAAGCTCACGTTCTATCACAGCTCGGCCGACACCTACATCGTCCAACAGGGCCGGGGTAAGGGAGCCGCACTGCGCGCGGTGCGGGCCAACCTGGGGTGTTCCCGAGATCCGGTCGCCGCGGTGGGCGATTCGGACCGCGACGTGGAAATGCTGGCGGACGCGGACCTCGCCTACGCCACGGCCAACGCATCCGCCGGCGTCCGGGAACTCGCTCGCCGCGGTAAATGCCGCCTCACTGGAGGCAGGCTGCAGATGGGACTGCTCGAAGCAGCGCGCGAGTTGTGCGGTGACGAGGGCCGCGCTCTCCCGCGAGCGGCCTCGTCGGACTCTCTGATCGATGCGCTGCTGCGCGTTCCCGACAGAGGCAGGTTGCAGCGAACGTTCGACGCTCTCCGCTGGGGAACGTTGTGAGCACCATGGCCTCAACGCAGACCAAGCTGGCTTCTTCCGTCCGGGCAACCTGGATCGAGACTGCCGGAGATTTCGAGAGCCTCCGCAGCGGCTGGATGGAACTGTTCGAGGCAGCGGCGTGCGAGTGCGTCTTCCTCAGCTTCGAGTGGATGTTCACGTGGTGGAAGCACTGGGGCAGGAGCCGCCGCCTGGCGATCGTTGCGGTTCACGATGCCGAGGGACGGCTGACCGGCCTGGCGCCGTTCTCTATCGGGCGCAGCCTCCGAGATGGACTCGGCGCGCGCCGCCTGTCGTTCCTGGCGGATGCGCACGTGGGGTCGGATTACCTCGGCATCCTGGCCCGGCCGGGTTGGGAACGAGCCACGGTGGAGACAATTGCCGCCTCTGTCGAGGCTCATCGCCGCGAGTGGGATTACATCGAGTGGAACGACGCCGAGGACGGGCCGCTGCTGGCCGGCCTGTGCGCACGACTCGAGGCCGCGGGCATGAGCACACGAAAGGCGCCGGCGTCGGTGTGCCGCCACATCCCGCTCCCGGCTTCCTTCGACGACTATCTGGCGGGAATCAGCATCAACCTTCGCTCCAATTACCGGAGGCGGTGGCGCGTCCTCCGGCGCGCGGGCCCGGCGGAGACAGTTTCGGTATCGGCCCCGGCGGATCTGGCACGGCACTTTCCGGAACTTCTCCGTCTGCACCGAATGCGGTTCGCCGAGCGAAACCAGGAGAGCGCCTTCACCAAGTCCGGCGTGCCCGCATTCCACACGGAGGTGCTGGGGGAGTTGGCGGCGCGCGGCTGGGCCAGGCTCTTTTTGTTGCGGGCCGGCGGCCAGACCGTGGCCGCGCTCTACGGCTTTTCCATTGGCAAGGCGTTCCAGTTCTATCAGTGCGGCATGGACCCGGGATGGCTCCACCTGGGCGTCGGGCAGGTCATCGTGGGCAGCTCGATTGAGGAGGCCATCCGCACAGGACACACCGATTTCGATTTCCTGCGCGGGGATGAGCGATACAAGGCGCAGTGGGCCGGACAGTCGCGTAGCACCGTCCTGGTGAGGTTGTTCGACGGGAGGCCGGCGAGCGTGGCGGCGCGGACCATTTGCGGCGCGGCGGCGGCGCTGCGGAAGGCCAAGCGGCGGATCTGGAGAGCGAAACCCCAGGAGAAAGGATGACCCTCGCAAGACTGCAGACGCTCCTGGCCACGGCCGGCGTCATGCTCGCAAGCGCCCTCATCCTGGCGCCGCTCTGCAGCAACGACCTGCAGCGCGGCGATTCGGCCGACTATCTCCGCGCGGTGAGGGGCGGCGTGCTCGGAACCTACCTCGATACGAACAGCGTGAGCTTTCCGCGCTTCGTGTCGGTGATGCGGGACCGTGAGATGACGGGCGGGCATCCCTGGGAGTACCTCAGCCGCCGCTCGGATGCCACCGCGCTCCGTCACTTTCATGTGCCGTTGGGATTCTACGCCAGCGCGATCGCGGCGAGCTACGGCGCCCCGGACCGGGTTCATCGAATTCTTGTCGGGGTCGTGGGCATGGCGACGTGCGGGCTGGTGGTGCTCCTCATGCGGCGTCTGGGAGTGGGAATCGCGCTCTCCGTACTCACGGCGCTGGCAATCGCCGCGAACCCGCGTTTCCTGGCGATGACGACCGGCTTCTCGCCCCATCCCTGGTATGTCCTGGCCGCCCTGGTATTCCTGGACCGCTATGCGGCGTGGCTCGGGAAAGGAGGGAGGCCTCGTCTCTTGGCCGCGGCCGCCGCGCTCGGGCTGGCGTTTGCTTCGATCGAACTTGCGCCGGCGCTGGTTCTGGCTGCCGTCGCCGCGGCCCTGGTCGCCCATCCGGAATGGCGCCGCACGGCCTTTGAGCCGCGGCGCTGGTGGCGGGACGGGGTAGCCGCAGCCGCGGTGTTCCTGGCGGTCTTGTTCGCGTTGTGGCCGGGCGGAATCCTGAGAGGCGGCTACCTGGTTTCCTATGCCGCGTTCATCGCCCAGGCGCTATTCAAGCGCGGCGAGATGTTCCTGCCGCTGACGCCGGCCGGCATGTACGAACGCCTGTTCGACTCGAGCGCGCTCCTGCTGGGGGTGTGCGCGGCCGGGCTGGTTCTGCTCGCCGCCATGGTCGCTTCACGGCGCGCGCCCGCCGGCGTATCCGTTTTCGGGCTCTATGCAGTGGCGGCCCTGGTTCTGAATGGCGGCAACGGCTTCACGAACAGCACCTACGCGGCGGAGGCGATAGTCTTCCTGCTGGTCACGGCGGGGATTGCGGCTCAGTACGCCTCCCGCTCCGAAGGGCCGCGTGTCCAGGGGCGAGCGGCCTTCGCCGCGTGCCTGCTGATGGGGCTCTGTGCCGTCGGGGAGTTGCGTCACGGTCCGGTGTATACCGCGCCCTCCGACGCCCTGGCGCTGGCGGTCCGGAACCTGCCCTCCCTGGTTCCTGGTGGCGCGACTGTGCTGGTAAACCGCAACCCGCAGACTTTCGCCGCGTATCTGCCCGGATACAGGATCGAGGCTACCGTGGCGGAGTCGTCAACCCAACCAGGTTCCCCGCCGCTGGCTGGGCGCCCCGACCACCTGGCCCTCGACGTCGGACCGCTGGGAAATCGTGAGGTCTCGAGCATCGCCGCCCGCTATCGCGAGGTGGCCCGCTTCCAGTCGAAGCAGGGCGGCAGCGACATCGTCGTGTGGCGTCGCCAGGGGAACTGAGGAACACGAATGCACTTTGGTCTCGATCCCTACCTGGGCCACATTCTCTATGCGGCGGCCGTGGCGGCGCTGCTCGCCAGCGTGTTCTGGCGGCCGATCGTCGGCATCTTCTATCTGCTCCCGCTGATCCCGCTCCAGACCATAAGGTACCGCCTGAACGACTTCCCCCTGGGAACGAGCATTCTCGGCATCATGCTGGTGGGGGTGGCACTGGGGGTTTTGCGCCGCCGTCAGCCCCTGCCGCCAAAGACTCCCTGGACCCGCCTCCTGGTCATCTACGGCGTTTTCACATTCGTCTCCTTGTGCCTGGGCGCGCTTTTCCTGGGTACCGCGTTTCCAATCTTCGGCGAGGAGCGGTTCGAATTCTGGCAAGGCTACATGCTCATGCCCGGCCTGCTGCTGCTGGTTGCGGCCGTCGAGCCCACGCGGCGGCAGATGGCCGCCATGGTTGTGGTGATGTGCCTCTCGTGTCTGATGCTGGATCGCAGTTTTGCGAGCGAGATCTCCGGCCGGGACTTTTCAAAATTCTCGAACGAGCTGCGAGACGTGGGCGGCAACATGGGCTATGCGGGAACCAACGGTCTGGGTGCCTTCGAGGCGCAGTTTACGATGCTGCTCCTGGCCCTGGCGGCTTTCGAGCGCCGTCGCCTGTTGCGGCTGGGGTATTACGCGTTGTCGGTCTTTTCGATGTTCTGCCTGATGTACAGCCTGTCGCGTGGCGCGTACTTAGCCCTGTTTGCAGGTTGTCTCTTTCTGGGCGCTGTGAAGCAGCGCAAGCTGCTGCTTCTGACCGCGGCATTCCTGCTGACGTGGACCGCCATCGTGCCCCCCGCCGTTACCGAGCGCGTGACCATGACCCGGCAGGACGGCGAACTCGACCATTCGGCCGGCACCCGTCTGACGATTTGGGAAGACGCGGTGGAGCTCGTCGACGCGAACATCCTCACCGGTACCGGCTTCAACACGTATGCGTATATGCACCGCGTCGACAAGTATGAGGACACACACAACTTCTTCCTGAAGGTGCTGGTGGAGACCGGCGTGGCGGGACTGCTCCTGTTTCTATGGCTGGTCGTCAAGATGTTTCGGACAGGATACCGGTTGTTCCGGCAGGCCGAAGATCCGTTCTTCGCGGCGCTGGGGCTGGGCCTGGCCGGGTGGATGATCGCCGCCGTGGCGGCGAACTGCTTCGGTGACCGCTGGACCTATTTCCAGGTCGCCGGCTATATGTGGGTGCTCGCCGGACTTGTGGCGCGCGCCGTGGCGCTCGAGAACGAGGACGCCACCGATGAGGCGGGCACCCACGCCAAAGACGCGGAAATCGAAGAGCCGGAGATGGCGACGGCGGTGTGAGGCTTCCATGCAACTGCCCAAGGAACTACGATTTCCAGTAGCGGCGGAGGCGGTCCTGCGGAAGCGGGCGTGGCTTCGCAGAGAGCTTCTCAATCAGACTGGCCTTCTTCCCGTGAGGATTGCCATCCTGGGCGGGTCTACCACCCAGGAAATACGAAGCATCCTCGAACTCTTCCTGCTGGCTCAGGGGATCCAGCCGTCGTTCTACGAGTCGGCCTACGGCGCCTGGTACGAGGAGGCGATGTTCGAGAGTGCGGAGCTATGGAGCTTCAAGCCGGACATCGTCTTTGTGCACACCACGTGGCACAACGTCGCGCGGTTCCCGGATCTGCTGCAGCCGGAGGCCGAGGTGGAGCAACTCGCGCGCGCGGAAATGGCCCGCTTCGAAGCGTTCTGGAAGAAAATCCACGAAGGGCTCGGCGCGGTCATCATCCAGAACAACTTCGACCTGCCGCGTTTGAGGCCGCTTGGCAACCTGGAGGCTGCCGAGTCCTCGGGCCGCGTTAACTTCCTGCTCCGGCTGAACGCCGGCTTCGCGAAGTATGCCGCGACTCACTCGCGGTTTCTGATCGACGACATCCTCTATCTGTCCGCGCAAACGGGCCTGTCGCAGTGGTTCGACACCCGTTACTGGTTCAGCTACCACATGGCGGTGAGCCCGGTGGGCACCGTGGCCCTCGCGCAGAACGTCGCCGCGATCATCAAGTCCGTGTATGGAAAAACGAAGAAATGCCTGGTTCTCGATCTCGACAACACGCTCTGGGGCGGAGTGATCGGCGATGACGGTCTCCAGAACCTGGTTCTGGGGCGGGACCATCCGGAGGGCGAGGCCTTTGCCGGCTTCCAACGATACGTGCAGGGGCTGCGGGCGCGCGGCGTCCTGCTGGCAGTGTGTTCAAAGAACGACCTGGAGAACGCCCGGGAGGGCTTTTCGCATCCCGACACCGTTCTGAAGCTCGACGATTTCAGCGCCTTCAAGGCCAACTGGAATCCGAAACCCCAGAACATCCGTGAGATCGCGGCCGAGCTGAATATCGGGCTCGACAGCCTGGTGTTCGTCGACGACAATCCGGCCGAGCGCGCCATCGTGGCGGCACAGTTGCCCGAGGTCGCGGTGCCGGAGGTGGGCTCCGACGTTTCGCTGTTCGCCGAAGCGCTCGAGCGCGAGGCCTATTTCGAGCCGTTCAAAATCGTCCGGGACGACCTCGATCGGGCGGCCTACTACGCGGGCAATATGCAGCGGAGCCAGTACGAGTCCGCTTTCGGCAGCTATGGGGAGTTCCTCGCATCGCTCGAGATGACGGCGGAGATTGGACCCTTCCTGCCCGTCTACATGGAACGGATCGCGCAGTTGATCAACAAGACGAACCAGTTCAATCTCACTACCAGGCGTTACACCGTCGCCGAAGTGGAAGTCATCGCCAACGATCCGGCTTCCATCACGCTCTACGGGCGCCTCGCCGACAAGTTCGGAGATAACGGGCTGGTATCGGTGGTGATCGGCAAGGTCCACGGACAGGCGGTCGAGATCGACGTCTGGCTGATGAGTTGCCGGGTGTTGAAGCGCGAGATGGAGACGGCGATGTTCGACGCGCTGGTCGAAGAATGTCGCGCGCGCGGAGTGCGGGAGATTCTGGGCGTGTACATTCCCTCCAGGAAGAATGGGATGGTCGCGGAGCATTACGGCGCGCTAGGCTTCTGCCGGCTTGAGGATGGGCCGGACGGCCGGACCCTGTGGAGTTATCGAGTGCCGCCCGTCGGGTCGCCCAGGGCGGCGCACATACGCAGACGAGAGCACCCCGCGGCGATCCTCGCCAACGCTTAACACGAGGTCAACCATGAACGAGCTGATGCCGAGACTCGAAAGCGTTTTTCGAGATGTTTTCGACGATCCGAGACTGGCGATCGTGCCGGCCACCACGGCGAGCGACGTGTCCGGATGGGACTCGCTCACCAACATCAACCTCATCTTCGCCATCGAGCGCGAATTCAAGGTCAGGTTCGCCCTGGGCGAGATTCAGGAACTCGGCAACGTGGGCGAGATGTTAGCCCTGATCCGGAAAAAGCAGTCCCATGACGTTTAACTCCCTGGGATACATGTTCCTGTTCCTGCCGGCGGTGGTGGCGGGTTACTTCCTGCTAAGCCGCGCCGCGGATCGGCGGTGGTCCAAGTTGTTCCTTCTGGCCGCGTCTCTGGTCTTCTACTCCGGTGGCCGGGTCGCAAACCTGCCGGTGCTGGTCGGATCCGTAGCCGGGAACTGCCTTCTCGCCACGTGGCTGCTAACTCCCGCGGGGCCCATCCAGCGGCATCGCCGCGCGGTTCTTGTCACTGGCATCGCCGCCAATGTGCTGTTCCTTTGCGCCTTCAAGTACGCCGGTCTGCTCGTGCATATTGCGTTCCCGCTCGGCATCAGTTTCTTTACCATCCAGCAGATCATGTTCCTGGTGGATTGCTACGAAGGGCTGGTCGAAGACCACAACTGGCTCGACTACTTCGTCTTTGCGGGTTTGTTCCCGTATGTCACCATGGGCCCCATTGTCCGTTGGAAGCAGGTGGTGCCCCAGCTGAACGATCCGAAAGGGTGGCGGATCGACTCGGACAACGTCGCGGCGGGTCTGTACGTGTTTGTGATCGGCTTGTTCAAGAAGGTGGTGTTGGCGGACAGTTTCTTCCGCTGGGCCGATGCGGGGTTCTCCTACGCCCATCCGCTCTCGCTGGCGGGCGGCTGGATCGCGGCACTCGCCTTTACCTTCCAGCTCTACTTCGACTTCAGCGGCTATACGGACATGGCGATCGGCGCCGGATTGATGCTCAACATCAAGCTGCCGCAGAACTTCAACGCGCCGTTCCGCGCCCTGAGCATCAGCGATTTCTGGCGCCGCTGGCACATGACACTTACGAACTTCTTCACCACCTATATGTATACGCCCATCATCCGCTCCATGGCGCGGATCACGACCGCCAAGGCGATGCTGGCGACCTTCGTAGTCATGGTGATTATCGGCTTCTGGCACGGCGCCAACTGGACGTTTGTCGTTTTTGGAGCTCTGCACGGCGTGGCGCTGGCGCTGAATCAACTGTGGAAGAAGTTGAAGTGGCCGATGCCGGCGCCGCTGGCGTGGTTGTCCACCTTCACCTTCGTCGTAGTCGCGCTGGTATTCTTCCGGGCGGCCAGCCTGGCGCAGGCGTGGCAGATTGTCGCGTCGATGTTCAGCCTGCGGGGCGGCCTGTTCAACTATGAGCCGTGGATTGGAATCGGGCGCGTGGATCAGGTGCTCGGCATCGGCTGGATACTTTTCGGCCTGGCGACCCAGGTGCGCGGGAAGAGTTCTCTCGAGCTACAGCGCGCCTTCCGCCCGTCGTGGGCGACCGTGACCGCGGCGGTCGCTCTCGCGGTGGTTGCCTGCATTTACGCCAACGGCGTGGTGTCGAGGAGTTTTGTCTACCGTGACTTCTAAGCGATTCCTGGCGGTTTTCGCAGCCGGTTTCAGCGCGGTTTGCGCCGGCCTCATCGCGTTGAACATGGTCCTTGACCCATACGGCCTGTTCCGTTCTTCCCGTACGCGCTCCTTGCCCGTCTACGGCGAAGAGCGCATCGCGAAGTATCTGTACTCGATGCGGTACATACCGGAGAACTTCGACGGCATCCTGCTAGGCTCCTCCGTCTCGGACAACCTGGACCCCAGGCAGTTCCACGGTTACCGGATCTACAACGCCTCGATTAACGGCGGGAACGTAGAAGACCTTCGGCCGATCGCGGAAAACGTCTACGGCAAGAGCGAGCTGAAGCTGACCCTTGTCTGTATCCATCGCTATCTGACCCTCGATCATGGAAACAAGACGGACTTGATGACGCCCCGCCAATACTGGGGTGCGTTGGGCTCGCCCCAGTTACTTGCCGCCTATCTTTCCGGGCTCGCGATTCGGCGCGGCGTGGTGCATGGCGAGTACGACGACATGGGCACTCTCCGCGAGTCGGCGGACCCCGATTCAGCCGTGGTCCGGAGGACGATCGACAAGGCGGTTGGCGATATACAGCGGGGGCAGGCATCGGTGGGCAACTACTCCATCGATCCGGTGGCGTTAGCCGGGCTGAACCGCATCCTGACGACGGCCAGGCATCGCAGCCGGCGCATGTTAGTCTTCTATCCGCCGATACCGGCGTCCGTCTTCGCCATCCGCCGCGCCGAGTTTGCGCGCTATCGCGAGACAGTCGGATCGCTGCTTGGTCCGGGCGATGTGGTGGTGGATTTCAACGACCCGTCGCACTCCGGTCTGCGGGAGGACTTACTGAATTTCCAGGACGCGGTCCATTTGAGTAAGTCCGGCGCAGCCGCGGTCATGTCCGAGCTGAGCGGCACAGTCGCGGCACTTGACGCGCGGAGTTCGGCGGTAGTGGCGCGGGCGGGGGAGAACTGATGGACCGCCTGCATCACATCGGGTTCGTGGTGCCGTCTATCGGCGATGGCGTCGGTCACTTCATCTCCGGCATGGGACTAAGCTGGGATGGCCAGGTGTTTCACGACCCGGTGCAGACCGTCCGGGTTACTTTCCTCGATCACGAATCGTCCGATGCTCCCTTGATCGAGTTGGTGGAACCCGCGTCTCCACAGTCCCGCGTGGCCGGCTTTTTGAAGCGCGGCGGAGGGCTGCACCATCTCTGCTATGAGGTCGATTCGCTGGACACCCGCCTGGAGACCGCGCTAGAGGCCGGCGCCGTCCTGCTGCTTCCTCCGGCCGAGGCCGTCGCGTTCAGCGGACGCCGAATCGCGTGGGTGTGTACACCGGAGCGGTTGCTCATCGAGTATCTAGGCCGATAATTCAGGAGGATTGCGTGAACAACAATTGGCAAGAGCAGTTGGAGGAGAGAATCCGCACGCACACGGCCCGCGTGGGCGTGGTGGGACTGGGCTACGTAGGCCTGCCCCTGGGCGTCGAATTCGCGCATGCCGGGTTCCGCGTCACCGGAATCGATGTCACCGCCTCCAAGGTGGACCGTGTGAACGCCGGGGATTCCTACGTCCTCGACGTGCCGAGTGCGGCGCTGGCGCCGCTGGTCTCGGCTGGCAAGCTGGAGGCGACCACCGACTTCTCCGTCATCGCGGACCTCGACACCATCGACATCTGCGTGCCCACGCCGCTGCGCAAGTCCAAAGACCCGGACATGAGTTATATTGACGCGGCCTGCCGCCAGATCGCGGATTATATTCATCCGGGGATGCTGATCATCCTGGAATCCACCACCTATCCGGGCACCACCGACGAGTTCGTGCTGCCCATGTTGCAAAAGTCGGGCCTTCAGGCCGGCGAGGATTTCTTCTTGTGCTTTTCGCCGGAACGCGTCGACCCCGGCAACCCCAAGTACCAGACCGTCAACATCCCCAAAGTGGTCGGCGGCATCACGCCCGCATGCACCCGGCTAGGCTCGCTGTTCTATTCCCAGGCGCTTCAGACGGTGGTTCCGGTGGGCTCCACCAAAGTCGCCGAAATGGTGAAGCTGCTCGAAAACACGTTCCGCATGATCAATATCGGCCTGGTGAACGAACTGGCGCAGATGTGCGATCGCATGGGCATCGACGTCTGGGAAATCATCGATGCGGCGGCCACCAAGCCTTTCGGGTTCATGCCCTTCTACCCCGGCCCGGGGCTGGGAGGCCACTGCATTCCCATCGACCCCTTCTATCTTTCCTGGAAGACGCGGCAGGCGGGGTTCGAGGCGCGATTCATCGAGCTCGCCGGCTACGTCAACAGCGAGATGCCGCATTTCGTGGTGGACAAGATCCAGAACGCTCTCAACGACTGCGCCCGGCCGCTCCGGGGCTCTCACATTCACATCCTGGGGGTGGCCTACAAACGCGATATCGACGACCTGCGCGAGTCGCCGGCGCTCGATATCATACATCTGCTGGCGCGCCGCGGCGCCCGTGTGACCTATAGCGATCCACACGTCGCCAGGCTTGAGGTGGATGGCATCGGCCTCTGCTCCGAGCCAGAGGAACGGGCGTCGAAAGAGGCCGATTGCGTGGTGATCGTCACCGATCATTCGAGCTTCGACTACGCGGCGCTGGTCGCGAGCTCGCGCCTGATCGTGGACACGCGGAACGCCCTGCGCGGTATCTCCTCGCCGAAGATCGTGCGGTTGTAACGTGGGCCAGGCGGCCGCCGCGACGGCCGCCTGCAGGTTGTTCCCACTTACTGGACGGTTAGCGGAGTCACGACCTCGGCAATGTAGCCGCCGGTCGCCAGAATATACCGCAGCTCATAACTTCCCGAGGCTGACGGAGCGGTAAGCGTGTAAGTGCCGCTCGTTGTGCCGCCGGCCGAGCCCTGCGGATACACGTAGGAAACAGCGTTGTCGTTGGTTGTTCCCACCTTGTAGAGCCCGATCGTATCTCCCCAGTTGCCGGGACGGCCGGATGGAGCGGTCCAGGAGACGGTAACCTTACCGCCCTTGGAGACCGTGGACAAACTCGGCGTCACCCGGAAGGCCGATACGTTGATGGCCAGCGCGCTGCTCCGAGCCGCTGGAGTTCCCCCGCTACTCTTGTAATAACGGAACTCATAGAGCCCGGGGTTTGCGGGACGCGGCACAGTGAAGCTGCCGCTCGTGGCGCCCTTCGTGCTGCCGGACCAGAGGTTCCACCAATCGGGTCCGCCCGGAGAGGCCAGCGCGATACTGTCCCCGGAAGAGGCGCCGGAAGGCGCTGACCAGGTGACGATGAGCGACGATCCGCTCATGCTTGCCGCCACCGAATAGGTGGTCGATGCCGCCGGCGTGAGCGCGACGGCGGCCGTCACGTAGATCGCCGAGTTGGACGCCAGCGCTGCTTTGACGGTCACAGTCTGTGTGGTCACTGTTGCAGGCGCGGTGTAGAGGCCCGCAGCCGAGATGGTACCGAGTTGAGGCGTGACGGACCAGCTACTGGTCCCGTTCGTATAGGACGCCGCGCCGCCTACCGTAAACTGCACCGTCTGGCCGCCGTGCAGACTCGACGACGCCGGGCTGATGGTCATTTTCGGCGTCGGGGTCGGAGTAGGTGTAGGAGTAGGAGTCGGCTTAGGTGTAGGCGTCGGCGTTGGTGTCGGCGTTGGTGTCGGCTTAGGCGTAGGCGTCGGTGTTGGTGTCGGTGTCGGTGTTGGTGTCGGCGTCGGTGTTGGTGTCGGTGTTGGTGTAGGTGTCGGCGTTGGTGTCGGTGTAGGCGTCGGAGTCGGTGTAGGCGTCGGCGTGGGCGTCGGTGTCGGCGTCGGTGTTGGTGTAGGCGTAGGCGTCGGAGTTGGTGTAGGTGTCGGCGTCGGCGTCGGGCTTGCGCTGCCATACTGGTAGGCCCCGATGTCCGGCGCGCCGCTGGCGGGCCGCGGCTTCCCCTCCACGTCCGCCGTCAGTCCCGAAATCGTCACGCCCGCCCCTATCGCCGGG
>Ga0265314_10003787_pt1 | contig 14456 bp, 10 predicted proteins | sample 4126metaG_FD_203106 | JGI IMG/M metagenome (GOLD analysis project Ga0265314, IMG submission 203106) | Rhizosphere microbial communities from Carex aquatilis grown in University of Washington, Seatle, WA, United States - 4-1-26 metaG | ecosystem: Host-associated > Plants > Roots > Rhizosphere >... | reverse complement strand
AACCTGTATGCTCATGTGCGCATTTCTTTTGATGCACATTGCACATGAGACCGCGGGTGCAGCGCGCACCCGGTCTTCCCTGCGCCCTCTCTTGAGGGTAGCGTGCGCCCTCTTCTTTTGGGGCGAAGCGAATTTGCAAACCTCGGACAGATGCTGTCGCGAGAATGCGGAAGTGTGTCTCATCGTCATTGCGAGGAGCGCTTGCGACGAAGCAATCCAGTCTTGCCTTGTTGCCCCTGGATTGCTTCGCTTGCGCTCGCAATGACGGTGTTGGACAGGGGAGCCCTTCCGGAGGCGAAGCGGAACAGGCCCCTCGGCACGCCCTCAAGTACCTTCCGAACACCGACGCCCCGCCCTATAATCCGGGCAAAAGGAACGCCATGATTCACGTTTGCTCGCTTGCCGCTCTGCCGGAGACCGTCAAGGCCACCGGCGCCAGCCATGTCCTGACCGTGATGGCGAGGGTCGATCAGGTGCAGCGGCCGGTCTCGGTGCTGGAGGCCAATCATCTGCGAGTGCAGGTCGACGACATTGTCGAGCATATCGACGGCTTTGTCGCGCCCTCCGACAGCCATGTCGAGCAGGTGCTGAACTTCGTGCGCGGCTGGGATCGCCGCGCGCCGCTGGTGGTGCATTGCTATGCCGGCATCAGCCGCTCGACCGCCAGCGCATTTGCCGCCGCCTGCATGCTCAATCCGCATCGCGACGAGATCGCGATCGCCCGCCAGATCCGCGCCGCCTCCCCGATCGCGGCGCCGAACCGGCTGATCGTCGGCCTCGCCGACAAGGCGCTGGGCCGCGAGGGGCGCATGCTGCGCGCGCTCGACGAAATGGGCCCGGGCAATATGCTGGTCGAAGGCCGTCCGTTCCGCGTCGATCTCGACTGACATCATGGCCCACGCCGGATGAGCGACAAGCCCCTGACGCCGATCGAAATCGGGCTCACCGCCGCCATCGTCGCGATCGAGGGCAACGAGCCGATGGTCCTGATCGCGCAAAGCCTTGACGGTGTCAGCGACGGCGACAAGCGCGCAGGCGAAAATCTTGCGGGCCTGCCGTTCGGGCCGTTCGACGCGCTCGCGCACCGGACTTTCGAGATCGGCTTGCGCGCCTGGGTGGAACAGCAGGCGGGATTGCGCCTCGGGTATGTCGAACAGCTCTATACTTTCGGCGACCGCGGCCGCCACACCCGGCCGGGAGACACCGACGCCCATATGGCCTCGATCGGCTATCTCGCGCTGACGCGCGCCGCCGACAACGCCGCGCCCGCACCTGGCGCCGCCTTCGAGCCGTGGTATCGGTATTTCCCGTGGGAGGACTGGCGCGAAGCGCCGCCCGCCATCATCGAGCGCAGCATCCTGCCTGATCTGACCGGCTGGGCGGCACAGGCCGAGCAGGCCGACAGCCCGCGCGCGCTGAGCCGCAAGGATCGCGTCCGGCTCTATTTCGGCAGCGAAGGCGGCCATTGGGACGAGGAACGCGTGCTCGACCGCTATGAGTTGCTCTATGAGGCGGGGCTGATCGAGGAGGCGCGGCGGGACGGCCGGCCGGCGGCGCTGGCGCGTCCCGCGCTCCCCGGCCTCGGCGTACCGATGCGCTTCGACCACCGCCGCATTCTCGCCACCGCGATCGCGCGGCTGCGCGCCAAACTGAAATACCGCCCGGTGGTGTTTGAACTTTTGCCGCCGGAATTCACACTTACCGAATTGCAGCGCACCGTGGAGGCCATTTCGGGGCGGCATCTGCACAAGCAGAACTTTCGACGGCTGGTGGAATCCGGCGCGCTGGTCGAACCGACCGGCGTGATGTCGACACAAACCGGGGGGCGACCCGCAGCCTTGTTTCGATTCCGCCGCGAGGTGCTGCAGGAGCGGCCGGCGCCGGGCCTCGGCGTACGCGGCCGGCGCTGAAACGCAGGAACTGACACGATCCGGATTTGCTGAAAAGAATTTGACCAAGCCCAGACGCCGGGCCGATTGCCTGGAGGCTCGATGTTCGACTTGTTCTCGCTGACGGTTGCCGTGGTCGCGCTCATTGTCGCGCGCAAGACATTCAACCAGATCGCAATTTTGCGCGCGCGGCTGGATACGCTGGAACGTTCGCCCGCTCGGGCAAGTGCCGCCGCGACGCCGCCGCCGCTCGCGCCGCAACCGGAGCCGGAACGGGCAATATCCCTGCCGGTCGTGCCGGTTGAGCCGACCATTGTGGCTGCGACCGAACCGGCGCCGATTCCGGATGCGCCTCTCACCTCGCCTGCGGACAACAGCGGCGCCGCGCCGCCCGCAGCGCCGCCGCTGCCACAACCGGTCGCGACCCCGAGCTTCGAAGAGCGTGTCGGCACCCGCTGGGTGGTCTGGGTCGGTGGTCTCACGCTGGCGCTCGGTGGCTTCTTCATGGTGCGTTATTCGATCGAGGCCGGCCTGATCGGGCCCGGCGTGCGCGTCATGCTCGGCGGCGCCTTCGCGCTGGCATTGCTTCTCGCCGGCGAATGGCTGCGCCGCAAGGAAGACTCGACGGCGATCGATGCGCTGCCGCTCGCCAACATTCCGGCGATCCTGACCGCCGCCGGCACCTCCGTCGCGTTCGCGACCGTGTACGCTGCGTACGCGCTCTACGGCTTCCTCGTGCCGGCGACCGCGTTCATCCTGCTGGGCCTCGTCGCGCTCGGCACGCTGGCGGCGGCGCTGCTGCACGGTCCGGCGCTGGCGGGCCTCGGCGTCGCCGCGGGCTTTGTCACGCCCATTCTGGTGTCTTCCGACAAGCCCGACTTCTGGTCGCTCTACATCTATCTCGCCATCGTCACCGCGGCAGCCTTCGCGCTGGCGCGGATCCGGCTGTGGCGCTGGCTCGCCGTCACCACCATCGTGTTTGCGCTGGCGTGGACCTTCCCCTGCCTGGAATGCGAAGACCAGATGGTCGGCGCGCATGTGTTCCACATCGTCTCAGGCTTCATCCTCGCCGCCGTGCTGGTGGTCTGTGGATTCATGTTCGGCCCGCCCGCGGAAGAAGGCCGGATCGAACCGATCTCTTCGGGCTCGTTCGCCGCCTATCTGCTCGGCGCCACGATCATCGTGATCACGAGCCTCCACGCCGACACAGCCATGACCGCCTTTGCGGCGCTGGTGGCGGGCAGCTTGCTGATCGCATGGCGCGCGCCGGCCGCGACCGGCGCCGTTGCCGCCGCCGCGGTGTTGGCAGCCCTTGTGTTCCTGGAATGGGCCGTGCTCGCCAATCCCGACATGCTGGTGGTGCCGGGCGGCGCCATTCCCGGCATCGGGCCGCATGCCACCGACGGCTCCGTCTCGTTGCATCTGACTTCCGCCGCCATCTTCGCGGCCGGCTTCGGCATCGCGGGATTTCTGGCGCAGGGCCGCTCGGTCAGCGCCATCATTCCGGTGGTGTGGTCGGCGGCCGGTGTGTTTACGCCGCTGGCGCTGCTGATCGCGCTCTATGCCCGCATCGCGCATCTCGATCGCTCGGTGCCTTTTGCAATTTTGGCCGTGCTGCTCGCGGCCGGCTTCGGCGCCGCCACCGAAATCCTCGGCAAGCGCGAGCACCGGCCGGGCCTGCCGATCTCGGTGGCGCTGTTCGCCACGGGCACGCTGAGTGCGCTGGCGCTCGCGCTGACCTTTGCGCTCGACAAGGGCCTGCTGTCGATTGCGATCGCGCTGATGTCGCTCGGCACCGCGTGGGTCTCGATGCAGCGACCGATCCTGTTCCTGCGCTCGTTGGCGGCGATCCTCGCCGCGATCGTCGTGATGCGCACCGTGTACGAGCCGCGTATCGCCGGCGATGCCGTCGGCACCACGCCGATCTTCAACTGGCTGCTATGGGGCTACGGCGTACCGGCGCTGTCGTTCTGGGCCGGCAGCATCTACCTGCGCCGCCGTGGCGACGACGCGCCGCAGCGGGCGGTGGAGTCCGCGGCGATCCTGTTCACGGTGCTGCTGGTGTTCATGGAAATCCGCCACGCCATCAATGGCGGCAATGTCTATCGCGACACCGCGGGACTCGTCGAGGTAAGCTTGCATGTTTGCTCGGCGCTCGCGATGGCGATCGGACTCGAGCGACTTAGAATTCGTACCGGCAGCGTAGTCCACAATGTCAGCGCGATCCTGCTGACTGTCTATGCCGGCTTAAGCATTGTGTTCGGCCTGCTGGTGCTGGAGAACCCGATGTTCCTCTGGCCGATCGATGTCGGCGGGAGATTCCTCAACCTGCTACTGCTCGGCTATGCGGCGCCGGCCGTACTGGCGCTGTTGTTGTCCTACGCGGTCGCCGGCCGCCGTCGCGCCGCCTACGGCAACACCATCGCCGGTTTTGCGCTGGTGCTGGCGCTGAGTTACCTCAGCCTGGAAATCCGCAGGCTCTACCACGGCCCGGTGATTGCCAACGGCGCCACCACCGGCGCCGAGCAATACACCTACTCGATCACCTGGCTGGCGTTCGGGGTCGTGCTGCTCGCGATCGGCATCCTGTTCAACTCGCAGCGCGCCCGGCTGGCGTCCGCCGTGGTGATCGCGCTGACGATCGCGAAAGCCTTCCTGGTCGACATGTCGACGCTGACGGGGGTCTACCGCGCGCTGTCGTTCATGTGCCTGGGCCTGGTGCTGGTGGCGATCGGCTGGCTCTACCAGCGCATCCTGTTCCGCAGGCAGGCGCAACCGCCGCCGGCCGCCGCAGTAACATCGGGAGGCTAAAGCGTTTTCGAGCGACGTGGATGCCGGTTCGCGTGAAGAAAACGCGTCAAAAGAAGAATCTAGAGCCTCGGTCGAAGCTCTAGGCGGCCCTGACCGTGTCGAGGAATTTTCCGACTTCCAGCTTGAGGCGGTTGCTCTCGCTCGACAGCGAGCGCGCCGCCGCATGAACCTGCGTGGAAGCCGATCCGGTTTCGCTGGCGCCTTGCTCGACGTCAGTGATGTTGGAACTGACCTGCGAGGTGCCCTGCGCGGCCTGCTGGATGTTGCGGGAGATTTCCTGGGTTGCCGCGCCCTGCTGTTCGACCGCCGCCGCGATGGTCGAGGATATTTCCGACATCAGGCCGATGGTGTTGCCGATTTCCTCGATCGCGCCGACCGACTCCCGGGTCGCCGCCTGGATGCCGCTGATCTGCTGGCTGATCTCGTCGGTCGCTTTGGCGGTCTGTTCGGCCAGCACCTTGACCTCCGAGGCCACCACCGCAAAGCCGCGGCCGGCCTCACCCGCCCGCGCCGCTTCGATGGTGGCGTTGAGCGCCAAAAGGTTGGTCTGCCCCGCAATGCTGTTGATCAGCTCGACCACGTCGCCGATCCGGCTCGCCGCCTTGGACAATTCGGCGACCCGATCGTTGGTTTTTTGCGCCTGGTTCACCGCTTCGCTGGCGACGCGCGAGGATTCCTGGACCTGGCGGCTGATCTCGCTGACCGACGAGGTCAATTGCTCGCTGGAGGACGCCACCGACTGCACGTTGGTGGAGGCTTCCTCGGAGGCTGTCGCAACCATGGTCGCAAGCTTCTGCGAGCGCTCCGCCGTCGTCGTCAGGGTGACGGCGGACGCCTCCAGTTCGGTAGCCGAGGTCGACACCGTCTCGATGATCTGCCCGACCGCGCTCTCGAATTCGTCGGCCAGCCTGTGCATGTCGGCCTTGCGCTGACCGGCATGCCGTTGCTCGGCTTCGAGCTGCGCGGCGCGCAACCGTTCGGCCTCGATCATGTTGTTCTTGAATATTTCGACCGCGCCGGCCATCTCGCCGACCTCATCCTTGCGGCCGAGCCCGGGTATCGTCACCGCGACCCCGCCGCCCGCGAGCTTGATCATGGCCGCGACCATGGCCGACAGCGCTCTCGAGATCGAGCGGCCGATCAGAGCCGAGACGCAGGACATCAGCAGAACCTCCAGCGCGAGCGCGGTCAGCATCCATGTCCTGACCGTGTCGCGCGTGGCCGTCTCGGCCGCGTCGGCCTCGGTGTAAAGCCGATCGACGCCCTGGCCTACCTCGGCGATCACGGGCTCGACCTTGTGGAATGCGTTCATCATGCTGGCGTCGTAGTCCGCGGTTTTCTGCGCGGTCTCGACCCAGGCCATGAAACCGCTCTGGTATTTCTCGAGCTTCTGGGTGATTTCGGCCGTCACCGCCGGCGCAATGTCAGCGGCGGCGAGCACCTTGATGAATTCCGCCGCCGCCTTCTTCAGTTCGCCTGCGTATTTCTGGTCACGCCGCAGCATGAAGTCTTTCTCATGCCGGCGCATCATCAGCATCCAGCTGGTCAGCCGCGGATTGTCGATGTCCTTAAGCCGCGCCTCGATGTCGTGAACCGCGGTGCGCAACGATCCCGACAGGCCCAGCGATTCGTTGAGGCCGAGCTTGATCTCGGCAGCGACCAGGGCGGTGAAATCGGCGGCATAGCTTTTAAAGCCGTCGCGCGCGACCTTGACCTTGTCGGACAGCGCGCTGACGCCGGAGGATCGGATCAGGGCCTGCAGCCGGTCGAAATCGTGGTCGATGGCGACCACCAGTTCGGCGTGGGCTTTCGCGTAGGACTCATTGCGGCGCTGCTGGAAGTTTTTTTCGTCGCGGACCGCTTCCAGCATTTCGATCATGATCTGCTTGTTGAGGCTAGCAATCGTGCGGGCATCGGCTGCGACAGCGCGAGAGGCCTCCTGCGATCGGCTGCCGATCTGGTAGATCGCGCCGAAGGCCAGCAGTCCGAGCAGGCCAACAAGCCCGATTGCCATGATCTTGTGGGTCAGGCGCGGATGAAGCCGCAGGGTCATCGCGAAAACCTCAGGTCTTTAAAATGCGAAGCGCCGTACTGACGAAAATGCGCCAGCGGTTCCTACACATTATTTCTGAATGATTAATATCTGTATAAAAATTATGCAGCTACACATTGAAGCCACTCGCGCGGCAACCGGCTTCGACGCCATCAATTCAAAGGACGGCAACTTTGGGGGACTGAAACATTCAAAGGCCGGCTTAGGGCGTTTCCGCGATCAGCCGGATTCGAAACACCGGCATCTTCGCTTCATCGAGCAGCTCCATTTGCCACTCCGCATTTTGCTTCAGGCTGCGGGAAATGCCGCCGACGAGGTTGGCGCAAACCTTGGTCATCTCGGCCCAGGCGGCGTCGCGGCTTTCGAATTCCGATCCGAGGTCGGCCGCGCCGGAATAACGGCCATGACTGATGCGGAAATAATAAAGCGACATATTGAACCCGTTTGCGGGCCGCCCCTAAAGCCCTTTGATCATGATCAAAACTGGAGCGGAAGTCGCTACCAAGTAATGAAATCAAGGGTCCGTATCACTACGGCGTCGCCGCACTTGCAGCGAGCACCGTCGTCGGGTTCCACGGGTTCCGAAGCAGAACGCGTCCCTGAAAAAACGCGAGCGCGATCATCGCTCGATCCAGCACGGTCAGCGCAATGCTGCGCCGTGACGGCGACCGTGTCACTCGGTCGAGTGACGGAGTTCCGGAGCGCCTTCGGATTTGGCCGGCTCCGGTCTTACTTCGGACTTGACCGGCTCGATCACGGCGCTTTCGACATGCGGCGTCTCCACTCGCGCCGACACTTCGGTGCGTGGAGCTTCGCCCGAGGGTTCGAAGTGATGCGGCGAACGCGGCCGCGCTACCGCGCGCGCCATCAGCATCTGCGTTGCTCCGCCCTGGTGATGGAAATCGCAATAGGCGAAGCCCATGCCCGATACCGAACCGCGGAAGCTGACTTCGTCTTTCCTGTCCAGATTAAAGCACGGCTCGAACGGAATGCCCTTGATCGACGCGCACACCGCCTGGCCGCGAATCTGAAGCGTATTGCCGGGCAGCCGGATGTGACGCACCGGACCGGCGCCGGAAAACTGTACCGAGCCGATCGCGCCCATGTCATCGAGAATCCGGCCCGCGCCGCGAGTGCCGTCGAAGCAGGTGAACGTGAATACCTTGCCGGCCACGAAATGCCGGGCCTCGTCGGCGTTCATCATGCCGGCGAGCGCAGGGGCGATCATCGCGCCAGCCGTGATCGTTCCCAACAACAAACGCGCAAACATGCTGTAACTCCAACTCACCGAGCGCGGACAACCGCCGGAGGCTTCTTTACCCGCTGCTTACCATATCAACCGTGGCAACATTGGAGCAGGTTGGTTGGTAAAGTCTGAACGTTGTTAGACAATTTTTACCACGATTCGACCGCGAACCTGCCCGGCCAGAATTTTGGCGCCCGCGCCGATAGCTTCGTCCAGGCCAATTTCACGAGTAATTTCAGTAAGTTTTCCTCGATCCAAATCGCCGGCCAGCCGGCTCCAGGCGACCTTGCGCCGTTCGATCGGACACATCACGGAATCGATGCCCAACAGACACACACCGCGCAAAATGAACGGCGCCACGGAGGACGGCAGGTCCATGCCGGCGGCCAGGCCACAGGCGGTGATAGCGCCGCCATATTTCGTCATCGACAGCAGATTAGCCAGCGTGGTCGAGCCGACGCTGTCGATACCCCCGGCCCATCGCTCCTTGGCCAGCGGCTTGGCCGGGCCGGAAAGCTCGTTGCGGTCGATCACTTCGGCGGCACCAAGGTCTTTCAGATAGGCCGCTTCCGACACCCGGCCGGTCGAGGCGATGACGTGATAGCCGAGTTTCGAGAGCACCCCGGTCGCAACCGACCCGACGCCGCCCGCGGCGCCGGTGACGACGATCGGGCCGAGGCTCGGCGCGAGGCCATGCTTTTCCAGCGCCAGTACCGAGAGCATCGCGGTGTAGCCAGCGGTGCCGATCGCCATGGCTTCGCGGGTCGACATTCCCTCGGGCAGGCGCACCAGCCAATCGCCCTTGACGCGCGCTTTTTCGGCGTAGGCGCCAAGATGGGTCTCGCCCATGCCCCAGCCATTGCAGATCACCTTGTCGCCGACCTTCCATTGCGGATTCGACGATTGCTCGACCGTGCCCGCGAAATCGATGCCGGCGATCATCGGGAAGCGCCGCACCACCGGAGCCTTGCCGGTGAGGGCGAGACCGTCCTTGTAGTTCAAGGTCGACCATTCGACCCGCACCGTGACGTCGCCTTCCATCAGTTCGGCTTCGTCGAACTGGGTGAGCGCGACGGTAGTGCCTTTTTCCGCCTTGTCGATCCTGATCGCCTTGAACGTTGCCAACCCCAACTCCTTAGCCAATGGATAGTGCGAATTTCCCGCAGATTGAACGGATCAGGCCGGTTGCGCAACCGCGCGCGCGACCGGCTGCTCGACGATCGGCAGATTGATCAGCGCCGACAATATGCCGAGCGTCACCGACAGCCACCAGATCGGCGTGTAGGAGCCGAACTTTTCGAACACGATGCCGCCCAGCAACACGCCGAGGAAGCCGCCGACCTGATGGCTGAAGAACGCAAAGCCATACAGCGTGGCAAGCCAGCGCGTGCCGAACATCAGGGCCACCAGACTCGAGGTCGGTGGCACCGTCGACAGCCAGGTCAGGCCGGTCACGACGCCGAACGCCACGGCAGAAAAGGTGGTGATCGGAAACGAGATGAATGCCACGATCGACAGCGCGCGGACCAGATAAATCGCCGACAGGATGTAGCGCTTTGGCAGCCGGTTCTGCAGCCAGCCGACGCTGAGCGAGCCGATGATATTGAAGAGGCCAACCGCGGCGATCACCCAGCCACCGGTTTGCACCGGCAGGCCGCGATCGACCAGATAGGCCGGCAGATGCACGGTGATGAACGCCAGTTGAAATCCACAGGTGAAGAAGCCGAGCACCAGCAGCACGTAAGAGCGGTGACCGAACGCCTCTGCGAGCGCATGCTTGAAGGTCTGTTGTTCGGCGACCGCAGCCGCCGCCGGATCCGACGGCCGAGTCGCAAGCGCCAGCGAGAGCGGGACCACCAACAGCATCAGACCCGCGAACACGGTGAGCGCGGTGGGCCAGCCGAAATTGTCGAGCATTGCGACGCCGAACGGCGCAAACAGGAACTGCCCGAACGATCCGGCCGCGGTACCGGCGCCGAGCGCGAGCCCGCGCCATTGCGGCGGCATGAGTTTTCCGAATGCCGACAGCACCAGGTTGAATGAGCAGCCGGACAATCCAAGACCGATCAGAACGCCGGCGCTGAGGTCCAGCGAGAGGGGCGTCGCGGCATAACGCATGGTGATCAGGCCCGTGGCATAGAGCAGCGCGCCGGCGCAGATCACCCGCAAGGTACCAAAGCGGTCGGCGATCGCGCCGGAGATCGGCTGCCCCAGGCCCCACAGCAGGTTCTGGATCGCGAGTGCGAGACCGAAGACATCGCGGCCCCAGGAAAATTCGCGGCTCATCGGCTGCATGAAAAAGCCGAAGGTGGAACGCGGCCCGAAGGTCAGCATGCCGATCAGGCAGCCGCACACCACTATCACCAGCGGCGTGCGCCATGTCGCGGCCGCGGAAACCGGCCGCAGATTGCCTTCAGTCGCAGCCATGTCATTGCCCAGGTTGGTGTTGATCTGATCGTCGGGCGAAAGCCACGCCGTAATCGCCGGCATGTCGGGTCGTGCCGAAATTAATGCAATAGCATGGAAATCCCAATGTCGTTTGTCTAGAAATTCCCGATACAGCGTTGCGATCCGCCGGCAGCAGATCCGACAATTTAACAATCCAAAGGTCTGGCGAAGACGGGATAGCCCTGCTATGTTTAATTTGCTCGTTATGAGGATAAGTGACTTTCCCGTGACGCCGCTGACGGTCCGCGCTGCTGCGGCCCGGTTTGGCTAATCGATCAACCTGATGTTTTGGAGAATGCCGGCCCGTCGAGGCCGGGTTTCTCGGAACCATGATATGCTCACTTTGAGTATATTAGACCAAAGGAGGCTCGCATGCCGATCGCTGGAATCTACGGTCCCGACGACTTCGAAAGGCCGGCGGAGCACTCGGACACCCCTCGGGATCGCCACGCCGTCGCGCGCGCGCAGGCGCTGCCGATGCCGGCGCTGGAATGGACCCCCGAGGTCGAGCGTGCCACCGCACACCTTTATGAGCGGGTCAGGAAAGTGATCTCTCCCGTCGAGTGGCCGCTGATGGCGCCCTACGTCAAGGCGATCAATGAACTGAAACGCGAGCGCAACGCGGTCATCCTGGCGCACAATTACCAGACACCCGAGATCTTCCACTGCGTCGCCGACATCGGCGGCGACTCGCTGCAGCTCGCGATCGAAGCCACCAGGGTGAAATCCGACATCATCGTGCAGTGCGGCGTGCACTTCATGGCGGAGACATCGAAAATCCTGAACCCGGAAAAGACGGTCCTCATCCCGGACTCGCGCGCCGGCTGTTCGCTCGCCTCGAGCATATCAGGCGCCGACGTGCGGCTGCTGCGCGAACGCTTCCCCGGCGTGCCGGTCGTGGCCTATGTCAACACATCGGCCGAGGTGAAGGCGGAAGTCGACATCTGCTGCACGTCGTCGAATGCGCTGCAGGTGGTCGAAAGCCTTAACGCACCGACCGTGATCTTTTTGCCGGACCAGTATCTGGCCAAATACGTCGCATCACAAACCAGCGTGAAGATCATTGCCTGGAAGGGCGCCTGCGAGGTGCACGAGCGTTTCACGGGGGATGAGTTGCGCGCCTATCGCGAAGCCGACCCGTCGGTGCAAATCATTGCGCATCCGGAATGCCCGCCCGACGTGCTGGCCGAGGCCGATTTCACCGGCTCGACCGCGCACATGATCAACTGGGTCCGCAACAAGCGTCCCAAGCGCGTGGTGATGATCACCGAATGCTCGATGGCCGATAATGTTCAGGCCGAGTTGCCCGATGTCGAGATGATGCGGCCGTGCAATCTGTGCCCGCACATGAAACGGATCACGCTGCCCAAAATCTTGGACAGCCTGCTCGGCCTCCGTGAGGAAGTCACCGTCGATCCCGCGATCGCGGAAAGAGCACGCCTGTCGGTGCAGCGGATGATCAACCTGAAGAACTGATCAGATCGATCGCGCATATGTGGCGCAACAGCAAATGGAGGCAAACATGCCAGCCCGGGATCATGATGTAATTCCCAACTCCGGCGACGTTGTCATCGTTGGCGCCGGCCTTGCCGGGCTGTTTTGCGCCCTAAAACTGGCGCCGCGCCAGGTGACGGTGATTTCCGCGGCTCCGCTCGGCCAGGGCGCCTCCACGGCATGGGCGCAGGGCGGCATCGCGGCCGCAATTGCCGAAGACGACAGCGCCGAAGCCCACGCCGCCGATACGATCGCCGCAGGCGCCGGCCTGGTCGACGAGTCCGTCGCCCTTGGACTGGCGCGCGAGGCCGGCGCGCGGATCCACGATCTGCTGTATTATGGCGTACCATTCGACCGCGACATCGAAGGCAGGCTCGCAGTCTCGCAGGAAGCCGCCCACTCCGCGCGCCGCATCATTCATGTGCGCGGCGATATGGCCGGCAAGGCAATCATCGCAGCCCTGATTCAGGCCGTGCGCGCGACACCTTCGATCCGTGTGATCGAAGGCTGTGTTGCCGAAGCGCTGTTGACCGAAGGCGATTCGGTCACCGGCCTGCAATTGCGTCCATCCGCCGACGTCACCGCAAAACCCCTGACCATCGCGGCACGCGCGGTGGTGCTGGCAACCGGCGGCATCGGGCATCTTTATACCGTCACGACAAATCCGCCCGAGACGAGCGGCCTCGGCCTTGCAATCGCGGCACGTGCCGGCGCCGTGATCGCCGATCCGGAGTTCGTGCAGTTTCACCCGACCGCGATCATGGTCGGCCGCGATCCGGCGCCGCTTGCAACCGAAGCGCTGCGTGGCGAAGGCGCCACGCTGATCAACAGTCAAGGCGAGCGCTTTATGCTGATGCGGCACCGGCTCGCGGAGCTCGCGCCGCGGGACATCGTGGCGCGCGGCGTATTCGCGGAAATCGCCGCGGGCCGCGGCGCGTTCCTCGACGCCACCGCTTCGCTCGGCAAACATTTCGCCGAAAAATTTCCGACCGTCCATGCCAGCTGCGTCGCCGGCGGGATCGATCCGGCGACACAACCGATCCCGATCGCCCCCGCCGCGCATTACCACATGGGCGGCATCGCGGTGGACGCACGTGGCCGCACCTCACTGAAGGGATTATGGGCCGGGGGTGAAGTCTCCTGCACCGGCGCGCACGGGGCCAACCGGTTGGCGTCGAACTCGCTGTTGGAAGCCGTGGTCTATGCCGCGCGTATCGCGGAGGATATCAGCGGCCTGAGCTTGGCCGATCCTGCCCGCCCGCAGGTCGCCGCAACGATCCCGCGAAATTACGCGATGCCGCCGCTCGCCGAGGCCAATCTGCGGGTGATGATGACCTCTCATGTCGGCGTGATCCGCGACAGTGACCGGCTCGCGGAAGCGGTGCGGTCGTTCGCGGCGATCGAGCGCGATACCGGCAACATCGCGTTGCGCAATATGGCGACGTCAGCGCTGCTGGTCGCGGCGTCGGCATGGGCGCGACACGAAAGCCGCGGCGCGCATCACCGGACGGATTATCCGTCTGAAAATCCCGACCTCGCACATCGCACGATGACCACGCTGGCCGCGGCGCAGGAAATCGCGGCGACGCTGACTGAGCGCGCACCGCAGCCGATGAGCGCCTGAGCGGCCAACCCAAAATAGCAACACCGATGGGAAACACAGACATGACCCCTGCTTCGCTACTGCACCCCGATGCGTTCCTGTCACCGCTTGTCATCGACGAGGCGATGCAACGCGCCCTCCATGAGGATCTCGGCCGCGCCGGCGATATCGCCTCGATCGCCACGATCCCCGAGGCGACCCACGCCGATGCGATCATGGTCGCGCGGCAGTCCGGCGTGATCGCCGGCCTGCCTCTGGCGGTGGCGGTCCTGCAAAAACTGTCGGGCGATATCAGCATCGAGGCCCATGTCCGCGACGGCGGCGCGGTGGCCGCAGGCGCGCACCTGCTGACGATTTCGGGCCCGGCGCGCGCGGTACTCTGCGCCGAGCGCACCGCGCTGAATTTTGTCGGCCGGCTTTCCGGCGTCGCCACGTTGACCGCGGATTACGTCCGCCACACCGCCGGCACCAAAATGCGGATCTGCTGCACGCGGAAAACCACGCCAGGCCTGCGGGCGCTGGAAAAATATGCGGTACGTTGCGGCGGTGGTTTTAATCACCGTTTCGGGCTCGATGATGCGATCCTTATCAAGGACAACCACATCGCGGTCGCCGGCGGCATCCGGCCGGTGCTGGAACGGGCGCGGGCGCATATCGGACATCTTGTCAAGATCGAGATCGAGGTCGATACGCTGGCGCAACTGCGCGAGGTGCTCGACACCGGAATGGCCGAGGTCGTGCTGCTCGACAATATGGATATTGCGACCCTGAGCGAAGCCGTGCGGCTGGCAAACGGGCGCGTGGTGCTGGAGGCATCCGGCGGCGTGACGCAAGGTTCGATCGCAGGGATCGCCGCGACCGGCGTCGACTACGCCTCGGCCGGCGCGCTGACGCACTCGGCGCCGAATTTCG
>Ga0265314_10003783_pt1 | contig 14464 bp, 15 predicted proteins | sample 4126metaG_FD_203106 | JGI IMG/M metagenome (GOLD analysis project Ga0265314, IMG submission 203106) | Rhizosphere microbial communities from Carex aquatilis grown in University of Washington, Seatle, WA, United States - 4-1-26 metaG | ecosystem: Host-associated > Plants > Roots > Rhizosphere >... | reverse complement strand
GTGGGAGCTGTACACGAAGGCGAAGGAGACGATGCTCGAACGCACTCACACGCCCGAAGCGAAATGGTGGGTCGTGCAAGCCGACGACAAGAAGTACGCGCGGCTCAACTGCATCCATCACCTGCTGTCGCAAGTGCCGTATGCCGAGATCGAGCATCAGGAGGTCGTGCTGCCACCCCGCGAACGCCACGAAGATTACTTCCGCCGGCCCGTGCCCGCGGAGATGATCGTGCCGAAGGTGTATTGAGTTTGAATATGACAGGCCGATGTCAGTTCGATGACCGGCGGGGCCGGGTTTGCCCGGAGATTTCGTGGGCAAATGCGATTTGTCGCCGTGCGCGTTGCGAGCACGCGCCTTTCGCGTTGACAATCGCGATCCGGCCCAAAAAGCGAATCCGACAGGACCTCCCATGATCGCCATCAAGGCAGCGCGCAAGTTCATCGAGACGAATCCCGACGATCCGGAAGCGAAGACCCTGGCGCAGCTCGTGCTCGCGCTGGAAAGTGAATCCGCATGCTCGCTCGCGGACCTGTACAGCCTGGGGCTCGACCGCTTCGATCTCGCCATCGACATCCTGCGCGAGTGGCGCATCGACCGCTACTACGCAGGCAAGGCAAAGCTGTTTGACGTCTCGTGGCAGCTGCAAGAGCTCGAGGGCGCCAAAGCGCCCTGAACCTCAATTTACGTTTTCAATTCGCGTTTTCAAATCGCGGCCAGCGCGGCTTCGATATCCGCACGCAGGTCGTCCACGTCTTCCACGCCGACCGAAAGCCGAACAAGGCTGTCGCCGATGCCCAGCTTCGCGCGCTGTTCGGGCGGGATGGTTGCGTGCGTCATGATGGCCGGGTGTTCGATGAGGCTTTCGACACCGCCCAGGCTCTCCGCCAGCGAAAAGAGTTGGCAGCGTTCGAGAAAGCGCCGCGTGCCGGCAAGATCGGTGGCGAGATCGACGCTGATCATGCCGCCGAATCCGCGCCGCATCTGCCGCTTGGCCAGCGCGTATTGCGGATGCGTTTCTAGCCCCGGGTAACGCACCTTCGCGACTTTCGGCTGTTGCTCCAGCCACTGCGCGAGCGAAAGTGCATTGCTGCAATGCCGCTCCATTCGCAGTGCAAGCGTTTTCACGCCGCGCAGCGCCAGGAAACTATCGAACGGACTTGCAATCGCGCCCACCGCGTTCTGCAGGAAGCCCAATCGTTCGAGCCATTCGGCCTGCCGCGGCTCCTTGCCGACGATCGCGATCCCGCCGATCACATCCGAGTGGCCGTTGAGATATTTGGTGGTGGAGTGAACGACGACGTCGAAGCCCAGCTCCAGCGGGCGCTGCACCCACGGGCTTGCAAAGGTGTTGTCGGCCACGGCGATGATCCCGCGATCGCGCGCGATCTGAGCGACCGCCGCAAGATCGGTGAGCTTGAGCAGCGGGTTGCTCGGCGTTTCGACCCACAGCACGCGCGTCTCGGGGCGAATGGCTTGCACAAGACGATCCGTGTCGGCCATGTCGACAAAGCTGAAGCTGTGCCCCGCGCTGCGGCGGCGCACCCGCTCGAAGAGGCGATACGTGCCGCCGTACAGATCGTCGCTCGCGACGATGTGCGAGCCGGCATCGACGAGCTCCAGGACCGTCGCGATCGCTGCAAGGCCCGATGCAAACGCGAACGCGCCCGCGCCGCCCTCGAGATCGGCCACGCAACGCTCCAAAGCCCAACGCGTCGGGTTGTGCGAGCGGCCGTAGTCCAGGCCTTTGTGCACGCCGGGGCTTTGCTGCACATACGTGGACGTTGCATAGATCGGCGGCATGATCGCGCCGGTCGTTGGGTCGGGCGACTGCCCGGCGTGGATCACGCGCGTTGCGAAATCATGTTTGTCGTCGTGCGCGCTCATCGCGGCGTCCTCCTCAGGTGGTTGAGCAGATCGAAGCGCGTGATCAGCCCGTAGAAATTGGATTCGTCGGCCACGATCGCGACGAGCCCGCGATCGAGAATCGCGCGCAGCTCGGCGATGCTCGCGGAAGGCGCGAGCGTTCGCGGTGAAGTGGTCATCGCTGATTGCACTTCGTCGGCATAGTGCTTTGCATCGGCTTGTATTTTCAAAAGCAAGTCGGATTCATCGATCACGCCGACGAGCTTTCCGCCATCGAGCACGGGCAACTGCGACACATCGCCCGTGCGCATTCGCTGGAACGCGGTGAGCAGCGTGTCGTTCGGCCCGACGCTGACGACTTGCCCATCGGCTTGCCGACGCGCAACAAGATCGCGCAAGTCGCCCCACTTGCGACGATGCAAGAGGCCTTCGTCGATCATCCACGCGTCGTTGTATACCTTGGAAAGATAGCGTGTGCCGGTGTCGGGCACGAACGTGACGACGCGCTTCGGCTCGGTTTGCGCGCGGCAATAACGCAAGGCAGCGGCGAGCAACGTGCCGGTGGACGAGCCGCCGAGGATGCCTTCGGCGCGCAGCAATTCGCGCGCGGCACCCAGGCTTTCTTCGTCGTCGATCGAATACGCATGCTTCACGGCGGACAAGTCCGCGATGGACGGAACGAAATCCTCGCCGATGCCTTCGATCACCCACGAGCCCACCTTGCCATGCTTGCCCGTGAGCACCAGGTCGCACAGGATGGAGCCTTTCGGGTCGGCGAGCACGAACTCGAGTTTCGGCTGCGCCTTGCGGAAGAAATTCGTCAGGCCCGTGAGCGTGCCCGCAGAGCCGACGCCGACGACGATCGCGTCGAGTTCATGGTTCATTTGCTTCCAGATCTCCGGCGCGGTCGAGCGTTCGTGCGCCAGTGGGTTGTTCGGGTTGTTGAACTGGTCGGCATAGAACGCGCCCGGGATTTCGCTCGCGAGCCGCGCGGCGTAGTCCTGGTAATAGTCCGGGTGGCCCTTGCCGACATCGGAGCGCGTCATGTGCACTTCGGCGCCCAATGCCTTGAGATGCAGCACCTTTTCGGTGGACATCTTGTCGGGCACGACGAGCACGACGCGATAGCCCTTCGCGCGCGCGACGAGCGCCAAGCCCAGGCCCGTGTTGCCCGCTGTGGCTTCAACGACGGTGCCGCCCGGTTTCAACTGGCCATCACGCTCGGCGGCCTCGATCATGAAAAGGCCGATGCGGTCCTTGATCGAGCCGCCGGGGTTTTGCGATTCGAGCTTCAAGAACAGCGTGCACGGCCCCGTATCGAGGCGCGTGACGCGCAAGAGCGGCGTGTTGCCGATCAGGTCCAGCACCGCCGGACGCGACGTAGCGATCATCTTTTGTTCTCCCTTGGAAATCAGTTCGCGCGGCATTGTGAGTGTGCTCGCATGCCTGCGCAAAAGAACATCTGATTGAATGCTGATGCAACCGGCCCGGCTTCTGATGAAATAGCGGCCATGAAGCCCATCCGTGAACTCCGTGCGCCCATGGCGGCTCGCGTCGTGCAACTGGAACCTCAACTCATCCTCGAGGCGATGAAGATGGAGCACGTGTTGCCATTGCCTGCGGGCACGCGAGTGGCCGAATGGCATGTCACCGCCGACGAGATGGTGGAAGAAGGGCAACTGCTGGCCTCGCTGGTTGCAGCATCCGGCGCGCACGCCGCGGAATCGCAAACTGTTGCAGAGCAAAACAGTGCGGTCCGCGCCGACTTGCAACGCGTGATCGATCGCCACGCTTTCACGCTCGACGAGAACCGCACGGATGCAGTGGCGAAGCGCCACGCACAAGGCGGCCGCACCGCACGCGAGAACATCGCCGACTTGTGCGACGAGGGAAGCTTCAGCGAATACGGCGCGCTGGCGATCGCCGCGCAGACGCGCCGCCGCTCGGTCGGCGACCTCATCGCCAACACGCCGGCCGACGGCATGGTCACCGGCATCGGCACCATCAACGCAAAGGACTTCGGCCCCGAGCAATCGCGCTGTGTCGTGATGGCGTACGACTACACCGTGCTCGCGGGCACGCAAGGCATGCGCAACCACGCGAAGAAGGACCGCATGCTTACGCTCGCGCACGAGCTCAAGCTGCCCGTCGTTCTGTTCGCGGAAGGCGGCGGCGGCCGGCCGGGCGATGTGGACATGCCCATCGTCGCGGGCATGAACAACCACACGTTCTCGCAATTCGCTGCGCTGTCGGGTGTGGTGCCGGTGGTGGGCATCGTGCATGGCCGCTGCTTCGCGGGCAACGCAGCGCTGCTCGGCTGCGCCGACGTGATCATCGCGACCGAAGCCAGCAACATCGGCATGGGCGGGCCTGCGATGGTCGAAGGCGGCGGGCTCGGCGTGTTCAAGCCCGAGGAGATCGGGCCGAGCGATGTGCAATCGCGCAGTGGCGTGATCGACGTGCTCGTCGCAGACGAAGCCGAAGCAGTGCACGTGGCGAAACGTTATCTGTCGTACTTTCAGGGCTCGCTGGTTCAATGGGATTGCGGCGACCCGGTCGCCCTGCGCAACGCCGTGCCCGAAAACCGCTTGCGCGTGTACGAAATGCGCGACGTGATGCAAGGCCTGTTCGACACAGGCTCGGTGTTGGAGCTGCGCGCGGGTTTCGGCGCGGGCATGATCACTGCGCTGGCGCGCATCGAGGGCCGCGCGGTCGGTGTGATCGCGAACAATCCCAAGCACCTCGGCGGCGCGATCGACGATGAAGCCACCGACAAGGCTGCGCGCTTCATGCAGCTGTGCGATGCGCATGGGCTGCCGATCGTGTCGCTCACCGATACGCCGGGCTTCATGGTCGGCCCCGACATCGAAGAGCGCGCGCAGGTGCGTCACGCCAGCCGAATGTTCGTCGTGGGCTCGCATCTTTCGGTTCCGTTCTTCGCCGTCGTCACGCGTAAGGGCTACGGCTTGGGCGCGCAGGCGATGACCGCCGGCGGCTTCGATGCGCCCGTGTTCACCATCGCATGGCCCACCGGCGAATTTGGCGCGATGGGCCTCGAAGGCGCGGTGAAGCTCGGCTTTCGCAAGGAGCTCCAAGCCGCCGCGCCCGGGGCGGAGCGCGACGCGCTCTACAACAAGCTCGTCGCACAGCAATATGCGAACGGGCAGGCGATCAACCTTGCACAGCATCTGGAAATCGACGCGGTGATCGACCCCGCCGACACGCGCGCATGGCTCGTGCGCGGGCTCGCATCGAGCACAAGGCCGCGCGCACGCAAGGCGCGATTCATCGATACTTGGTAGCACCATGCGCACCCTCCTCGCCGACGAAACCCTCTACCGTTACCTGCTCGACCATTCGCTGCGCGAGCATCCCGTACAGGTTGCATTGCGCGAAGCAACGCGATCGCATCCGCATGCGGGCATGCAGATCGCGCCGGAGCAAGGACAGTTCATGGCACTGCTCGCGAAACTGGTGGGGGCGAAGCGCGCAATCGAAGTCGGCGTATTCACCGGCTACAGCGCGCTGAGCGTTGCGCTCGCACTGCCGGAGGGCGGAAAGCTCGTGGCCTGCGACATCAAGGATGACGACGTGAAAATCGGCATGCCGTTCTGGGAGCGCGCGGGCGTGCGTTCAAAGATTGATTTGCGCATCGGCCCGGCGGCGGCCACGTTGCAATCATTGCTCGATGCGGGCGAAGCAGGCCGCTTCGACATGGCCTTCATCGACGCCGACAAGACCAGCTACGACGCTTACTACGAACTCGCGCTGAAGCTGCTGCGCGCGGGCGGACTGGTGGTGGTGGACAACACGCTGTGGGGCGGCGCGGTGGCGCGCGCGTCGACCAGCGCGGATACGACGGCATTGCAGGCGCTGAACGACAAAATCCACCGCGACGAGCGCGTGGACATGGTGCTGCTTCCCTTCAGCGACGGCGTGACGCTGGCGCGCAAGCGCTGACGTTCACTCGCTGGGCGGCAGATCCCCGAAGAGGTCTTTCAATGTCTTGCCGCCTTCCGCCTTGCCCGATGTGCGCGGCGTGCCCTTGGGATATTCCTCGGCGATGCGGTCTTCCCAATACGTGGTGGGGTTCGGCGCGGCGCACAAGCGGCGGAACACTTCATCGGGCACGTGCTTGTACGCAATGACATTGCCGCCTTCCCAATGCAGGTCGAGCTGCTGGGAGGCTGGGTCGTAGTCGGCCTTGCGGATGCGGCCGCTGGTGAATGCGCGCACAGGCATTCGCGAAGTCTAGCGGCAACTGCTGCGGGCACAATGCCCTCGTGCGATTCCTCATCGTTGCCCTGCTCTGCTGCTGCGCATTTGCCGCGCGCGCCGATTGGCTCGACACGCCCGAAGCGCGCGAGTTTCGTGATCGCGTGGTGCAGCTTGCGCTGATCTATGGCGAATCGAGCGGCATTGATTTGCGGGACTACAAAATCGTCACGCGCGAAGTGAAGAAAGTCGATGCCGATTGCAGCGACGTTGAAGTGACAACGTCGAAGGACGGCAAGGATGTGCGGCGCGAAACCGTTCGCGCGTGCAAGAAGCATTGAAAGACCCAAGGCGTTGTCATGCCGGACTTGATCCGGCATGCATGTTCACTTCGGCTGTTCGTTCCCGTAGGTCTTCACGAGGTAATCAATGATCTCCGGCATGTCCGCGTCATTGACCGGCGCCTTGAAGACCGCCTTCATCCGCTTGACCATGTTTTCCCAATAGCCGCGCGCGGCCGTCGGCGGCTGGTAGAGCATGTATTCGGCCGAATGGCACGCGACGCATTGCGCTTGCGCCTTTGCAAAGCCCGGCAACGGGCTTGCCTTGAGGAACACCGTGTCCTGGGCGGGATCGATCGCCTTGGTCACTGCTGATGCAGTGCCCGCAGCAGCAAGTACGGCAAGTGCAGCGATCGCGATGAGCATCTTCTTGTTCATGATCGCCTCCTTCACGCTGCGCTCAGCTTGACCGACTCGACCACGTTGCGCATGTAGCCCGCCGGGTTCCACAGCGCTTCCATCGGCTGGCTTGCGCCGGCGCGGTTCCATGCGCGCACGCGCACGTCGCTCACACCCGCCTGTGGCGTGAAGCCGAATGTGAATTCGCGGAACGAATAGCGCCCCGCGTCCGCGCCGAGCGCGGCCTCGCGCCACGTTTGCCCAGCGTCGGTGGAATACGCAACTTCGCGAATGCCCTGCCCGCCGTCGAAAGCGATGCCGCGCATGCGCAGGGGCACGCCCGCCTGCACCCGCGCGCCGTCGGCATGCGACGTGACGAACGACCGCACGTTGAAGCGCCCGATGGGCCGAGTGGACGCGGGCGCAGTGCCTGGCTCGACGCAAGCGCAGTCGTTGTCGGGAATGCGATAGGCCGGGTTCATCCAGAACCCGTCGTACACCGCCTCGACCACTTCGATCTCGGACAGGTGCTTGACCCAATACGTGCCGTAGAAGCCCGGCACGATCAGCCGCACCGGAAAGCCATTGAGGAAAGGCAAGTCGGCGCCGTTCATCTGGTAGGCGATCATCACTTCGCCGTCCATCGCGTGGCGCACGTCGAGCGCCTTCACGAAATCGCCGCCGCCAAACACGCCGTCGTCGAGGCCGTTGAACGTGACCTGACGCGCGGTGTTCTTCAGCTCCGCACGCGCGAGCACGTCTTTGAGCGGCACGCCGAGCCACTTCGCGTTGCCCATTGCGCCGTTCGTGAGTTGCCCGCCCGTCACGCGCGGCGTGAACAGGCCGCGGCTGTTGCCCGAGCACTGGTTCACCGCGACGATCTCCACCGGCTTGAACTGCGTGCGCAGCTCGGCGGCCGTGATCTGGAACGGCTTGCCGACCGCGGCGCCGCCGATCTTGATCGTGTGCGCGTCGCCATCGATGCGCGTCGGGATGCCGTTGTTGTGATAGCGCACGAAGAACGCATCGTTCGGCGTGATGAGGCCGTCGTTGAACACTTCGAACGGCGTTTCGAGTTGCGGCGGCCGCGTGGTCAGCACGATGAGCGGCCGCTTCTCGGGGAACGCGACCATCACGCGGTGGCCGTTGACGATGGGCAGGTCGGTCGTCGTCTGGCCAATGGCGGATGTTGCGAGCGCAGCTGCGCCGCCCGCGATGAGCATGCGGCGGCGCGGGCTGGGGAGTCTGGGAACTGCGGGCATGGTCTTCTCCTCTTTTCGTTTCAGCGCAGCCAGCTCGCGACGACACGGTCGTATTCGCCCGTCTGCTTGGCCAGGTGCATCCACGTGTCCATCCACGCCTTGAACGCGGCGTCGCCGCGCGGCAGCAGCCACGCCATCTCGCCGTATTGCAACGGCTTGTCGGGGTTCACCGCGCACAGGCCCGGGCGCAGCTTGGCCTGCACGATTGTCTCCACCGATTCGGAGATCATCACGTCGGCATGGCCCTTCAATATCTCATCGAAGATCGTCGTGTTGTCGTTGAAGATCACGATCTTCGCGTTCTTGAAATTGGCGCGCGCAAAACGTTCGTTGCTGCCGCCGGGGTTCTCGATCACCGTGACAGTCGGCTTGTCGATGTCGGCGACGGTCTGGAACTTGGCTGCGTTTTCGCACTTCGTGATCGGCGCCTTGCCGTTCACCATGTACGCGGTCGTGAAGAACGCGCTCTTTTGCCGGTCGAGCGACACCGAAATGCCGCCGACCGCGACGTCGCATTTTTCGATGAAGTCTTTCATCAACGTGGGCCACGCGGTCTTGACCATCTCCACCTGCACGCCCAGCCCCTTCGCGACGGACTGCACCAGATCGATGTCGATGCCTTCGTAGCTGCCGTCGGGTTTCGCAAGGCTGAAGGGTTTGTAGTCGCCGGGTGTGCATACACGCAGCTTGCCGCTTTTTTGCACGGCGTCGAGGCGCGAGGGCATGTCTTGCGCGAACGCACTTCCCATCGAAAACGCGGCCAATGCAAAGACGATGCCGCATACGTTGCGAATGAACTTCATGGGGGGCTCTCCTCGTAGTCGGCGCATGGTAGCGCAGGGCCGTGCTTCGCGCGATGCGGGGAAACGTGCGACCATTCGCGCCATGCCTGAGGTGACCGTCCACGACGACATCGCGGCCGCGCCGCTTCGCGCGTTCGCGGCTACGCTCGATCGCGACGACCCGGAGCCCCCACGCGGAACGGCCGTGCCGCCGCTTGCACATTGGTTGTACTTCCTTCCGGTTCATCGCCAAAGCGAAATCGGGCCCGATGGCCATCCAAAGCGCGGCGGGTTTCTGCCGGACATACCGCTGCCGCGCCGCATGTGGGCGGGTGGCCGGCTCGAATGGCAGACGGCGAACCTGCTGCGCGTGGGTGATGAGGCGCGGCGCACGTCGCGCGTTGCGTCGGTCGTGAACAAGAGCGGACGCAGCGGCGAGCTGGTGTTCGTCACTGTCGTGCATGAAGTGCACAACGCGCACGGGCTGGTGCTGACCGAAGAGCACGACATCGTCTATCGCGATGCGCCGCGTGCGGGCGATGCACCGGCCGCGCCGATTGCTGCGCCTGCGGATGCAATGTGGCAGCGCGAGATCGTGCCCGACGACGTGCTGCTCTTTCGCTATTCGGCGCTGACGTTCAACGGACATCGCATTCACTACGACCGCCGCTACGTGACCGAGGTCGAAGGCTATCCCGGACTCATCGTGCATGGGCCCTTGATCGCAACGCTGCTCGTCGACCTTTTGCGGCGCGAAATGCCGCAAGCGCGCATTTGCAAATTCGATTTCAAGGCGATCCGGCCTTCGTTCGATGGCAACGTCATGCGCGTGTGCGGCAAGGTGGAGAGCGATACCGTTTCGCTCTGGGCGCAAGACCATGAAGGCTGGCTCACGATGAAGGCCACGGCACAGCTGTGAAAGTCAAACAGTGAAAGACGAAGCCGACCGCTATCAAGACATCCGTGACGCGGTGCGGTCGCTGTGCGCGCAGTTCCCGGACGAATATCACCGCAAGGTCGATGCAGACAAGCGCTACCCGGATGAGTTCGTCGATGCGCTTACGAAAGCAGGTTGGCTTGCCGCCCTGATCCCGCAGGAGTTCGGCGGCTCGGGCCTGGGGCTTGCGGAAGCGTCGGTGATCATGGAAGAGATCAACCGCTGCGGCGGGAACTCGGGCGCATGCCACGGCCAGATGTACAACATGGGCACGCTGCTGCGCCACGGCAGCGATGCGCAAAAGCGCAAGTACCTGCCCAGGATTGCGTCGGGCGAATGGCGCTTGCAATCGATGGCCGTCACCGAGCCGGGCACCGGCACCGATACCACGAAGATCGCGACAACCGCAGTCAAAAAGGGCGACCGGTATGTCGTCAACGGGCAGAAGGTGTGGATCTCGCGCGTGCAGCATTCCGATTTCATGATCCTGCTTGCGCGCACTACGTCGATCGCGGATGTGAAGAAGAAGAGCGATGGCATGTCGATCTTCATCGTCGATCTGCGTGATGCAGTGGGGCACGGCCTGACCGTGCGGCCGATTCCGAACATGGTCAATCACGAGACCAATGAGCTCTTCATCGAGAACCTCGAGATTCCGGAAGAGAACCTCATCGGCGAGGAAGGCCGCGGCTTCAAGTACATCCTCGATGGATTGAATGCGGAGCGCACGCTGATCGCCGCCGAATGCATCGGCGATGGTTACTGGTTCATCGATCGCGTGGTTCGCTACGTGAAGGATCGCGTGGTGTTCGGTCGGCCCATCGGGCAGAACCAGGGCGTGCAGTTCCCGATTGCCGATGCATACATCGAAGTGGAGGCCGCGAACCTCATGCGCTGGGAAGCATGCCGGCTCTTCGATGCGCACGAGCCTTGCGGCACGCAGGCAAACATGGCGAAATATCTTGCAGCAAAAGCAAGCTGGGAAGCAGCGAACGCGTGCCTGCAATTTCACGGCGGCTTCGGCTTCGCGGCGGAGTACGACGTGGAGCGCAAGTTCCGCGAGACACGGCTCTATCAAGTGGCGCCGATTTCGACGAACCTGATTTTTTCGTATGTGGCGGAGCATGTGCTGGGGCTGCCGCGATCTTTCTAAAGTCTAAAGACACAAATCATGAACAGACCTCTCGATGGAATCCTTGTCGTCTCGCTGGAGCACGCGATTGCCGCGCCGTTCTGCACGCGCCAGCTTGCCGACCTGGGCGCGCGCGTCATCAAAGTGGAGCGCCCCGGCGTGGGCGACTTCGCGCGGGCCTACGACGCGCGCGTGCACGGGCAGTCGTCGCACTTCGTGTGGACCAATCGAAGCAAGGAAAGCCTGGCGCTCGATTTGAAAGAAGACGAATCGATCGAAGCGCTGAAGCAGCTTGTCGCGAAGGCCGACGTGCTCGTGCAGAACCTGGCGCCCGGCGCTGCGGCGCGCATGGGGATGTCGTTCGACGCATTGCATGCGCAGCACCCGCGCCTGGTCGTGTGCGACATCTCGGGCTACGGTGGCGACGGCCCTTTCCGCGACAAGAAAGCGTATGACCTGTTGATCCAGGCCGAAGCGGGGTTGTTGTCTGTCACCGGCACGCCCGATGTGCCGTGCAAGGCCGGCAACTCGATGGCCGACATCGCCGCAGGCATGTATGCGTACAGCGCGATTCTCGCGGCGCTGCTGCAACGCGAGCGCACGGGCGAAGGCAGCCACATCGATGTGTCGATGCTCGAATCGCTCGCGGAGTGGATGAGTTTCCCGATGTACTACGCGTATGACGGCCAGGCCGCGCCGCCGCGCAACGGCGCATCGCATTCGAGCATCTATCCGTACGGCCCGTTCGCGACGAAGGACGGCACGGTGATCCTCGGCATCCAGAACGAACGCGAGTGGGTCACCTTCTGCGACAAGGTGCTGCGCAACACGCAGCTGGAGGTCGATCCGCGGTTCGACACCAACGCCAAGCGCAACCAGCATCGCGCGGATTTGCAAGCCATCATCTTCGGTGTGTTCAAGGAGCTCACGACGCAAGAGGTGGAAGCGCGCCTGGATTCAGCGCACATCGCCAACGGCCGCATGAACGACATGGCGGGCCTGTGGTCGCATCCGCAACTGAAGGCGCGCGAGCGTTGGTGCACGATCGGCTCACCCGCGGGCGACATCAGCGCGATGCTGCCGCCCGCGCGCAACAACACGTTCGACTACCGGATGGATGCAGTGCCCGCGGCGGGCGAACATACGGTAGCGATCCTCGCGGAGTTCGGAATCGATCGCGGCGGGCGGGACTAGGGTGAGGCTTTCCGGCTTCGCGCGGCTTGCGTTGCTGGCTGTGATGCTGGCCCCGATGGTTGTGCGCGCCGGCTTCATCGACCAGCGAGGCGAGGAGCTCAGGCGTCAGGGCGACGTGCAGTACCGCGTGGACACGGGAAGCGAGAGCATTGAGTCGGTCATTGCGAATGACCAGGGCTGGATGTTGCAGGCGGTGCACGCGTGGTATCCCGACGGCGGGCCGGTGCGCCTGTGGGCGCGATTCGAAATGCTGCCGCAGGCCGCCACCCGGCGCGTGTTCATCACCACCGGGCCATGGGAGCGCGTTGAATATTTCGCTGTGCGGGACCGCCGCATTGTCGGCCGCGATGTCGCCGGCACTTTCGTGCCCGCGTCGCAGCGCAAGACGCACGTCGGCATGGTGCCGGTGTTTGTTCTATCCGGATTCACTGCGTTCGATGTTCCCGCGAACACGCCGACGACGATCTATGCGCGGCTTTCCACCGACAACCGCCTCGTCGAAATGGGCGGCCTGCGCTTTTCGGTGTGGGGCGAGGACAGCGTGCGCGACGAAGAAGAGCGCGACCGCATGTTCCAGTCGGCGTTCCTCGGCATCATGCTCATGCTCGCCGCGTACAACCTCTCGATGTATTTCATCGAGGGGTTCGATCGCAGCTACTTGTTCTATGTATTGAGCATGGCCGGGCTGGAGGTGACGTGGCTCGCGGGAAGCGGGCTCGGCGCCGAACTGCTGTGGCCTGAATACCCCATGTGGGATCACTTCGCTGCATGGATATCGATCCCGGTCGTGGTCTATTCGTTCGGGCAATTCGTGCGCATCTTCCTCGACCTGCGGGCGCACCTTCCCAGGCTGGACACGCAACTCAACTGGTTCTTGCGGTTCTGCCTCGTGGCCCTGCCCCTGTGCGTCGTCGTCTCGCATTTGTGGCGCCCCGGCGCGGAAGTCTTCGGTGTGCTGTTTGCGGCTCTGCCCACCGCCGCGGCCATCATCGTCTGCGGCGCGACCGTGATGGCGATGCGCGCGGGCATCCCGTCGGCGCGGCTTTTTTCGATCGCCATCGCGTGCAGCGCTGCCGGCAGCATTGTTTCGCTCTTCGCGGCGACGCGGTCCCTCCCTCTGCCACGCGGTGCTGTCGATGCGCAGCAAATCGGCTTCGCGCTGACGGGGCTGCTGCTTTCCATCGGCCTCGGGTTCCGGATGCGCGACCTGCGCTCCCAACTCCAGAAGCGAGAGGTGGAAGACAAGCTGCTCGCCAACATCCTGCCGCGCGCGGTGATCGACGAGCTGGCGGCCACCGGCACCAGCGAGCCGCGCCGTCACGATGAAGTGTCGATCCTCTTCACGGACTTCGCGGGGTTCACGCAAACCGTCGCCACCTTGCCGGCCAAGCGGCTGGTGCAGGAGCTCGACGAGATTTTCCGCGGCTTCGATGACATCGTCGAAGCCCACGGGCTCGAGAAGATCAAGACCATCGGCGATGCCTACATGGCCGCGTGCGGCCTGCCCGTGGCTGCCGACGACCATGCGATTCGCTGCGCGCGCGCCGCGCTCGACCTGGTGCGCTACATCGAAAAGCGCAACGAGACGGCCTCGATGAAGTGGAGCTTGCGCATCGGCGTGCACTCGGGCTCCGTGGCCGCGGGCATTGTCGGCAAGCACAAGTATGCGTACGACGTGTGGGGCGACACCGTCAATCTTGCAAGCAGGCTGGAGAGCTCCGGCGAAGTCGGGCGCGTGAACATCTCGGCCTACACGCGCGACCTGATCCAGGGCCGCTTCGAGTGCGAATACAGGGGCAAGCTCTCGGCGAAGGGCAAGGGCGATATCGACATGTATTTCGTCGTGCGCGAACGCGACTGAAGCGCGCGCGGGCAGTAGTCAGATCGACAGCGCAAGCAACACGAGCCCGATCGCCGCGGGCAAAGCTTGCACGAACAGGATGCGTTTGTTGGCCGTGGCCGCGCCGTAGATGCCCGCCACCAGCACGCAACCCAGGAAGAACACCTTGAGCGCGAAGCCCGAGTGGCCCATCCACAAGGCCCACAACAAACCCGCCGCGAGAAAGCCGTTGTACAGGCCCTGATTGGCGGCCAGCACCTTGGTCTGCGCCGCGAGCTCGGGCGTCATGCCGAAAGCCTTGAGGCCGCGTGGCTTGTTCCACAGGAACATTTCGAGCACGAGGATGTACACGTGCAGCAGTGCGACGAGAAGGACGACGATGTTGGCGGCGACGGCCATGGCGGGGACCTCGGGGTGAAAGCGGCAGAGGTTTCCACGAATCGCAGAGCCTGTCCATCATCGCGAGCCCGTAGTGCAAAAAGCCCTTGCACGCCTCAACAGGCGTAGGACCGCATCGCGGCATTCCGGTCCGGGAGCGTCACAGGGCGTAGGACCGTG
>Ga0265314_10003782_pt1 | contig 14464 bp, 13 predicted proteins | sample 4126metaG_FD_203106 | JGI IMG/M metagenome (GOLD analysis project Ga0265314, IMG submission 203106) | Rhizosphere microbial communities from Carex aquatilis grown in University of Washington, Seatle, WA, United States - 4-1-26 metaG | ecosystem: Host-associated > Plants > Roots > Rhizosphere >... | reverse complement strand
GACGTGGCCGCCGCGGTGGAACTCACGCACACGGCGTCGCTCATCCTCGACGACCTGCCGTGCATGGACGATACGCCGCTGCGTCGCGACATCCCGTCGACGCACGTGCGGCTCGGGAGCGCGGGCGCGATCCTCGTCGCGGTGGGACTGATGGCGCGTTCCGCGGAACTCATCGCCGCGTCGGCGCGTGGCGCGAACGAGTTGGGCCGCGCGTGGGGCGCGGCGGTCGGGCTCGACGGCATGTGCGGCGGTCAGGCGATCGATCTCGCAGTGACGCACCGCGCCGGGCTGCGCGGCGCGGAACGCCGGCTGTACCGCCGGAAGACGACGGCGCTCTCGTCCTTCGCGGTCTTGGCGGGAGGTGTCGCGGCGGGCGCGTCGGTGAGCCAGCGGCGCGCGCTCGAGAGCTTCGGCGCCGACTTCGGGTGGGCCTATCAACTGGCCGACGATGCCGACGACGAGGCCGAGGATGCGGCGCGCGGCACGACGGCGGGGTCTCCGCATGCGGCACGCACCTGCGGCACCCTCCTCCGGCGGTCGGCGCGCCGGCTGCGTGCCGAGCGCTGGCAGCGCCCCGAGTCCGCGGAACTGCTGATCTGCGCGACACGCACGATGCTGCGCACGATCAGGCACTAATCCCGGTTATGATCCATGTCACTGCACTTCTCGGGACTCTCGGTTGGCCTTGCGATCGGCTGGATCGTGCTGCTCAGCGCGGTCGGCGCGGCGCTCACGAAGCTCGATGCGTGGTACTACCAGCTGCGGCAACCGTCGTGGAAGCCGCCCGACTGGCTCTTCGCGCCGGCGTGGACGACGATCTTCCTCTGCGCGGCATTCGCGTTCGCGCTGGCGTGGAACGCGCCCGGCGCCGACCGCGATCGTCGCATGCAGCTGACGTCGGTGTACATCCTCAACGGCATCCTGAACGCGGTCTGGAGCGCGCTCTTCTTCCGCGCGCAGCGGCCCGACTGGTCGCTCGTCGAGGTGCCGGCCCTCTGGCTCACCATCCTCGCGATGATGCAGGTCGTCGGTTCCGTCTCGCCGCGAGGCGCGCTGCTGCTCCTTCCGTATCTCCTGTGGGTGGCATTCGCCGCCGTGTTGAACCGGGCCGTCGTCCGGCTCAACCGTCCCTTCGCGTTCCCCTGAGTCCATGCTGATCTCCGTCGCACTGGATTTCCGCCACGCCTCGCTCGAGGCCCGCGAACGCTTCTACCTCTCCGAAGACGGCGAGGCGGCGCTGGTCGCGAACTCACGCTCCGCGCGCGTGAGCGAGGTCGCGGTCGTCACGACATGCAATCGCGTCGAGCTGTACGGCTGGTGCATCTCGGACGAGCCGGGTGACGTCGACGCGGCCATGGACGACCTGCTGATCCAGTGGGGAGGCGACGGCGAGCGCGGCGAGGAACTCCGCGCGATGGCCTGCCGACGCACAGGCGATGACGCGGCGCTCCATCTCATGCGCGTCGCATCGGGGCTCGAGTCGCAGGTGCTTGGCGACGCGCAGATCCTCGGGCAGGTGCGACGCGCCTATCGCAAGGCCGTCGACACCGGGAGCGTCGGATCGGCGCTCCACAGACTGTTCAGCGCGACCCTGCACACCGCGAAGCGCGTGCAGACCGAGACGGGGCTGATGGCGGGACGCCACTCGATCGGCACCGAAGCGGCGGTCGTGGCCGCGCGCCGGCACGGGCCGCTGGCGAAACGCCGCTGCGTCGTCGTGGGATGTGGCAAGACCGGCGAGCGCGCGGCGCGCCACCTCGTGCGGCTCGGCGCGGTGGACCTCGTGCTGATCAACCGCTCGCCGGCGCGCGCGGAACAGCTGGCGAAGGAGACGTGGGGGCGCGCCGCGAGCTTCGATTCGCTGCACCGCGAGATCGCGCGTGCCGACATCGCCATCGTCGCGACGAGCGCCGAGACGCCGGTGGTGCGCGCGGGGTCGCTTCAGTTCTGCCGCGAGATGGCCGGCACGACGCGGCAGGCGCTCGTCATGCTCGATCTGTCGGTCCCGCGCAACATCGAGCCCGAGATCTCGAGCATCGCCGGCGTGACGCTCCTCGACCTCGATGCGCTCCACCCGCCGCTCGCGGAAGTCGAGGCGCAACTGCGCGCCGCGGTGCCGCGCGCCGAGGCCATCGTCGAGGAGGAACTCGCCGGTTTCAGCGCCTGGGTGCAGGCGGAGGCGTCCCGCGAGGCGCTGCGGCCGCTCCGTGAAGCGCTCGGCGAGGTCTGCCAGCGCGAACTCAGTCATCCGTCGAACCATGACGACATCGAACGCGCGGCGGGACGCATCGTCGCGAAGATCCTCGCGCGGCCCATGATCGCGTTGCGCGCGGCGCGAGGACGCGGGGAGCCCGTCGATGCGCTGAACAACGCGCTCCAGGTGCTCTTCGGGATGCCGTCGGGCGGCGCCGCGCAGCGATCGGCGGTGGAAGCCGAGTGAGCGACGCCCTCCGCCCGCTGCGCGTCGGGACGCGCGGCAGCGCCCTCGCGCTCTGGCAGACGCGCCGCGTCTGCCGGGCGCTGCAGGACGCCGATATCGCGTGCGAGATCGTCATCATCAAGACCACGGGCGACCTGGTGGTCGACGTGCCGCTCTCGCGCATCGCCGACCCGTCGGCGTTCACGCGACAGATCGACGACGCGATGGTCGCCGGCGAGATCGACCTGGCAGTGCATTCGCTGAAGGATCTCCCGACGGCGCTGCGCGAAGGCACGGTCCTGGCCGCCGTCGGATCGCGCGAGGATCCGCGCGATGCGCTGGTGTCGAAGCGCGGTCGCACGTTCGCGGAGATGCCGGTCGGATCGATCCTCGCGACGTGCAGTCTCCGACGCCGGGCGCAATTGCTGCGCGCGCGGCCGGACCTGGTGATCGTCGATTCGCGCGGCAACGTCGACACGAGACTCGCGAAACTCGACGCCTCGGAGACGCTCTTCGGCACCGTGCTCGCCACGGCGGGACTCTCGCGCCTGGGCCTCGGTGCGCGCATCGCGGAACGACTCCCGTTCGACGTCATGCTTCCTGCGCCCGGGCAGGGCGCGCTCGCGGTCACGGCGCGTGCGGACGATCATCGGGCGCTGGAGGCGGCCCGGCAGGTGCTGCACGCCGAAGACATCGCGCTGTGCACGGGCGCCGAACGCGCGTTCCTCCGCTTCCTCGAGGGAGGCTGCGAGGCGCCGGTCGCCGCATTCGCCGAACTGCAGGACGCGCCCGGAACGAATAGTGCGCGCGCGCTTCGCCTGCGAGGGCGAGTCGTCGCGCTCGACGGCACCGCGACCGCCGAAGGCGAGCAGACGTCCTCCGTACGCTCCGTGGCGGAGGCCGAGGCGCTTGGGGAAGCACTCGCGCAGCGACTGCTCGGCGAAGGCGCCGATCGGATCCTCGAGGCGCTGCGTTCGCGACCCGTGGGCTGATGTCGCGCTTCCTCGCCGACACGCCGACGATCGTGATGACGGGTGCCCGCGGCGCGTTCGCGGCGGCGCACGCGCCGCTCGACCGGATGGGCATGCATTGGGTCGACGCGCCACTGCTGTCGTTCGAACCGCCGGAAGACTGGCGCGACTTTGACGCGGCGCTGGCGCGCTTGGGCGACTACGGCGCCGCGGCGTTCACCTCGCCGCGCGCGGCGGTCGCGTTCGTCGAACGGGCGCGGCTGCACGCGCTGCGGCCCACCGGCGCCGAGTTCTGGGCGGGCGGCGAGATGACCGCGGCGCCCATCCGGGAGCTCGGCGTCGACGTGCGCCTCCCGGCCGTCCGCCCGAGTGCGAACGTCGGCCTCGCCGCGTCGCTCGCGAACGGAATGCTCGCCGCCGACGTGCGGGGGCCGGTGCTCTTTCCGTGCGGCTCGCTGCATCTCGACGAGCTTCCCGCACGCCTTCGCGCGGCGCGATACCACGTCGATGAAGTGATCTGCTACCGGTCCGTCGTCGCCGATGACGAGATGGTGCGGGATGCGATCGCGCTGGGCGACGTGCTGGTGGTGACGAGTCCGTCGGTGGCACGACGGATCGCGGCGCTGCGGCCGACGGCCGATCCGCCCTTGCTCGTCGCCGTCGGCCCGAGCACGGCCGCTGCGGCCGACGCCCATGGGTGGGCGCCGGACGCGATCCTCGACCAGCCGTCGGCCGACTCGCTGGTGAAACTCTTCGAATACGGCGCGGGAGCGCGAACATGACGACGATGGAAGCGAACGACCTGCTGTTGCGCGCCTGCCGAGGTGAGACCGTGGACCGGCCCCCCGTCTGGATGATGCGCCAGGCCGGCCGGTATCTGCCCGAATATCGCGCGGTGCGCGCGCGCTCCGATTTCCTGACGATGGTCCGCACGCCCGCGCTCGCCGCCGAGGTGACGATCCAGCCGGTCGATCTCGTCGGCGTCGACGCGGCGATCATCTTCAGCGACATCCTCGTCATCCCCGATGCGATGGGCATGACCCTTCAGATGGACGAAGGGAAGGGACCGAGTTTCGACGCACCGATCCGCAGCGCGGCGGACGTCGACCGGCTGCGCGCGGTGCATCCCGCGGAGGACCTCACCTACACGCTCGACGCGCTCCGCCTCGTCCGCCGCGAACTCGACGGTCGCGTGCCGTTGATCGGCTTCGCCGGCGCGCCGTGGACGCTCGCGTCGTACATGATCGAAGGACGCGGGACGAAGACATTCCAGGTCGCGAAGCGGATGCTCGCGCACGAACCGGCGCTCGCGCACCGGTTGCTCGGCATGCTCGCCGACGCCGCGGGCGCCTTTCTGTGCGCACAAGCCGAAGCGGGCGCGCAGGTGCTGCAGCTGTTCGACTCATGGGCGGGCGCGCTCTCGCCCGTGGACTTCCGGACGTTCTCGCTGCCGTATCTGGCGCGGGCGGCGAAGATCGCAAGGACCAGCGGCGCACCGCTGATCGTCTTCGCGCCGGGCGCGGGGTGGGCGCTGGAAGAGATCGCGCGCGCGACGGAGGCCGACATCATCGGCGTCGACTGGCATACCGAGGCCGCGGATGCGAGACGCCGGTGTGGCGCGTCGCAAGTGTTGCAGGGCAACCTCGACCCGACGTGGCTCTACGCCGAGCCGGCGGAGATCGCCCGGCGCACGCGGCAGATGCTGCGGGACTTCTCGGGAGGGCCGCATATCGCCAATCTCGGCCACGGGATCCTCCCCGACGTTCCGGTCGACCACGCCCGTGCCTTCATCGACACGGTGAAGGCCTGGTCGAACGATGACTGACGGCTTTCCGTCGCTCGCCGCGGATGCCGAACGCTGGATCGCGGAGCTGCATGACGACGTGACCGCGTTCTTCCGGCGCGCCGATGGAGGCGGAGCGTTCACCGAGGAGCGATGGACACGGCCGAGCGGCGGCGGCGGGGTCACGCGCGTGATGCACGATGGCGTGACGTTCGAGAAGGTGGGCGTCAACCGGTCGGCGGTCGCGGGCGAGCTCGAACGCGGCACGGGCGCGCCGATGGGACTCTCCGCCGACCTCCCGGCAGGCACGCGCTTCTTCGCCACGGGCGTCAGCGTCGTGGCGCATCCACGAAGCCCGATGGTGCCCACCGTGCACCTGAACGTGCGCTACTTCGAGGTGATGGCGGCCGACGGCACGCCGACCGACGCCTGGTTCGGCGGCGGCACGGACCTCACACCGTACTACCCGTTCGCGGAGGACGCCGCGCACTTTCACACCGAACTGCATCGTGTGTGCTCGGCGCACCATCCCGAATTCTACGGGACGTTCAAGCCGTGGTGCGATCGCTACTTCGTGAACAGTCACCGGCATGGCGAAGCGCGCGGTGTCGGCGGCATCTTCTTCGACCAGCTGCGCCCGGCGAGCGCGGGCGGACTGACGCACCGCGATCTGATGGCCTTCGCCGATGCGGTCGGCCGCGTGCTGCCGGCGGCGTACGGCACGATCATCGACCGGCGCCGCGCGCTTCCCTATGGAGAACGCGAGCGCCGGTTCCAACTGTACCGCCGGGGCCGCTACGTCGAATTCAATCTGCTGCACGATCGCGGAACGTTGTTCGGCCTCAAGACGGGCGCGCGCGTGGAGAGCGTATTGATGAGCCTGCCTCCGCTCGCGTGCTGGGACGAGGCGCCCGCGCTCACGCCGGGAAGCTTCGAGGCGCGCCTCACGGAGATGCTCCAGCCGCGCGACTGGCTGCAGAATGCCGAACCGGCGGTCAACGACGTGGCGATGCTGGCCACCGCGCGCTGACGGGCGACCGGCGCGCTCAGAACGCCGGCTTGACGATCACCATCACGACGATCACGGCCAGCAGAAGCGTCGGGACCTCGTTCAGCACGCGGCACTGCGTCTCCGTGAGGAAGTAGTCGGCGCGTGCGAAACGCCGCGCCGTGTACTCCGAGAACGCGTGCGCGGCCACCATGCCGGCCACCGCGGCGAGCTTCACCCAGAGCCAGGCCTGAGCCAGGAATCCCGGCTGCAGCCCGATCATCCAAACGCCGAGGGCGAGCGACGCGACCGCGGCGGGGAGCATGATCAGGCGCAGCAGCCTGCGCTCCATCGTGCGAAAGACGGCGGCCATCGCGCCGTCGGCGCGCTGCTGCACGTGATACACGTACAGCCGGAAGATGTAGAAGTTGCCGGCCATCCACGCGGTCACGGCGATCACGTGCATGGACTTGATCCAGAGGTATCCCATGCGTCACATCGGTGGGGGAAGCGTCGGCCGGCGGATGGTGTGCCCGGGCACTCAGTGATCGAACTGGAAGACGCAGGCGTCGGCGCCCGCCGCCTCGCACGCGACCTCGCGCACCGTCGATGACGGCGCGATGAGCCGCCGCACGAGATGTTCGAGCGTGGCCGTGTAGTAGTCGCAACAGGGCGCGTCACGGCGCATGTCGCGGCACATCGGACACCGGCGCAGTGCGAGACGCGGTGTGCCGCCATACGTGATGCGCACGTCCGCGCTGCCGGCGAAGGTCCAGGAATGACGTCCGATGGCGCCGAGCAGGATGCGAAGACCCGCCGCCCGGGGCACGACGCGCATCACGAGCTGCGCGACCCGCGGAATCCGGTTCGCGATGAGGTACTCCGCCGTGCGGCGACCGGAGTCGGTCATGACTTCCACGGTGTCCCCCGGCGGGAGCGCACCGGCGATCGCGTGGACGAGACTTATCACCTCCGTCTCGTCCACCATCCGCTCGGGGAGCCGGTCGCGAGTCCGTCCGGTCGAGGCGGCGAGCAGCGCCGCCGCCGGTGCAACGCCGATTCGCGTCTCGAGCGCGGCGACCGTCTGGATGATCGCGTTCGGCCCGATGCGAGCGCTCACACCGTCTTCGAGAAGCGCGCGCTCCCCGCCTGCGAGGGGAGGTACGCGTCGAATTCCATGCAGAGGTTGCGGAGGAAGAACCGTCCGCGTTCCGTGACCCGCACGCGATCGCTCTCGAACGTGACGAGGCCGTCGGGCACGTACGCGCGGAGGCGCTCCAGTGCGCCGTGCAGTTCGCCTGCCGCGAGTGCGAACGGCAGCTCGAGGTTGCACATCAGGTGCCGGATGGCCGCGCCACGCCGCCGGTCGGCCTCGGTCATCGTGTGCCCACGCACGATCGGGAGCCGTCCGGCGCCGACGGCGTCGCGCCATCCGCCGACCCGCGCGTCGTTCTGCGCGAAGCGACCCGCCACCTCGCTGATCGCGCTCGCGCCGAAGCCGACGAGGTGTTGCCCGGGCATCGTCGTGTAGCCCATGAAATTCCGGTGCAGCGCGCCGCGCCGCTGGGCCACGGCGAGGGGATCGTCGCGCCGCGCGAAGTGATCGAGGCCGAGCCAGGTGTATCCGGCGTCGGAGAACATGGACGCGGCGAGCGCGAAGAGATCGAACCGATCGGCCGTGCCCGGCAGTTCCCGGTCTTCGATGAGCCGCTGGTGGGCGCGCTGCGCCGGCATGTGCGCGTAGCCGAAGCAGGCGATGCGGTCGGGGTCGAGCGTCAGCACCGTGCCGAGCGTGTGCTGGAAGCTCCCGACGGTCTGGCGTGGCAGGCCGTAGATCAGGTCGAGATTGAGTTCGTCGAAGCCGGCGGTGCGGGCGCCGTCGCAGACCTCGCGGACCAGCGCCTCCGGCTGCATCCGCCCGATCGCGTCCTGCACGTCGGGATCGAGATCCTGCACCCCGAAGCTGATGCGGTTGAATCCGAGGTCGCGCAGGAAGCGGAGTTGCCCGACGGACGCGCGCCGTGGGTCGGCCTCGATGCTGAGTTCGGCGCCCTCGGCGAACGAGAAGCTGCGCTCGAACAGCGAGAACACGCGGTCGAGCTGCGACGGATTGAGGAGGTTGGGCGTGCCGCCGCCCCAGTGCATCTGCGCGGCCCGGCGACCGTGACCCAGCGAGTCGAGCACGAGCGCGACCTCGCGCTCGAGGTCGTCGATGTAGCGGTCGATCACGTCCGCGCGGCTCGTCGTGAACGCGTTGCAGCCGCAGTAGAAGCACTTCGTCGCGCAGTACGGCAGGTGCACGTAGACGGCGACGGGCGCGTCGTCCGCGCGCGCGTCGGCGAGCGCGGCACGATACGCCGCCTCGCCGAACGCGCCGCTCCACGCGGGAACGGTCGGATAACTCGTGTACCGCGGGCCGGAGACATCGTACCGGCCGATCACCTCCGAGGGAACGCTGAGCATGCGTCGTTCAGCAGGCGCGCGGAGAACCCGGCGGCTTCGACGCGATCTCCTCCTCGTCCTCGACGGCGACGCCGTCGTCCCCGTACACCGGCACCGCGCGCTGGTAATCCACGTCGGCGGCGAGGTCCGGCCGCGCTTCCGACATCGTGCGCAGCTGGTCGCGCGTGAAGACCCGGTCCTTGTCGAAACCGAAATCCACGTCGGCGCTCATGCCGTTCATCGAGAGCCGTTCGAGGTCGTAGAACTTCTTCTCGAACGTCGTCTTGGCGAACGCGCGCAGGCAGCCCATCAAGTACTTGCGCTTGAAGGGATCCCGCGTCCACGGATACGAGAAGAAGGTCTTCTTCATATAGAAGCGGGCGTAGTTGCGCAGCACGCCCTTGAGGACCTGTTCCCGCGTCATCGCGTCGGGCTGGATGATCGGGGTGACGAAGTTGTACTTGGAGTAGTCCCGCACCTCGACCTTGTCGGCGAGTTCCGCGAAGAGCTCGGCGAAAGGCCACGGCGTGTACATGTTCCAGTTCGCCATGTCCGGCTTCCAGTCCTGCGAGAACTTGTACGTCTCCTCGATCGTCTCGGGGGTCTCGTTCTCGAGGCCGATGATGAACTGCGCCTCGGCGACCATGCCGGCCTCCTTGAGGAGGCGGATGGCCTTCTTGTTCTGTTCCAGCGTGGTCTGCTTGCGGAAGCGATCGAGCTTGAGTTGCGCCGCGGCCTCCGTGCCGAGCGAGACGTGCACGAGTCCCGCCTTGCGATAGAGCGGGAGTTCCTTCTCGTCGCGCAGGATGTCGGTGACGCGGGTGTTGATGCCCCAGTGCACCGGGAGGTCGCGGGCGATGAGCTCCTCGCAGAGCGCGACGAACTTCTTCTTGTTGATCGTCGGCTCTTCATCGGCGAGGATGAAGAAGCCCACGCCGTGGTCGCGCACGAGCGTCTCGATCTCGTCGACGAACTTCTTCGGGTCGCGCGTGCGGTACTTGCGCCAGAACTTCCACTGCGAGCAGAAGCGGCAGGTGAACGGGCAGCCCCGCGCGAAATTCGGAACGGCGACCCGGCAGTTGAGCGGGATATAGATGTACTTGTCCCACTCGAGCAGCGACCAGTCGGGCGTGAGCGAGTCGAGATCGGCGATCGGCGGCATCGCCGCGGTCGCGACGACGGCGTCGTTCTCGAGATACGCGATGCCACGGATCTGCCGCTTCTTCACCGGATCGCGCACCGATCCGTCGGCGATCGCGGCCATCAGTTCCTTCACGATCTCCTCGCCTTCGCCGCGCACGATGTAGTCGATCCACGGCGCTTCGTCGAACACCTGGCGATACATGAACGTCGGGTGGATGCCGCCGAGGATGGTGATGGCGTTCGGATTCGAGGCGCGCGCGATCTCCAATGTCTTCTGCGCCTGGAAGATCATGGGCGTGATCGCCGTCGCCATGACAACGTCAGGTGTCAACGAATCCAGACGTTTCTTCAGGTCGTCGTCGCCGATGTAATTCGTCATCGCGTCGATGAACGTGACGTCGGTGAAGCCCGCGTGCTTCAGCGTTCCGCCGATGTACGCGACCCATCCAGGGGGCCAATTGCCAGCGATCTCGGCGCCGCCTGCATGGTAGTTCGGCTGGATCATCACGATGCGCACGGTGGGTCCTTGAGAGGGGGAAAACGGCGGAATCAAGCGGCCAGGGGCCGTCGTTCCTATCCGACGTTACGGTTGCGCGCTCCGCCCTCCATCCTTGGTTCCCCCGACCTCCAGGTAGGACTTTTCCCCCATTTTCGCCGATTTCCGTGATTTCCGGCCCCTGAAACGACGCGCACGTTCACAAGTCGTGTTGTCTCGATGACTTGACATTCCGGCCTTCCGGCGGGCACTCTTCGCCTCGGCATGACACCCCAGCATCTCAATCCCCCCTTCGGTACCGCCGACCTCACGAACTGTGAGCGGGAGCTGATCCATCTCTCCGGATCGGTGCAGCCGCACGGTGTGCTGCTCGTGCTGCACCCGACCCATCTGCGCGTACTGCAGGCGTCGAGCAACGCCGAATCCATATTGGGCGCGTGGGGAATCGCGCCGCACGGCAAGTCGCTCGAGTCGCTCGACGAACGACTCGCGCAGCGCGTGCGGGAGATGGCGGCATCGGAGGATCTCACGGCGCCGGCGCCGGTGGCCTGCACCGTCGCGACGCGTTCGGGGCCGCTGCCGCTCGACGGCATGCTGCACCGCCCGCCCTCCGGCGGACTCGTGCTCGAACTCGAGCCGGGCTACGCGCCGAATTCGGCTGCGGGCGAGATGACGGCGCATATCTCCCGCACGCTCGCCGAAGGGATCGAGGCGATCAGCGGCGGCGCCTCGCTGCCCATCGTCTACGCCCAGACGGCGCGGGTGATGCGCGAACTCACCGGGCACGACCGGGTGATGGTGTACAAGTTCGACATCGACGGCCATGGCGAGATCGTCGGCGAATCGCGCCGGCAGGATCTCGAGCCGTTCCTCGGGCTGAACTATCCGTCGTCGGACATCCCGCAGCGGGCGCGTGAGCTCTATCTCCGCAACCGGGTGCGCGTGCTCGCCGATGTGCAGTATGCGCCGGCGCCCATCATGCCGCGCATCTCGCCCGCCACCGGCGCCGACATCGACCTGTCGATGTCGGTGCTGCGCAGCATGTCGCCCCTGCACGTCGAGTATCTGACGAACATGGGCGTGCGCGCCACGCTCGTCTGCTCGCTCATCCGCGACGGCAAGCTGTGGGGACTGATCGCCTGCCATCACTACGAGCCCAAACGCGTGCCGTATCCGCTGCGCGCGGCCGCCGGGATCCTCAGCGAGCTCGTCGCCGCGAAGCTCTCGGCGCTCGAAAGCCAGGCGCTCGCGCGCGCGGCGCTTCTCGTACGGCATCTCGAGGCGCAGATCGTCGAGTCGATCGCCAGCACCGGCGACTGGCGGCTCGCGCTGTTCGGCGCGCCGAAGATGCTGCTGGCGGCGGTCGATGCGTCGGGCGCCGCGCTGGTGCACGATGGCGAGTTGATGACGGCAGGTGAAGTGCCGTCATCGGAGGACATCCGCGCGCTCGTCGACTGGGTGGCCGTGGAGAGCAAGGGCGAGCAGGTGTACTCCACCCGCATGCTCGCGCGGCTGAACCCGGAGTTCTCCTCGATGGCGCGCGCCGCGAGCGGCGTGCTCGCGGTGGCGATCTCGCGCCGCCGCAAGGAATACCTCCTCTGGTTCCGTCCCGAGCAGGCGCAGACGCTGCGCTGGGCCGGCGATCCGCGGAAGCCGGTCGTCGACGACGATCCCAACCACCTGTCCCCGCGGCGGTCGTTCGCCGTGTGGACGGAGCAGACGCGCGGGTCGTGCCGCGCCTGGAGCGACAGCGACATCGGCACGGCGCGCGGCATCCGCTCGTCGCTCGTCGACATGGTGCAGCAGGTACAGGCCGTGCGGGTGCTGCTCGCGCAACAGCAACTGCAGCGGGCCTGCCTCGTCGTCGAGGCCTCGAGCGACCTCTCGCTCGTCGTCGACTCGCGGGGCCGGGTGATCGCGATGAGCGCGTCGATGCGCGAGATCGTGCAGGCCAACGACTGGCACGGCGGATCGCTCGAGGACCTCCCCGACCTCTTCACCGCGCCGGAGCGGTTCCGCGCCGTGATCGACACGATCCGCACCGAGCACCGCGGATGGGTCGGCGAACTCACGATGCGCGAAGCGGGAAGCGCCGGCATCCCGATCGCGTTGCGCGCCGACCCGGTGCCCGACGAGTCGGGGAACGCGATCGGCTACATCCTGCTCGCCACGAACCTGAGCGGGCAGAAGTCGGCGGAGGCGAGCCGCGAGCGCATGGCCACCGCCATCTCCCAGGCCCGCGAGAAATCGCGGTCGATCGAGGGCGCGGTCGATCCGGAGACGGCGGGCATCTTCACGGCGATGATCGAGGCGATCCTCTCGAGCGCGCGACGCTCGTTCAGCGACATCAGCGGCGCGGGGAACGCGTCGGGCGACAATGCGGCGCTGCTCGACATCGAGGCGCTCACGCGGCGGGCCGCGGCGCTCGCGATCCAGCTCGAATCGTACGCGGCGGGGCGGACCGACGATCCCTGACCGCCGCCGCGGGCGCGGCGCGCCTCAGCCGGCGGTGGCGGGCGCCAGCGCGTCGAACAGCGCGGCGTTCAGAAGGAAGGCGTCGATCGCCTCCTGCACGACCGCGGCCGACTGCGCGGCATCGAGCGGGAGCGCATCGAGCGCCGCGCGGTAGCGTTCCTTGAACGCGTCCACGTCGGGGATCGCCGGAAATTCATAGAACGCCGTGCCGGTGCCGGCCGCCAGGCCGAACATGCGCGTGACGAGCCGGCCGATGATCTGCCCGCCCGACAGGTCGCCGAGGTACCGCACGTACGAATGCGCGGCGAGAAGCTCCGGCGTCGTCGCCGACACGGCGCGGATCCGCGCGACGTACGCCTGCGCCGCCGTCGCCGGGATCGCGGTGGCCCAATCGGCGCCGTGCAACGTGACGAGGTCGCGCTCGATCGCCGCGACGCGACCCAACTCCGGAAAATGGATCGCGCCGACGACCGGCTCCGCCGCGTGCCGCGCCAATTCGGGTTCGAGCGCGCCGTACACGTCGTGCAGGTTGCGAAGGAGCGCCGTGTACAGCGACAGCTCCGCCGTGCCCGTGAGCATCTGTCGCATGAGGCCCGTGCGTTCGGCGAGGCGGTGGACGGCTTTCGTCGACGCGCGCATCCGATCGGAGAGCCGCTCCGCAGTGGGCGTCGGGGAAACGGAGGTCATTGCTTGGTCACCATGCACCAGAGCGCATAGAACAGGAGGGCGGTGGAAAGCCAGCCGATCACCGTCCACCGGCGGAAGAGTCGGCGGATCTCGTGCGGGTCCGTGGCGCGGTCGAGACGACCCTGGTCCGGAACGAGAAAGACGAGCCAGGCGAGGGTGCTCAGCACCAGCGCCGCGATGCCGCGCACGAGCCACGCGTTCAGCATCACCGGCAGCGAGCCGGTGACGATCATCGCGACGCCGGTGATCGTGAGCCCCGCGCCGCCGCCGAGCGTGAAGATCCAGTCGGAGAGGATGATCGCCTTCGCGATCGGCTTGAACGGCGCGCCCGAGGCCTGCGCCTGCCGGTACATGAAGGCCGCCCAGAACCCGGTGACGGTGACGTTGCCGAGGAGCAGCACCGCCGAAGCGACGTGCAGCGTTTTCAGCACCGCGTAGCCGTTCACGCGGACTCCGGGGCATGTCGTTCCGCGACGCTCATCTCACGATGCCGGGATTTCCGAGCGGATGCGCTGCGTCACGAGGTCGGCGGAGATGAGCACCATCGGCAGTCCACAGCCGGGATGCGTGCTCTGACCGACGAAGTACAGGTTCCGCAGCGTGTCGTGCCGATTGTGCGGACGGAACCAGCCGATCTGCCGCATGTTGTGGGCGAGTCCGAACGCCTCGCCGCGGAGGTTGCCGAAGCTCGCCGTGAAGTCGTCGGGGGTGACGACTTTCTGCGTGACGATGTGCTCGCGCAGGCCGGGCATGCCGAGCCGCTCCATGCGCGCGATGGTGCGATCGGCGACTTTCGGTCCCTCGACGGCCCAGTCGATGGGGTGCGCCGGATCCTGACTCGGCGCGAGCGCCAGCACGTAGATGCTGTCGCATCCCGGCGGTGCCTGGCCGGCATCGGTGCGCGTGGTGATCACCCAATAGAGCGGCGGCTCGTCGGGCATGCGGCGTTCGTCGAACAGCTCGCGGCACCCGGCTTCGAGATCGGCGGTGACCGCGAGGTTGTGGTGGTATTGCTCCGGGTACGTGCGATTCACGCCGAGGTAGAGGAGGACGACCGAGC
>Ga0265314_10003780_pt1 | contig 14466 bp, 12 predicted proteins | sample 4126metaG_FD_203106 | JGI IMG/M metagenome (GOLD analysis project Ga0265314, IMG submission 203106) | Rhizosphere microbial communities from Carex aquatilis grown in University of Washington, Seatle, WA, United States - 4-1-26 metaG | ecosystem: Host-associated > Plants > Roots > Rhizosphere >... | reverse complement strand
CGATTTCCTGCACACGGTCGAGGTGTCGCGCATCGATCCGAAATGGGCGGCGCCGGTCACCAGCACGACCGGCTATGCCGTCGCCGCCATTTTCTATCTCATCTTCTGCTACGCGATGTCGCGCTATGCGCGCGCGACCGAAGCCAGGCTTGCCCTCAGCGACCGGCGATAATCAGGAACGTTCTCATGCCCGACAGCGCAGCCGCCAAGCTCAATATCAAGCCGAGCAAGCTCAAGACCGACACGGCCGTCGATCTTGTCGGCGTCAACAAGTGGTACGGCGATTTTCACGTGCTGCGCGACATCAACCTCAAGGTCAAAGGCGGCGAGCGCATCGTGATCTGCGGCCCGTCCGGCTCCGGCAAATCGACCATGATCCGTTGCATCAACCGCCTGGAAGAGCATCAGCAGGGTCAGATCATCGTCGACGGCGTCGAACTGGCCAACGACCTGAAGAAAATCGATGAAGTGCGCCGCGAGGTCGGCATGGTGTTTCAGCACTTCAACCTGTTTCCGCATCTCACGGTTCTGGAAAACTGCACGCTGGCGCCGCTGTGGGTGCGCAAGATCCCTAAGCGCCAGGCCGAAGAAATCGCCATGCACTACCTGACGCGGGTGAAAATCCCGAATCAGGCGTTGAAATATCCCGGCCAGTTATCTGGCGGCCAGCAGCAGCGCGTCGCCATCGCGCGCGCGCTATGCATGAGCCCGAAGATCATGCTGTTCGACGAGCCGACCTCCGCGCTCGATCCGGAAATGGTCAAGGAAGTGCTCGACACCATGGTCGGCTTGGCCGAAGACGGCATGACCATGCTCTGCGTCACCCACGAAATGGGTTTTGCCCGCCAGGTCGCCGACCGCGTCATCTTCATGGATGCCGGACAGATCATCGAGGCCAACGTGCCGGAAGAGTTCTTCAATCACCCGCAGCACGAGCGGACCAAGCTGTTCCTCAGTCAAATCCTGCATTGATCGCAGGAAACGCCGCGCCTAGTCCTTCTCGACCGGCAGATCCGGCCGCGCGCCCCATTCCGACCAGGAGCCGTCATAGACCGGCGCCAGTTTCTTGCCGATCGCGTCCAGTCCGAGCGACAGGATAACGGCCGAGACACCGGACCCGCAGCTCGTGATGATCGGCTTGTCGGTGTCGACGCCGGCTTTCTTGAAGGCCGCGGCGATACGCTCGGGCGACACCAGGCGGCCATTTTCCACCAGTTCGCTGGACGGCACGTTGAAGGCACCCGGCATGTGGCCGGGGCGCAATCCCGGTCGCGGCTCGGGATCGCGGCCGGCAAAGCGGCCCGCGGGACGGGCGTCGACCACCTGAATGGCGTCGTCGTTGAGCGCCATCTGCACATCGGCGTGCATTGCCACGGCGCCCGTTTGCATCGTGGCGTTGAACGTGCGGGCCGGGCGTTTCACCTCGCCGCTCTCTGTCTTGTGGCCGTCGGCTTTCCACGCGGGCAAGCCGCCGTCGAGGATGAAGACGTTCTTGGCCCCGAAGATGCGGAACGTCCACCACACGCGCGGCGCCGACATCAGCCCGAGGCCGTCATAGACGACGATGGTGTCGGTCTCGGCGATGCCGAGGCCGCCGGCGGCGTCGCCGAACTGCTTGGGTCCCGGCAGCATGTGCGGCAGGTCGCTGGAATGATCGGCCACCGCGTCGATGTCGAAAAATACCGCGCCCGGAATATGGCCGGCGAGGTACTCGGCCTTGGCGTCGCGTTTCTGCGCCGGCAGATAGAAGGAGCCGTCAACAATAACGACGTCGGGTTTGCCGATCTGGCTGGCGAGCCATTCGGTCGATTTCAGCCATTTGCTCGCGGGATTTGTCATCGGCGTGGTCTCGGTTGCGTCGGCGTTAATGCTTCATCTCACCTAATCGTTCCGAAGTCGAATGCCAGCGGATGCGATCAAACGAATGGTGGCTTCAGGGTGGTCTCGCGGTCCAGCCATTCCGGCACCTGAAGATTCTTCGAGCGCAGGAATTCGGGGTTGAAAAGCTTCGATTGATAGCGCGAACCGTAGTCGCATAGCACCGTCACGATGGTGTGGCCGGGGCCGAGGTCTTTCGCCAGCCGGATGGCGCCGGCGACGTTGATGCCCGACGAGCCGCCGAGGCACAGACCTTCTTGCTCGAGCAGGTCGAACACGATCGACACGGCTTCCTCGTCGGGGATGAGATAGGCCTTGTCGACCTTCATCTGCTCGACGATCGGGGTGACGCGGGCGAGCCCGATGCCCTCGGTGATCGAGCCGCCCGGTGTCACTTTGGCCTCGCCGTGGTCGAAATAATTGTACATCGCGGCGCCGCGCGGATCCGCAACGCCGATGGTGACGGCGCTGTTCTTTTCCTTGAGGTACATCGACACGCCAGCCAAGGTGCCGCCGCTGCCGACGGCACAGATGAAGCCGTCGACCTTGCCGCCGGTGTCGTCCCATATTTCAGGGCCGGTCGAGACGTAATGCGCCTTGCTGTTGTCGAGGTTATTCCACTGGTCGGCGAAGATGACGCCGTTCGTCTCGGTCTGCTTCAATTGCTCGGCGAGCCTGCGGCCGACGTGCTGGTAATTGTTGGGGTTGGCGAATGGCAGCGCCGGCACTTCCAGCAGTTCGGCGCCGCACAGCCGCAGCATATCTTTCTTTTCCTGGCTCTGCGTGTCCGGGATGACGATGAGCGTGCAATAGCCGCGTGCATTGGCGACCAGCGCCAGGCCGATGCCGGTATTGCCGGCGGTCGATTCAACCACCAGTCCGCCCGGCCGCAGGTCGCCGCGCGCTTCGGCCTCCAGGATTATTTGGCGGGCGGCACGGTCTTTTACGGAGCCGCCCGGATTCATGAATTCCGCCTTGCCCAGGATGGTGCAACCGGTCGCCGCGGAGGCAGACTTGAGCTTTATCAAGGGGGTATGGCCGATCGCATCGACCAGGCCGTCTCGGATTGTCATGCCGGTTCCGGGTAAAGGTGGGGGCAAAACTTAACCTAATAGCCCCCTTTCGGCGTCACAAGGGCAGGGATTCCCGGGGTAAACGGCGGATTATTCAACTCATTCTGGTGCTGGCAACGAGACCGAAACCATACCGAGGCATAGGCCAGCGGTAGTCCGGAACGTTCACCACTTATTTGGCCCGCCGCCTTAATCCTAGGGTGGGATCAGAATAATCCCGGCTCTTAGCGCCCGGTGCACGGCCGATGATGAATCTCGACATCAATACGTTGTTTATGGTGACGATTTACGTAGAGGCAATCCTCGGGTTGCTGCTGCTGTTCGCCTGGGCACAGAATACGCAGATCCACGCCGTCGCCTGGTGGGGGTTTGCGCATCTGATCCGCGCCGGCTCGATCGTCCTGTTCGGCATGTACGGCAATGCCCCGGATCTGATCACCATCGACTTTGCCAACGCGCTGCTGTTTACCGCTTTCGCCGTGACCTGGACCGGCGCACGGGTGTTCGACGGCCGTCCGGTCGAACCGGTCTATCTGGTGACCGGCGCCGTGATCTGGCTGCTGGTGTGCCGGCTGCCGGTGCTGGCCGACGCGGTCGACGCGCGCGCCTTGATCGCGTCCGGCATCATCACCGCCTACACATGGCTCACGGCATACGAATTCTGGCGCGGCCGCGACGAGAAACTGGTGTCGCGCTGGCCCGCGATCTTCATGCTATTCGCCCATGGCGCGTTGTTCCTGCTGCGCACCCCGCTGGTTACGGTTCTGCCCTGGTCGTCGTCCAATTTGTACGGCAGCGTCTGGCTGACCGTGCTCAGCTTCGAGGCACTGCTGTTCACGATTTCGATCGCCTTCATCCTGCTGGCGATGGCGAAGGAGCGCACCGAATTGCGCCACCGCACCGCCGCGATGGTCGATCCGCTGACCGGCATCGCCAATCGGCGCGCCTTCCTGCACGAAGCCGGCCTCATGGCGAAACGCCACGGCGCCAAGCCGCGGCCGACCGCCGTGCTGCTGATCGATCTGGATCACTTCAAGTCGATCAACGATCGCTTCGGTCACGCGCTCGGCGATCGCGTGCTTGAAATATTCACCGACGCGGCGCAGCAGTCTATCCGCACCACCGATCTCATCGGCCGCCTCGGCGGCGAAGAGTTCGCCGCGATTTTGTACGACACCAGTCTCGACAAGGCGGTGGCGGTATCCGAGCGGATCCGCGAGGGCTTCGCGCGCATCGCCCAGAATGTCGGCGGCCGTCCGGTTTGCGCCACCGTCAGCATCGGCGTGGTGCACTGCGCTGGGCCAGTTCTCGACGTGCCGGAACTCCTGGCGCAGGCCGACCATGCGCTTTATTTCGCCAAGGAAAATGGCCGCAACCGCGTCGAGGTGGCCTCGCTCGACATGCTCCTGGAGCGTGGCGGCCAGGGCCATGACAGCGCCGATGAAGTCGTCGCGGCTTCCGCGTCCGGGCAGGCGGCTCAGAACGCCGCCTGAGCGCCCGAGCGATCCATTCATTCGTCTGCAAACAGGGCCCGCGCGGCTGCCTGCGATCCGGTACGGCGCGGCGCGTAGCCGCGGCAATTCGCATTGACCGCGGCCTTCGAATTGGGCCACTTTAGCCGGGAGGGGCACATCTCACGGGCGCGACAATTAGTAGGATACCAAACTAAATCGCAGCGTGAGCGACGCGCGCGCCCGCGAATCGAATACATACGGCTGAGAATTCAGGGAGGATAAAATGATGTTGAAATACCTAGGGGCCGCCGCACTGGCCCTTGCCGTCGCCGGCACCGCGCAAGCGGAAAACGTCAAAATCGGCGTGGTGGTGCCGTTCAGCGGCGCCAATGCCGACCTCGGCCAGCAGATGGACAAGGCGATCGACCTTTACGTCAAACTGCACGCCAAGGATATCGCGCCGAACACGGTCGAACTCATCAAGCGCGACGAAGGTCCGCCGACGGGCGCGCAGGCCAAGACCGTCGCGACCGAATTGATCACCAACGACAAAGTACAGATGCTGGTCGGCTTTTCCTTCTCGCCGTCGTCGATCGCGCTGGCACCGGTCGTGACGCAGGCCAAGATCCCGATGGTGATCTCCAATGCCGGCACCGCCTGGATCACCAACCTGTCGCCTTACATCGTCCGCCTGTCCTTCAGCATGTGGCACCATGCCTATCCGATGGGTGCCTATGCCTTCGACAAGATCGGCTGCAAGACCGCGGCGCTGGCCTATACGGACTTTCCGCCCGGCAAAGATTCGACGGAGGCCTTCAAGACCGGCTTTGAAAAGGCCGGCGGCAAAATTGTTGACTCGGTGCCGCTCGGCAGCCCGGTCCAGGTGCCGGACTTCACGCCTTATTTCCAGAAGATCAAGGACGAGAAGCCGGACTGCATGTACGTGTTCATTCCGTCCGGCGCACACGCCACCGGCGTGACGAAGGCTTACGGCGAACTCGGCATGCGCAAGGCCGGCATCAAGCTGATCGGGCCGATGGACTTGATCCCCGACAACAAGCTTCAGGACATGGGCGACGCTGCCATCGGCACCATCGTCATGGGCAACTACGCGGTCGACCTCGACAACCCCGACAACAAGGCGTTCAACGAAGAATGGCACAAGGCTTACGGCAAGGACTCCTATCCGGACTTCATGTCGGCGGCGGCCTGGGACAGCATGCACGCCATCTTCGACGCCATTAAGAAGCTCAACGGCAATGTCACGGACGGCGCCAAGGTGATCGACGCCATGAAGGGCTGGTCGGCCAACGGTCCGCGCGGCAAGGTGACGATCGACGCCAACACCCGCGACATCGTGCAGGACGAACATGCCATGGAAGTCATCCGCAAGCCGAATGGCAAGCTCGGCATCAAGGTTCTCGGCACCACCAAGGCCGTCAAGGACGAGTGCAAAGAACAGAAGATCGGCCGCTGCGGCTCCTAAAGGACGTTTGACAAGAAAAGCCGCCGCCGCGCATATAGACGCGGCGGCGTTTTCATTACATTTGCTACGGGGTGGGGCTCGTGCCGCATTTTGCCATCATAGCCGTCAGTATTCTGTTCGACGGCCTGGCCTATGCCATGTTCTTGTTCATTACCTCCGTCGGCCTGTCGATCACGATGGGTTTGATGGGGTTCGTGAACCTGGCGCACGGCGCTTTCGCCATGGCGGGCGGCTATATCGTCGTCACCCTGACGCGCAATTTCGGCATCGGATTTGTGCCATCGCTGGCGATTGCCGCGGTCTCGGTCGGCGCGATCAGCGTCGTGTTCGAGCGCGGCCTGTACCGTAAACTTTATAAAGCGACCGATCTGGAGCAGGTGCTGCTCACGATCGGCCTGGCCTTCATGGCGATCGCCACCGCTACCTATCTCTACGGCCCGATTCCGAAATCCGTGCCGCTGCCCGATTGGCTGCAAGGCGACATCAATCTCGGCTTTCGGTCGTTCCCGAGCTACCGCGCTTTCCTGATCGCGCTGGGCGTCGTGCTCATCTCGGTGCTCTGGTACGCCTTCGAGCGCACCAATATCGGCGCCAAAATTCGCGCCGCGGTCGACAACCGCCGCATGGCGGAATCGGTCGGCATCAACGTCGATCTGCTGTTCACGCTGACCTTCGCCGTCGGCTCAGGTCTCGCCGCGTTGGGCGGCGGCCTCGCGATCCAGTTGTTCGGCCTGTCGCCGAGCTTCGCGGTGCTTTACCTCGTGCTGTTCCTCATTGTGGTGGCCGTCGGCGGCCTCGGCAGCCTGAAAGGCACGCTGCTGGCGGCACTGGTGATCGGCATCATCGACACCGGCGGCAAATATTTACTGGCGGAAGCCGGCGGCTTCTTCATTTACGCCATCACGGTCGCGGTTCTGTTGGTCAAACCGGCGGGGTTCTACGGTCGTGAGTGACAGCAAGACCGCCGATCGCGTTCCCCCGCCTTTGGCCGGCGCCGGCCGTCAGCAGGTGCGCGACCGCGCCGCCGCCTATCTCTTGAGCCGGCACCATTTCCGCTGGTCGGAAGCGCTGCCCTGGATCGCCGCCATTGCCGCGTTCTTCCTGTTTCCGGATCGCATGACCTTCGGCAGCCAGGTCGTGATCATGATCATCTTCGCGCTGTCGCTCGATCTGATCCTCGGTTACGCCGGCATCGTGACGCTCGGCCACGCCGCCTTCTTCGGCATCGGCGCCTATACGGTGGGACTTGGCGCCGCTCGTCTTGGCTGGAGCGAGCCGATCAGCGGCCTCGTCGCCGCGGCGCTGGCCTCCGCTCTGGTCGGCTTCATCTCCGGCTGGTTCCTGTTGCGCTACCGCGGCCTGACGCTGCTGATGCTGACGCTGGCGACGGCGATCATGTTGCAGGAGACCGGCAACCTGCGTTCCGATTTTTCCGGCGGCTATGACGGCCTGCCGGGCCTGGAGTTTAAGCCGCTGTTCGGCGTCTTCGACTACGATCTCTACGGCCACACGTATTATCTCTACGCGCTGGCGGTGCTCGCCATCGTGTTTTACGGGGTCCGCCGGATCGTCTATTCGCCTTTCGGGCAGGCGCTCACGGGCATCCGCGAGAACGTCAAGCGCATGCATGCCATCGGCTCGCCGGTGCACTGGCGGCTGGTGACGGTTTATACCATTGCTGCCGGGATTGCCGGGATTGCCGGCGCCTTGTTCACCCAAACCAACGCCTACGTGACGCTGACGGTGTTCGACTTCGACAATTCCGCCAAGGTCATGGTGATGCTGATCCTCGGCGGCACCGGCAGGCTGTACGGCGCTTTTCTCGGCGCCACCGTCTACATGGTGCTGGAAGACCATCTGTCGAAGATGAGCCCGACGTTCTGGCAGTTCGGCATCGGCTTGATGCTGGTGTTGGCGGTCCTGTTTGCGCGCCGCGGCGTGCTCGGGCTGTTCGAAGACATCGGCCAATATTTCAAGAGGTCCAGGTCGTGACCGCCGCGCTCGACGTTCAAGGGCTCAACCGCAATTTCGGCGCGCTCATGGTGACGCGCGACGTCTCGTTCACGCTCGAACGCGGCGCGCGCCGCGCCTTGATCGGGCCGAACGGCGCAGGCAAGACCACGCTGATCAACCTGATCACCGGTGTGCTCAAGCCGTCGTCCGGCCGCGTGTTGCTCAACGGCGAGGACATCACGGCGTCGTCGCAAGCCGATCGCGCGCGCCGCGGCCTTGCGCGCACCTTCCAGATCAACCAGCTGTTCCGCGGCCTGACGGTGCTGGAAAATATCTGCATGACCATCGGCGAGCGCGACGGCAACTGCAACAACCTGTGGCGTTCCGCCGGCGCCAAGCGCGCGGTGATCGACGAGGCGCTCGATCATCTGGAATCGTTGCGGCTCGCCGACGACGCGCTCAAGCTGGTGCGCGAACTGCCTTACGGCCGCCAACGCCTGGTCGAGATCGCCATCGCGCTGGCGCAAAAGCCGCGCGTGCTGCTGCTCGACGAGCCGGCGGCCGGGGTGCCGTCGTCGGAGAGCCATCTTATCCTCGACGTCGTCGACCGGCTCGACCCCGACATCGCCGTGTTGATCATCGAGCATGACATGGACGTGGTGTATCGCTTCGCCCGGGAGATCACCGTGCTGGTGCAGGGCGCGGTGCTGGTCGAAGGCCAGCCGGACGCGATCATGAACAACGACCAGGTGCGCGCGGTTTATCTCGGCCAAGACGGCGGCCGCGCCGGCACCCGGGGGGGCGCGCATGGTTGAGCGCGCGCTCGAACTCGACAAAGTCTCCGCCGGCTATGGCGAGACCGTGGTGCTGGAGAATATCGAGCTTGCGCTCGACGTCGGAGAGACGCTGTCGATTATCGGCCGCAACGGCGTCGGCAAGAGCACGCTGCTCGCCACCATCATGGGCCACACCCAGTTGCACGGCGGCCGGGTGGCGCTCCATGGCCGGGATATTTCCCGGCTCGCGACCTATAACCGCGTCAAGGCAGGCTTGGGCTACGTGCCGCAGGAGCGCGAGATTTTTCCCTCGCTGAGCTTGCGCGAAAATCTCGAGGTCGCGGCGCGGCCCGGCGTTTGGACCTATGACACGGTCTGCGAGCTTTTTCCGCGGCTCGGCGAACGCGCCAACAACCGCGGCAACCAGCTGTCCGGCGGCGAGCAGCAGATGCTGGCGATCGGCCGCGCGTTGATCGGCAATCCGACGGTGCTGCTGATGGACGAGCCGTCCGAGGGCCTGGCGCCGGTCATCGTCGACGAACTGGCGGCGGCGGTGAAGCGCCTCACCAAGGCGGGCGGGCTGGCGATGATCCTGGTTGAGCAGAACACGCGGCTCGCGCTCGACATCGCGCCGCGCGCGGTGGTGATGGACCGCGGCCGCGTCGTTTATGACGGTGCCAGCGAGACGCTGCGCAACGATCCGGCGAAACTCGAGCACCTCATCGGCGTGGTGAAAGCTTGATTTTTTAAAGTGGGCAAGGCCCACCATTGCTTTCCGGCGCGGCGCGCCGCATAGGCTAGCCGCGAAACAAAAGAGCGAGCGGCCATGAAGCGCAGCGAAAACCGTATTCTCACCACCCATGTCGGCAGCCTGATCCGGCCACAAGCCTTGCAGGAGTTCCTGCGCGCCAAGCAGGGCGGCAAGCCTTACGACGAAAGGGCTTACCAGGCCTGTCTGACGTCGTCGGTGGCCGAGGTGGTGGCGCAGCAGGCGAAAGTGGGCATCGATGTCGTCAGCGACGGCGAGTTCGGCAAGGCGATCTCATGGTCGCAATATGCGCTGGAGCGTTTGTCTGGCTTCGAGCGGCGGCCGATCAAGACGGACACCGCCAATCCGTTCAAGCGCGGCGCCGACCGCACGCAATTTTCGGAATTTTACGCCGAGCTCGATGCCCACGAGACGGTCGCGACCACGGTGGAAGCCATTTGCGTCGGGCCGATCGCCTATACCGGGCAGGCCGAGTTGCAGCGCGACATCGACAACTTCAAGGCGGCGCTGAAAGTCACCAAGGTCGAAGAGGCCTTCCTGCCGGTCGCGGCGCCGGCCAGCGTCATCCCCGACCGCAAGAACGAGTATTACAAGAACGAAGACGACATCATGGCCGCGATCGCCGCCGCCATGCACACCGAATACAAGATGATCATCGACGCCGGCTTCGTCGTGCAGCTTGACGACGCGCGCAACGCCGTCACTTACGATCGCATGGTGCCGCCGGGCACCTTTGCCGATTACCGCAAGTGGCTCGGCCAGCAGGTCGAGATCATCAACACCGCCATCAAGGGCCTGCCGGTCGACCGCATCCGCTACCACGTCTGCTGGGGCTCTTGGCCCGGCCCGCATGTCAGCGACGTGCCGCTGAAAGACATCGTCGACCTGATCCTCAACGTGAAGGTCGGCGCCTATGTCATCGAGGGCGCCAATCCGCGCCACGAGCACGAATGGAAGGTCTGGAAAGACGCCAAGCTGGCGCCGGGGCAGGTGCTGATCCCGGGCGTCATCAGCCACGCCACCAACGTCGTGGAACATCCGGAACTCGTCGCCGAGCGCATTGTTCGCCTGGCGAAAAACGTCGGCCGCGAGAACGTCATCGCCGGCACCGATTGCGGGTTTGCCCAGGGGCCCTTCTACCGCCGCGTTCACCCGTCCATCATGTGGGCCAAATTGCAGGCGCTTGCCGAGGGCGCCCGGCTTGCGAGCAAGGAGTTGTGGTCCTAGTCTTTGCCGATCGGCGCAACTACGGCGCCGGATTTACCGGGAGCCTAGCCATGAACGTCAGCGCGCAGCATTCCAGCGGCCTGAAGACCCCGTTCGACCACAAGCGGCTCGACCGCCTGATGGACGAGGCCGGCATTGACGTCATCGTCGCGACGTCGAAGCACAATGTGCAGTATCTGCTCGGCGGTCATCGCGCTCATTTCTTCGACTACATGGATGCGGTCGGCATCAGCCGCTATCTGCCGGTGATGGTCTATGCCAAGGCCGCGCCGGAGAAAGCGGCCTTTTTCGGCAACCGCCTGGAAAAATTCCAGTTGGAGGCCGATCCGGTGTGGACACCGGAGAGCCAAGCCACGACCAATAATTCCTCGGAAGCCATCAATTCGGCGATCGCGCATATCCGCAAAATCGGCATCAAGCCCAAGCGCATCGCTTTCGAATTCGCCTTCATGCCCTATGACGCAGCGGCGCTTCTGCGCGCCGCTTTCCCCGACGCCGACTGGGTCGACGCGCTTTTCGTGCTGGAGGCGCAACGCGCCGTCAAATCCGCCGCCGAACTGGCGCTGCTGCGCACGGCGTCCGACGGCGTCATCGACTCGATGCAGGCCGTCATCGCCAAGCACGGTCCCGGCTCAACGAAAAAAGAACTGGTCGAGGCGCTGCGCCGGGAGGAAACCAACCGCGGCATGACCTTCGAGTATTGCCTGATCACCACCGGCACCAGCCTCAACCGTGCGCCGACCGATCAGGTCTGGGGCGAGGGCGAGATTTTGTCGCTCGATTCCGGCGGCAACTATCACGGCTATATCGGCGATATCTGCCGCATGGCGATCCACGGTGAGCCGGATGCCGAACTGGTCGACATGCTCGCCGAGATCGAGACCATCCAGCGCGCGGCATTCAAGGCGGCGAAACCCGGCGCGCTTGGCAAGGAAATCTACGCGGCCGCTGAGCCGCTGGTGCAGAAATCCAAGCACCACAATAATATCGACTTCCTGGCGCATGGCATGGGCCTCGTTAGCCACGAGGCGCCGCGCCTAGCGCAAAACTCGCCGATGAAATATCCCGGCGATCACGCCATGACGCCGCTCGAGGCCGGCATGGTGGTGTCGATCGAAACCACACTGCTGCATCCGAGCCGCGGCTTCATCAAGCTCGAGGATACCGTGGTCGTCACCGACAATGGCCATGAGGTCTACGGCGAGGGCATCCGCGGCTGGAATAAGGGCGGCACGGCGGCGCAGTAGTTCATGGCTTTACTTGCGCGTCGGCCTCAAGCGCCAGGTTGCGCAGCGCGTCGGCGACTTCGACCGGATAGGTCACGCCGGATTCCAGCCGCACCAGCGGCAAGGGCAGGCGCGCCAGATCGTGCACCGAACGCTCCCGGATCTGGACGAGCGTCGGCGCGGTGCCGATGCGCTTGCCGCCGCGCATCACCTGCGTGATTAAAGTTTCGCCAGGCTGCGTGTCGCTTTCGAGCGAGAGAATGTCGCCGCTCATGCGGCCTTCGGCGTCATAAGCGCGCCACACTTGCTTGCGGCCGGGCCAGGTCTGTTTGCCCTCGGACAACTTCCGTTTCGGATGGCCGTTATATTCCTGAAGCTTATAGGCGCAGTCGAAGGCCGGGGCATCGATCGAGGTAGCGAGGCTGACGCCGATGCCGTAGCCGTCGATCGGCGCGCCGGTCGCGACCATCTTTTGCAGCACGTCCTCGTCGACACCGCCGCTCACCAGGATGATGGCGCCGGTCAAGCCGCCTTCGTCGAGAATGCCGCGCACCTTGAACGCATTGGCGGCGAGGTCGCCGCTGTCGATGCGCACGCCGCGGATGATGATGCCGTCGGCGGCGAGCCGCGGCGCCAGTTCCACGACTTTGCGCGCGCCAGCCTCGGTGTCGTAGGTGTCGATCAGCAGGATGATGCCGTCGGGCCGCGCGCGAGAGAAGTTCTCGAAGGCCTGCGTCTCGTCGTCATGCACCTGCACGAAGGAATGCGCCATGGTGCCGACGAGTGGGATGCCATAGCGCTCGCCGGCCTCGACATTCGCCGCGCCGCCGAAACCGGCGATGTAGCTGGCGCGCGCCGAGAATAATCCGGCCTCCGCGCCATGCGCGGTGCGCAGGCCGAAATCGGCCAGCACCTTGCCGGGCGCCGCCAGCACCATGCGCGCCGCTTTCGACGCCACCAGCGTCTGGAAATTCATGATGTTGATGAGCCGCGACTCGACCAGTTGCGCCTGCGGCAACGTTGCGGTGACGCGCACCAGCGGCTCGTTCGGGAAGCAAACGCTGCCTTCCGGGATGGCATGCACATCGCCGGAGAAGCGGAACGTCGACAGGTATTCCAGCATATTGTCGCGAAACCGCCCGGTGCCCTTGAGCCAGTCGATGTCGGCCTTGGAGAATTGCAGATTCTCCAGATAGCTCAGCGCGTCGTCGAGGCCCGCGGCCAGCAGAAACCCGCGCCGCGCCGGCAGCCGGCGCACGAAAAATTCGAATACGGCTTCTTTGTTCTCGCCGCGATCCAGATAGGCCTGGACCATGTTGAGTTCGTAAAGGTCGGTGGTGAGTGGGCTGGCCGGAAGTGTCATGCGGGAAAGTGGTAGCCCAGCGGGCGCGGGCCGCCAAGCCGGGAGTTCCAAACGCGCAGGACTGGCTTGCGCTATAGTCGCGGCCAGCAGGGAATCATTGACCCCATGTACCGCGCCGCGATCGGAAACCGGACCTACGCCTTTTCCGATCTGAAAACGCTGCTGGCCAAGGCGACGCCGTTACGCAGCGGCGATCAATTGGCGGGCCTCTGCGCCGATACTGGTGAGGAACGCGTCGCCGCGCAATTCGTGCTGGCCGACCTGCCGCTGGCGACTTTTCTCAGCGAAGCCGTGGTGCCATACGAAAGCTGCGAAGTGACGCGGCTGATCATCGACAGCCACGACAAGACGGCCTTCGCAGCCGTCGCGCATCTGACCGTCGGCGGCTTGCGCGACTGGTTGCTGTCCGACGACGCCACAACGCCGGTGCTGACGGCGATCGCGCCGGGTCTGACGCCGGAAATGGCTGCGGCGGTCGCCAAGATCAGCCGCTTGCAGGATCTTATGGTGATGGCGGCGAAGTGCTCGGTGGTGACGCGTTTTCGCAACACCCTCGGTCTGCCGGGTCGGCTCTCGGTGCGGCTGCAACCCAATCACCCGACCGACGACGCGCGCGGCATCGCCGCCAGCATCCTCGACGGATTGCTGCTCGGTTCCGGCGATGCCGTCATCGGCATCAATCCGGCGACCGACAGTCCGGAGCGCACGCACGCGCTGTTATCGATGCTGGACGATATTCGCGCCAAGCTTGAAATCCCGACGCAGTCCTGCGTGTTGGCGCACGTGACAACGACGCTTGAGTTGATCGGCAAAGGCTCACCCATCGATCTGGTGTTCCAGTCGATCGCCGGCACGCAAAGTGCCAACAAAAGCTTCGGCATCGATCTCGCTTTGCTGCGTGAGGCGCGCGAGGCGGCTGTGGCGCTCAAGCGCGGCACTGTCGGCGACAACGTCATGTATTTCGAGACCGGGCAGGGCAGTGCGCTGTCGGCCAACGCGCACCACGGCGTCGACCAGCAGACGCTTGAGGCGCGGGCCTATGCGGTGGCGCGAGCGTTCAAGCCGCTGTTGGTCAATAGCGTGGTCGGTTTCATCGGCCCGGAATATCTGTTCGATGGCAAGCAGATCACGCGCGCCGGGCTGGAGGACCACTTCTGCGGCAAGTTGCTCGGCCTGCCGATGGGCGTCGACGTCTGCTACACCAACCATGCCGAAGCCGATCAGGACGACGCTGACGCGCTCTTGGCGCTGCTAACATCCG
>Ga0265314_10003779_pt1 | contig 14469 bp, 13 predicted proteins | sample 4126metaG_FD_203106 | JGI IMG/M metagenome (GOLD analysis project Ga0265314, IMG submission 203106) | Rhizosphere microbial communities from Carex aquatilis grown in University of Washington, Seatle, WA, United States - 4-1-26 metaG | ecosystem: Host-associated > Plants > Roots > Rhizosphere >... | reverse complement strand
TCAAAGCGAAATTGAAAAACACATTGGCGAAGGTAAAGCGATTTCATCAAATGTTGTGGAACAGTTTCAAAATTCGGTAACGCTAATTGGTTTATTGATTGCGTCGATATTACTCACTTGGTCAATTGCGACATTACTTAGTATTCTCAGACCCATTAAACGTGCCTCAGAATTGATGGTACAAGTTGCAGAAGGTCAGCAAGTTCAAGTAAATGAATTTTCAAAAAACGAACTTGGTCAAATCATGCAAGCCATTAAAAATATGGGCATTAAATTTGGTTTTGAAGCTGCTGAAGATAAACGTACAGCGCGTGAAATGTTACGCATTAAAATGGCACTTGATGAAGTGAGAATTCCGGTGACATTGTCAAACAGCCAAAAAGAACTAATTTACATGAATACGGCGGCACAAATGTTATGGAACGACATGAGTGAAACATTGGCAAAACGTCTTCCTAATTTCACTGTGCAAGGTATGCTCGGTCAACCCGTTGGGCAATATTTAGAAACCGAAGAAGATCGTGAACATTTTGCAAAACATGATGATGCGCCGATTACGATGATTGTCAATTTAGGTGGCAAAAAATTACGTTTAACCGTCCTTTCCATTTATGATGCCAACAAAAATTACGTTGGACGGGCAACGCAATGGAAAGATATTACGGCAGAGCTTGCTATGCAACGCCAAATTTCAGATATTGTTAAAGATGCAACAAGTGGTAACTTTAGAAATCGCGTCAATGTGACCGAAAAAGAAGGCTTTTTCAGAAAATTGGCTGATGGGCTTAACTTATTACTGGAAACGTGTGAAAAAAGTTATACCGATATTGCCGACATTTTTGACGCACTGTCGCACGGCGATTTAACGCATAAAATTACGACGCAATATACGGGCGAATTTGACACCATTAAAAACGATGCTAATTACACAGTGGATAAATTAACCGAAATTGTGGAGCAGATTAAAAGTATTACACGTAATGTAAACGAAGGTTCAAAAGAAATCGCCGCAAGCAACGCGGATTTATCTGATCGCACAACGTCTCAAGCCAGTGCATTAGAAGAAACCGCCGCAAGTATGCACGAATTAAATTCTACCGTGCAAACGAATACCGAAAATGCTAATGATGCGAATACGTTTGTAGTCAATACCTCAGACATCGCCTCGAAAGGCGTGCAAGTTATTGGGCGTGTTGTTCATACGATGGAAGACATTCGAGAATCGTCGCGCAAAGTTGTAGATATTATTTCGGTTATCGATGGTATTTCATTTCAAACCAATATTTTGGCATTAAACGCGGCGGTTGAAGCGGCTCGCGCAGGTGAACAAGGTCGTGGTTTTGCGGTGGTGGCAACAGAAGTGCGAAGTTTGGCGCAACGTGCCGCGACGGCAGCAGGTGAAATAAAAATGTTAATCAATGATTCCGTTGAGAAAATTGAAGATGGCAGTAAATTAGTTGTTGATGCCGGACATACCATGGAAGAAATTGTGTCATCCATTCACACCGTCACCAAAATGATTTCTGGTATTTCCGCTGCATCAAACGAACAAAGTTCAGGGATTGGACAAGCGAATAGTGCTATTTTAAATATGGAAGAAATGACGCAACAAAACGCTGCATTGGTTGAACAATCAGCCGCGACGGCAGATAATTTGAAAAATCAAGCAGTTGCGTTATCGAGTGCCGTTGACTATTTCAAATTTGGTTAAGCAATGCGAGCCATGATTTTAGCGGCTGGTCGTGGTGAGCGAATGCGTCCATTAACAGATAATACGCCAAAACCGTTACTTTTAGCCGCAGGGAAATCGTTAATCGAACGTACCATTGAGCAATTAGTAATGGCGGAATTTACGGAACTAGTTATCAATCATGCGTATTTAGGCAGACAAATTGAAACCGCATTAGGTGATGGTTCAAAATTTGGCGCGACAATTTGTTATTCGCCTGAAGGTGAAACAGGTTTAGAAACGGCGGGGGGGATTATTCATGCCCTATCCTTGCTGGGCAATGCGCCATTTTTAGTAGTGAATGGCGATATTGCTACAAATTTCCCGTTTGCCACGTTGAAAACACAAGCCGTCGATTTAGCGCATTTAGTGTTAGTGCCAAATCCTGAGCATCATGCTTCAGGCGATTTTCAATTGCATCCAGACAATACCCTGTCATCTGATGGCGAAAATAAATGGACGTTTAGTGGTATTGGCATTTATTCGCCACAATTTTTTAACACTGCGCCAAAAGATAGCACTAAACTTGCGCCATTATTACGCACTGCCATGTCATCGCAACGTGTTACTGGTCAAGTTTTTGAAGGTTTTTGGATGGATATTGGCACACCAGAAAGATTGCAAACATTGGAAAATCACCTCGCACCCTCGCCTATTTAAATTTATACTTGCCCACCGAAGCTCGAATTTCAGCTCTCCAAACATTTTAAAATAAAAATAATTGAGGATATATTCATGCAAAAAGCAATTTTACGCGGACTGGGTTTGTTAACATTTTTATTTACCGCAAACAGTTACGCGGTTGATCACAGTATGCACACGGGTGGAAGTTCTGGCGGGGGTGGCAGTAGCGCAACGTGCGAAAAAGCGCGTTTTGATAAATTTCAACCTGAAAATTTAGCTACCGTCGCACCTGAATCAGAATTTTCATTTACCGCATTTAATGTGCAAAAATCTGAACAAATTGAAGTGAATGTGAAATCTTATCCCGTTGCCATTACCACCGAAGCACGCGGTAATTTGTATCGCGTTACGGGTAAATTACCTGCTGAATTGAAAAATACCACCGCACGCATCAATATAAAAGCAACCACCAAAGCTGAGAAGTGTAATGGTGAAGGTGGTTGGCTTGTGACGATTAGCGAATAAGCATGTTAAGTTATCGTCACGCTTTTCATGCTGGAAATTTTGCCGATGTTTTAAAACACATCGTATTACTGGAAGTGCTGGCGTATTTGGCACAAAAAGAAAAACCCTTTTGTGTCATCGATACACACGCAGGGGCAGGGAAATATTCACTCGACAGCGATTATGCGTTAAAAACACGCGAATTTGACACCGGTATTAGTCAGTTATGGCAGCGTGACGATTTACCACCGAGTGTGGCAAATTACGTTGATTTACAAAAACGTTTTAATGCTAACGGACAATTTAAACATTACGCAGGTTCGCCGCTTTTAATTAAGCAGGTGTTGCGCGAAAAAGATAAATTGCATTTGTTTGAATTACATTCAACAGAAGTTGGCTTATTAAAAACGACGATGAAACAAGATAAACGCATTCGAATCGAACACGCGGATGGTTTAAAAAATAGTCTCGGTTTATTGCCACCGACAGAACGACGCGGTTTAGTGCTAATTGATCCGTCGTATGAAATGAAAAGTGATTATGCGGACGTGGTGAAAACGCTCATTCAAATGCACAAACGTTTTGCAACAGGCACTTACGCGCTGTGGTATCCGGTTATTGAACGTGGACGAAATCAAGCGTTAGAAACGGCATTTAAAAAAAGTGGCATGACAAATATTCAACTTTTTGAACTTGGTATTAACGCTGATAATTCGGGGCGAGGTATGAATGCGAGCGGCATGATTATCATCAATCCGCCGTGGAATTTAGCAGCGACAATGCAAACAGTGTTGCCTTGGTTAGCAGGCATTTTAGGCGAAAATGGCGCGGGGAATTTTCGGGTGGAAACGTTAGTTCCCGAATAATAATGACTACACATTAAGTTGTTGTAATTGCAAGCGCACCACAACCCAAGAACCTGCAATGCCTAATAACGAAGACACCATAATTAAAGCGAGTGTTTCAAAAAAACCCATGAATAATAAATGAAAACTACTGTTATAGAGCATTGATAATTTTTCGACCGGTTGTTTTAACACCAGCATCATAATGGTGACGATAAACCACGCGCTAATACCCGAAAAAAAACCAATCCAAAAACCGCTGTATAAAAATGGCCGTTGCACAAAACTATTCGTCGCACCCACTAATTTTGCAATCACAATTTCATCTTTGCGATTATGAAGTTCAAGGCGAATAGTGTTTCCGGTAATAAACAGCACCGCTAAACTGAGCAAAACGCCTAATAACATCACAGAACATTGCGCGACTTCTATCATGAGTTGCAAACGTTTCACCCATTGCATATCGAGTTGTGCGAAATCCACTTCACCGGCTTGTTTAAAATTCTCAACAAGCGTTTCAATATTTTGCCCATCTTCGAGCGAATTTTTTGGAATCACTTGCAAGACAATTGGCAACGGATTTTTTTCCAAAGCACGCACCGCTTCACCAAAACCACTAAAATCTTCAAATTCCTTTAACGCTTGCTCTTTTGTAATCACTTTTACAGCTTGCACGCTAGGATCTAATTTGATGCCATTCGCCAAGCGATTCGCACTTGCCAGCGACACGTCGTCACGCAAAAACAACGAAATTTGATTACTGGTTTCTAAATCCGACGTTAATTGCTGGGCATTTTCGACCAATAAATAAAAACCGCACGCCAATGAAATCGAAATCGATAACACGATAATCGTCAACACCGCATTCAAACGCGAGGCAACTAAACGCCCTAAACTGGAAAATAAAGCGTGCGCGTGTAAATCCCGATAAGCGCGTAATTTATCCGAAAAATCACCGCCAACATGCGAAGTCTGTTTCGGATTTTTTTTCGCTTCGATAATGCGATTATGATTATGTCTAGGTTTGTGTTGCTGCACGTTAGCCACCTGCGACTAATTGACCATGATCGAGTTTTAACACGCGATGATTTAATTGTGAAATGAGTGAAATATCGTGCGACGCAATCAAAACTGTTACGCCAACTTGTTTAAATTGTTCAAATAAGTGCATGATTTCTGCGGATAATTCAGGGTCTAAGTTACCGGTTGGTTCGTCAGCTAAAATCATTAATGGTTTATTTACAACAGCACGCGCGATACCAATTCGTTGCTGTTCACCACCCGATAATGTGAGCGGATATTTTTTTTCTTTACCAAGCAAACCCACTTTGTCAAGTGCTGCGCGAACACGTCGCGAAATTTCATTATAACTGTAACCCATAATAATCAGCGGTAATGCGACGTTATCAAACACCGTTCGGTCATTGAGTAATTTATAATCTTGGAAAATCAATCCCATTTTGCGCCGAATGAACGGAATTTGGCGCGAATTGATTTTGTTCAAATTGTAATCACTAAACGTAATTTGCCCACGATTGCCACGTTCCATCATCGCAATGAGTTTGAACAATGTACTTTTGCCCGCCCCCGAATGCCCTGTTAAAAACGCAATTTCGCCTTTTTCAAGATGAAAACTGACGCTACGCAACACATCGCCCACTTCAGGATAACGCATACTCACATTGTCGAACTTTAACATGGTCGATTAGTCTTTAGTAAACAACGCATTAACAAACGATTCTGCATCAAAATCTTGCAAATCTTCAATGCCTTCGCCGATGCCGATAAAACGAATCGGCACGCCAAATTGTTTCGCCAAAGCAAAAATAACACCGCCTTTTGCCGTACCGTCCAATTTCGTCAGCGTCAAACCTGTCAATGTCACCACTTCGTTGAACAATTTGGTTTGTGAAACCGCATTTTGTCCTGTGCCTGCATCTAAAACTAATAACACTTCATGCGGCGCAGTATCATCGAGCTTTGCCATGATGCGTTTGACTTTTTTCAATTCGTCCATCAAGTTCGATTTTGTCTGCAAACGCCCTGCTGTGTCCGCAATTAAAACGTTAATGCCTTTTGCTTGCGCGGATTGGACAGCATCGTAAATAACCGAAGCGGAATCTGCGCCAGTGTGTTGCGCGACAACATGAATTTGATTACGCTCACCCCACGTTTGCAATTGCTCAACAGCAGCGGCTCTGAATGTATCGCCTGCGGCAAGCATCACGCTATGACCTTGTGATTTCAAACGATTTGCCAATTTTCCAATTGTCGTGGTTTTGCCCGCACCATTTACGCCGACGACTAAAATAACAAACGGTTTATCTTGTTTGGGAATGGTTAAGTTCACGCTGCATGGTTGCAAAATTTCTAATAATTCTTCTTTTAAAATAGCTTCTAATGCCGTGCTATCTTTGAGTTCTGAACGCGTGACACGCTCGTTTAAACGGTCAATAATGGCTCGCGTTGCTTCAACGCCTACGTCTGCCATGAGCAAATTCGTTTCGATTTCTTCAAGCAAATCATCGTTAATCGTTTTCGATAAAGACAACGTTGAAAATACGCCACCTAAACCGGTGCGTGTGCGTTGCAATTGCGATTTTAAACGACCGTATAACGAATCCGCAGTAATAACAGGTGTTTCACTAACAGGTAATTCGGTTGTTAAAACGTCACTTTTTGATTCAAATGGAAAGTCGTATTTGCTGTAAAAATGAATCGCAATCAGCGGCAAAATAAGCAATGTTGCTAATGTCGCGTGAATGACTGCCATCCACCATGGCAAATCAAATTTGATAGTAAGAATGCTTAAACTGATTTGTAAAAATAATAAACCGCTCAGCCACAAGCCTGCTTTGCGTAACGTTTTCGATGGCGCAGATGTCGCTTGAAAGCTAACACCGCTTAAAACCACGAAACACAATAACGCGCCCGCGCGATGCAACCACGCTAAGGTAATTTGCGCGTCATAAGCCACGACACCACTGTAATGATTTTGCAAGCCGTAAAATAAATTCAGTGCATTGTCATAATTTAACGCTGGCAACCATGTTCCGTTGCATTGCGGAAAACCGCGACACGCCAAGGCGGCATGATTTGCCGTTGTCCAATCACCTAAAAATACTTGGATTAAAACCACAATTAACGCAACTTGTACAAACAATCGGCTTTGCGGTTGCGGCGACAAAATCACCCGTGAATCCAAACGTAAATACAACGTAAACAACAACCAAAAAATACTACTTATTAAAAACAACGCGCCCGTCACCACAATCGGCATTATTTGCGCGAGCAACCGATGCAACTCATTTAAATTTAAATTACCTAAATCAATCGGCGATAAGCGAATCCACTCGCTTGTAATAATCGTCGCTAATGCAAGTAGGACGCTCACTCCTGTTATTTTTCTAAACATTTTCTACTAACCAATTTGTGAAATTTTTAAAAGGTGCATCAAATCACTTTTTGCATCATACGGATTAAAGTTTGGCGCGTATTGCATCATGAAATTGCCAAGCGGATCGACAAGTAATAACGCACCTTCGGGAATTTGCCCATTATAAAGCACATTCAATTTTTCCATGACGCTCACATTCGGTTTTAAGCGCAATAAATCCGTGTCTTCTTTCCACCAATTCGCGGCAGTATCTTGCGACACATTCGCATCCAGCACTAAAACCGCGCGGCGCGTTCGCACCAATTCTTTATTTAGCATCAAACGTAATTGCCGACTTTTGTGCAATGCGTCTAAACAAACATCACCACAATCGTTTTTAGGAATGACATTGACAATCAACCAATGCGCCTCAAGTTCTTTTAAATTGTCCTGCGAAAAAGCATCGAAACCTTGAAAATCGGTGCGTTCAGTCGTGATGATTGGCGTAATTAACTGTCCATGATTGGTTGCTGAGGGCGTTAATAATTCAGGATTTTTTGCCAAAAACCATGCAATGCTAAACGGGATAATCGACATTGCGAAAATGCCAATAATAAGTTGTCGATTTCTACGTTGTTGAGGTGTCATTTTTTCAAACCAAATTTAATAAAAATTATTGTTAAAGCAAACGCTAAACCGAACCATTGTAGCGCGTATGCTAAATGTTGTTCAGGCTGCATTATTTTAGCTGCCGCCCAGTCACGTTTAAAACCGTTTGGTAAAGCTGCGTCCAATTCTAATTGAAAGTTAAATAATTCGTAGCCTAACTGTCGCGCTAAAATTTGACTATCGATTACGCCTACGACAGCAGGATTGGTTTTTGTCGGCTGATTTGCACCTTCCAATTTCAAACCAATACTTGGAAAAGTGTTAAGCCGTCCGTTTAACGTGATGTTGCCTTCTACTAAAAAATTCACATTTGGCAACGTTGCACGCGGTTCAACTAATGGAATCCAGCCACGATTTACCAAAATGGCTTTGGAACTATTTTGCAATTTAAAGGGCGTAAAAACGAAATAGCCTGCTTTGCCCGCATCGATTTGATTATCGAGCAAAAACTGTTTCGTCGTGTCGTAATGCCCAATAACGCTTGCTTGTTTATAGCGCAACTCGGTTGCATCGCTAGACGTTTCTGTTGTCAATTGAATTGTCTCATTTACGCGTCGTGCTTCGGTATCTAAAAACTCTTGTTTTTCGTTAGCACGGTTAATTTGCCACGCCCCCAAACTCAAAAATAATATGAATAATCCTAAATAAGCAAATAGCCATCTTAGTTTTATATTCATGCTGTCGCCTTTAAAGTTGTATTGCCGTCGCAAAATCATCGAAAATAGGATTTTCTTTTTTCACGATACTCAAAATTATGTTGATTAAAACGTTAGTCATTATTGCTTTTGTTGCCATTATCGCCAGTTTGGGTTCGGCGTTATTTCACCTAGTTAAACACAAAGATAAAGTCAACTCACAAAAAACACTTAAAGCCTTAACATTTCGGATTGGATTATCGGTTGCGTTATTTATTTTTGTTGTCATTGCGATTGCAACGGGATTAGTTGAGCCACATGGTTTAGGTGCAAAAATTCACAGCTCGCAATCTATTTCTGAAATACCTACAAAATAATTAACACATTTGACAAAAAAAAAGCGCGGTCTAATTAGCGACCACGCTTTTTTGCAGTAAATTTTCGGCTTACATTAAATAAACGAAAATAAACAAACCTAACCAAACTACGTCAACAAAGTGCCAATACCACGCAGCCGCTTCAAACGCGAAATGGTTTTCTGGGCTGAAATGACCTTTCCAGCTACGGAATAATACGACGCTCAAAATAATCGCACCAACGCAAACGTGGAAACCGTGGAAACCTGTCAACATGAAGAAAGTTGAACCGTAAATGCCTGAACCTAAAGTTAAGCCCATTTCGGTATACGCTTCGTGATATTCAATGGCTTGGCAAAGTACGAATAAAAAGCCTAAACCTACTGTTGCGGCTAAACCTTGAATCAATTGTTTACGATTTTTAGCAATTAAACCGTGATGCGCCCAAGTACAAGTTACGCCACTGGTTAAAAGTAACAATGTATTCAATAAAGGCAAACCAAACGCGCCCATTGGTTCAAAATGACCACCCACATTGCCAGGACCATTTGTTGGCCAGACAGCATCAAAACTTGGCCATAAAAGTGCATGTGTTGCAGCATTTGAACCTGCACCACCTAACCATGGCACTGATAAATTGCGGGTATACCACAATGTGCCAAAGAAAACCGCGAAGAACATGATTTCAGAAAAAATGAACCACATCATGCCCATGCGATATGAAATACCCACGCCATGATTGTACATACCAGATTCACTTTCGGTTGATTGCAACGTAAACCAACCCGCAAGCATGACGATGAAAATAGTCAGCCCTGCAACCATTAGCGTTGAGCCAATAGATGAGCCATTAAGATAATTTGCAAATCCCGCTAACGTAGTCACTAAACCAGCAGTTGCCAGCACAGGCCATGTCGCTTTATGCGGAATGTAATAAGTAGTATTACTTGTTGACATAAACTTCCCCTTGTTATTTTTTTACGGCTGTTTCAGTGTTATCAAAAAAAGTGTAGGACAACGTAATCGTTTTGTAATCTTTCGGTAAATTCGGGTTAATCACAAAACGCATTGGCATCGTTTTCTTTTCATGCGGCGCAAAAGTCTGTTCTGAAAAACAAAAACATTCTACTTTCTCAAAATAAGTGCTAGTCAAAGCAGGGGAAAAACTCGGAATCGCTCGCGCAATCATCGGTTTATTCGTCTTATTTTCAGCATAAAAATTCACCGTATGATATTCACCGGTGTGAACTTGCAATTGCTTTGTTTCCGCACTAAAAACCATCGGTGTGTTTTCGTTTAACGTGGTTACAAATTCCACGTTAATATTGCGATTCACATCGACAGGATAAGCGATTTCCGGAATCGCTTTAATCGCATCGGGGCGATCACGCTCAATCCATTTCCATTCGCACAATACGTCATACAACGGCACTAACGCATAACCAAAACCAAACATCGCAATGGCAATAATTGCCAATTTGCGTCCTAACTTTTTATTTTTTACCGCAACATCATCGTTCATCGTGATACTGCTTGAATGACAGCCATAACGTAAATCGTAGTAGCGATTGCAATTAACACCACCGCCGTTAAGATATTTTTTTGTTTTATCGTCATATTCAATCCAACGCAGAGACGCGATAAATCGCGCCTCTACATTTTGACCTTAATCGTGATCGCAAGGAATCACAGTAGGTGGCGTTGTGAAGGTGTGATAAGGCGGTGGAGATGGCAATGTCCATTCCAAACCGTGTTTATGTGCATCTTCCCAAACTTCGTCGGTTACTTTTTCGCCTGTGCCGCCTTTGATTGTGTCAATCACAATCCAAAGGAATAACAATTGGCTCACGCCGAAAATGAAACCACCAATACTTGAAACCATGTTCCAATCCGCAAATTGAATCGCGTAATCAGGAATACGACGTGGCATACCTGCTAATCCCAAGAAATGTTGTGGGAAAAACAAAACGTTTACCGAAATCGCAGACAACCAGAAATGCAATTGTCCAATTTTTTCGTTATACATGTGACCCGTCCATTTAGGCAACCAGTAATAACCTGCCGCCATCAAAATGAACACTGACGCTGGAACTAAGGTGTAATGAAAATGCGCCACGATGAAATAAGTATCATGATATTGGAAATCCACTGGTGCAACAGACATCATCAAACCAGTAAAACCACCTAATGTGAACAATACAACGAATGCAATTGAAAACAACATCGGTGTTTCAAATGTCATTGCGCCTTTCCACATCGTTGCAGTCCAGTTAAAGACTTTCACGCCGGTTGGAATCGCAATCAACATAGTGGCATACATGAAATACAACTCGCCTGAAATTGGCAAGCCGACCGTGAACATGTGATGCGCCCAAACGATGAATGACAAAAATGCAATTGACGCTGTTGCATAAACCATTGAGCTGTAACCAAATAAAGGTTTACGCGCAAATACTGGAATAATGGTCGATGCCACACCAAAAGTTGGCAAAATCATGACATAAACTTCTGGGTGTCCGAAGAACCAGAAAATGTGTTGATAAAGCACTGGATCACCACCACCTGCTGCATCAAAGAAGCTAGTGTGGAAGAATTTGTCGGTCAGCAACATGGTTACTGCGCCAGCAAATACAGGCATAATTGCAATTAACAAGAAACCTGTAATGAGCCAAGTCCAAACGAACAATGGCATTTTCATCAACGTCATAGCAGGCGCGCGCATATTCAAAATAGTCGCGATAATGTTAATCGCACCCATAATTGATGAAATACCGAGCAAATGCACAGAAAAAATCGCGAACGGTAACGCTTTACCTGTTTGCAAAACTAACGGTGGATACAATGTCCAACCACCGGCAGGTGCGCCACCTTCCATGAATAATGTTGATGCAAGTAATAAAACACCTGCAACCAGCATCCAAAAACTCATGTTGTTCATGCGTGGCAACGCCATATCCGGCGCACCAATCATCATTGGAATCATCCAGTTCGCAAGACCTACGAATGCTGGCATAACCGCCCCGAATACCATAACCAGCGCGTGCATGGTCGTCATCGAGTTAAAAAATTGCGGATTTACAAATTGCATTCCGGGTTCAAACAATTCAGCACGAATAATCATCGCCATCGCGCCGCCAACGAAAAACATCGCCAACGCAAATAACAAATACAACGTACCAATATCTTTATGGTTGGTGGTAATTATCCATCGCAACCAGCCCTTCTCTGGGCCATGCGCGTGATCATCGTGATGATCATCGTGTCCATGTTCAGCTATTACAGCAGACATACTTTATACCTCATAACAGTTAAAAAAGAGTAAAAACGACAAACCTTTATTACTTATCATCGTCGTCATAAACGGGCGTGATAGCTTTAGGTTGAATTTCGTCGCCAACTTTATTGCCGAGTTCAGGCGCATTTCTAATGTAAGTAATGACTGCCGCTAATTCGTTGTCTTTCAACTTAGCAAATGAAGGCATTCTGCTTGTACCTGCTTGCAAGAATCCAATCAAAGGATCGATACCAGCCGTTACTTTTGCACTACCACGCAATGCTGGGAAAGCTCCCGCCGCACCGTTACCATCAATTTGATGACATGAAACGCAGTTTTTCAAATACACTGCCGCGCCATTTGCCATTAACTGTTCGCGCGATTGATCGCTTAAATCAGGTTTTTCATTTTGTTTTGCTAAAGTCGTTTGAACCCATTTGTCGTAATCAGGTTGTTCCATTGCAATAACAACGATAGGCATAAAGCCATGATCGCGACCACACAATTCGGTACATTGACCACGATAAACACCTGGTTTATCAACTTGAGTCCACGCTTCGTTAATGAAGCCTGGGTTTGCGTCTTTTTTCCAACCTAAATCAGGTACCCACCAAGAATGGATTACGTCAGCGGCGGTGAAGACGAAACGGATTTTTTTGCCAACCGGCACAACCAATGGGTTATCCACGTTTAACAAATAATGCGGAACAGTGTGTGGATCAATCGAATCAACACGATGCGCCTTTTCACTGGCAGCATCTAAATGACTTTCAAAATGCACGCCGCTATCAAGGTATTCATAATCCCAATACCACTGTTTACCGGTGACTTTAATAGACATTTCAGATTCTTGAACATCATCCAATTCTATCATCGCTTTGGTAGCAGGAATCGCCATGCCGATTAAAATCAACGTGGGGATAATTGTCCAAATGATTTCGACAGTCGTATTTTCATGGAAATTCGCGGCTTTATGTCCTTTTGATTTACGATGATGGTAAATCGAATAAAACATTGTGCCGAAAACGGCAATACCAATAAACACGCATATCCATAGAATAAGCATGTGCAGGTCATAAATGTCATTACTGACTTTTGTAACCCCTTGCATCAAATTAAGTGCGTAATCCGCCTGCGCTGTTTGCAACCCAAAGGCTGTCAACGTAGCACCGACGAAAAGTTGCTTTGTTTTTTTCACGGAGCAAACTCCTCTAGTAGTTTATAAACCTTTATGCGTTATATCCATTGGTAATTCAAAGCGATACAGTACACCGTAGCTTTGTTCCTTTTACTCAATAATTATCACAAATAATCGGGTTAATTCTAACCTATGATACCTATCGATGCTAGTTTCTATACGAGTGCGATAAGCTAAAAACAATAAAAGGCAGTAAGACTAATTCGTTGATTCTCCAATAGAATACACGTTTTAAATATAAGGTTTTATTAAGTAACAAACTGATTTATAAGGTAAAATATATACTTTTTAATGCTAATTACCATTTAAACTTTATGGCATTATCAATTGTGTATGTCGTTAAGACGCGAGATTTGTTATTGTGTATGGCGCGAATATTCGCGCCATTTTTAATTTATATACGGAATTCAAAAAATCTTATGAACAAGAAAACCAATGTTTTTATTAACAGCGTCGTTTTGATTTCGTTGGCATTAGGCGGAATGTCTGCCGCCGAAGCACAACGTTTAGGGGGCGGTAAATCTTTTGGCAGTAAACCTTCTTACAGTGCGCCTTATAGTCGTGCCGATTTACCGCCAAGTAATCGAGTTTCAACACCTCCGCCCGTAAACCATCCTGCACCTATAGCCCAGCAACCACAACAACCTGCTAGTTCAGCATGGAAAGATCGTGCAATGGGCGCAGCGGCTGGATTGGCAGTGGGTGGTTTAGTTGGTTCGATGATGGGCGATCACAATAATGCGGTGCCTGTGCAATCGCAACAAGGTTATGCGCCTTCACAAAATCAAGGCTATGCGCCAGCCCCCATGCAACCGCAACAAGGTTACGCTCAACCTGCCCCAGTTTATAGCGATAATACTGGTGCAACGAGAAGCTCTAGTGGCATTGGCTTCTTTGGTATTTTATTACTTGCAGGTTTAGGTTATTTGGCTTATCGATTCTTTTTCGCAAACAAAACGCCATCGCAACCAAACTATCAACGTACTTCAAATGAACCTGCTTATTCATCGCCAACGAGTGCAACGGGTAGTTCACCTGATTTCAATACAGATATTATGTTTAGAAAAAGCGATTCGACTGTTTCATCATCGACGGTTAATTTGGCAAAGTCGCGCGAAACGTCAATGCCATTTGGATTTGATTCAGTTGCGTTTTTAGACGATGTGAAAAATCGTTATATGCAATTACAACAAGCATGGGATGCGCGTGATTTGGCTGAAATTCGTGGTTTAACTACAGATAAAGTATTTGCTGAAATT
>Ga0265314_10003778_pt1 | contig 14470 bp, 8 predicted proteins | sample 4126metaG_FD_203106 | JGI IMG/M metagenome (GOLD analysis project Ga0265314, IMG submission 203106) | Rhizosphere microbial communities from Carex aquatilis grown in University of Washington, Seatle, WA, United States - 4-1-26 metaG | ecosystem: Host-associated > Plants > Roots > Rhizosphere >... | reverse complement strand
CTGAAATTGCAAACACTTTGGGTTATACGGCTCAAGTAGAAACAAAGGCGGTTGACTGCCAACTTTTAAAGGTTGCCGATGCGGGAGTTGGGAAGCTGAAAGCCGGCGATTCAAGCCAGCCAGTGCCGCTTGATCATCGAATTGCCTTTGATTATCCCAACCATCCGATTTCCGCTCTGGCAAATGCATTGGAAATACGGTTCAGGATGCCGGTCATTGATCAGACCGGCTTGGCAGGTAAATATAATATGGTCGTGGATTGGCACTGGCAGGGAGCTTGGAACGGCAAAGACCGCGAAACGAATCTTAACTCCTTAAAGAAAGTTATCCTAGACCGATTTGGTCTTGAATTAATTTCCACCAATATGCCCATCGAAATGCTCGTGGTTGAGCGGGTGAAAAGCTAAAAATTTCTTGTCAGATTCCGCTGCCGGCGCACATATAATTGATGAATGACCGATGTGCCTGATGCCCGGTTGCTGGAACAATTCGCCCGGAACGGTTCCGAGGAAGCCTTCGCCGCGCTGGTGCATCGGCACATTGCCCTCGTCCACTCCGTGGCGCTGCGGCACACGGCCAATGCGCAGCACGCGCAGGACATCACCCAGGCCGTGTTTGTCATTTTGGCGCGCAAGGCCGGGGCGCTCGGGCGCCGGACCGTTCTGCCCGGCTGGCTTTACCACACGGCGCGGCTGACGGCGGCCAATCTGCAACGGGCGGAAACAAGCCGCGTCCGCCGCGAACAGGAGGCGTTCATGCAATCCCAGCTCGAAGAATCCGTCAACGACGCCCTCTGGCGTGAATTATCCCCGCAACTGGATGAGGCGATGGCCGGTCTGGGCGCGAGCGAACGCGATGCGCTGGTGTTGCGGTATTTTCAGAACAAGAGCATGGCCGAGGTCGGGAAGTTCCTGGGACTGGCAGAAACCACGGCGCAAAAGCGCGTCAGCCGGGCCTTGGAAAAATTACGGAAATATTTCACGAAACGCGGCGTGAGTTCGACCACGGCCATCCTTGCCGGAGTGATTTCCGTCAATTCCGTTCAGGCGGTGCCCGCGACGCTGGCCAAATCCGTGACCGCCGTGGCGCTGGCCAAAGGCGCGACGGCTTCGACTTCAACCTTAACCCTCATCAAAGGAGCATTGAAAATTATGGCATGTACAAAAATGAAAGCGACGATTGTGGCGGGAGTTGTGGCGCTTTTGGTGGCCGGCACAACGCCAATCGTTATTCACCACTTCCGCGAGTTTTCATGGACCCACGAGCTGTCCAGCGATGAGGTTTCGCAATATTCGAACCGGACCGGGACAACACCGGAACAGGTGACAAAGACATTTTTTGATGCCTGCGGGCATGAGGATTGGACAGCAGTCAGCACCTTCTGGGAAGCGGGAGGTTATCCGTTGGATGATCGTTTCAAATCGCATTATGGCGGCTTGCAAATCATCAATTTAGGCCGGCCGTTTTGGGCGAGATTTCGCAACGGCGAACGATATCCCGGCGTTCTTGTGCCATACGAAATCCGGCTCCAAGACGGCAAAATCTCGAAAGGCCGGTTGGCGATCCGGTGCGACAATCCAGACAATCGCTGGTATTTTGACGGAGGCATGTGACCATTTGACTGGCGTACAGCCAGGCCTCGAACGGGTGTACAATCGCGACCCGGTCGAAATGCTCGCGGTGAAGAAGATAAAATAAATTGTCCCTTTTTACTATTCGGTGTGCATGAATAGGGTGGATGACCAATGATGACATTCGATTGGTGTGGGAATATGTCGCGCGCCAGTCCGAGAGCGCCTTTGCGACGCTCGTTTCACGTCACACCAATCTGGTTTACTCGGCGGCGTTGCGGCAGACGCGCGATCCGCAACTGGCGGAGGAAGTCACCCAGGTCGTATTCATTATTCTGGCGCGCAAAGCGCCCTCGCTCGGTGCGAAGACCATTCTTACCGGCTGGCTTTATCGCACGGCCGGCTACGTTTCCGGCAGCGCGCTCAAGCGGGAACTCCGCCGTCAACACCGTGAACAGGAGGCTTACATGCAATCCGAACTCGACGCCCAGGCCGGTTCAACCTGGAAACAATTGTCGCCGCTGCTGGACGAAGCCATGTTGCGGCTGGGCCAGATTGACCGCGATGCGCTGGTGCTGCGTTTTTTTGAAGGACGCAGTCTGAATGAAGTCGGGCACGCCCTGGGCGCGAGCGAGGAAGCCGCCAAAAAGCGTGTGAACCGGGCGCTGGATAAATTACGGAATATTTTCGCGAAACGCGGCGTGAGTTCAACCACGGCCATCATCGCCGGGGCGATTTCCGCCCATTCCGTTCAAGCCGCGCCGGTGGCGCTGGCAAAATCAATCACCGCCGTTGTCTTTGCGAAAGGCGCAACGGCTTCGACTTCGACCTTAACCCTCATCAAAGGAGCATTGAAAATTATGGCCTGGACCAAAGCAAACACGGCAATCGTCGTCGGCGTCAGCGTGCTGCTCGTCGCCGGAACCACCACCATCACGGTCAAAGAAATTCACGATCGCTGGAAATATTCCTGGGAGGTTCCACACCCGGACGTCAAGGTGCTGGAACGAGCTTCCCCTCAAATCACTATTTTGCCCGCCAAATTTCTTAAATCTGGCGGAGGAGGATGGGCAGCCAACAATGGCCGGGTTTTAGGAATAAGCGCCGGGATCATAGATATGCTGGAAGCAGCCTATGCCACCCAGGCTCGGATGGTTATTGCCACTGAACTGCCGCAAGAAAGATATGACTTCATCGCCAACCTGCCGAACGGGACAGCGCCCGCCTTGCAAGCGGAAATAAAAAGGAGATTTGGTCTGGTCGGCAGGCTTGAGACGGTCAAAACCAATGTTTTGGTTCTCACCGTGAAACATTCAAATGCCCCGGGTTTGAAACCAAACCGGACCGGCGGCCATAATAACAACCAGCAATTCGGGGAATTTTCTTGTGTCAACCAGCCCATCTCAGCCCTGACCTATTTTTTGGAACTGTATCTGGGCACACCGGTGGTTGACCGGACGGGTTTGGCGGGGGGATTCGACATGGATGTAAAATGGCATGACACCGACAAGGCGAACCGCAACGTTGACGGGCTGAAACAGGCTCTGTTGGATCAACTCGGCCTCGAACTGGTCCCGGCTCATGAGCCTGTCGAAATACTCGTGGTGGAAAAAGCAAAATAGAATGCGTAAACTTGGCGATCGTGTATGGCTTCAATCCTCCGCGAACAGATATTCCAGATCCGTCGCCGTGAGGCTGCGGGCGAAACCTTCCTCACCCAACACGTCGGCGATGGTTTGCGCCTTGTTCTGTTGCAGTTCCCAGATTTTTTCCTCAACCGTGCCGGGCGCAATCAGCCGGTAGGCATTCACCGTTTGGGTCTGGCCGATGCGATGCGAGCGGTCAATCGCCTGCGCCTCGACGGCGGGATTCCACCACGGATCGTAAAGCACCACGTAGCTGGCGTTCGTCAAATTCAAGCCGGTTCCCGCCGCGCGCAAACTCAGCAAAAAAACGCCGGGGCCGGTGTCGCTCTGGAAAGCGCTGACGACCTGTTGCCGGTCCTTGGTCTGGCCGGTGAGAATGTGCGTCTTGATCTGCCGCGCCTGACATTCCTTTTCGAGCAGGTGCAGCATCTGCACAAACTGGCTAAAGACCAAAACCTTCTGGCCTTCCGAAACGAGCGGGTCCAACAACTCGAACAGCGTGTCGGTCTTGCCGGACGCGGTGTCGCTGCCGACGAGTTGCGGGTGGCAGCAAATCTGGCGCAAGCGCGTGAGCGCGGCCAGCACGTGCATCTTGCTCTTGTTGAGGCCCTGTTCCTGAACGGCCTGCATGATCTGGTCGCGGCTGCGGCGCAGTTCGGCGAGATAAAGTTTCCGTTGTTCATCGCCAAGCGGGCAATCGCGCCGTTCCTCGATGCGGTCGGGCAGGTCCTTGGCGACGTGCTTTTTCAGGCGGCGCAGCAACAGCGGCCGCAATTTGGCCGAAAGCCGGCGGCGCGCGATGCGCTGGGCGGACTCGGTTTTCTCGCCGCGTGCCTCCACCGTCGGCGCCGCTTCCTCACCGCTCCGCAGGCGCGGTTCGTAGGTCTCGATAAATTGTTCCTGGTTGCCGAGGTAGCCGGGCTGGATGAAATCCACGATGCTCCACAAATCGAGCAGCCGGTTTTCCAGCGGCGTGCCGGTGAGCGCGAGCCGATGCTCGGACTTGAGCTGCTTGACTGATTGGGTGACCTGCGCGCCGGGATTCTTGATGAACTGCGCCTCGTCCAGGATCGTCGCCCGGAACGCAAATTTTTGCAGCTCCTCCAGATCGCGCCGGAGCAGGGCGTAGTTGGTCACAATCAGATCGTGCTGGGGAATCTGCTTGCGCAGGTTGTGCCGCGCCGCGCCGCTTTCCAGCACCAAAACTTTCAAGTTGGGCGTGAAACGGTTCGCTTCCCGCCGCCAGTTGTGCAGCACGGACGCCGGGCAGATGACCAGGGACGGCTTCGGGTTTTTCGTGTTGCGTTCCTTGAGCCACGCCAGCCAGGTGAGCGTTTGCAGCGTTTTGCCCAGCCCCATGTCGTCGGCCAGAATCCCGCCGAGCTTGATCTTGGTGAGGTGCGAGAGAAAATCAAAACCGTCCTTCTGGTACGGACGCAAATCCGCCTGCAATCCCTTGGGCAAATCCACCGAGGGCACGCCTTTGAAATCGCGGATATGCCCGCGCAACGCCTTGGCTTCGGGCGATTCCGTAAAGCGCGCGAATCCGTCCTCATCCAGATGCGCGACGTGTTCCATGCCGACTTTTTGCGGCACGGCGATCAGGCCGTCCACGCCCATGTCGGCCATGGCTTCGTGCGCGCCTTGCACGGCGGTGGTATCGAGTTCCACCCAGCCGGAGTTGGGGAGCTTGACGAACCGGCCGGTGGCGCTGGCGAGCCGCTCAAGGTCCGCCTTGCTGAGTTTGAGGCCTTCCGCCTCCCACTCGGCGGAGACCGCCAGCCAGTCGATGCCGCTGCCCTTGACGACGAGCCGCGGCTTGAGCTGGCGCGGCTGGAGAAACAGGCGGTGAAACGCCGGGTTGCCGAGAAATTCGGCTTCCTTGGGCCGTTCCGCCCAGGCGCTGGCCAGGGAACCCAGGAAATTTTCATTGGCATCGCCGATCCACAGGCCGGGTTCGGAGGTGAACCAATCCAGTTTGCGGAGCCATTGCGCCGCCGGTTCCAGGCGCGGATCATCGAGGATTTCCGGTTTGTCGGCCGGGCGCTTTTTGGATTCGTTCGCCACCCATTCGTGGCCGTTCCAGAACCAGACGCTCTGGTCACGCTGGCTTTTGGCGAGCAACCGCAGACGCACGGTGTCATCGAGCAATTCAAAGACAAACTGCGGCGCGGCCTTGTGGGTGACGCACAGTTGTTCCCAATTCACGCCGTGATTGGACTGGGTCTTGCGCAGGTGCAACAGCAGGCGATGGCTGAGTTTGCGCACCGGCACGGACGGTTTGTTGGCGAGGTATTTCAACAAAGACGGCGGCGGCGCGTTGCGCAACAGATAAAACGTGCCGTTGACCAGCGCGAGGGGCGGCTGGCGGTTGAAAAATTTTACCCCGGCCACGGAATGGCTTTTGCCATCGGGCAGCACGACATAGTGGGTGAAGGAAAGTTCCTTGTCGCCATTTTCGAGATGGGGCGACAACACGGCGACCTGTCCGTGGAATTGCAGCGGATGACCGTCGCATTCGAAGCGCGTCGTGTGGCCCCAGCGCGCCAGCCATTGGAGCAATTCGGCGTCGGACAGGGTCAACAGGTCGGCGTCCCGCGCGGCGGAATTGCGCTGCGTATCGGCAATCCATTGGATGAATTCCCAGTCGGCCGGCGGAAACAACTCCTGTTCATGGGTGGCGCGGACGACCAGATCGATCATTTCCCGGAGCGTGCGCGCCTTTTCACCCGTGCGCGGACGCGACAAAAGAAATTGCACGACGAGACGGTGGCACGAAGGCTCTTCCGGATTCGCTTCGGGACGGCAGACGACCCGCAGGACGGCGCGCGGGGTATCGAGCAGGGGCAGGGCGGAGGGGGACAGCCAGTTTTCCAGCTCCTGCACGAGTTTTTGTTCCTGCTCGGCTTCCTCGGCCTGGGCAAAACGGTCGGGGCTGGCGTGTGGCTGCAGCTCGGGTGGTACGGAGCGTTTGGCCCGCAGGAACAGGAAGGCCAGTTCTTCCAGTCGCGTTTTGCCCTGGGCGTTCAACAACCGCGGCCACCAGCTCGTATCGGGAAAATCGCGGCGGGAAAGTGAAAGCTTTTCAAAGTAATCCTCGAGCAACAGCCACGAGCGCTGTGAATCGGGGCAGGCGGCGAAGCTGCGCAGAATGTCCTCGCGCTCGTTGACGGTGGCCTTCGAATCAGAAAGTTCCCGGCGCAAATCGGCGAAAGCGCCGTAGGTTTGCGACAGCACCTTGTGATGCGCGTCGTACTTTGTCGTGCCCGCCGTCCGCGAGCCGTTCCCGTTTCTGACTGAGACTTTCGGCATTCGAATAGACTAGGCTAACATTTCGTCACAAGCGGCAGCCTTGGTCAATCAGAAAGCGAAGAAATTTATGCACACCTTGCCGTCAGCACGTTGACATACCGCGCGTTTCAGCTATAATTGGCGGCCTTTTTATGAACCCAAATCCGCATGTGGCCGTGGTCGGCGCAACCGGCGCCGTCGGCATCGAAATGATCAAAACGCTGGAAAAAAGAAGCTTTCCGGTGGGGCAACTGACGTTGCTTGCGTCGGCGCGTTCGGCTGGCAAGAAGCTCAAATTTCGCGGACAGGAGGTTACCGTCAAGGAACTGACGAAGGATTCCTTCGCCGGCATTGACATCGCGCTGTTCAGCGCGGGCGGTGGCATTTCGAGGGAATTTGCGCCCATCGCGGCGAAGACCGGTTGCGTGGTGGTGGACAATTCCAGCGCGTTTCGCATGGACGATGCCGTACCGCTGGTGGTTCCAGAGATCAATGCCGCCGACGTGAAACGGCACCAGGGGATCATTGCCAATCCGAACTGCACCACCGCCATCACCCTGATGGCGCTGTATCCATTGCACCAGGCGTTTGGCTGCAAACGCATTTTTGCGTCCAGTTACCAGGCCGTCAGCGGAGCGGGTGCGAAGGCAATGGAAGAATTGAAACGGCAAATCGGCGAGATTGTTTCCGGCAAACCGGTGACGAAGGAGGCGTTTCCGCATCAAATCGCCTTTAACGTGATTCCACAGGTGGATTCATTTCTGCCGACCGGCTACACCAAGGAGGAAATGAAGATGGAGAATGAAGGCCGTAAAATCATGCATCTTCCGGGCTTTCGGGCGAGCGTTACCTGCGTGCGCGTGCCGGTCTATCGCTCGCATTCCATCGCGGTAAGCGCGGAATTTGAAAAGCCGGTAAGCGTGGACGCCGCCCGGGCCGTCTTGAAAAAAGCGCCGGGCCTCGATCTCGTGGACGAGCCGGAGAACAAGAAATACCCGATGCCGCTGTTCACCTCGGAGAAATACAACTGCGAAGTCGGCCGCATCCGCAAGGATTGCGCGCTGGACAACGGGTTATGCTTCTGGGTAAGCGGCGATCAACTGCTCAAGGGCGCGGCGCTCAATGCGGTGCAAATCGTGGAAGAGCTGCTCAAGTGATTTTGGGAGGGACGCCGTGTCGGCGTCCCTAAATTAAATTTATGTTTGTAAATTTGGGACGGCGACACGCCGTCCCTCCCAATATTTTCACGGCTTGGCCGACTCCTTGGTGTAGGCGACCAGGGATTTGATTTGTGCTTTGGCGGCGGCGTCGCGCACCTTCACCACTTTTCCCCAAGGCGCTTTTTCATCGGCGTTGATGGCGAGCACAAGTTGTGGATTTTTCTCCGCCCGGGAAACCAGGTCGCTCTGCAACTGCTCAAATGTCACCGGCAGTTTTTCCACGTAATAAACGCCATTGGCATCAATGCTCACCACAAACGGCGGGTTTTCATTCGCGCCGGCGTTTTGGGCCTGCGAGGATTCGGGTAACTGCAGTTTCAACGCCGCCTGTTGCTTGAAGGTGGTCGTCACCAGCAGGAAAATCAGCAGCACAATCAGCACGTCAATCAAGGCGATGATGATGACGGCGGGCGTGTTGCGGCGTTTGCGGACGAAAAAACGCATGTCAGGCAGGATCCAGGGTCTGGGGTTTGGCTTCCGGCGCCGGGCGTTTGGCATCCAGCTTCCGCGATTTGGCTTCCGGCGTCTGGGTCCTGGAATCTGGAGTCTGGCGTTTTGCGTCCGGGGTGGGAACTTCCGCCGCCGGCGCGTTTGCCGTCCTTAACTCCAGGCGGTCCGATGCCATTTGCGAATATTGCCGGCGGATGAAATCATCGCAAAGCGCCTCCATCTCGACGGCGAACACCTCGACTTTTTTGCTGAAATAACTCCAGAAAATCAGCGAGGGGATGGCGATGAGCAGGCCCATCAACGTCGCGTTTAAAATCAGTGCGATGCCCTTGGCCAGTCGCGCGGCGTCGTTCAAGCCGGTGACGCCAATGTCGCTGAACAAGGTCATCATGCCGGCGATGGTGCCGACGAGGCCGAGCAACGGCGCGATGCCGACGATGATTTCGAGCACGACGAGACCGCGTTCCAGCCGGACGATTTCGTGGCGCGCGGCAGTTTGCAGTGCGTCCACATTGTCAGCCTTCGGCCAGTCGAGATGGTCCGTGGCGAGCAGCAGCAGACGTCCGAGGGCGGATGGTTTTTGGTGGCAGACCTGGCACAACATTTTCGTGTCCTCGCGGGTCCGACAGGTGGCGAGTGCTTCGGTGATTTTTGGCGGCACGACTTTGGCCCAGCGTAATGCCAGCGCGCGCTCGACGATGAACGTCAGTCCGACGACCGAGGTCGCGCCGAGTAAAATATAAATGAGTATGTCCATAAATTGTTCCGCGATGGCAACGGCTCAATAATAATAAAACGTAAAGGTAATCTCGCGATAATCCAGACCCACCATCGCCCGCATGTCCGTCGGCCACTGGGCGAAGGGGGCGGGATCCATCACCGCCTTCTGGCAGACGTAGCCCAACAAATCCCCCACGGTATTTTGCATCACTTCCATTTCAGAGATGCGCCCGTCATAATTCAAGCGAAATCGCAGAACCACTTTGCCGCTGCGGTCCCGGGCAAATTGCCGGCTGTCCAGCAAATCGTACCAGCGCTGGGTCACCGCCTGGATAAAGGCGGCGTCATAGTCGCCAAACGGCGTCGCCTTTACATCCAGCGACGGCACCAGCGCTTCGTGCCGGACGCCGCCAGCCTGCTTCATGGTCACGCCGGGCAGCCGGTTTTGCCGGGCGAGCGCCTGTTGGAGCGTGCGCGGACGCGGTAGTTCCGCCGATGGGGTGGCTGACGGATTGCCGAGCGTCAAATCGCCCGCGTTTTGCTGCCGCGCGGCCAGTTCTTCCCGGGACCGCTGCATGGAGGGTTGCAGTTTGGAAAAATCCGGGCGCGGTACGTCCTCGGTTTTCACCACCTCGGTCTGGGTGCCGTTCAGTTGCGGCGTGTTCGCGTCGCGGTTCGCGTCCGGGTTGGCCGCGCGCGAATTCTGGTTGGAATAATATTTGGCGTTCTTCGGCGCCTCGGTGGTTGCCTGGGCCGGGTTCACATCCACAAACTCAATGGGCACGCTTGGCTGAGGCGCTGGTGGCGCCGGCTTGATTTTTGTGAAGAGCATCAACGGCGGCAGGTGCAGCCTTTGCCACAGGTTGAATTCCTTGCCGGCCTCATAACCGCCCCAGGCCAGCAGATGCACCAACAGTGACAGGGCAAAGACCCAGGCGAGCCGTCTTGATTCAAGACTGCTGAACCGCAAGGAATCCAACTGTATGCCGGCTCCGGTCATGACCACTTAGCTTGCCCCAGGCGATTCAGGGGAGCAACTTCTTTGCCGGGTTTGGAGCGGCATTCCCCCCGGTTGGTTCAAAAATTACGCGTTGCATTTTTGGCCGGGGCTGGCAGTCTTGCTGGTCCACGTCGGGGCGTAGCGTAGCCTGGTAGCGCGCTTGTTTCGGGTACAAGAGGTCGTGAGTTCGAATCTCACCGCCCCGACCATCCCTCCTGGTTCCAGGCCAGGTTTTTCCCAGAAGCGACAACAGCTGGTGGGCGCTGAGGGATTCGAACCCCCGACCTACTCGGTGTAAACGAGGTGCTCTTCCGCTGAGCTAAGCGCCCGCCGTGGAAATGCTAGTTCAATCTGCACGGCCTTGGCAATCCGGCGATAGGGCCAAAGTCAGAATGAGAATTCATTTCAGCCTGACTTGCTCAGGCTCATCCCACGGCGACATGTCGGACAGAATTACTCGGTCCAAAGCAAGCTTTGGCCAGTGGTGGGTATACAAGAAACCGCTGTTGGTTCCCCGCCGGTATTTTCGACGGCGCGTTCACAAGCGCGGCTGCGTTTTGATTTGTTGGAGACGACCGCGCAGGGCGAATGTCAGCGCTTTGACAGTGATCTCCGAAGTGTGGAATGGCTTCCCCATCAGATCGTCGCCGTCGTTGCGACTCATTTTTGCGCGCGCGTCGAAATCGCTCTGACCGGTCACAAACACCACCGGCGTGGTGCGATTGGGAATGGTCTCGCGAATTTTTTTGCAAAGCTCAAAGCCGTCCATGCCAGGCATCACCACGTCCAGAAAAATAACGTCAAAAGGTTTTCCCAGCGTCAGGGCGAGCGCCGTCTCTCCATTCTCCGCGCTTTCTGGCTTTGTAAAAGCCGTTTGCAGGGCGCCGACAAGAATCCGGCGCGCCACGAGATCATCGTCCACCACCAACATGTGAATCGGCGGATTGATGGCCAGGTCCGCTTTCAGTCCCGGCGAGCACAAGTCAGTAAGCAAAATCACCGCAGAGGCCATGGTCTCCAGCGCGGATGGAGTGGCATGCTTGGAATCCTGCAGCATCTTTCTGAGCAGCCCTTCCAGGGCGACACTCAGTTGAAAAGCCGGATGCGCCACGTCGGGACCGGGCTTGGGAATCAATGAATTAATGCGCAGGAAACCATCCACCAGCAGGGTCTGTCGCGTCTCCGTGTTCGAGATCTGAAGAATCGTCTGACAAAGTTCCCACAAGGGGTCGAGCTGTTTTGACGCGCGGATCAAGAAGGCGTTGGTGATCGCGTTCATCTCCGCCGGTGGCGGTGTTGAAACAGACCGTCGCGCGGCGATGGTGAAACTGGGGACGGGGCGCGGACCATCCATGATCGTCACCGATGAATCCATTATGCCACGGGTCGGGTCGAGTTTCGGGAGAGGTTCCGGATTTCGCCCCCGGAGACGTCCATGCAACGCAAGCGTGAGCGCTTTGACAGTAACTTCAAAAGTGAGAAACGGTTTTCCCATGAGATCGCTGCCGCCGCTGAGGGTGGACTTGCAGCGGGCGTCGAAGTCGCTCTGACAGGTGACAAAGACCACCGGAGTGGTACGGTTGGGAATGGTGTTGCGAATTTTCGTGCAGACCTCGAACCCATCCATGCCCGGCATTTGTACGTCGAGGAAGATGACATCGTAAGCCTGCTTGGTGGCCTGGGCCAAAGCCGTTTCGCCGTCTGCCGCGAAGTCCGGCTGGCTGAATGCTTTTGTCAGCGAGTGGGCCAGAGCCTGGCGGCTTATCATATCGTCGTCCACGACCAAAAACCTGAGGGGACGATCCTTCAGGAGATCCGGCGGCAATCCCGGCACGCACAAGTCGTCCAGCAAATCCAGACCACCCGCGACGGTTCGCAGCGTGGAAGGCGTCACGTTTCTGATTTTTTCGGTGAACTGTTTGAGCAGCCCCTCCAAAGCGGAAGCTGCCTGCCACGCTGGAAGCACCTCCGGCGCGCCCGCATCGTCTTTTAGCATCCCCATCTGGAAGCAAAGATTCGTCAGCATTTGCCGCTTTACGGGGTCACTCGACTCCCGACCGATGTCCAGCAGAAGCTTTCTCTGTGTGGCCAGGTACTCCTTGGCCCGTACATAAAATTCCTTGATCGGATCGGCCCGCCCAGGCAGGTCGATGCGTGATGACACGGAAGGACCAACTTGGAACGCCTTGACGAATTCGACAAAGGCTTCCTCCTCCGCGCGAACTTTTACCGAGAGGTCCGTCCCGGTAACCGGGGCAAGCGCCCACGGATTATACCCCTGATTCAGGTGCGCGAGAACATGAGGGGCAAATCTGTGGAGAATCAGACCTCCGGTCAAAAGGAACACGACGGCATAAAGGAGCAGCTTAAGAAACATTTCGAATGCGCCGGTCGGAGGTGGTGTGGAAGCCGCCACGGCTTTCCGATTGAAGGCCAAATAGGCACCGGCGGCGACGGGAACGTTTGTGCGAACGGCGTTGGGGATGGCCAAACGCTTCCGGTAGAGTTCCTGGTGTTCTTTATAGAGGCGATGGTTTATGTCCCACTGAATGGATCCTGGTCTCGGTATGGAATTTTGGAATTCGATGGCGTTGGTCAGCGTGTCGCCGCGCAAGGGAAGGCACCAAAGTCCCGCCGCGAAGAAGATCAGGAACGATTTCATCCAAGACGTCCGCGCCGCACCAGGAATCATTCGATGGGCAAAATCGTTCGCCCTCATCCTAAACTGGTTGATCAGCCCCGATGGAATCATTTGGGGAGTTGCTGGCGCCCGCCCGCCCGCCGCACATCCCGCGAATGCTGATTTTGGTTCCATTTTTCTGATTAGGCATGAAGTTCAATCCGACCGGCGAACTTTTCCACCGGCTGCGAAATCAAGGTGCCACCGTCTGGCCGGGAGGCAAGGTGGCCCACTGGCTGCGTTTCGGCACCAGAAAACTCGGAGTCAACGGCGGAAGCTTGTTCGAATCGCGAAAATTCAAGTCAAACGACCAGTTGCGTTTTGGGGGGGAATAAATGTTGTTATTGTTGTTCCAGGCATTGGTGGCGTAGAGACTCGGGAACATCTTGACCATCGACCCATTATAAGTGAATACGTTGGCCAAACCCCAGGTTTCAAGAAAACGCGGGAAGTTTTCCATGCCGCCGCTGTAATGTGCCGCGGTCGTCTCGACGACGCCCGTCAGGAATGCCGCGTTGACGGTGGTGGAGGAGGCAACGCGCGAACCCACCGCGCTGGTGCTGCGTGCATCCGACCAACTGTCGGACAGAATGGTGATCGCGTCGCCCACCAGTGAAGCCGGCCGGGTGGCGGAGGTGTCGGCGGTTCCCCGGGTCGCGGAGTCCGAATTGTAGTCGCCTTGAACGTAAAGTGGCCGGGCCGTGGCGACAGTCAGCCCGTTGGTCGGCAGTTGAGCGCCGTTACTCAAACGAACCGCTCCCAAAGTGGTCGTGGTGCGGGTATCCAAAACATAAACAGAATTCAAAATCAAATTCGACCCACCGATGGAGTAACGCAGACTGGTATTGGTCAGGCTCCAAGCCGCGAGGTTTCCAATGTTTAGATCAATCGGCTGTACGGTTTTGCCCTCACGCGCGTCATAGAAAGAGTTTGTGGTCGTGACAAACGTCGCCAATTCATTGGTCGGGATGGTGGCAACCGGAAAAATGTTAACCCCGCTTTGTGCGGTGACCCCGCTATCGGAAACGGTCACGATCATCTCACTCTCATTATAATATCGGAGTCGGCCAAGGGCCGAGGCGGGATCTTCAGTGCTTGGCGGCGGCTCGATAATTTCCCGGATTCCCACCGGGGTGTTGGTGGTTCCTATCGGAAGGGTCATGAACGGGACGCCAGATTGCGGTTGAGTGGGTGATTCCACATAAGCCGCCGGAAGACCGCTCGGACTTCCGCGCGGATCCAGCGGATCCCGTTGTTCGAGGACTCCCAAATGGGCGCCGACATCGGATTCAAATGTCATGGAACTGTCCGGTTCAATATATAGATATCCATTGGCATGCACCGGCCCGGTGATGTCGAACGGCTGGCCACAGCTGATTTCCATGTTTCCCGAGGAAAACATCATATATTGAAAAACCGGGATGCTTTGCAGTTGTAATTGCTGCAGTACTCCCACGGTGAGATCTTGTGGACTGGCAGTGTCTTTGGCATCTGACACCACATTGTAAATCGAGACATAGGCCTGCAGGTTGGAATAAGGCGGGTCGATATAGGTATAGCTGATTGAAGTCCCGGGTTGCACATAGGTCCGGCCAGGATTCCCGCTCGCGTCATTGAACTGCCAGGTGCTCCAGTAGGTGGAATCCACCGACGAAGGTACCATGGTTTTGTAGTTGTTCAGGTTGTTGGCGACCGTGGCATTACCGTAATACAGGAAGTCATGCGAGATCTGGCTGACTACCTTTTCCGTGGCCGCTTCCGCCGCCGCTTCCGACCGGGTGTATTGGATGGAACGGTAGGTCAACCGGGTGCTGGTGGATGACCAGGACATCACGCCAGCCAATATGGCCAGAGCAACGCCGAGCATCACCATGGTTAGCACCAGGGCGCCG
>Ga0265314_10003776_pt1 | contig 14476 bp, 10 predicted proteins | sample 4126metaG_FD_203106 | JGI IMG/M metagenome (GOLD analysis project Ga0265314, IMG submission 203106) | Rhizosphere microbial communities from Carex aquatilis grown in University of Washington, Seatle, WA, United States - 4-1-26 metaG | ecosystem: Host-associated > Plants > Roots > Rhizosphere >... | reverse complement strand
TGGTCGGAGATGATCACACCGACCTCGTTATGGGCCAGCAACTCCAGGCCGGCATCGCCGCTGTTGGCGCGCAGGATGCGGTAGCCGTCCCCGCGCAACAGGCGCACCAGGGCGGATGTTATGTTTTCCTCGTCATCAACCAGCAACAACGTGCGCTCCATCATTCCCCCATCTGAAAATCGAGTATCTCTCCGCTACGCAGCAAATAGGTCATCTCGGCAGTCGGTACCGGGCGGCTGAACAGGAATCCCTGCATCTCGTCGCACCCCATCTCGCGCAACCGTGCGAGTTGTGCTGTCGTCTCCACACCTTCTGCAATGACGCCCAGGCCCAGACTGTGCCCCAGTGCGATGATCGCGGAGACGATCGCTTCATCGTCACGGTCTTCAGAAAGGTCGCGCACGAAAGACTGGTCGATCTTGAGACTGCTGATAGGGAAGCGCTTCAAATAACTCAGGCTGGAATAGCCGGTTCCGAAATCGTCGATGGAGAACCGTATCCCAGCCTCGTGCAGCGTGTTCAGCGTCTCGAGCGTTCCGGGAACATTGTTCATCAGCAGGCTTTCGGTCAGCTCGAGTTCGATCGATTTCAACGCCGGATCGAGTCCATTCTCTTTCATGATACCCAGCACCACATTGGAGAAGTCGGGTTGCCTGAACTGCAACGCGGATAAATTGACGGCGATATGGATGTAATTGATGCCGCTTGCCAGCCACGTGCGGGCCTGTTTGCATGACTCTCTCAGCACCCATTCTCCTACCGGCAGGATGAGGCCGGTTTCTTCCAGTAACGGGATGAAATCGGCTGGAGCGACCAAGCCGCGTTCGGGGCTTTGCCAGCGTATCAAGGCTTCCATGCCGATGATCTTGCCGCTGAGCAGATCCACCTTGGGCTGGTAATGCAACACGAACTCTTCGCGCTCCAGCGCCCGGCGCAATTCTGTTTCCAGCTTCAGGCGCTGCCAGGCTGTGGCATTCATCTGCTCGGCGTAGTACTGGAAATTGTTGCGGCCTTCGGATTTCGAATGGTAGAGCGCCGCCTCGGCATTCTTCAACAATGTCGATGTGTTCACCCCGTCCACTGGATAGATGCAGATGCCGATACTGAGCGTGATGAAGATCTCGTTCTCATCGATGGCGATGGGATCACGAGCAAACGAATCAATGAGTTTCTGCGCGACCTCACCCGCATAATGCGCAGATCGCATGCCTGTGAGCACGACGCAGAATTCATCCCCCACGATGCGTGCCACCGTGTCACATGAGCGTATATGGCTGATCAGCCTTCCTGCCACGGCCTGCAACAACTGGTCTCCGACGGCATGGCCGAATGAATCGTTGACCTGCTTCAGCCGATCCAGGTCGATCGATAACAACCCCACCATATTTCTGTCGCGATGTGCACGGGTCAATTCCTGGTCGAGCCTGTCCAGAAAGAGCAAGCGGTTGGGCAGATTGGTCAGCGGATCGTAATGCACGATGCGATCGATCTGGCTGTCTTTGCGCTCCATCGCCGCCGCGAGATCGAGATTGACCTGGGCCAGCATCTCATTGGCAGACTGGATCTGCTGCAGCAGTTGATCTTTCTCGCGGGTCAACTCAAAACGCCAGAACGCTTCCATCACATCGACGCGCAACGTCTCGTTGTCCCACGGCTTGCTAAAGAATTTGTAGATGGCCCCCTGATTGATGGCGGCAGTCACCGTACTAAAATCGGAAGAGCCGCTCAACACGATGCGTATCGTACGCGGATAAAGTTCTTTGACCTGGGACAGGAATTCGACGCCGGTCATGCCCGGCATGCGCTGGTCGGAGATGACGACGCCGACATTGTTTTGTTTCAGTACTTCCAGACCTTCCCTGCCGCTGTTCGCGCGCAGGATCGTGTAACCGTCATGCCTGAGCAGGCGCTCCAGCGCGGCACCGACACTTTCTTCATCATCAACCAGTAACAAGGTACGTTCCATATCAGCCTCCAATATCCCACGTCTGTTACATTGTCATGCTAACGCCGATGTCCGATCAGTGCGAGTCCGAATGGACCGCAGTTTCAATCTATCCTGATCATAATCCGCTCAACACTTTGATATGCGCCGTGGCGCAGCGTCCGAGTGCATGCAATTCATAGCCGCCTTCCAGTACCGATACGATACGCCGGTGACAGTGTTTTTCGGCGACATTTTTGAGTTGTTCCGTCACCCAAGAATAGTCCGCATCCACCAGCATGATCGTGGACATGTCATCTTCCCAGTGCGCATCGAATCCGGCAGAGATCAGCAGCAACTCAGGCTGGAACGCACCCAGCGCGGGCAGCCAATGCTCGGTCACCGCCGCGCGGAACTCGTCGCTGCCAGTGCCAGCCTTCATGGGCACATTGATGATGTGGTCGTTACCGCTGTCCGCGCCCCCATACGGATAAAAAGGGTGCTGGAAGGTCGAGCACAGCATCACGCGCGGGTCGTCGTGGAAGATGTGTTCGGTACCATTGCCGTGGTGCACGTCGAAATCCGCGATCGCCACCCGGCTCAGCCCGTGTACGGCTAGCGCATGCGCCGCTGCGACCGCCGCGTTGTTGAATATGCAGAACCCCATCGCCTGCGCTCTTTCGGCATGATGGCCGGGCGGACGGATGTTGCAGAAGGCATTCTCCACCTGTCCTGCCATCACCAGATCCACGCCGAGCACTGCGGCACCGGCGGCATGCAATGCTGCCGGATAGGTGTAATGATTCATCACGGTATCGCCATCCAGTTCCACAGTGCCCTGCTGCGGCGCGGCAGAGGCGATGGTGTCGATGTATGTCGCATCGTGCACGCGCAATAATTGCTCGCGCGTCGCAGCGGGTGAATCATGATGTTGAAGATAACCGAACAGACCGGACGCGATGAGCTGATCCTCGATCGCATGGATGCGAGCCGGACATTCCGGATGATGTGCACCCATGTCGTGCTTAAGACTGAGTGAATGAGTAATGTATGCAGTCTGCATGGTAACGGAATAAAAATATTACGGTGCTATCATACCGAAGGTCACCACTTCACGAATCGAAAAATCATGGGCAAGCACTATCTCAATCCCCTGTTCGCTCCCAAGTCTGTTGCCGTGTTCGGCGCCAGCGACAGCACCGATTCTGTCGGCCAGATCGTGTTCCAGAACATGTTGCAAGGCGGCTTCAAGGGCGCTCTCTACCCGATCAATTCGAAACATGCCGAGGTGCAAGGCCAGCGAGCCTACGCCTCCATTGCCGACGTCGGTCAGCCGGTCGAACTGGTCGTCATTGCAACCCCGCCGCAGACCGTGCCCGGCATCATCGAAGAATGCGGGCTGCACGGCGTCAAGGCGGCTGTCATCATCACCGCCGGGTTCGGCGAGATCGGTGCGGACGGAGCGGCGCTGGAACGCCAACTGCTGGAGAACGCCCGTCGCTACAACATCCGCCTGATCGGCCCCAACTGTCTTGGCATCATGCGTCCCTCCATCGGACTCAATGCCACGTTCAACAAAGGCTCTGCTGATGTCGGCAACATCGCGCTCATCTCGCAGTCAGGCGCACTGTGTACCGCCATCCTGGACTGGGCCACGCGCAACGACGTCGGCTTCTCCAGCGTGGTATCGATGGGTTCCTCCACCGATGTCGATTTCGGCGAGATCCTCGACTACCTCGTTTCCGACTCCAATACCCACAGCATCCTCATGTATATCGAGGGCATCCGCAATGCCCGCAGTTTCATGAGCGCCCTGCGCGCAGCGGCACGTATCAAGCCGGTCATCCTGGTCAAGGTCGGTCGCCATCCTGCCGGATCGAAAGCCGCGATGTCACATACTGCTTCACTGGTCGGCGCTGACGACGTGTTCGATGCCGCATTCAGCCGCGTTGGCGTGGTACGTGTGGAAAACGTCACGCAACTGTTCACTGCTGCCCGTGCCCTGTCTTTCGGCTTCCATCCGGTCGGTAACCGCCTCGCTCTTGTCACCAACGGCGGCGGCCCCGGCGTGATGGCAGCAGACCGCGCATCCGATCTGGGTCTGGTCATGGCCACCCTGTCCGACAGCACGGTCGAATATCTCAACCAGCATCTGCCGCCCAACTGGCCGCACTGCAACCCGGTGGACATCATCGGCGATGCCCAGGCAGACCGCTATTACCACGCCGTCAAAGCTTGCCTCGACGACGAGAACGTCGACGGGGTACTGGCTATCCTCACACCGCAGGCCATGACCAAACCGCTGGAATCGGCACAAGTCATGATCGATATCGCCAAGAGCTACAAGAGCAGCCGCAGCAAACCGCTGCTGACCTGCTGGATGGGCGAGACCCAGGTCGCAACCTCGCGCGATGCTTTCACCAAAGCGCATCTGCCGCACTTCCGCACCCCGGAACCGGCGGTCGAAGTGTTCTCGCACCTGTATGCCTACCACCGCAACCAGAAGCTGCTGATGCAGATGCCCGGCCCGCTCTCACATCATGACCAGCCGGATGTGGAGAGCGCGCGCATGATCATCGATGGTGCCATGGCGGAACATCGCAATGTGCTCACCGAAATGGAATCCAAGGCACTGCTCGCCGCCTTCAATATTCCCGTGGCACGCACCATGGTCGCGCACTCGCCCAGCGAAGCGCTGCTCATCGCGCAGCAACTGGGCTTCCCGGTCGCGATGAAGATCAACTCGCCCGACATCACGCACAAGACCGATGCCGGAGGTGTCGTACTCAACCTGAACAACGCCCACGAAGTGCGCGCCGCCTACCAGCACATCATCGACAACGTTCACCACAACCGTCCCAATGCCAAAATGGACGGCATCTCCATCGAACCGATGATCGTCAAACCGAACGGACGCGAACTGATGATCGGCGTCACCACCGACCCGGTGTTCGGCCCGGTGATCACTTTCGGCGCCGGCGGTACCACTGTCGAGATCATGGGCGACCGGGCTGTCGCACTGCCGCCGCTCAATCACTTCCTGGTGAGAGACCTCATCGACAGCACCCACATCTCGCACATGCTCGGGCATTTCAGAAACATGTTGCCCGCCAACATCGAGGCACTGGAAGATGTGCTGCTGCGAGTTTCAGAAATGGTATGCGAACTGCCGTTGCTCAAGGAGATGGACATCAATCCGCTCATCCTCGACGAGACCGGCGCATTGGCTGCCGACGCACGCGTGGTGGTGGAATACCGCCAGCCAAGTGCCGACCGCTACGCACACATGGCCATCTATCCCTACCCCACCCACCTCGTCAACGAATGGCAACTGAACGACGGTACAGACATCACTATCCGCCCCATCCGTCCGGAGGATGCGGTACTGGTGAAGAAGTTCGTGCACGACCTGTCCGACGAATCCAAATACTTCCGCTTCATGAACAGCGTGCAGGAATTGACCGAAGACATGCTGGCGCGCCTGACGCAGATCGACTATAGCCGCGAGATGGCGCTGGTCGCTGTCGTGGATGTGCTAGGCGAAGAATTGGAACTGGGTGTCGCGCGCTACGCCATCAACCCCGATGGCAACACCTGCGAATTCGCGCTGGTAGTGGCTGACAACGTCGCCGGCAAAGGATTGGGACAGAAGCTCATGGTCTCGCTGATGGAAGCGGCGCGTTCAAAGGGACTGTCCGTCATCGAAGGCGAAGTGCTCGGCAACAACCACCGCATGCTCAAGTTGATGACGCGCCTCGGCTTCACCATCAAGAGCAGCGAAGACGACCAGGCAGTGATGAAGGTCAGCAAGTCACTTTGAATGACGCCTGAAAGTATCCGACAACTTCCTCTTTAACTGCTCTCAATGATGAACCCATTAAAAGCAGAGAACCAGCGTTTGCGTGATCAGTTACAGTCTTTGATAGACGAAGCGAGGTTGAATGAGAAGAAGTGGAGAAGACTCGATCAGCTGGAAAAACAACTGATCGCGACGCACACACTGCCGGAACTCATTCATGTGATTCTTGAAGACTACAAGACTGTCTGTGAGACGGACATCGTGACACTCGTCCTGTGCGACCCCGAAGACGAGATCAGACGTATTCTGGAAAGATCGCGGCATGGAGGTGCATCAGTGCAGGGGCTGGTCCTGCTTGAAAAGATCCATGCCGAAGAACCAGTACTTCCCCCTTATCTCGGCGATTTCGATTCTGAAATTGAACGCGCAATCTTCGATCCCTGGCCGGAAGGATGCAACTCGATGGCACTGTTGCCGTTGACGCGGCAGGGTGAATTGATCGGCAGCCTAAATCTGGCCAGTTGCATGGCGGAGAGATTCAGCCCGGACAGGAGCACGGATTTCATCGAAAGACTGGCAAACATCTTTGCCATTTGCCTTGAGAATTCGCTGAACCATGAGCGCCTGAATCTTGTCGGCCTGACCGATCCGCTCACCGGAATATTCAATCGCCGCTATCTTGAGACGCGTTGCAAGGAAGAGGCAGCAAACGTCCGGCGACACCAGACTCCATTGACCTGCATGTTTCTGGACATAGATAAATTCAAACTCATCAATGACACCTATGGCCATTCAGCCGGGGATGAAGTGTTATGTGGCATCGCCAGACTGATCAAAACCCAGTTGCGCAGTGCAGACATCCTTGCACGCTATGGCGGAGAGGAATTCGTCGTCCTGCTTCCGCAAACCGGCCTGAGCCAAGCGTGCGAGATCGCAGAGCGGATCCGCAGCACGATATCCGATCAGTCGTTTCAGGTGGATCAGGAAAATGACCTGACCGTGACGATCTCCATCGGCGTCGCCCAGACGCAAGGAATATTGGCTCCCGATGACACTGCTGTGGCGCACCGGTTGCTCGCGATGGCTGATGAGGCGCTTTACAACGCAAAAGAAACAGGTCGGAACAGAGTGATGATGCACGAAGAATCTTCGGTAACTTCCGCATAATGAAAAGGAGTGGGTGATGGGTGTACGCAGAATCGTTTTGTCATTATTGTTCGCGCTAGCGCTGAGTCTTCCCGGCTGCGGCAGCGGCGGCAGCGTCACCCCAGGCACGACGGTGAATACGACCCCGGATTTCACCAAGCTCAAATCCACCTGCTTCGCCGCCTCGGCCTCGAATCCCATCATGACGCGCGGAACGCCCTCGACATCGTTTCAGGCGGACTGGAACGACCCCTCCGTCATCAAGGTGGGCAACCAATTTGTGATGTACGCCTCGTCGGACAATAACCTCGATCTCAACATCGCCATCTACCGTCTGGTCTCAACTGATGGGCTGAACTGGTCATTGAGCCCGGCGACGCCGGTGCTCCAGGCCGATGGCAACGCCTCGGCATGGGACCACAAAGCCGTCGAGACGCCCTCCGTCGTCTTAATGAACGGGGTGTACCATATGTTCTACACCGGCTACCCATCCACTTACACAGATTCAAAGTCGTACAAGATCGGCCATGCGACATCGCTGGACGGCATCACTTGGTCGCGCGATGCGAACAACCCCATCGTTGTGCCGAACGACCCGACCAATTCCACGCCGAACTTCACCTTCGATCAATGGGTCACCGCAGAACCGGCAGCGGTCGTGTTCAACGGCAAGCTATATCTCTACTATTCCGCCGTAGGCTCGAACCTGACCAACGGCGATATACAAGTGATCGGCCTCACCACCTCGACCAACGGCACTACGTGGAGCACTCCTCAAGAAGCGTTGAGGCCGGACCAGACGCTCTATCCCAGAACAGGCGGCACGACAAACTGGCTTGGATATTCGACGCCGATGGCCGCCGTGTTGAACGGACAGATGCACCTGTTCTTCGATGTCGTGCAAAACTCGCCCTGGAAGCAACTCAAGATACATCACGCCAGCTCCAGCGACGGACTCACCAACTGGACGCACGACAGCGCAGCGATATACAGCAACACGAATTTCGCATGGACTGCGGATGAAGTGAGGTCGCCCACGGTCTTGCTGGACGGTACTTCCCTCTATATGTGGTTCGCAGGCGCAACCGCTGCGCCGGTGCTGAGCATCGGCGAGGCCAAGTGCGCGCTGTGACGATCAGGAATTAGACGAATTCGACGACGGATTGGCGCTCAGTGAATTGAGTGCCTTAGTGATAGCGTTCTGCGCATTGATCACGGCCTGTTCTGACGAAGTTGAGCTCTGACCCGATACGGTCCCGCTATTCGAACTCGTCGCAGCCAGTTGCGAGAAGATATCCGTGGATGAAGAAGTGGAAGTCGAACTGGATGTCAGCGAACCCTGCGCCTGTGTGATCGCGTTCTGTGCATTGAGGATCGCCTGTTGCGCGGCCTGCTGCGGAGTCTGTGCGCTGCCGGTACCGGAAGACTGAGTCGAAGCCGCTTGCCGGAAGGCACTCAGCAACCCGGACACGTCATAGGTCAAAGCCGAGGTAGAAGAACTGTTGTTCAAAGTAACAGCCGTGCTATCTGCACCAGCCTGACTGCTGGCAGCCTGAGCTGCGGCGGCATCGCTCTTCTTGTTGGTATTGTCTGTGGGTACGTAAAGGCTTGAAGCAGAAACGCCGGTAATCGTGGACATGGCAGTCACCTCGCTCGTTGTCACTTTGGGTGGAATCTGAAATCCATTCTACGCCTTTGGAAATCGAATCTCCAGCGGTTCGACGCACCAGCCCGGGATGTCCACACAAGCAACAATCCCATTGCATTGACCATACCGGATGATGCCAGTATCGTGAGGGTCATCCGTAATCAGGCAAAATCATGACGATCAGCGAAGCACCCTGCAATCCGGAAAAGATATCGCTACGCCGCTGGCGTGTGACTGAGATCGAAGCGCCGGATGGGATACGCAGCCGCCATGTATGGGGGCATGATGTGACCAACAACCTCGGACGCGCATCCAGTGCGATCAAGGGATTCGACAAGGACAGCATGACCGCCACCACCCGCAGCGGCAAGAAGTATCAGTTGACCGGCCTGCCCGGCAACTCCCGCCTCGGCAGATCCGCATGGAATAAATGGTGCCACGATAATGGCATCGTCAATGAAGTGGACGTCACCGACGAATATCTGAACGTCAATCACCTCTCGACAGCCGGGTTCAATAAGATCACCAAATCCGAGAGCCGCTAGTAGAGGTGGGCACCGTCTTGGGTCTCACCGCAACCAAACTCCGTTCGCCCTGAGCTTGTCGAAGGGTTGAACGGCGCGCTGGTCAAGGCTCATTCACTCTTTGACCTGCCCTTAGTCCTGAGCTTGTCGAAGTTGCAGAGCGAACGGAGTTTTATTACCCCTTCAACTTCGCGAACGCCGCTGCCATCGCACCACCCATCGGTGCTGGTGTCGGCGCACGGTTGGCAGGTTTAGCCGCAGGCTTGCCCTGTCCGCCCCGCTCACGCGGTTCATGCTTTGCTTCCGGTTTGCCACTTACCTGTGGTGCGGCATCCGTCAGGCGCATGGTGAGCGCGATGCGCTTGCGCTTCACATCCACCTCCAGCACTTTCACCTTCACCACCTGCCCCGCCTTCACCACCGTGTGCGGGTCTTTGACGAATTTATCCGAGAGCGCGGAGATGTGCACCAGACCATCCTGATGCACGCCGATATCCACGAACGCGCCGAACGCGGCGACATTGGTCACCACGCCTTCGAGGATCATGCCCGGCTCCAGGTCTTTCAGCTCTTCCACGCCTTCGCGGAAACTGGCGGTGGTGAATTCGGGACGCGGGTCGCGGCCGGGTTTTTCCAGTTCCTTGAGGATGTCGGTGATGGTCGGAATGCCGAACTGCTCGTTCGCGTACTTGGACGGGTTGAGCGCGCGCAGCAATGCGCCATTGCCGATCACGCCTTTTATCTCCTGCTTGATGTCTTTGAGGATACGCTGCACCAGCGGATACGATTCCGGGTGGACAGCGGAAGCATCGAGCGGATCGTTGCCGCCCATGATTCGCAAGAAACCTGCCGCCTGTTCGAAGGTCTTGTCACCAAGGCGCGGCACTTCGCGCAGTTCGGCGCGGCTGTTGAATTTGCCCTTGAGATCGCGCTGGCTCACGATGGCCTGCGCCACGCTGCTGGAGAGGCCGGAGACGCGCGCCAGCAAAGGCGCCGAGGCCGTGTTCACATCCACGCCCACCGCGTTCACACAATCTTCCACCACCGCATCCAGCGAACGCGCCAACTGGAACTGGCTCACGTCGTGCTGGTATTGGCCGACACCAATCGACTTGGGATCAATCTTCACCAGTTCTGCCAGCGGGTCTTGCAGGCGACGCGCGATGGACACCGCACCGCGCAAGCTGACATCCAGCTCCGGCAGTTCCTTGGAGGCGAATTCGGATGCGGAATACACCGATGCGCCTGCTTCGGAAACAACGATGCTGGTCATTTTTGGGAGCGCCGACGTCCCGTCGGCAGTGCATTTTTCAACAGTTGCCGACGAGACGTCGGCGCTCCCAGTAACGCTCCCGCAAATCTTGATCAACTCATGCGCCAACTTATCCGTCTCCCGCGAAGCCGTCCCATTCCCAATCGCAATCAACGTCACCCTATGCTTCTTCGCCAACAACGCCAACGTATGCAACGACCCATCCCAATCATTCCTCGGCTGGTGCGGATAGATGGTAGCGGTATCCACCACCTTGCCGGTCTCGTCCACCACCGCCACTTTTACGCCGGTGCGGATGCCGGGGTCCAGCCCCATGGTCACGCGTGGTCCGGCGGGTGCGGCCAGCAGCAGCGCTTTCAGGTTGCGGGCGAACACGTTGATGGCTTCGGTCTCGGCCTTGCTGCGCAGCGCGCCCATCAGTTCCGATTCCAGATGCATGAAGCTCTTCACGCGCCAGGTCCAGCGCGCGGAGTCGTTCAGCCAGCGGTCAGCCGGGCGGCTCATGTCCTTGATGCCGAAGCGGCTGGCGATGCGCATCTCGCACGGGTTGTGCGGCGAGGCCCAGGTGGGCTTCTCTTCTTCCGTATCCAGGCGCAACTGCACATCCAGCATTTCCTCGCGCCGTCCGCGCAACACCGCCAGTGCGCGGTGCGAAGGGATGGTGTTGATGGATTCGGAATAATCGAAATAGTCGGCGTACTTCTCCGCCGCGTCGTTCTTGCCTTCCAGCACTTTGGACTGCACCACGCCGTGTTGCTGCACATATTCGCGCAGCGATTGCAGCAGGCCAGCATCCTCGGCGAAGCGCTCCATCAAGATCTGTCGTGCGCCATCCAGCGCCGCCTTGGTATCCGTCACGCCAGGGTTGGCGTCGCCCGCCTCGCTGGTGAAAGGCTCACGCAGATACTTGGCCGCCTCCTCTTCCGGATTCAGCGTCGGATTCGCCAGCAACTCATCCGCCAACGGCTCCAGCCCCGCCTCCAGCGCGATCTGCGCCTTGGTGCGGCGCTTCGGCTTGTAGGGCAGATACAGATCTTCCAGATGTGTCTTGTCCGTCGCCAGCGACACCGCCTTCAGCAACTCTGGCGTCATCTTGCCCTGCTCGGTGATCGAGGCAATGATCGCCTCGCGCCGCTCTTCCAGCTCGCGCAGATAACGCAGCCGCTCTTCCAGCAAACGCAACTGCGTATCGTCCAGGCCGCCCGTCGCCTCTTTGCGATAGCGCGAGATGAAGGGAACGGTCGCGCCCTCGTCCAGCAAAGCAATGGCAGCAGCGATTTGAGCAGGTTTGGCCGCGATCTCGGCGGCAAGGCGTTGTTCGATTGAAGGAAGCATGGATGGTTTTACTCTTACTGGATTAAATAGACCTCTGCGGGAGAGGTCTATGGGTGGAATTTGCGAGGGGCGGATTATGCCAAGTTAGGAGAGAGACTGGAAGGTTTAAAGCGACTCGCCGCCTGTAGATAGTGCGTCTGGATTTTGCAGCGTTTCAGGTTCAATCTTGCTGCGATTCACGGCACTGCCAACACCAAGCATTTGGCGAAATTCTCGTTCCACTCCAGACATAAGTGGTGGCACCTTTTCTGTGATGAAATTGGACGTTTCTTGCCATGCTTCCATCATCCTGACTCCAGCGGCACTTTGTTGTTCATTGAGTTCCCACCAAATACGGAGATTGGAAGTACTCTTCCACACTCCACGGACAAGTTCGTCAACGTTTTTGCAAGTAACCTCATTAAAATATATTCGATTTGGGAAAAAGAATTTTTGGAATTCTATAGCCTTCTCATGAAGAATTTTCGCTTTCTCGGGTTTTGTTGGTTCTCCGGCGAACGATGCAATTGCCGCAAAGCTTTCAGCAGCCGCCAGAAACTCAACCAACAACCGATAAAGTTTTGCAATTACTTTCGCTCGTCGTTCTAGCAAGATAGATGTCCGCGTCTCATGCTCCGCCGCTACGAGTTGCAACGAGTGCGTAAGCCTCGCTGTTGTTTCGGCTGATTGGGTTTCGAGTTGCTTCTTAAACGTCTCGAAATCCTTCGAAAGGAAGTGAACAACGATAGAGCGCGTGAGCCAAGCTGCGCCTCCGACAAGAATCGCCGTACCACCAAGGCTTAGTAATATTTGTTCAAACATAGCGAGTTAACATGAAGATCAAGTTTACAATTATTAATAAAATGAGCCGCTGAATTTCCTCTCATTTTAGTGTTCTGTTCCACGAGCCCGTATTAGTTATGACTAAAGTCGGTCAATAAGTTGTTTCTTTTTCTTCTGATAGTCATCCTCGGATATAAGCCCCTCATTTTTTAGAGCTTGCAACTCTCTCAGCTTGTCAGCAGACCTTGGGGTCAGGTCTTGCGTTACAACATTCATCCCAAGCAGCAATCTACGCCGCAATCAACAGACACAAAAGGTGTCGGAGTCGAATACTTTCCGAATTCAAAGCAATTCAATACCGGTACGTCATATGCGGAGCAAAGTTTAGCGTCGTTTTGCAACCGCAACGAGAAGAACAATAACAACAATAAAAATAATAATCCCAATGTTGGGACTAATGGAGATGAAAAAACCATCCCAAAATTCCTGCATGTGTATATTTGATTTATTCATCAATTAAAGGGGCCCGAATAAATGGGGTCGGGTTTGCAATACTGTTCCACACCCGACAATCCAACGCACCGAAGCCTAGCAGCAAAGTCCCTCCTCGCCTATATGCCAAAAGATATAGACCTTCCTCGTCGCAAGCCTCACCACGGAATCACCACCCCATCATTACCGATGAACTTGCCCGTGTCCGCCAGGGTGAGTCCGGCTATCACCTTGCGCATGTCCGCCACACTTTGCTCGACCGGGATCATGGCGTTGGGGCCGCCCATGTCGGTCTTGACCCAGCCGGGGTTGAAGGCCACCGAGGTGATGCCCTGCTCTTTCAGGTCAACGGCCAGGCTTTTCACCACCATGTTGGCTGCCGCTTTGCTGCTGCGATACAGGTAACTGCCGCCGCTGGTGTTGTCGTCTATGCTGCCCATCTGGCTGGTGATGGTGACGATGCGCTTGAGTTTGCTTCGGGCGATTTGATTGACGAACGCTTCGGCCATCTTGAGCGGGGCCATGGTGTTGATGTTGAAGGCAGCCATCCATTCCGCATAGTCGGTATGCCCAAAGCCGCGTTTGTCCGAAGAGGGAAAGACGCCTGCATTGTTGATGAGCAGGTCTATGGTTTCGTCGGCCAGCGACTGGGCGAGCTGTTCGATCTGCGCTTGGTTGGTTACGTCGAGGGCGTAGAGCTTGATCTGTTCTGGATATTGGGCTGCCAGTTTGCTGAGGGCATCCGCCTTGCCGGGATCGCGGCAGCAGGCCAGAACACGCCAGCCTTCGGCTGCATATTGAGTGCAGAATTCCAGCCCGATTCCGCGGCTGGCGCCGGTTATCAATAGCGTTTTCATGGTCGGCCTCGTTTGTTCTTTCAGGGATGGTGAGAAATAGCCCCGCATTGCTGGCACTTCCAGCACTCCTGCCAACGCTTATACAAACCCGGCCAGAATCTGGTGTTGAATTGATACGCTTTATAGCCGAGGAAGCTTGAACTGGCGATGGTGAGCAAACCAAAGACGATGGTTTCACCCCCGTTCGCCAATAGCAGCAGACTTATCAAGACGCCGATGCCCGGCCATTTGAGTGATCTCTTTGCAGGTGGCGCTTCTTTTGGCGTGGCGGCATCAAAGCAATCTGCGAGACGCTGCGTATTAACTGAACCGCACTTGCTGCATATCATTGAACAGTTCCCGGTTGAGTTGATCGCGCTAAAGACTATCAGCAATGATCCTCCAGCGCTATTGGTCAAAGAGACATGAATTATTGGGTTCGCAATACTTATGCCGCGGCCGGCATCACTGGTCGGGCTATCAGACTCATTTGAGTATTAAACAAAAACTGCCCCGAAGGGCAGTCAATGTGGGCATCTCCAAGCTGTGTTGCCATGCTTTGCGCCACTTGTCCGGTTTGCCGCCTGCCGTATTGCGCACGCGTTCGGCCACAGGCTAGTCGCCGTGAATCAGTTACTTCGCATGGGTGATTGCTTCAGCTTGCGTGGGCAATAAGTTCAGGCCCCGCTGAGCGCCACCTGCGCATCAACTTCTTTCAATACTTTTTGCATTCCGCG
>Ga0265314_10003775_pt1 | contig 14478 bp, 16 predicted proteins | sample 4126metaG_FD_203106 | JGI IMG/M metagenome (GOLD analysis project Ga0265314, IMG submission 203106) | Rhizosphere microbial communities from Carex aquatilis grown in University of Washington, Seatle, WA, United States - 4-1-26 metaG | ecosystem: Host-associated > Plants > Roots > Rhizosphere >... | reverse complement strand
TAGAACGCCGCCTGGTTCCGCTCCGGTACCGTGCCCCGGATCTGGGTCGGGGAATGCGGGTCTACCTTGATCAGCCGGATGGTCTCGCTGTCGCGGGCCATGCCGCGCCACACCTGGGCCCAGCCGGCGAAGAAGCGCTGGTCCCCGGTGAGACCGTCGATGACCGGGGCCTCGGCTGCGCCGAGCGACAGCCGGTAGGCCTTGAAAGCGATCGCCAATCCTGAGTTGTCGGCGATATTCTCGCCGAGCGTCAGTTCGCCGTTGAGAGGGTAGCCCGGTACCGGTGAATAGGCCGCGTACTGCTGCACCAGGGCGTGGGTGCGCGCCTTGAACTGCTCGAGGTCGGCGGCGGTGAACCAGCCCGGCGGGTCCAGCAGATTGCCGTCGCCATCGTACTGGCTGCCCTGGTCGTCGAAACCATGGCTGATCTCATGTCCGATCACCGCGCCGATGCCGCCATAGTTCACCGCGTCGTCGGCCTTCACGTTGAAGAACGGCGGTTGCAGGATCGCGGCGGGGAACACGATCTCATTCTCCTCCGGGTTGTAATACGCATTGACCGTCTGCGGGGTCATGTCCCATTCGGTGTGATCGATCGGCTTTCCGAGCTTGTTCAGGTTGCGGTTGTATTCGAACACCTGCGCCCTGATCACGTCGCCGACCAGGTCACCGCGCACGACCTTGAGGGCGCTGTAGTCGCGCCACTTGACCGGATAGCCGATCTTGGTGTTGAACTTCGCGAGCTTCTGCTTCGCCTTGGCCCGGGTATCGGGGCCCATCCAATCCAGGGTATCGATGTCCGCCGCGTAGGCAGCGAGCAGGTTATGGACCAGCTGGTCCATGCGCGCCTTGGATTGCGGAGGAAAATACTTCGCGACGTACAGCTTCCCCAGACCCTCGCCGATCGCGCCCTCCAGCAGCTCGAGCCCGCGCTTCCAGCGCGGCCGGTTCTGTTCGATGCCGCGCAGCGTCTTGCCGCTGAATGCGAAGTTCTCATCGACGAAGGACTTGCTGAGGTAGGGAGCGAAATCGTTGATCACGCGCCAGCGGAAGTAGGCCTTCCAGACCGGCAATGGCGTGCTGTCGAGCAGCTTCTGGAAGCCCGTGATGTAGGTCGGCTGGCTGACGATCAGGTAGTCGGTGCGCGTCATGACGCCGGAGGCGGTGAGGTAGCTGTTCCAGCCGTAGCCTGGCGCGAGTGCCGGCAGCTGCGCGTACGGGAATTTGTTGTAGGTCTTGACCGGATCGCGGTTGTCGACCTTGGTCCACTGGATCTTCGCGAGCGCCGTCTCGAGCTCGATAATAGCCTTCGCATCGCGCGCTGCCGTCGCATCGCCGGCCAGCTCCAGCATCTTCGTGACGTACTCGGCGTAACTCGCGCGGATCTGCTGGAAGCGCGCGTCATCCTGCAGGTAGTAGTCCCGGTCCGGCAGACCGAGGCCGTCCTGATTCAGGTCGAACACATACTTGGTCGAATCCTTCGCATCCTGGTGCACCTGTGGCGTGTACGGCGCGCTGACGCCGATGCGGTTGAAGTAGGCGATCAGGGCCGGAATCTGGGATTTCTTCGTGAGCGCCTCGATGCGGCCGAACTCCGGCGCCAGCGGCTTGAGCCCCAGGGTCTCGAGCGCCGCCTCGTCCATGAAGCTCGCGTACAGGTCGGCGATCTTGCGCTGGTCGGGGTCCGATGGATCGCTCGCCTGGGCCAGCCCGTCGACGATCGTGCGCAGCTGGTCCAGCGAGTCGTCGCGCAGCTTGTCGAACGAGCCGTAGCGGGCCTTGTCCGGCGGCATCTGGACCGTGTCCAGCCATTTGCCATTGATGTGCCGGAAGAAATCGTCCTGCGCGCGCACTCCATCGTCGACGTACTGCAGATCGATTCCCGAGAGCATCGGCGCGTCCGCAGCACGGGCTATTGCAGTCATAGTGGCTACTCCGGTCAATGCGGCGGCGCAGCCGGCAACGAGCACGGCGCAGTGGTGAGCCCAATTCAGTCGCTTCATGGCCAACCCTTGAGGTGTAGGTCCCGTCCTGGAACGATCATAGCAGCGGTGCCGGGAGCTATCATGCGCGGACCATGAGCCAGGCACCCGCCAAGATTGACCCACAGCGCCAGCGCGAGTTCGGCGCGGCACTGCGCTTGGCGCTGCCCGGCTGCGCGATCCTGGAGCGCGTGGAGGACACGCGCCCGTACGAGTGCGACGGCCTGACGCTGTACCGCCAGCTGCCAATGCTGGTCGCGCTGCCCGAGACCGAGGCCGAAGTGGCGCAGATCCTGAAGCTCTGCCACGCCCACGGGGTACCGGTGGTGCCGCGCGGCGCTGGCACGGGGCTTTCCGGCAGCGCGCTGCCTCATGCCGGCGGGGTGCTGCTCTCGCTGGCGAAGTTCAACCGGATCCTCGCCGTCGATCCGCGCTCGCGCACGGCAACGGTGCAGTCCGGCGTGCGCAATCTCGCGATTTCGCAGGCCGCGGCACCCCACGGGCTGTATTACGCGCCTGATCCCTCGAGCCAGATCGCGTGCACGATCGGCGGCAATGTGGCCGAGAATTCCGGGGGTGTGCATTGCCTGAAGTACGGACTGACGCTGCACAACGTGCTGCGCGTCCGGGGTTTGAGCGTCGAGGGCGAACCGCTCGAGTTCGGCAGCCGCGCGCTCGATTCCCCGGGCCTGGACCTGCTCGCGGTGCTGGTGGGCTCCGAAGGCATGCTGGCGGTCACGCTTGAAGTCACGGTGCGCCTGGTGCCGACCCCGCAGCTCGCCCAATGCATCATGGCCAGCTTCTCCAAGGTGGGCGATGCCTGCCACGCGGTCGCGGCCCTGATCGCCGCCGGTATCATTCCGGCCGGCCTCGAGATGCTGGACCAGGCGGCCTCCAGGCTCGTGGAGCCCTTCGCCCATGCCGGCTATGACCTGGACGCGGCGGCGGTGCTGCTGTGCGAGGCGGACGGTACGCCCGAGGAAGTCGCGGACGAGGTCGAGCGCATGAGCGCTGTGCTGCGCGCCGCGGGCGCGACCCGGCTGCAGGTGTCGGGCAATGAGACCGAACGCCTGCGGTTCTGGGCCGGCCGCAAGAACGCATTCCCGGCGGCCGGGCGTGCCTCGCCGGCCTATTACTGCATGGACGGCACCATTCCGCGACGCCATCTGGCCGAGATGCTCGAGCAGATCGCGGCGCTCGAGCGCCGCTACGGCCTGCGCTGCCCGAACGTCTTCCACGCCGGTGATGGCAACCTCCATCCGCTGATCCTGTTCGACGACGCCGACCCGGACTCGGTGGCGCGCGCCGAAGCCTTCGGCGCCGATATCCTCGAGCACACCGTGCGCCTCGGCGGCACCATCAGCGGCGAGCATGGCATCGGTGTCGAGAAGCTCGACCAGATGTGCTCGCAGTTCGACCGCCCGACGCTCGATGCGTTCCTCGGCGTCAAGCGCGCCTTCGATCCCGCCGGAACGCTCAATCCCGGCAAGGTCGTGCCCTCGCTGCACCGCTGCGCCGAATACGGCCGCATGCGCGTGCACGGCGGCGCCACACCGTTCCCGGACCTGCCGCGCTTCTGATGGATGCGGCCATGGACGCGGCAATGGACGCGGCAATCGCAGCGCTGGCCGGCCAGATCCGCGCCGCCGCGGCGGCCGGCACCACGCTGCGGGTGCGCGCCGGGGGCAGCAAGGACTTCTATGGCAATGCGCCGCGGGGCGTGCCGCTCGACCCACGCGCCTTGCGCGGCGTGGTGAGCTACGAGCCGGCGGAGCTGGCGATCGCGGTGCGGGCGGGAACACCGCTGTCGGAGGTCGAGGCGACACTGGCGGCGCACGGCCAGATGCTCAGCTTCGAGCCGCCGCATTTCGGGCCGGAGGCGACCATCGGCGGAACCGTCGCGTGCGGACTAGCCGGCCCCCGGCGCGCCGCGGCCGGCTTCGCGTACGGCGGCGTGCGCGACTTCGTGCTCGGCGCGCAGCTGCTCGACGGGCGCGCGCAGCTGTTGCGCTTCGGCGGCCTGGTGATGAAGAACGTCGCCGGCTACGACGTGGCGCGGCTGCTGACAGGATCGCTCGGCGCGCTCGGCGTGATCACGGAAGTTTCGTTGAAAGTCGTGCCCCGTCCGGCATTGGAGCTCACGCTGCGCTTCGATATGGACGAGGCCGCGGCACTGGCGCAGCTGAACCGCTGGGGCGGTCAGCCGCTGCCACTGTCCGCGTCGGCGTGGACCGCCGGCGTGCTGTACGTGCGCCTCTCGGGCTCGAATGCGGCGCTGGTTGCCGCGGTGCGCAGCCTGGGAGGCGAGCAGCTCGATGCGCCGGCCGCGCAGCAGCTCTGGTATGGGATTCGTGAACACCTGCACCCGTACTTCGCCGGCGCGCGACCGCTGTGGCGGCTGTCGCTGCCATCGACCGCGCCGCCGCTTGCGTGCGAGGATCCGCAGTTGATCGAATGGGGCGGCGCACTGCGCTGGCTGCGGACCGAGCTGCCAGCCGCGCAGCTGCGCGCGCTGGCCCACCAGCTCGGCGGCCATGCAACCCGATTCCGCGATGCCGGGCCACGGGAAGACGCGTTCACGCCGCTCGCTGCGCCGCTGCTGGCGATCCACCGTCGGCTGCGTGCCCAATTCGATCCGGACGGCGTGTTCGACGGCGGCCGGCTGGTGCAGGGACTGTAGGGGCGGAGCGCATGCAATGCAGGTGAACCTCGCGGATTTCATCCGGGATACGCCCGAGGGAGAGGAAGCCCGGGCGATCCTGCGGGCCTGCGTGCACTGCGGGTTCTGCACCGCGACCTGCCCGACCTACCAGCTGCTGGGTGACGAGCGCGACGGGCCGCGCGGTCGCATCTACCTGATCAAGCAGGCGCTCGAGGGCGTCGCGCCCGGCCCGAACACGCAGCAGCACCTGGATCGCTGTCTCGGCTGCAGCGGCTGCGAGACCACCTGCCCTTCAGGCGTGCAATACACGCGACTGCTCGACATCGGGCGCACGGTCGTCGACGCGCGCGTGCCGCGGCCGTTGCACACCCGCGCGCTGCGCGCGCTGGTGCGGGGGGTGTGCACCGGGCCGCTGTTCGGCATGCTGCTGGCCTTGGGCCGTGCGGTGCGGCCGGTCCTGCCCGCGGCCTGGCGCGAGAAGATACCGCGGCTCGCGCCGGCGGGCGCCTGGCCGCAGCGCCGGCACGCACGCCGCATGCTGCTGCTCGGCGGCTGCGTGCAGCCGGCGATGGCCCCGAACATCGGAGCCGCGACGGCGCGCGTCCTCGACGCACTCGGCGTGCAACTCATCGTGCCGTCCGCGGCGGGCTGCTGCGGAGCAATCCGGGCGCACCTCGGCGATCCGTCTGGCGCGCTGCGCGAAGCGCGCCGCAACATCGACGCCTGGTGGCCCTACGTCGAGGACGGCATCGAGGCGATCGTGATGAATGCCTCGGGCTGCGGCGCGCGCGTGCACGAATATGGCCACGTACTGCGGCACGATCCAGCCTATGCGGCGAAGGCCGAGCGCATCAGCGCGCTGGTACGCGACCTCGCGCAGCTGCTGCCACCGATGCTCCCGGCGCTGCAGTCCCGGCTGCGCGAGACGGCCCCGCAGCGTTTGGTATTCCATCCGCCCTGTACGCTGCAGCACGCGCTGCAGGTGCGCGGTGCGGTGGAGCCGATGCTGCGCGCGCTCGGCGCACAGGTGGTAGCGTTCGAGGACAGCCACCTGTGCTGCGGCTCGGCTGGCACGTACTCGCTGCTGCAGCCGCAGCTCTCGAACGAGCTGCGCGAACGCAAGTTGCGCGCACTCACCGCCGCGGCGCCCGCGGTGATCCTGTCGGCGAACGTCGGGTGCATCGCCCACCTGGCGGCCCGCGCGTCGGTGCCGGTGCTGCACTGGATCGAATGGCTGGACGCGCGGCTGGACTACGATGTCAGCGGTTAACTGGCTTCCCTGGGCGCTGCTGTCGGCGCTGTTCGCGGCGCTGACCGCGATCTTCGCCAAGGTCGGGATCCGTGGCGTGGATTCGGACCTCGCGACGCTGGTGCGGACCGGCATCGTGCTCGTGCTGCTCGCCGGCTTCGTCATGGGCGCCGGCAAATGGACCAATCCGCTCAACCTCTCCGGCAAGACCTGGCTGTTCCTGGGGCTCTCGGGGCTCGCGACCGGCGCCTCGTGGGTCTGCTACTTTCGGGCGCTGCAGCTCGGGCAAGCGACCAAGGTCGCCCCGGTGGACAAGCTCAGTCTGGTGCTGGTCGCGCTGTTCGCGGTCGCGTTCCTCGGCGAGCGGCCCTCGTTGCGCGACTGGGCCGGCATCGCGCTGGTGGCCGCCGGAGTGCTGCTGCTCGCGCTGAAGACTTAAGACACGGAAGGCCGGCCGCGCCGGGGCAGCCACCCCTTGAGACGGGGCCCCCCGCCACCACTGTAGCGGGAGATCCGGAGCGATTCCGGCAGGCTGGCAATATTCGAGGCCTCCCGTCGTCTTTACATCCACGATGAACGATGCACTGGCATTGGCGCCGGCGGGCGCCTCGGACGACGAGCGCATCGCCGCCGCAGTCGCAGCCTCGGGTCCCAGGCTGCGCGCCTTCGTGCGCCGGCGCGTGGCGGATCTGGACGAGGCGGAGGATATCGTGCAGGACGCTTTTCTCGAGCTGGTATCCGCGCACCGGCTCATGGAGCCGGTCGATCACATCGCGGCGTGGCTGCTGCGCGTCGCGCGCAACCGCATCATCGACCGTTTCCGTAGCGGTGCACGGCGCGGGCCGGCGCTCGACGCGGCACTCCAGGCCGAGGAGCTGGCGCGCTGGCCGGCACCGGCCGCCGACGGACCGGAAGCCCACTACGCACGCGAGCTGCTCGGCGAGGAGTTGGCCGCGGCGCTCGCGGCACTCCCCGCGGCGCAGCGCGAGGTGTTCATCGCCCATGAACTGGAAGGTCGCAGCTTCAAGGAGCTGGCGGCCAGCAGCGGCGTCGGGGTCAACACGCTGCTCGGCCGCAAGCACGCCGCGGTGCGTCAGCTGCGGCAGCGGCTCACGGGTTTGCGATTCGAATTCGACGAGGAGGATTGAACCATCATGAAACGCTTCTGGCTGTTGAAGGGATTGAAGGTGCTCGTATTCCTGGGCGCGGCGCTCGCCGTCTTCGGCTATGCCGTGATGGCGCTGTGGAACGCTGTGCTGCCGCAGGTCACGGGCCTGCATGCGATCAGCTACGGCCAGGCGCTGGCGCTGCTGGTGCTTGCGCGACTGCTGTTCGGCAGCTTCCGTGGCAGCCGGTACGGGCGCTCGCACTGGCGCCATCGGATGCGCGCGCGCTGGGAGCAGATGAGCCCGGAGGAGCGTGAACGCTTTCGCGCCAGTTTCGCCGGCTACGGGCGCTGCGCCCCGTGATCGCCGCAACTTTCTGAATGAACTCGAGATATATCCTACGGACCATGTTATGAAACATTCACCAGCGCGACACGCCCGTGCCGCAGCGGGCCCGTAGCCTTGAGCGCTGTACTGGAGGTGCAGCGTGCGCAGCAGATTCGGCTTTCCCATTGCCGTCGTCGTGACCCTCGGCGCGTCCGCCGCGGCGGCTTCGATCGCCGAGGCCAGCACCATCGACACCTTCACCTGGGTGAGCACCGCTGCGGTCGGCGGATCCACCACGCCCTCGGGCACGCTGACCCTGACCTTGCCCAGCATCACCAGCGGTAGCGCAGCGGGCACCTTCACGTCGAGCAACGCGAGTTCCGCGCTGGCGGCGGCTGAAATCACCGGGTTCAACTTCACGTTCAGTGATGGATTGTCCGTAGGCCTTGCGGATCTGACGGCGCCGGTGGCACCGGCGGCCGGCAGTGAAGTCGTCAATGCGCCCTACACCTGGGCCACCAGCAACAACCTGGCGCCGATTGTCGGCACCACGCCGACCGGCTATTACCTGATCACCGGCTTCGCGCTGTCCGGCTACAAGAACTACCCGCCGTCCGGCAGCGGACTGGCGAATTTCAGCATCGCGACCGCCGCAGGTCTGCTCACCAATGTCGGACCGTCCTCGGCCGGGATCACTCCGCAGGCCAGTCAGGGCGTCGCCGCGAACGATGCCGGCTACTGGCTGCTCAATTCCTCCGTCACGACGCCGGTGCCGCTCCCGGCCACCGCCTGGCTGCTGCTCGGCGGACTCGCCGGTCTCGGACTCGTCAGGCGCCAGCGGCAGGCTGTCTAGTCAGCACCACGCTCGAGATTACCGACCCAGCGACGCGTCGGACAGTCGGGCGACCGCACCGAGTGTCGTTTGCGCCGCGTTCAGCCCCAGGCGGAAGTCCCGGTCCTTGAACGTCCTGTACAGATCGGTGGGCTGGTGCCAGTGCGGATCCCAACCGGCACCTATCTCACGGCCACGCTCGTTCTCGCGGAGGCTGATGGCCGGCACCAGGTCCATGAACGGCGTGCTGTCGGTATTGGTCATGTGCGGTCCAACGGCTGCCGGGTAATCCGTGGCATACGCTTCGTTCGAAGCGTAGAGCGCCCAGGCGAGTTTCTGCGCTTCGTCCGCGAACTGCGCGGCCGACTGGAATTCGATGTTGATGTCCGCTTCCCGTCGTTGCCGTATCGGCACGGTGCCGTCGGGGCGCGGCATTCCGTGGTCGAAGAGCACCATGTCATGCTGGATCATTCCGAGCCATTTCGGCTCCGGGTATAGCCCTGATCCGGCTGGATCCTCTCTGCCCTGGAGGCTCGCACGCTGCGCGACGTAAGCCCGCGCGCCATCGAGGCCCGTTTCTTCATTGTTCCACAGCACGAACCGGATCGATCGCTCCGTACGCACATCTGGGGCAGAGAAAACGCGTGCGAGTTCCATCACCAGCGCGGTCCCGGACGCATCGTCATTGGCTGCCTCGCCCCAGCCGATTCCGTCCATGTGCGCCCCGATGAGGTACATCTCCTCAGGGTGCGTTGCGCCGATCTTGGTGCAGTAGACCTCCTCGCGCGGGCCATCCCGGCTTGGCTGCGAATTGAGCGCGCGCAGCTTCTCATCCGGCTGCCGCAGCGGATCTTCGTTGACCCCCGGACGGTTGCGCACGCCGCGGTAGCGCCCACCACCGGACGCAGCGTCCGGCGTCCGTGCCAGCAACGGTCCACTGGGCAACCGGGGTGCGCCGGACGCATAGTCGTATTGGAGGCGAACCGTGTTACCGCAGCCGTAGCTTTTGAGTTGGGCCTCGATCCAGTCCACTGCCGCGCGATTGCGGTCGGTTCCCTGGCGACGGTCACCGAATTGCGTCAGTCCCCTGATGGTCGACTTATAGCTTTCGAGGCCCAGGCGCCCGACCAGGATCCCCGCCGCGTCGACGCTCGTGGTCGCCAACGTTGCCGAGGGCGCGACCGCAGCATTTTGAGCGAACACCGATCCGATGAGGCAAGGCAACGCGACCCATGGCGGGCATTTAGGGAACATTGAAACTCGCGCTCAATGCGAAGCTTCCCTCTTCAGAGCCTCTTTAACCTTAGTCACGTCCGGGCCTTCTACGGCGCCTTCATAGAATGACAGATCTTCATCTATCCCGACCAGGCGCCAGCATTGTCCACCCGGCGTTTGAAAATAAAGATGGGGATCCGGCATGTCGAGTTTCCGCACCAGGCCCGATTCGAGAATGCGTCGGCCCATTGCCTCGACGTCGTCGGACTTGAGTTCAAGCCAGACGGATCGGGCACTGCGCAGGAATTCGCTCGCGTCGGCGACATCTCCATAGAGAAACACGATATAGAAGTCAGCGCCCAGGCGAAGGAAGTCCCGTTCGGGATCGGCCCGCGTGATCGTGCCACCCAGGACGTCGCAATAGAACCTGCGAATACTGTCCCGATCATGCCGCGGGACGATGACCGATGAATGGTTGCCTGCAGTCACTCTTGCCATGCTCATTCTCCCTCTGTCATCTCATTGGGCTACTTGGCCGCCCGCAAGGCAGCAGGGAATTGTCCCGGGAACAGGTCCAGGAAGTAGTTCCATCCCTTTTCGTGCGAGCGTCCGCCGTCCGTGTCAGGAAGGCCGGAATGCACGAGAGTCATGCGGGTATCCTTTCCTTGTTCGGTAAAGGTCACGGTGACCATGGACTCCAGCCCGGAAGTGTTTGGTGACATCCAGGTGTGCTGCACTCGGGCCGCTCGACTGAGCTCCGTAAACCTTCCGTAATGGGGCGTCCCCTTGATGGCCCAATAGAAGAACCCGTCGACCGTTGGATTCAGCAGGAGCTTGTCCGCCATATTCCACGGCGTGCCCGGGATCTTGGGATTGAGCCACGCATCGAAGGCCTCGCCCGGTGTAGTGGATAGTGTTCGCTGGATCGTGATTTCAATGGTCTTGGGGCTGTTCATGACTTCTTGCTCCGCTTTTGTTGGTTGAAATACCCTTCAAACGCATCCAGCTTCTCGTTCCAGAAGCGTTCATATTCGTACACCCACTCGGCCACCGAACGCAGCCCTTCCGGGCGCAGTGAAATCATGACCTCTCGGCCGCGCTTTTCGCGCTCGATCAATCCGGCGCGCTCGAGCAGCTTGAGGTGCTTGGTAATGGCGTTCAGGGCGACATCGAACGGTGCTGCAACATCCAGGAACCGCGCAGGCCCGGTCGCCAGCCTGCTGATGATCGCGCGCCGAGTCGGGTGAGAAATTGCACTCAAAACGCCTGTCAGTTGCTCCATGGGATTCATTACACCTTAAGGTGTAATGATTTGCAAGTGCCGGTCGCCTGAACCTGCATGAGACTGGACTTGGCCTGCCACCGGCAGCCAAGTATCGCGATGCGCAGTGCATGGCTCGACATCCCGCTGGCCGACTATGAGGGTCACATGGCGTACCCGTCGGTCGGCCAGGCACAACTGTTGGCTGATCGATTCGAGCGGCTGGTGTTGCGCTACTTGCCCAAGAGCGTCGCCCTGATCGGATGCGCGGGCGGCAACGGCCTGCAACGCCTCGCTGCCGGACAGCTGGAACGGATTGTTGCGGTGGACATCAATCCCCACTACGTCGAGCAGTCCGGCATTCGACATTCGCACCGTCTGAGGAATCTCGAATTGCTGTGCGCCGATGTACAGTCGGCATCACTGTCATTTGCGCCGGTGGAACTGCTCTATGCCGCGCTGCTGTTTGAATACGTCGACGTGTCGCTGACGATTATGGCCCTCAGGCTCGTGGCTCCCGAGGAATTGGAGCGATGCGCCACGGGCTGCGGATTTGCACCGATGGACTCAGAAACTGTATTCGCGGCATCGGGAAAGCAATTCTGCTTCCAGACCTTCAGATCGAGATGACCGGCATTGCAACAGAGTTCCTCAGGCTCCCAGCACCTTGAAGCCATGCGCTTGCGCCGCGAGGCCGAGCGCTCCGTCGTGAGTGGCAATGACCGGAACGATCCCCGTCGCATCCTTCCACAACAGAGCTGATGCAAGATGGATCGCGTCGAGCGTTCCCAGCTCCGTCGGCATCGGCTGCGAGGCGCGCTCAAGGACGATGGGGTCGATCTCGATCAATTCCAGCGAGTTGATGAGCTTGAGAATGGCGGCGCGACGGTGGGCGATTTCCGGATCGGGCAGCTTGGCGCGAATTCGAAACCGATCCAGCGTACGGAGGCTCTCGGTTGTGATCAGCGCGCTGGAGACTCCGCGATCGATCTGTCGCCATTCCGGCAACGAGTCCGGCTGGCCGAGCGCCAGACGCAGCAGGACCGATGAATCGATGTACGCGATCATCTATGGCTCTGTCGCTCCTCCAGCAGCAGCTGGACAACGTCGATCTCGCTGGCGATCGACTTTGGCAGCAACACCTTGTTCGGCTTCGGTGAATCAACCGCTGGCTTGCGGATACGCAGGCCCGACCTTTGGGGCATCGGAACGATTTGGGCGACAGCTCGGTTGCGGTCCAGTACTGCAATGGTCTCGCCCCCCTGCACGAAGCGAAGGAACTCGCTCAGCCGCGACTTCAGTTCAGCGATACCGACTTGCCTCATGGTCATATATGACTATAAATAGTCACGACATGCAAGAGTGATTCATTCAAAACTTTCGGCCGCGGTAAAATGACCATCGTGCGTTTGACGCAGCGACATGAGCCGCGCTTGACGGGAATCGTCGGCGCCCTCGCTTTGTCCGCAATGCTGGCGGCTTGTTCCAGCACAGTGGGCGGGAATCAAGCTACCGGGCACAGGCCGGGAATACTGCTGTTTAACGGTGCGGGCACGTCGTCGAATGACGTCGCCGCAATCGAGACCCTGCTCCAGCGCAATCATCTCGAGTACGCGCGCGTCAACTCCCAGCGCCTGGATGCCATGAACCAGTCGCAGCTGCAGTCCTATCGATTGCTGGTCGTGCCTGGGGGCAATTTCGTCGAAATCGGCAACCATCTGGCGGCCGGTACGATGCTGAACGTTCGTAATGCCGTGCAGGGCGGTTTGAACTACCTCGGGATCTGCGCGGGCGGGTTCCTGGCCGGCCATTTTCCCGCTCCTTACAGGAGCTTCGATCTGACCGGCGGTGTGAAATTCGGCTTTTACTCCGGCGAGAGCCGAGGGGTCCGAAAGGCGGCCCTGAGGATCAGGACGCCGCAAGGCGAGGCGCTCGATCAGTATTGGGAAGATGGCCCGGAGCTATCAGGCTGGGGCGATGCGGTTGCCACCTACCCGGACGGAACGCCTGCTGTCGTTGAAGGATTCGCCGGCAAGGGATGGGTGATCCTCACCGGCATACACGCCGAAGCCCCCGAGACGTGGCGGCGGCACTTGGCATTCTCGACGCCAACTAGCGCGAGCAATGCGTACGCGATGACGCTCATTGACGCTGCCCTGAATCGCGGCAACCTGCCGCACTATTGAAGGACCTGCATCCATGTTTGACTGGCTCAAGCCCAAGAAGCCGGCGGCGAAGCCCGAGCCTTCCGCCGGCCGAATACCGCACGAGGAGCTGCCGAGTTCCTATGTAGAACCCGAGCGCTACAAGGGTCGGCCGTTGCTCAGCATCCTCGAGAACTACGTCCTGAGCTGCATCGGTGCGCTGACGCCGGAGCAGGAAGCCGGCATGGTGGCCATCGTGCAGCGAGTCTGGCAGGGTTCAAGTGACTGGAAGAAGACCGTTCGCGAGCATCTGGACATGAAGGACACCCTCGACCAGTCGCTTCGCGACATGTGGGCGCGCAACCTTGAGGCGGCCAAGCGCGGCGGCAAGGAAATCCACCCGGTCCAGTTCGCGAAACTGGTGGCAGACAAGAACTTCGTGCATATGTTCGACGGGCCGAAATGACACGGCAACGCCGGAACTCGCGGGCGATCACAGGATCCGGCTGAACCAGAGCAGCGACAGGCCTGCCGAGAGCAGCGCGAGCAGTGCCGCCACGGCTGCAAAATACGACGTGATCTCCGTCTCTTTCGTCTCCACGACGATGCTGCGGCTCAGCAGCTTGTAGACGGCCTGCAGATCTTCGGCGCTGCCCGCTTTGTAGTACTGGGCGCGCGTCATGTCCGCGATCCGCTTCAGGGAATCCTCATCGAGCTGGGCGCGCATCAGTCGTCCGCCAAATCCGACGATGTCGCCGTTGGCCGTACCGAAGCCCACGGTATAGACCCGCACGCCGTGGTTGGCTGCCTGGCGCGCGGCCTCGACCGGATCCGGGCCCGCATTGGTGGCGCCGTCGGTGAGCAGGATGATCACGGCCGACCTGTTCGACCCGGGCTCCACGAGCACCGGCTTCTTCTTAGGGGTGACGCCCGCCCCGCCGAGCGGCGTGCCCTGGCCGCCGAAACCGCTGAAGCCTGAACCGTAACCGGCGCCGAAGCCCGGCTCGAAGGCATTGCGCCCGCCATACGGGTTGATCGCGAATTCCTCATCGGGAAACAGCGTCGCCAGCGACATCAGGATGCCTGAGCCAACCGCCGTGCCGCGCTGCAGTTCGAAGCGATCGATCGCGGCGTTGAGGCTGGTACGGTCGGTGGTCGGGGTCTGGACCAGTAGCGCGCTGGAGGCAAACGCGACGATCCCGACCACGACATCCTTGGGCTGCTGCGCGATGAAGGCCTTCGCGGCGGCCTGCATTGCCTCCACGCGCGAGGGTTTGATGTCCCCGGCGCGCATGCTGCCCGACACGTCCATCGTCAGAATGACGGTCGACTTGTGCGAGTAGACGCTCATCACCGCGGTCGGGCGTGCGATGCCGATCAGCATCAGGGTCAGCGCGGCCAGGAACAGCGCGGGTGGAATGTGGCGCCGGATCCGGTTGCCATTGCCGATCGCCCGCTTGAGCATGCCGAAATTGCCATATCGCAGCGCGGCGCGCGCGCGCCGGCGCAGCAGCATCAGGTACAGCGCCACGGCCAGCGGCACGGCCAGCAGCAGCCAGAGGTTCCAAGGCGACTGGAACGACATCGCTGGCAGGTGCAGGTGGGGCAGGTGCACGACGGGCAATGCCATGGTGTTCAGCGCGGCTTCACGCCGCACCCGCCACCGCGCCACGGGAGCCGCCACGCTGACGCTGCCGGCG
>Ga0265314_10003773_pt1 | contig 14480 bp, 15 predicted proteins | sample 4126metaG_FD_203106 | JGI IMG/M metagenome (GOLD analysis project Ga0265314, IMG submission 203106) | Rhizosphere microbial communities from Carex aquatilis grown in University of Washington, Seatle, WA, United States - 4-1-26 metaG | ecosystem: Host-associated > Plants > Roots > Rhizosphere >... | reverse complement strand
AGCCGCTCATGCTGCGGACGATCGAGAACGGCTTCGAGCTCACCGGACCCATCTCCCGCGGCGACTGGACGACGGTCGAGGCGCACCGCACCGCGATCCGCGCCGAGCAGCCCGAGCTTGAAGACCTGTACGAGACGCTTGCCGACGCGACCCACGCGCTCGCGACATGAGGATCGTCCGCCACATCTCAGACCTTGGGCTCGACGGCGAGGTCGGCCTTGTCCCGACGATGGGCGCGCTGCACGCCGGGCACGTCGCGCTCTTCCGCGCCGCGCGGGCGGAGAACGACACCGTCGTCGCGTCGCTCTTCGTCAATCCGGCGCAGTTCGACCAGCAATCGGACCTGGCCGTGTACCCGCGTGACGAGACGCGCGACGCGGAGATCGCCGAGCAGGAGGGCGTCGACGTTCTCTTCGCTCCGGGCCCGGACGAGATCTACCCGGCGGGGTTCGGAACGTGGGTGGAAGTCGACGAGGCGGGCGCCGAGGGCACTGCGCGTCCCGGGCACTTCCGCGGCGTCGCGACCGTCTGTCTCAAGCTGTTCAACATCGTCCGGCCGCGACGCGCGTACTTCGGGCAGAAGGACGCGCAGCAGGCGATCGTCGTCCGCCGGCTCGTGCGCGACCTCGACCTGGACATCCGGATCCGCGTCATTCCCACGGTCCGCGATGCGGACGGCCTCGCGCTCTCGTCGCGCAACGTGCGCCTCTCCCCCGCCGAGCGCGAGCGAGCGCTCGGTCTGCCGCGTGCGCTCGCAAAGGCGGCAGGAAGTGCAGACCCCATCGCCGCCGCGCGCGCGGAGCTGAACGGCCTCACGCCCGACTACGTCGAGCTGCTCGACCTTGACGGCGCGCGCATCCTCGCGGCCGCCGTCCGCGTCGGCTCGACCCGACTCATCGACAACGTGCTCCTGGAAGGAGATCTCTCGTGAGCGACAACCCGAAGCCCCAGCGGTATGCATCCTGGACGGCAGGCAAGCTGCCGCTGCCGGAGCTGCGCGAGATGAAGCGGCGCGGCGAGAAGATCGTCATGGTCACCGCGTACGACGCGCCGAGCGGCCGGCTCGCCGACGCTGCCGGCGTTGACCTGATCCTCGTCGGCGACTCCTCGGGCATGGTCGTGCACGGGCGCGAGTCGACCGTGGCCGTCTCGCTCGACGAGATCCTGTTCATGACGCAGTGGGTGACGCGCGGCGCGAAGCGGCCACTCGTTGTCGCCGACATGCCGTTCGGCTCATACGAGGTCTCGAACGAGCAGGCGGTGACGAATGCCGTCCGCCTCGTGAAAGACGGCGGCGCGGACGCCGTGAAGCTCGAGCGCGGCGGCACCACGGTTGCCCGAGCGCGCGCGATCGTCGACGCCGGCGTTCCCGTGATGGGTCACGTCGGTCTGACGCCGCAGACGGCCACCGTGCTCGGCGGGTTCAAGGCGCAGGGGCGCACGGCCGACCGAGCGACGCTCCTGCTCGAGGAGGCAGCTGCACTCGAGGCCGCCGGCTGCTTTGCCGTCGTCCTCGAGGCGGTTCCGGCCCCGGTTGCGCGAACGGTCACGCGCGTGCTGGCGGTGCCGACGATCGGCATCGGCGCAGGCGGCGACTGCGACGGCCAGGTGCTCGTCTGGCACGACATGCTCGGCTACTACGATGGGAACGCGCCGCGCTTCGTGAAGCGCTATGCGGATCTCGGCGAGGTGATCACCGAAGCGCTCGGCCGGTTCGCCGAGGACGTGCGCAGCGGCGCGTTCCCGGAGGAGCAGCACACATACGCGATGCCGGCGGAGGAGCTCGCCGCCTTCGAGGCTGCGAAGAAGGGCTAGAGGCTCTCACACAATGACGTTCGTCGATCCGGGCGCGATCGGCGAGTGCGATGCAAGGACGCAGGGAGGCCCGATAGTTCCACTATCGGGCCGACTGAGGACGCAGCAGCGCGCCGCCGAGCGCGGCCGGGCGACACAATCGCTCATTGTGTGAGAGCCTCTTAGAGAAGCCCGGCCTCGCGGCCGACCTCGACGAACGCCCCAAGCGCCCGCTCGAGGTGCATCGGCTCGTGTGCGGCCGACATCTGCACGCGGATGCGCGCAGTCCCTTCCGGGACGACCGGGTAGCCGAAGCCGGTCACGAACACGCCGCGCGCGAGCAGCTCCTCCGAGAGCTCGATCGCCCGTGCGGTCTCTCCGACGATGATCGGGATGATGGCCGCCTCGCCGTCGAGCGGGTGGAAGCCGGCCTCCCGGAGCGCGCCGCGGAACCACCGCGTGTTCTCGCGCAGCTTGACGACGAGATCGGGACGCGAGCGCAGGACGTGGACAGCGGCGCGCGCGCTGCACGCGACCGTCGGCGGGAGCGCATTCGAGAACAGCTGCGGCCGCGAGCGCTGGGCGAGGAGGTCGCAGACCTCCGCCGACGACGCGACGTAGCCGCCCGCGGCGCCGCCGAGCGCCTTTCCGAGCGTTCCGGTCATCACGTCGACCTGGCCGAGGACGCCGAAATGCTCGGCGACGCCGCGGCCCGTCTTGCCCACCGCACCGACGCCGTGCGAGTCGTCGACGACGACGACCGCGTCGTGCGCGCGCGCGAGCTCGAGGATGTCCGGCAGCTTCGCGAGGTCGCCCTCCATCGAGAAGACGCCGTCCGTGACGACCAGCTTCCGCTGGCCCTTCTCGCACGAGCGAAGCGCGTCGCGCAGCTCGCCCATGTCCGAGTGCGCGTAGCGCACCTTGCGCTCCGGCTTCGAGAGCCGGATTGCGTCGATGATCGACGCGTGGTTCAGCTCGTCGCTGATGATGACCGTGTGCTCGTCGGCGAGTATCGGGATCGCCGCCTCGTTCGCGTTCCAGCACGACACGTATGTGAGCGCTGCGTCCGTCGCCGAGAGCTCCGCGAGATCGCGCTCGAGCTCGAGATGCGGCTCGAATGTCCCACAGATGAAGCGCACCGACGCGGTGCCCGCGCCGTAGCGCTCGAGCCCCTCGATGCCGGCGCGCACGACGTCCGGGTGGTCGGCGAGGCCGAGGTAGTTGTTCGACGAGAGGACGATCACCTCGCCGCGCCCACGCATGCGCACGACCGGGCCTTGCGGAGACTCGAGGGTGTTGAAGCGCTTGTACGTCCCCGCCTCGCGCAGCGAGGCGAGCTCCGTGCCGATCTCTTCCTGCAGGTGCGTCATGCCGCCGCCTCCGCGACCGCCCGTTCCGGGTGCAGCACGATCTTGCAGGCCTCGCCGCTGTCGAGCAAGTCGAATGCGCGCTGGAAGCTCTGCAGGCCGAGCTCGGCGGTGATCAGCGGGCGCAGGTCGACGACGCCGTGCTCGAGCAGCCACCGCGTGCGATACCACGTGTCCCACACTCGGCGGCCGCTGACGGCGGAGACCTCGAGGTTCTTGAAGATGAGCGCCTCGGCGATGTCGAGCTTCACCGGCTCCGCCGGGATGCCGAAGAGGATCACGCGGCCGCCATTGCGGGCGATCTTGAAGGCGTCGGCGATTGCCTGCGGCGCGCCGGACATCTCGAACACGACGTCGACATGCTCGCCCTCGTTCTGCTCCACGAACCAGGACGCGGCGTCGTCGACGGTGCGTGTGTCCAACGCTGCCGTCACCCCCATGCGCGCAGCGAGATCGAGCCGAAACGGCTTGCGGTCGGATGCGAGGACGCGCACAGCGCCCGACGCGTGCGCGATGCCGATGCTGAACAGGCCGACAGGCCCGCAGCCGAGAATCGCCACCGACTGAGCCGAGACGTCGACGTGGCTGAGCGCGAACACCGCGTTCCCGAACGGCTCCTGCAGCGTCGCGATCTCCGGTGGGAGCTTTGCACGGTCGTTCTGCCAGATCACCGACTCGGGGACGACGACGTACTGAGCGAACGCGCCGTCGCGGTCGACGCCGAGGATCTTCGTGCGCTCGCACATGTGCGCGCGCCCGGTTCGGCAGTGCATGCACGCGCCGCACGTCACGTGGCTCTCGGCCGATACGTAGTCGCCGACGGCGACGTGGCGGACGTTCCGGCCGGTCTCGACGACGGTGCCGGCGAACTCGTGGCCAAGCGTCAGCGGCGGGACGACGCGCTGCTGCGCCCAGGCATCCCACCGGAAGATGTGAAGATCGGTGCCGCAGACGCTCGCGGCCTCGACGAGAACGAGGACTTCGTCGTCGCCGGGCGCGGGGACGGGCACTTCGTCGAGGACGAGCCCCGGTTCGGCCGCGCGCTTGCGGACGGCCCACATGGTGTGCATGAGAACACGATCCATGCGGCCGTTGCCGCCTCCATCCGCGGCCGGACGGAACCCCGCTGCGGCTTTTCCTCAGACTGTGGTCGCAAGCACCAGCAGCGTCGGCACCACGGCCGCGAGCGCGACCGCGCCGAGAGCGCGCCCGTACGTCCAGCCGTGCACGGCACGGACTCCGACGACGACGAGCCAGAGGCCCCAGGCGAGCGCGGCGTAGTTCAGGGCGCCGAAGATCGTGTCCCCGCGCCCGTAGTCGTTCCCGCCGGTGCGGAAGAGGTCGACCCCGTAGACGGCGATCCGCGCGGGCCACAGCGTCAGCAGCGTGAGGGCGAGCGGAGCCGACGCGAGCCCGAGGATCTGGCGCGAGCGGCGCCAGTCGCCGAGGCTGCCGAGCCGCCGCGACGCCCCGAAGAGGAGCCCGCCGCCGAGCCAGTAGAACGCGAGCGCGTAGACGACGCCGCCGAAGAACGCCCACACGGGGATGAGCGTCGTCGACATGGACGCGTCGTTGAGGAGCTGCCGCGCCACGTGCGTGCCGAGCACGCCCGCGATGCCGGCGAGGCCGGCAATGGCAGTAATCGGCTCCTGGCGCCCTTCGGCCGCTTCGCGCGAGTCGTCGCGGAGCGAGACGAACACCGCGCGCGGCGCGACGAGCACCGCCGGCGCGCGCAGCCACCAGGTGCGCTCGACCGCGGAAGAGGTCTCGACCGCTTCGCTGCTCACGCCGCGCAGGGTAGCCTCACCGGTCGTGGACGCCGTCGATCTCGAGCTCACGGCGCAGGTCGCCGCCGCCGCGCCCTTCACGGCGTTCCTCGGCATCGAGATGGTGTCTGCTTCGCCTCACGAGGTGCGCGCGCGGCTCGCGTGGAGCGCCGACAAGTGCACCGCGGGCGGCATCCTGCACGGCGGCGCGCTCATGGGGCTCGCGGACAATGTGGGCGGCTTCTGCGCGTTCCTCAACCTCCCCGAGGGCGCTGCCGGAACGGCGACGATCGAGTCGAAGACGAACTTCTTCGGCCCCGTGCGCTCGGGCTACGTGCACTCGACTTCACGGCCGCTGCACACCGGCCGGCGCACGATCGTCGTCGACACCGAGCTCCACGACGACGCAGGCAAGCTCGTCGCCCGCGTCACGCAGACTCAAGCAGTCCTTTGATCGGATGAAAGTGCTGCGCACTCTCACCCGATAGAGGTTCCGCTTTGCGGGAGCGCTCGCCGGCCGAGCCGGCGAGCTATTACGAGTGTCGGCGACGGTTTCGTTCTGCGCGCGCGGTGGTGGCTACGCCATCCCCGCGCGCGATGTTCGGCGTCGACTGAGTACTCGCGTCAAGCCGCGACCGCGGCCGCCGGCAGCACGTGCTGGAGGAAGTCGCCGGTGAAGCTTCCCTCCACCTGGGCGACGTCCTCGGGCGTGCCGACGGCGACGATCTCGCCGCCTGCCTCGCCACCCTCGGGCCCGAGGTCGACGATCCAGTCGGCCTGCTTGATCACGTCGAGGTTGTGCTCGATGACGATCATCGTGTTGCCGTTGTCGACGAGGCGCTGCAGCGTCTCGAGGAGCTTCTCGATGTCGGCGAAGTGGAGGCCGGTGGTCGGCTCGTCGAGGATGTAGAGCGTCTTGCCCGTCGCCACCTTCGACAGCTCGGCGGCGAGCTTCACGCGCTGGGCCTCGCCGCCCGAGAGTGTCGTCGCCGGCTGGCCGAGCTTGATGTAGTCGAGCCCGACGTCGTGCAATGTCTGCAGGCGGCGCCTGACCTTCGGGATCTTCGCGAAGAACTCGAGCGCCTCCTCGACCGACATGTCGAGGACGTCGGCGATCGACTTGCCCTTGAAGCGCACCTCGAGCGTCTCCCGGTTGTAGCGTGCGCCCTTGCACGTCTCGCACGGCACGTAGACGTCGGGCAGGAAGTGCATCTCGATCTTGATCTGCCCGTCGCCCTTGCACGTCTCACAGCGGCCGCCGCGCACGTTGAAGGAGAAGCGCCCCGGCTTGTAGCCGCGCACCTTCGCCTCGGGGGCGAGCGAGTACAGCTCGCGGATGTGCGTGAAGAGGTCGGTGTACGTGGCGGGGTTCGAGCGGGGCGTCCGCCCGATCGGCTTCTGGTCGATCTCGATCACCTTGTCGAACGCGTCGATCCCCTCGACGCCGGCGTGCGCGCCCGGCTTGACTCGTGCCTTGTTCAGGCGGTTCGCGAGTGCCTTGTAGACGATGTCGTTCACGAGCGTCGACTTGCCGGAGCCTGAGACGCCGGTGACGCAGACGAACTTCCCGATCGGGAACTCGACGTCGATCTTCTTCAGGTTGTGCTGCGCCGCGCCGCGGACGACGAATGCGCCACGATCCTCGCGCCGCCGCTCCGGGATCGGGATCGTGCGCGTGCGCGAGAGGAACTGGCCCGTGACCGAGCGCCGGTTGCGGGCAACCTTGGCGGACGGCCCCTCGGCGACCACTTCGCCTCCGTGCAGGCCGGCGCCGGGGCCCATGTCGACGAGCCAGTCGGCCCGCCGCATCATCTCCTCGTCGTGCTCGACGACGACGACGGTGTTGCCGATGTCGCGCAGCCGCTCGAGCGTCGCGATGAGGCGCGCGTTGTCGCGCTGGTGGAGGCCGATGGACGGCTCGTCGAGGATGTACAGCACGCCGACGAGCTGCGAGCCGATCTGCGTCGCAAGCCGCAGGCGCTGCGCCTCGCCGCCGGAGAGCGTCGCGGCCGCGCGGTCGAGCGTCAGATAGCCGACGCCGACGTCGTCGAGGAACGTCAGACGTTCGCGGATCTCCTTGACGATCCTATGGCCGATGAGCTGCTCGGTCTTGGTGAGGCCGAGCTCTCCGAGGAAGCGGAGCGCCGCCGCGACGGACAGCTGCGTGAACTGGTGGATCGACTCGCCGCCGACGGTGACCGCGAGCACCTCGGGCTTGAGACGGGCGCCCTTGCACACCGGGCAGGGACGGAGCGACATGTACTCCTCGATCCGCTCCCGCTGCTGCGACGAGTCCGTCTCCTTGTAGCGGCGCTGGAGGCTCGCGACGATCCCGTCGAACGCGAGCATGTACTGGCGCTTGCGCCCCATCCGGTTGCGGTACTGGACGTAGATGCGCTCGCCCCCGGTGCCGTAGAGGAAGCGGTTCTGCTCCTCCTCGGTGAGCTCCGACCACGGCTTCGTCGTGTCGATCTCGTACCGGTCGGCGATCGCCTGGATGACCGCCTCGTAGAAGCCGGACGACCCGCCCACCGACCACGGCACGAGCGCGCCGTCGGCGATCGGCAGCGACGGGTCGGGCACGAGGAGGTCGGGGTCGATCTCCTGCTGCGAGCCGAGGCCCGTGCAGCGCGGGCACGCGCCGTGCGGCGCGTTGAACGAGAAGATCCGCGGCTGGAGCTCGGCGAGCGAGACGCCGTGGTCGGGGCAGGCGAAGTTCTGCGAGAACAGCATGTCGTCTCCGTCGACGACGGAGGCGATGACGAGCCCTTCTCCGAGCCCCGCCGCCGTCTCGATGGACTGCGTCAGGCGCAGGCGCAGGTCCGCGCGCATCACGAGCCTGTCGACGACGACCTCGATCGTGTGCTTGAACTTCTTGTCGAGCGGCGGCACGCCGTCCTCGAGGAGGTACTGCTCGCCGTCGACCTTGACGCGCGTGAAGCCTTCGCGCAGCAACTCCTCGAGGACGTCCTTGAACTCGCCCTTGCGGTCGCGTACGACGGGCGCGTTGATCGTGAACCTCGTGCCCTCGTCGAGCCTCAGTACCTGCTCGACGATCGCGTCGATCGACTGGCCGGCGATCGGCTTCCCGCACACCGGGCAGTGCGGCCGTCCGACGCGTGCGTAGAGCAGGCGCAGGTAGTCGTAGATCTCGGTCACGGTCCCGACCGTCGACCGCGGGTTGCGCGACGTCGTCTTCTGGTCGATCGAGATCGCCGGGCTGAGGCCGTCGATGTGATCGACGTCCGGCTTCTCCATCATCTGCAGGAACTGGCGCGCGTACGCGGAGAGCGACTCGACATAGCGGCGCTGGCCCTCGGCGTAGATCGTGTCGAAGGCGAGGCTCGACTTTCCGGAGCCGGAGAGCCCCGTGATGCAGATGAGGCGGTTCCGCGGCAGCCGGACGGTGATGTCCTTGAGGTTGTGCTCGCGGGCGCCGTGAACGACCAACTCGTCGGCAGCCATGGAGGGGCCATTGTACTTCACCGAACGTGTGTTCGTGAAGGTCCGGCGCGACGAATTTTCCGGCTATTTGCGGCCGCGGGGGACGCGGTGCGGGAGCAGCCCCCAGGCGGCGGTGTTGCGCTTCGACGGGACGAGGTCGCGCCAGTCCTTGGCCACGAGCCAGGAGCCGAGTGCGGTCACGGCGACCGTCGCGCGGGTGAGCTCCCAGGCCTCCGTCAGCCCGCCGAGGAGAAGGGCGGCGAGGACGGCGAAGCCGAGCGCGAACTCGTGGATCCGCAGCCCGAAGAGGTAGACCCGGGGGCCGAGCCGATGACGCTCCATCCGCAGCACGAACGGCAGGGTACCGTCGAAACGGTCAGCTTCCCGTTAAGGCTCGGTTCAGGAGCCCGTGAACCTTCGACGGGCTCGCGACGCAGCTGATCTCGAGATCCCCGGCGACGAGCGTGCCGTACCCGAGGATCCGGCCGAACACGGACTGCTCGAGCTCCACGGTCTGCACCTTCTCGAGGCGTACGGCGGCCGCCCGGCGCCGCAGTGTGCCGTGCACGACGAAGAGCTTGTCCCCCGTGAGAACGATGCGCGTGTGGTCCCACCGCCAGACCGCCGCGGTTGCGCCGGCCGCGGCGACGGCGAGCAGCGCGGCGCCGGCGACCGAGACCGGCCAGCCCCCGAGAAACGCGATCGAGCCGAGGGCCGCGAGGACGAGGGCCCGCCCCAGCGGGCGCACGAGCACGACGCCGTGCCGGCGGGCGTCGACGTAGACGCGCTCGTTGCGCTCTTCGATCATGGGGCTTGCCTCCTTCGCCGCCCGGCGAGAGACCCCTCGCCAGCGTTGGCCCTCTGGTGCTTTCGCGGCGAAGGACGCCGAGGGTGGCTGACGTTCGCGCGGGCGTGACGGAACCGGCACGAAGCTGCCGGCGTCTCGTCACCATGCCCGGGCTGCACGCACGTAGGCTCCTGCCATCGGGGCGGGAGGTGGGTTCTCCCGAGTGATGACGCGTGTACCTCTTAGTGCCGCGCGGCGGCGCGACCCGGGACTACGCCTTGCGCCAGCGGCCGAAGACGAGGCCGCCGAGGGTGAAGCCGAGCCCGAAGGTGCCGATCGCGAAGGCGCCGATCGCGAACGCCTTGCGCCAGTTCGAGAGCCGCTGCCAGCGCCCGAGCACCTCTTGCTCCTCGGTCGTCAGCGGCTCGCCGCGCCGCTGCTTGCGCAGAGCGCCGCCGGCACGCAGGCCGAGGTAGAGGTCGTCGAAGACTTCTGCGTTCTCGTCGCCCATGGCCTGAATCTATAGCCTCATTCGCTCGTGACCGCACGCATCCTGCATGTTTCCGATCTCCACACGGGTACGCGCGAGGATCCGCGGGTCGAGGAAGCGCTCGGGCGCCTCGCCGGGCAGATGCAGCCCGATCTCGTCATCGCCTCGGGCGACCTGACCAACCGCGGCCGCCGCGGCGAGCACGAGCGCGCCCACGGGCACCTCGTCTCGCTCGGCGCTCCGGTCATCGCCGTCCCGGGCAACCACGACCTGCCGTACACCTTCCCGGCGAGGTTCACGGCACCGTGGCGCGAGTTCGAACGGGCATGGGGAACGACCGAGCCCACGTACGCGTCGGCATCGCTCCACGTCATCGGCCTGAACTCGGCGCGACCGTACCGCCACCAGAGCGGCGGCCTGCGCGAGGCCCAGCTCCGCGGCGCGGCCGAGCGCCTCGCCGCGGCGGCCGGAGGCGCGTACCGCGTCGTCGTCCTCCACCACCACATGATCGGAGCGCCGTGGCGGGCGGCGCGCAAGCGCCCGGTCGCTCACCGCAACCGTGTCCTCAACGCTCTCGTCGAGGCCGGGGCCGACCTCATCCTCGCGGGGCACATCCACCAGGCGGCTGTCAGCGAGCGGCACGACTTCGAGGTCGTCGCGGACGACGCACCGACCGTCGTCGTCTCGATCGCCCCCGGTCTCGGGCAGCCGCGCCCGCGCCGGCTCGGCGAGGCGCGCGGCCTACACGTCTACGAGGTCGACGACGGCTCGCTCACGGTCCTCACGTACGTCTGGCAGGGCGACGACTGGTCGCTCACGGCCCGTCGTGCGTTCTCCCGGACTTAGTGCGGCGGCAGCTGCCGTGCGCCCGGGCCGGTCAGCGGCCGGTGCTGGACGAAACGGCGGTACAGGTAGAGCAGGAGGACCGAGCCGACGAGCGAGAACACGAAGCCGGCGGAGCGAGCCCAGAGCAGCCCGGCGAGCAGGCCGCCGACGAAGGAGCCGGCGAGGCCGAGGCCGATCGTCGCGAAGATGCCCATCGGGTCGGGGCCTGGGAGCGCGAGCCGCGCGAGCGCGCCCACGATCAGTCCCCACACGGCGAGGAAGATGATGAGCGCGAGCACGCAGGAAGCCTAGCCCCGCAGCCGCTCGAGCAGGCGCCCGCGGGCGGCGTTGTACTCGTCGTCGTCGAGCACGCCCGCATCGTGCAGCTCCTCGAGCAGGCCGAGGAAGTGCGCTGGGTTCTCGGTCGGCTCCTCCCGGCTGCCGGACGGCGCGGGCGGCGCGGCGAAGGGAGGCGCCGGGGGCGCGAACGGCGCCGCCCCGGTCCCGATCTTGTCCGGGTCGATCCCGGCACGGTGCAGCCGCGCGCGGTAACCCTCGACGCCGAGGCCGCGCTTCGGAAAGTGGTACGCCTCGCGCCCGACGATCGCCCGGCGCTGCACGAACCGCCGGTAGGCGACGACGAGGAGGATGGCGATGGCGAACCCGGCCATGCTGATCACGTACGCGTCGCGGTACCCCACTGCGTAGGCGACGGCGGCGCCGCCGAGCGAGCCGGTGAGGCCGATGAGGATCGTGAGCCAGATCGGCATCGGGTCCGGGCCCGGCACCGCAAACCGCGCGAGGCCGCCGGTGACGAACGCCGAGACGAGGACGCCGATGACCGTCCCCGCGCCGACGCTGCCGAGCACGAGCGCGACCGTCATGCCGTCGCTTCGACCGCCTGCAGCTCGCGGCGAAGCTCCTTGATCTCGTCGCGCAACTTCGCGGCGTATTCGAAGCGCAGCTCCTCGGCGGCGGCGAACATCTCCTCTTCGAGCGTGACCACGAGCTTCTCGAGCTCGCTGCGGTCCATCCCTTCGACCTTCTTTGCGCCTCGCCGCCGCCGGGCGGGGACGTGCGGTGCCTCGAGGGAGAGGAATTCTGCGATGTCGGAGACACCCTTCGAGATCGACTCCGGCGTGATCCCGTGCTCCTCGTTGTAGGCAAGCTGGATCGCGCGCCGCCGGTTCGTCTCGTCGAGCGCTTCCTTGATCGCCTCGGTCTGCTTGTCGGCGTACATGAGCACCTTGCCGTTGATGTTGCGCGCGGCACGGCCGATCGTCTGGATGAGCGACGTCCGCCCACGGAGGAAGCCCTCCTTGTCGGCGTCGAGGATCGCGATGAGCGACACCTCCGGGAGGTCGAGGCCCTCGCGGAGGAGGTTCACGCCGACGAGCACGTCGTACTCGCCGAGCCGGAGCTCGCGGATGATCTGGATGCGCTCGAGCGTGTCGATCTCCGAGTGGAGGTAGCGCGCCTTCACGCCGGACTCGAGCAGGTAGTCGGTGAGGTCCTCCGCCATCTTCTTCGTCAGCGTCGTGACGAGCGTGCGCTCACTCACCGCCTCGCGTTGGTGGATCTCGCCGAGCAGGTCGTCGATCTGGTTGCGCGTCGGGCGGAGCTCGACATCGGGGTCGACGATGCCGGTCGGGCGGATGAGCTGCTCGGCCACACGTGTCGACTGGCGCTGCTCGTACGGACCTGGTGTGGCCGACACGAACACGAGCTGCGGCACCTTCGCGAGGAACTCGTCGAACCGCAGCGGGCGGTTGTCGAGCGCAGAGGGAAGACGGAATCCGAAGTCGACGAGCGTCTGCTTCCGCGAGCGGTCGCCTTCGTACATCCCGCCGATCTGCGGGATCGTTTGATGCGACTCGTCCGCGAATACGAGGAAGTCGGACGGGAAGTAGTCGAGCAGCGTGTGCGGCGCCGATCCCGGCGGCCGGCCGTCGAGGATGCGCGAGTAGTTCTCGATACCGTTGCAGAAGCCGAGCTCTTGCATCATCTCGAGGTCGTACTCGGTGCGCTGGCGGATGCGATGCGCCTCGAGCATCTTCCCCTCCGCCTCGAAAGCCTTGACCTGCTCGTTCAGCTCGTGCTTGATGTCCCCGACCGCCCGCTCGATAGTCGGTTTCGACGTGACGTACTGCGTCGCCGGGAAGATCGTGATCGTGTCGTAGCGCGACAACACCTCACCGGTCAGCGGGTCGAAGTGGGAGATCTGCTCGACCTCGTCGCCGAAGAACGAGATGCGATAGGCGGTCTCCGTATGCGCCGGCTGGATCTCGACGACGTCGCCCTTGACGCGGAAGCGGCCTCGTCCGAGCAGGGTGTCGTTGCGCACGTACTGGATGTCGATGAGCTTGCGCAGCATGAGGTCGCGGTCCTGCTCCTCCCCCACGTTGACGACGACGATGCGCTCCTTGTACTCCTCCGGCGATCCGAGCCCGTAGATGCACGACACCGAGGCGACGATGATCACGTCGCGGCGCGAGAGCAGCGAGGAGGTCGCCGAATGCCGCAGCCGGTCGATGTCGTCGTTCCGCGACGAGTCCTTCTCGATGTACAGGTCGGCCTGGGGGACGTACGCCTCCGGCTGGTAGTAGTCGTAGTAGGAGACGAAGTACTCGACGGCGTTCGTCGGGAAGAACTCGCGGAACTCGTTGCAGAGCTGCGCGGCGAGCGTCTTGTTGTGGGCAATCACGAGCGCCGGGCGCCCGACCTTCTCGATCGTCCATGCCATCGTGGCCGTCTTGCCGGTACCGGTCGCGCCGACGAGCGTCTGGAAGCGATCACCGGCGAGGATGCCCTCCGACAGCGTCTCGATCGCGCGCGGCTGGTCGCCGGTCGGGAGGTATCCCTGGGATGTCTTCAGCACGGCCACTGGAGACACAGGGTAACCGCATGGCCGCTGCCGACGAAGCTCGCGCGACGGCGCGTACGCCGCGATCATGGCGTCCTTCTGCGGCGGCCTGGGCGCGGCGGGGTGCGAACGACTTCCTGCAGGCCGGCTGCGTCCGCTCACGAACAAGAGCAACGAGCTCGAGCGGCGCTAGCGCTTCAAGCCCAGGCGGGATGCGTATGCGCGCCGGTAGATCCCCTTCAGCCACTCGACCCGGGAGACATACGAGCGGGTCTCGGGGAACTCGACTCCCTCGTGAGCGGCACGCCAGCGGTCGACGTTCGCCTGCCCGGCGTTGTACGCGGCGAGCGCGGTCCGCTCGTCGCCGTACTTGTCGAGCAGATGGCGCAGGTACCACGCGCCATAACGGACGTTGATCTCCGGGCTGTAGAGATCCGAGACGACGAACTTCGAGCCGCCCGTGTGGATGGCGATTCCCTTCGCCGTCGCCGGCTCCAGCTGCATGAGGCCGATGGCCCCGGCACGCGACTTCGCATGGGCGTTGAACTTGCTCTCCTCCTCGATCACCGCCGCAAGGAGCGCCGCGTTGAGGTGGTAGTTCGCCGCGTGCCCGCGCACGATCGCGTCGTAGCGAAGCGGGTACCAGAGCCGCGCCCACCATGCCGGCTCGGTGTGCTGGAGGTAGAGGAACGCGCCGATCGCCGCGGCGACGACGGCCCCCGCCATCGTGAGCCGCCTCAGCGCGCGCACAGCACCTCGGCGATGCCTGCGACGAACGCGTCGAGCGACTCGAGCGAGCCGTCGTTGACGAACACGTAGTCGGCGCGCTTCGCCTTCTCAGAATCCGGTATGAGGCGCGCCTCACGCTCGGCGATGCCGTCGCGGCGCGCTGCACGGACGTCGGGCGGCGCGGTGACGACGACGACGGCGTCGAACCGGCTCTCGCCGCCCGTCTCGTAGAGGAGCGGCACCTCGACGACGGCGATCGGCTCCTCCACGGTGGCGAGCCACGCGTCCGCGGCGGCGCGCGTCTTCGGATGCAGGAGCCGCTCGAGCCACTCGAGCTCGTCGCGGTCGCGGAAGACGATCTCGCCGATGCGCCTCCTGTCGCCGACCGCCTCGTCGCCCCAGCGGTCGCGGATCG
>Ga0265314_10003772_pt1 | contig 14487 bp, 11 predicted proteins | sample 4126metaG_FD_203106 | JGI IMG/M metagenome (GOLD analysis project Ga0265314, IMG submission 203106) | Rhizosphere microbial communities from Carex aquatilis grown in University of Washington, Seatle, WA, United States - 4-1-26 metaG | ecosystem: Host-associated > Plants > Roots > Rhizosphere >... | reverse complement strand
CTGGGTCTTCCGATGTTAGAATTGGGAACTTCGGAACCAGTGCCATGCTGCCTGTCGATGACATCCTAAGGTACTTGGCCTGGTTGACAATCCTGGCGTTCTTCGTGTTGTACCTGCGTCTCCGGCAGCAGGGGCTCGACCGCGTGTACCGTGTTTTTGCGGCCTTCGTGCTTTTTCGGACGGTCCGCGAGCTCGCGCTTGAAACACTGCCGGCGGTTTGGTACGGCCTGCACCACGTTTCCTACGCCCGGTTAGGGAACAATGTGTACGCCTTCGGTTGGGCTTTGACTGAGCCTGTCGCGTGGGTCCTGCACGTTCTTGTAGTTCTGGAGCTGTACTCCCTGGTGTTCCGGGACTATAAAGGCATCGCGAGCATGGGCCGCTGGGCCGTGTTCGCTGGTATCACCATCGCGGTTCTGTTGTCGTCCGTGACGCTGCCCGCCGAGCTGAGCCACTCGGCCGAGCACTACACGGTCCTGCGCTATTACTTTGTGGTGAGCCGTGGACTGCACGCGAGCCTCGTGATTCTGCTGCTTTTGATTACCGCGTTTCTGGCTTGGTTTCCGGTCCCCTTGAATCGGAACGTTGTGCTGTACTCGACGATCTACGCGCTCTATTTCACGACCGGTGCGCTGGCGGAACTGGCCTTCAACCTGGGGGGGCTGGCCGCGCGCGGCGTAGTGGACCTCGCGCACGACAGCATAGAACTGCTGTGCATCGGAGTGTGGATCGTGTTCCTAAACCGGGCGGGCGAAGCGAAGACGGTCGTCGCTCGCCATGCCTGGTCCCGGGAGCGAGAAGAGCTTCTGGTCAGGCAACTGGCTGCCATCAATGGGAGTCTCATGCGGTCGGCGCAGGGGTAGGCGTTGCGGGGTCGTTTCCATCTTCCGATAACGGATATTATGTCAATTAACGTATTCGGAGCCGAACGGTGGCCCAACCCAAACCTGCCGGCCACCTTGGCTCCTCCCTGCACGTCCCTCCCCCCACCGGGTTAGACTCGGTGTATTGGAGGGCGAACATGTCACTCAGACCGGTTAAGCGCGTTGTCAAAGCCAAGCCGACTCTCGAAGGCGCCGGGGTGCACCTCCGCCGCGCGTTCGGCTTCGGCAATACTTCCGACTTCGATCCGTTCCTGCTCCTGGACGATTTTCGCAACGACGTTCCCGAGGACTACCTTGCCGGCTTCCCCTGGCATCCCCACCGCGGCATCGAGACCGTCACCTACGTCCTGGCCGGAACCGTCGAGCACGGCGACAGCCTCGGCAACCAGGGCACCATTGCCGCCGGCGACGTCCAGTGGATGACGGCCGGCAGCGGGATCATCCACCAGGAGATGCCGAAGGGCGACCCGGTCGGCCGCATGCACGGCTTCCAGTTGTGGGCCAACCTCCCCGCGTCGCTGAAGATGTCGGCGCCCCGCTACCAGGAGGTCAAGGCGCCCGACATCCCGGTGGTCACCGACGACGACGGAACCGAGGTCCGGATCATCTGCGGCAGTTTCTGGGGAAAGAAAGGGCCGGTGGACGGCGTCGCCGCCGAGCCAATCTACCTCGACGTCTCCGTGCCTCAGGGTAAGCGGAAGACTCTTCCCATCGAGACCACGCGCCACGCCTTCGCCTACGTCTTTGGCGGCAGCGGCAATTTCTGCAACGCCTCGGGCCCCCTGGCGGTGCCGACCGAAAGCGTCGGTTGGCTGGACACCGCGCCCCCGGCCGCGGCCGACAACCGCTCGCTCATCCTGTTTGACCGCGGCGACGAAGTAACGCTGCAGGCGGGCGAAGACGGCATGCGCTTTCTTCTGGTCTCCGGGAAACCGATCGAGGAGCCCGTGGCGTGGTACGGCCCGATCGTCATGAACACCCAGGCCGAACTGCGGCAGGCATTTGAGGAGTTGGAGAGCGGGACGTTCCTGAGGAAGGCGGCGGGAGGGCGCTGACGCCTCGCCCTGTGCGAAGATCATGCTTTAGCATGCCCAACGCGGGACCCACGAGCACGCGCACGCAGTCGCTGCCGGAGGTGCACGGAAGCGTCGATACCGGCCAGGCCTCCATCTGGCGGCGGATGTTCGCCTTCGCCGGCCCCGCCTACCTGGTCTCGGTGGGCTACATGGACCCGGGCAACTGGGCCACCGACCTCGAGGGCGGCGCGCGATTCGGCTACCAACTGCTGTGGGTCCTCGTCATGTCGAACCTCATGGCGATCCTGCTGCAGACGCTGGCAGCCCGGCTCGGCATCGCCAGCCAGCGCGATCTGGCGCAGGCCTGCCGTGAATCCTACCCCCGGCCGGTGAACCTGGCATTGTGGGTGCTGTGCGAGATCGCCATCGCCGCCTGCGACCTGGCCGAAGTGCTCGGCGCGGCGATCGGTCTGAACCTGTTGTTCCACATTCCCCTCCTGATTGGCGTGCTCCTGACCGCGCTCGACATCCTGGTCCTGTTGTGGCTCTCCCGCTTCGGCATCCGCATGATCGAAGGCTTCGTGCTCAGCCTGATCGTCATCATGGCGGTGTGCTTCGGGATCGAGATCCTGATGTCGAGACCGGACTTCTCGCAGATGGCCAGCGGCCTGATCCCGCACCCGAGCAACCAGAACCTCTACATCGTGATCGGGATCCTGGGCGCCACGGTGATGCCGCACAATCTATACCTGCACTCGGCGCTGGTGCAGACGCGTCGCATCGGCGCCGGCGATGCCCAGAAGCGCACGGCCTGCCGTTTCAACCTGATCGATTCGGTGGTGGCGCTCAACGGTGCCATGCTGGTCAACATCGCCATCCTGGTGGTGGCGGGCGCGGTCTTCTTCGAGCGGCACATCGTGGTGACCGAGATCCAGCAGGCCTACCAGTTGCTGACGCCGCTGCTGGGGACCAGCGTGGCCAGCGTGGTCTTCGCCATTGCCCTGCTCTGCTCCGGCCAGTCCTCCACCATGACAGGCACCATGGCGGGCCAGATCGTGATGGAAGGGTTCCTGACCATCCGCATGCGCCCGTGGCTGCGCCGCCTGACAACTCGCGCGCTGGCGATCACACCCGCGGCGCTGACCATTTACATTGCGGGCGAACAGTCGAGTCTGCGGCTGCTGATCTTGAGCCAGGTCATCCTGAGCATGCAGCTTCCCTTCGCGGTGATCCCGCTGATTCACTTCACCAGCGATCCGAAGCGCATGGGGGCGTTCGCCAACCGGCGCTGGCTGCAGGCGCTATCGTGGGTCGTGGCGGCGGTGATCCTGGGCCTGAACATACGGCTGGTGATGCTGACGATGTCCGACTGGCTCGCCTCCGCGGGACCGTACCGCGACCTGGTGATGATGACGGTTGAGCCGGTGCTCATCCTGCTGGCGGTGCTGCTGGCGTGGGTAACCTTGCAGCCGTGGCTGCCGGACTGGCTGCAGCGCAAGGGACGCGTGGCCGTCCCGGTCCCCGAGCCGGTCGCAGCCGAGGTCCGCCCGTTCGGTTACCGGACCATTCTGGTTCCCCTCGACCACACCGAGCGCGATCGAGTCGCGATTGCGCACGCCGCTTCCATGGCGCTCGCCTACGGATCCAAGCTCCACCTGCTGCACGTCGAAGAGGGCGTGACCAGCCAGATCTACGGTCCGCTCTCATCCACCGCCGAAGTCGAGGTTGGCGCCAAGTATCTGGACGAGATCCTCGCCGGCTTGCGCTCGCAGGGGATCGAAGTAGACGTGTCCGTGGCGCACTCCAAAGATCCCAAGCAGGAGATCATCCGCTTCGCCCGCTGGCTCAAGCCGGACCTGCTCATCATGGGCGCCCACGGCCACAAGGGCATTCAGGACATCGTCTTCGGCCAGACCATCAACGCCGTGCGTCACTCGCTCGACGTGCCGCTGCTGATCGTACGGAACGAGGGCGCGGCGAAGTAGGGCCGGACCTCAATACCCGAGCAGCGGTGCCAGCCTGGCCCGAACCTCCTCCAGCGTCTCGGTCGGGCAGCGCCCGAGCTTGTCCACGCGGCGCGCCTTCCAATCGATGCTCTTCACGTGATCGGCGAGGATTACGCCGCCCGCGCCGCAGCCACTGGGAACAGATACTTCGAAGGGATAACCCTTCGCCTGATTGGCGATAGGGCAGACCAGCGCGAGGCCGGATTTCGCGTTATAGATTCCGGGACTGAGCACGAGCGCTGGGCGCCGTCCCGCCTGCTCGCGGCCGGCCTGCGGGTCGAAGGTCAGCCATACGAAATCGCCGGCCTCCGGCGAGTAGGCGGTCTTCACCAGGATTCCTCGCCTACAGGCGCTCCCCAGTCCGTCTCCCGATGGCGGTTCCCAGGCGTGATTCGCGAGACGAGCTCCGATAGGCCATACCGCCGGCGGGCCGAGCGGAGAAGGATGCTGCCGTCGCTTTGGAGCGCCAGCGAGAGAGAGTCACCTTCGGCGATACGGGCCTGCTGGGCGATTCCTTGAGGAATCCGGACAGCCAGGCTGTTTCCCCATTTCGAAACCGTGGTCTCGTTCCTCATATGTATCTACTTTGAATATACATCATGCGGCGGTCGCAGAAGCCTGAGGAGTTTACGAGGCCTGCTAAGCCGGGTCCTACTTGCACCCGATCTCTTCGAGAATGCGCCGCACCTCGGCCGCCGGGTCGTCCGAGCGGGTGACCTGGCGGCCGATCACCAGGTAATTGGCGCCATCGCGAAGCGCCTCGGCGGGAGTCGCCACGCGCTTCTGGTCACCCTTCCCTGCCCCGGCCGAGCGCACGCCCGGCGTCACCAGGATCGCGCCGGGACCCGCGGTCTGGCGGACCAGCGCGGCCTCGAGCGGCGAGCAGACGATCCCGTCGATCCGCGCTTCCATGGCTCTTTGCACCCGCAACGCCACCAGTTCGGAAACCGCGCAGGGATACCCGAGGTCGGCCAGGTCCTCCCGGTCGAAGCTGGTGAGCACGGTCACGGCCAGCAGCTTGATGTTCGAGGAGTCGCGCCCCTCGGCCGCCGCGCGCATCACGGCTCCGCTGCCATGCACCGTGGTGAACCGCACTCCGCTCGAGGCGATTCGCGCCACCGTCCGCTTCACGGTCTCGCCGATGTCGTAGAGCTTCAGGTCGAGGAAGACGTCTTTGCCTCCCGCGATCAGCTCGCGGACGAAGTCCATGCCGGCCGCGGCGTACAGTTCCAGGCCGACTTTGTAGAAGGCGATCTCGCTGCCGAGCTTCTCAACCAGCTCGCGGGCCTTCTGGGGAGAATCGAAATCGAGTGCGACGATGAGTGGGTTCATAGGATGCGAATGGGTTTCTCGCCGCGTTCGAGGACGCGGCCGATGATGGTGGCGCCGTGCAGGCTGGTCTCGAGCGCTCGGGCGCCCGCTTCCGGAAGCGAAATCAACAGGCCGCCCGAGGTCTGCGGATCGTAAAGCAGGCTCTCGATCTCCGGCGGCAACTCGCGAGTGAACTCGACGGCGCAGGAGGCGAACTCGCGATTGTTCTTCAGGCCGCCCGGCAGCGCTCCGCGTCGCGCATACTCGATCGCGCCCGGCAGGAATCCAACGCGCTCAGATTCGATTACGAGCGTGACGCCGCTGGCCAGCGCCATCTCGCGCGCATGGCCGATCAGGCCGAAGCCGGTGACGTCCGTGCAGCCGTGCGCCCCGGCGGCAAGCATCGCCTCGCAGGCCTTCCCGTTGAGCTGGAGCATCGACTCGATCGATTGCTCCAAGTCGCGCTGTTCGGCGAAGCCGCGCTTGAGCGCGGTAGAAATCACACCCGTGCCGATGCGCTTGGTCAGAACCAGCGCGTCTCCCGGAACCGCCCCGGAGTTGCGCGTCACGCGCCGTGGATCCACCGTGCCCGTCACCGCGTAGCCGAACTTCATTTCGTCGTCGGCCACGCTGTGTCCCCCGATCACGGCGCAGCCGGCTTCGTTCATCTTCTCCGCGCCGCCGGTTAGGATCGCGACCAGGTCGTCGACGTCTCCCTGGGCGGGATAAGCCACGATCGACAGCGCCGAAACGGGCGTGCCACCCATGGCGTAGACGTCGCTGAGCGAGTTGGCCGCGGCGATGGCGCCGAAGGTGGCCGGATCGTCGACGATGGGCGTGAAGAAGTCCACGGTCTGCACCAGGGCACACTCCGACGTCAGTTTGTAAACGCCGGCGTCGTCCGACGTTTCAAACCCAACCAGCACGTTTTGATTCGGCGCGCGCGGGATGCGGCCGAGCACCTGGTCCAATAACTTTGGACTCAATTTGGACGCTCAACCCGCGGCTTTGACGTGCGCCGTCAGCTTCTTATCGGACATTGTTCCTAGTTTACAGTGGCGTGGGACAGGCGGTTCCGCCTGCCCTTCCCTACAGCACGTCGGCAAACCCGCGCTTCAGATGCCGGAAGAACAGGCCGCCCGCGACGAACATCGCGACGCTCCACCCCGCCAGCACGCCCAGTTCCCCAAGGCTCGGCCAGCGCGCCGTCAGCAGCCGCTCGCGGTAGGCATGCACCATCAGGGCCAGCGGGTTCAGGCGCAACAGGAGGCGCGCCCAGTGCGGGTAACGGCTCTCGGCAATGAAAATCGGCGTGGTCCAGAACCAGAAAGTCAGCACCACCGAGAGGACCTGCGCGGTGTCTCGCAGGTAGACGTTGAGGCTCGAGACAATCCAGGCCATGCCCACGACGAACAGCCCCAGAAGCGCCATGTATACCGGCAGGAAAAACACCATGGGGCTGAAGTGCCGTTCCCAAACCCCAATCGCGGCCAGCGCGAGCCCCAGGGCGATCAGGTGGCTCATCAGAGACGAAAGGAATATCGAGACCGGCACAACCTCGGCGGGAAAGACTGTCTTCGTGATCAGATTCTGGTGTTCGATGAGCGAGGTTGCGGAGCGTTGCAGCGTCTCCTGGAACAGCAGCCACGGAAGAAAGCCCGCGAACAGGAACAGCGTATAGTTCTGCGTCATCTCTTCGGGGCCGAGCGTGACTTTGAGGCAGTACTTGAACACGAACGTCCAGCTCACCAGTAACACCAGCGGGTGGATGACCCCCCACAGCCAACCGGCCGTCGAGCCCACGTAGCGCTGCGTGAAGTCGCGCCGGACGAGCTGGAACAGGAGGTTGCGCCGCTCCACCAGATTGCGCAGGAAATGAGAGCCAGGGACGCGGGCCATAGACTCGAATTGTAACCGAGATGCGCGCCACCCATTGCCCCACGCCTCGGCACCGAACCGCGAGCGCGAGCGAGCGGCCCCCCCACTGCGCTATACTGGTTCCGACTGGAAGTTGATCCGCAACCCCCTCTCCCCTAATCGGTAGTCGGCTCGCTGGTTCTCCTCCTCACAAACCTAAATGAAAAGTTTCTCTGAACTGTCAATCTCCGCTCTTCTGAAGAGCAACCTTAAAAAACACGGCTTCACCGAACCGACGCCCGTCCAGGCGCTGGCCATCGAACCGGCGCTGGCCGGACGCGACATGGTCGCTACGGCGCAGACCGGTACCGGCAAAACGCTCGCGTTCGTCCTGCCCATCATCGACCAGGTCGCAAAGCTGCCATCGAATTCCGGCGTTCGCGCCGTCATCCTGAGCCCGACGCGCGAGCTCGCCATCCAGATCGCCGAGACCTTCGACCAAATGGCGGCGGGCACGTCCGTTCGCGCCGCGGTCGCCGTCGGCGGCCTCAGCGAGCGCCCGCAGTTGCAGTCCATTCGCAACGGCGCACAGGTGCTGATCGCCACGCCGGGCCGGCTGTGCGATTTCCTCGGCCGCAGGCTCGTCAGCCTCGGTGGGGTTCGCATCCTGGTTCTGGATGAGGCAGACCGCATGCTGGACATGGGCTTTCTGCCCTCCATCAACAGGATTCTTGAAGGCATGCCCTCCGATCGCCAGACCATGTGCTTCTCGGCGACCCTGGACAGCTCGGTCAAATACCTGATCGAGTCGAACGTTCGAAACGCGGTACGCATTGCCGTCGGTTCCGTCACGAAACCGATCGAGCAGATCGAGCTGCATCTCTACGAAGTGGAGCAGGATGGAAAGCTACCTCTCCTCGAAAGAATGCTGGGCCAGGAAGAGGGCTCTTTCCTCGTATTCGCCCGCACCAAGCACGGGGCCGAGCGGCTCTCGAAGACCCTCGCCCGCGAAGGCGTAAAGTCCGCCGCCATCCACGGCGACCGCAGCCAGAACCAACGTAACCAGGCGCTGCGCGGCTTCCAGGAAGGCTACTATCGCGTCCTGGTGGCCACCGACGTCGCCGCTCGCGGCATTCACGTGGAAGGCATCTCGCACGTGGTGAACTACGATCTCCCGCAAGCTCCGGGTGACTTCATTCATCGCGTAGGCCGCACCGGACGCGCCGGAGCGCGCGGAACGGCTTCGACCTTCGCGACCCGCGCCCAGCGCGCCGATGTTGCGCTCATCGAGCGCACCCTGGACACGCGACTGTTGCGTCGCCAGGTCTCGCCCGACGTTCCCCTCGCCGACGAAAGCACTGCGGCCCAGCCGCGGCGGCACGTACGGTCGTTCTCGCCGCGAGGCAGAGCCCACCGCCGCTCGATGTAGCAGCTACGGTTCAGTGTAGGTTACGACTCTGCGGATTTCGGGGAACTCCTGGCCAAGCGCGACGAAGTTCCCCGAGAAGCTCTCGTCACCGTTGATCCGGCGGCCCGGCTGCCACCTGCCGTTCTCGTAGCGTCCTTCGTCGATGGTGCCGATGTGGGCACGCGCGGAGGTTAACAGCAGGCCCGACCCCACGATTACAAACTCATGCGGCGCCGTCTCGATCGCCACGGCGAATCCACGCGTGTCCTTCTCCGGCCTGGTCGAAAACTCAACGTCGGGAGCCGGGGCGGGCGCCATGTCTTTCTGGCGATCGTTCTTTGGTGCGGGTGGGGCGAACACCGACCACAGACCGCCGAACCGCACTCCGAGTCCGGTCGCCTCTTCGAAGGCCGTCACGGACGCAGCGTTTCCTTCCATGACGGACATCACTTTTCCCTCGGCCTGGAGCTTCAGCAGGAGCGGCGCAAGGCCAGCCAGGGTTTCGTACGCCGCGCCCAGCGCCTTGAAGTCGTGCAGGTCCTCGATCCCGAAAGGCGAATAGCCCAAGGCCCCATGATGCCCGATCGCCCAAAACAAATTCGGCAAGTCGGCTCGTGCTTCCGGGATGAACAGCGGATTGCCGGATCGGACGTAGCCCTCGCACACGCCCTCAAAATCGGCGACGTAGATGTCGGGCGCGAACAGGTCCAGCCTCGGCGCGGCCGCGCGCCAGATGTCGAGCATGCCGGTCACGGGGCCGCCGCTCGGGTACTGCCCTGGAAGGTCCTGCTCCGGTTGCGGACCCAGCCAGGCGTTGGCGTACATCGGAATCGCCAATTCCGCCTTCCCTGCTTCGGCCACCCTGCCGACAGCGCGCCCAACAAACCACGCCATGAAGATCTCGTCGGCGAAGGCATCCGTGCCGAACACTTCGGTCCACGTTCCGGAAGTCTTGAAGTCCTGCGCACCCCACACTCTCGATACCTCGGGCAGCAGCGTCGCCTTGCGCTGCACCAGGTAGTTCATCAGCTCCGACGGCACCGGTTTGGCCCAGGCCGCTTCGGCGAGTGCGGAGCGGTCGCGGCTGTCGCCAAGCAGGCCGGCCTCGTTTTCCACCTGCATCATGATGACGGTGTGACGCGGGTCCACCTCGCGGATGTGGCGCATTAAAGCCCGAAACGCCTTGGCATCGGCGGTGATCGCAGCCTCGCCGAGAGGGCTGAGCACATCCATCGACAGGCCCATGAAGCCGGGTTTGCCGGACTTCGTCCTCGCCAGCGGGAAGCGCCCCGGATCCTGCTTCACCCACATCGGGACGTAACTCGAGCTCGCGTTCTTCCAGGTTCCAAACCAGATCAGCACCAGGCGCATCCCGTGCTTGCGGGCTTCGGCGATCTCGCTGTCCACCGCGGAGAAGTCGAACCTGCCCTCGACCGGCTCCACCAACTCCCACGATGCGGTGCCGATGACGGTGTTGAGGTGCAGCGCGGCCAGTTTTTCCCAGATCGGCCGCATGTACGCGGGGCTCGATGCGCTGGAGTTGTGCAACTCGCCCGCGAGCATGAGATAGGGCTTCCCGTCCACGATCATCTGGACCGTCTGGCCAGCCTTCCGCATGGTCGGCAGCGGTGGAAATGCCGTGGCCTCGTTCCGCGGAGCCTGGGCGAGCATCAACACCGCGCCGCAGACGCTCATCAGGAATAGTGCGCTGAATCTCTTCATGGGATTCTCTCCGGTTTCCAAACTATCACCGTTTGACTCCGCCCAGCACCGAACCGCGACCGTAGGGGAGCGGACTCCCTCGGAGGCGCGTGTCCGCTTGCTGACGCGCGCGGTTCGGTGCTGCTGGCCGCACGGCCATTGCGCACGGTGCTGCCACCCGCGCGGCCATTGCGCACGCGCCGAAATGCGCGTATAAGTCGAAATGGCAAGATCAGCGTGACGGTACAGCGATCCAAGGACGGCGGGCGTCCCGATGCCATTCGAGTTCTGCGCCAGGCGCCCGAGGAATTGGCCCGTGGCAGCCTCATCCGCCTGGGAGAAGGGATCGGCAAAGTTGCCTACGCTTCCGAGCATTGGGTCGTCAGCCGCGAGCGGCATCCCTCCGAAATCATCGGCCTGATCCTGACCTGGAAGCTCCTGCGCAGGCTGGATCGCCTGGTGCCCGGAGAGATGGGACGGCGTATGCTGGCGAAACCGGGCAGACAGATTCGCGCTCTCAGTTTCCTGTTCCAGGCCCTCGTGCTGTCGGTCCCCAGGGGCATCTGGTTCACCAGGCATGCCCGCCATATGTGGCGCCAGTACAGATGGCACGAGAAGCGCGGCCGCAAGCTGGCCGACTCGCACCTGGCCGGCACGAGGCTGGTGCCCGAGCGCATCGCGTTCCCTCCCACTCGCGTGAAGGTGAGCCGCTGGCCGGGCTGGTTGGTGGTCTCGGAGGCGACCGAGCGCGCCGAGACGACTCTCTACGAACGCATCAACGAGCTGGCCCGGGCCCGGCGCTTCGACGAGATCGAGACTTGGCTGACGCGCTATCTCGATCTGCGGAGTGCCGCCTGGAAGCGCGGCGTGTTCTCCCTGGACCCGCACCTGAAGAACTTCGGTGTCACCCAGGATCGCGTCGTCCTGCTCGACGCGGGCGGGCTGACCGACGTCTGGCCGGAGATCGCCGAGAACCTGCGCCGCGACGACGAGCTCACCCCGCCGCACGTCCGCCTGGGTCTGGACTCAACTCTCCGAGACCGGCCCGACATCGCCGACCGCTTCGACACGGAGTGGAAAGCGACGGTCAAGCTGGCGGAGCCCAGCCTACGCAAACCCCACCACAGTTGAAGACCCCGCCGCCACCTTCACGCGCGCCCGCCCCTCGTTGAGCTTCTCGAACGCAATCGCGCGTTCGCCCTGCCGCAGCTCGCGGATCGCCTGCCCTGCCGGAGGCCGCAGAATGAACTCGCCGCTCGGTCCCGCGTCGAGCCGCGCGGAGACGGCCCGCCCCTGCTTCCACTCGACGCCGACGGTAAGCCCGCCGCGCGCCCGCAGTCCGCGATAGGACCCCGCGCTCCACGCCGGAGGCAGTGCCGGCAGAAGCGAGACTTCGCCGTCGTGGCTCTGCAGCAGCATTTCCGCGATGCCGGCCGTGGCGCCGAAGTTGCCGTCGATCTGAAAGAGCTGTCCGCCCGCGTACATATCGAGCAGGTTGATGTTGGTACTCTGCGTGAGCAGCCTGGCCACCGCCTCGCCCGCCTGGACGCCGTCGCGCAGCCGCGCGCGGAAGCAGACGATCCAGGCCGCGCTCCACCCGGTGTGCCCTCCCCCGGAGGCAAGCCGCAAATCGAGCGACCGCCGCGCCGCCTCCATCCACTCCGGCGTCCGCGTCCAGGTGAACAGCGGCGACGGATAGAGCGTGTAGAGGTGCGACATGTGGCGATGGCCCGGCTCCGGCTCGCGGAACTCCTCGGACCATTCGAGAAGCTGGCCCTGGCTCCCCTTGCGGAACGGCGCGAGCCGCTTCAGTGCGGCTTCGAGCTGCGCGGCGAAATCGCGATCGCGGTCCAGCACGCGCGTAGCTTCGATCGAGTTGCCGAACAGCTCGCGGATCAGCGCGCGGTCCATGGTGCAGCCCGCGTCGACGGTGGCGACCTTGTCCGTGCCCGGCTCGTAGAAGCCGTTCTCCGGCGAGATCGAAGGACAGGTGGTGAGCCCGCCGTGGCCGTCATCCACCAGCCAGCCGAGAAGGAACTGCGCGGCACTCTTCATGACCGGCCAGGCACGTCGCGCCAGGAACTCCCGGTCGCCGGTGAAACGGTAGTGCTCCCAGAGATGCTCGCACAGCCACGGTGCCGCCATCGGCCAATTGGCCCAGCGCGGATCGCCGGTCTTCATGCCCACCGCGTTGCTGAGGCGCCACACATCGGAGTTGTGATGCGTCACCCATCCGTCCAGGCCGTAAGCGACGCGCGCGATGTGGGCGCCGGTGTGGCTGAGATCCTCGATGAAATCGAACAACGGCTCGTGGCAGTCGGCCAGATTCGAAACCTCCGCCGGCCAGTAATTCATCTGGACGTTGATGTTAGTGGTGTAGTTCGAGCTCCACGGCGCCATCTGGGACTCGTTCCAGATGCCCTGCAGGTTCGCCGGCTGCGAGCCGCGGCGCGAACTCGCGATCAGCAGGTAGCGCCCGAACTGATAGTAGAGCGCGGCCAGCGACGGATCGGCCTGCTCCTTGTTCCGCGCCAGCCGCTCGGCGGTGGGAAGCGCGGATGCCTCGGTGGCCGGGAGATCGACTGCGACGCGCCGGAACAGCGAGCGGTGCTCCGCCACGTGCGCCTCGCGCAGCGCCGCGTAGGATTTCTTCCGGGCGGCTTCGATAGTGCGCAGGCAGCGCGCGTGGACCTCGTCCGCGCCGAGATCGGGCAGTTTGTCGAACCCGCGGAAGCCGGTTGCGGCGGCCAGCAGCAACGTCACGCTGTTGGCGTGCTCGACCCCCAGTGCGTTGCCGGCCGCCGTGACCGATCCCCCATCGGCAATCGCCAGGAGAAGCACCTCGGCGCGCATGCCCTTGCCCTCGGCATCGTCGTAGCGCAACGGGTTGGGCACGTTGCGGTAGCTCGGCTCGGCGTGTGCCGGCGCCTTGGTGGTCAGGCGCAGCAAGGCTCCATCAGCCGCCGCGTGGAACGGCATCGGGCTCTGGAACCGCAGTGTGCAGTTCAACCCGCCCGCCGCGCTCGACTCAATCCGGAAGACCAGCACCTGGTCTGGCGCCGAGATGAACGCCTCGCGCGTGAACGAGTCCGGCCCCACACGATACGTGGTCCGGCAGACGGCCGAATCGAGGTCGAGTTCGAGCCGGTAGTCCTCGGCCCCGGCGTGGCCGTCAAACTCGATCCCCAACTCGCCCAGGGGCTGGTAGCTCTCCGTGAACGGGCCTTGCAGCTTCTTGGCCGCTTCGTCACCCGCGACGTAATCCTTCTGCTGCAGCATCAGCCTGCGTACTTCGGCGAGCGCGCCCGGCTCGGGCGGCGTATCGCGCTCGGTGGGGAAGCCTGACCACAGCGTGTCCTCGTTGAGATAGATCCGCTCGCGCTCCGCGCCGCCGGTCACCATGGCGCCCAGCCGTCCGTTGCCGAGCGGCATCGCATCCGCCCAGCGCGCAGCCGGCTGCCGGTTCCAAACCTTCAGATCCGGGGATGCCGGCGCGGCCGAGGCCGCCGGAATCGTCTTGAGCGCGGTCGCCAGCACCGGGACCGTAGCAAGGAACTCGCGTCGTCTCATAAGTTGTCCACCGATCTCTCCGTGGGGCAGAACTCCTGTCCTGCAGCGGGTCTCCAGACCCGCCGCATCACCTCAACTCGATCCGCTGCGCGCGCCCGTCGTCCACAATCTGCGCGCTCTTCCCCTGCACCGAGAACACCAGGCGGCGTGGCCCGGGCTGAAAGCTCCCGGCCGCAGCGCCCAGTTCCACCCCGCCTTCCCGATAGGCCACCTCCGTGCGCCGGACCACGCCCTGCCGATACGCGACGGTGTTGCCGTCGTCTTCGTAGAGCGAACCGCTGGCGCGCCCCTCCGCGTCCGGGTAGATCTCGAAACGCACCGGGTCGGCGGGCCGTTCGCCCACCCAGCTCATCTCCGGCCCGGTGGGCAGGATGACGCCGCCGCGGACAAACAGGGGCACCTTCTCGAGCGGCGCCTCCACGCGGATCATGCCGCCGCCGGCATAGCGCTGCCCCGTCCAGTAGTCGTACCACGTCCCGGCCGGGAGATAAACGAGTCTCGCCGTCTCGCCGGGCCGCAGGATGGGAGCTTCGAGCAACGCTTCGCCCACCATGAATTCATCGTCGATGTTGATCGTGTTCGGGTCGTCCTGGTAATTGAGCAGCAAGGGACGGAAAATGGGCACGCCCGTGCGGTGGGCCTCATCGAGAGCGGTGTAGAGGAATGGCATCAGCTTGTAGCGAAGCTTCAGGTATTTGCGAATGATGCCCTCGTAGTAAGTGCCGAAGCGCCAG
>Ga0265314_10003768_pt1 | contig 14497 bp, 13 predicted proteins | sample 4126metaG_FD_203106 | JGI IMG/M metagenome (GOLD analysis project Ga0265314, IMG submission 203106) | Rhizosphere microbial communities from Carex aquatilis grown in University of Washington, Seatle, WA, United States - 4-1-26 metaG | ecosystem: Host-associated > Plants > Roots > Rhizosphere >... | reverse complement strand
CAGGCGTCTCACAAACGTCCCCCTTTTAGAGTAACTGACCGCAAAAGCCGCGCACGTGTCCTTTGCAGTCTAAACCAACGTAGCTTGAAATGTCAGATCGTTTTATAACAAAACGTATCAAAAGATATCAAGCCCCGGCATGACAGCGCGTCGCAAAGTAGATGGAAAATGGGCCGCCAAAAGTGTCAGAAATCCCGAATTTTTTCCGGCGAATTTCAGGCAAGAAACTGACGTCTTACCCGTTCATTTATTCGGTTAAATTTCGGCATTCAAAAGGAGGGGTTTACACAAAGTGCGCTTTTGGACCGACTAGGCTCCGTCATGAATTCTTACACATAAATCATTACAATATAATGAATTAAGTCATACGATTGCCAAAAGCAGCGAAATTCTCAAACATTCCGACACACGATTTGCACATAGGTGCAACAGTTTTCAGATGGCCGCAAGGGTCGCTGCGCTGTGATGAGCTTCGTCGATGTTGTGAAGAGCCCGCATCATCAGCGGCATCAGTTCATATTTTATCGCGGCGTTGGCAGGCAAGGACGGTGTTTCGGCCACGAAATTGAATTCCCCGTCGGTCCATTCTACCAGGGCATAAAACGCTTCTTCACCCAGGGTATGATTGTGTTGCGCGGCACTCAGCCGGCCCTCGATATAAGCCAGTTTCGCTTCATTTCCGCCGTCGCGGAAAGTCAGCGTGCCGGTGCGGCGCGTGGCACCGAGCATCTGGATCAGCTGCAGGATAGGGACCAATGCAACCTTGCCGGCGAGATCGGCTTCGGAGAGATCGCACGTTTTCTTCGGCGCAGTGTCGGGCATTTCCGTGAGAAACGCTTCGAGCGTCCCGCGGACTTTCGGTTCGAGCTCCTCAAGCATGTCCACATACGTGTCGGGCAGATTGAGCAACGCGAGAATATCGGGTGAAGGCAGATCGACTTCGTCGTCGTCGCCGCCGCAGCGCACGTACTTGGTGAGCTGATTGGCAACGAACACGATTGCGACGAGTGTGCGCGCGTTTTCGGAATAATCGGTCTCGTGCGCGATGGTCTGAAGGTGATGCATCTCGATCGCGTTGACCAGCGTCGGCGGAAGTTCCCAATGTTCGGCCAGCAGCGCTCCGATCACGGCGTGGCTCGCGCCAAAGAGACGCTCTTCTTTGCGCAGACGCGATTCGCCATGGCGCGTCGTGGCCGGATTGAGCAGATCGGCGACTTTCGACGTGTGCGCGGCATTCATGATCATTTTGCCGATGTCGTGCAGCAGGCCCGCGGTGACCGCATCAGCCGGATTGACACTCGGCACGCGCTGCGCAATCGCGCCGGCGATGAGTCCTGTCGCAACGTTGTGGCGCAGCATCTGGTTCTGATCGAAGCCGCCCTTGGGCACGGGAATTCCGGACATCGCACCGCGCATGGCGATGGCGAGCACCGCGTCCTGGCCAAGCAGCGAGAGCGCCTTGTCGAGACTGGCGACTTCGCGCGTCTGCGCCATCGCGGCGGAGTTTGCCATGCGCAACATTCCGGCCGTGAGAATCGGATCGCGTGCGATCAGCGCGGAGATGGCTTTGACGTCGACATTGGGCGAGCGCAGTTCCGCCAGGATGCGCGACGTCACCGGCGAGAGCGGCGGAAACTCTGTGATCCATTTGTTCAGGTCGTCCAGGAATTCGACGGCCAACCCGTTGCGAACGCACGGGCGGTCGACAGCCGCGCGCAGGAAAACATTTTCAGTGCGATCGAGTTTCTTCGCATTCGGAGCTGCGGAAGATTTCGAGCGCGTGCTTGACGCAGCCGGCGCCGCATTCCTGGAATCGAACGAGCCCATTCCCGCCGGTCCCGCCGGCCGCATGTGCGTATACGAACGCCAGAGCAGCCAGAACATCGGCAGAGAAATCGCGATTGAGACGAGACTGATCCAGCCAAGCACGACAACCATCCTTTCTTTAAATCATTTTCAGCAGGCGCATCACGCGCTGCGCTTCGGTTCCGACAGCCAGGCAGCCTTCCATGTCCAGGCCGATGGTGTCGAGCAACTCCGGGTCCAGCGGCGCGTTAAATACCACTTGGCCGGGAACAAGCACGGGTTCGGAACTGTGCGCCATTTCGTTGGCAACGCGCAGAAGGTTTCGGGTGAGCTTGAGATGATCGGTATCGCCGGCCGGCTCGTGGTGCCGCGCGACCAGGTCGCAGATCAGCTCCGGAAGTTTCCAATGCTTCAGCAATTCGGCGCCGAGTTTCGCGTGATGCGTGCCGTACAGTTCCATCTCGCGCCAGACCAGGTCGTAGCCAAAAACTTTTCCGCCCTGGCAGACTTCGCCGTACTGCGGTTCGGCCTGGTGCAGCATCAATTTACCTATGTCATGCAGCAGTCCGGCCGTGAAATAAATGTCGCAGAAAAGCGGGTTGAGCCGCTTGCAGAGCGCGTGCGCGAAGGCCGCGGTTTTCGTCGAATGTTCCCACAGCGTTCCGTGCAGGCCCAGCCAGTCGCTGGTCGAAAGCTGGTAAAGTTCCTGCGTCTTCAACGCGGCGGCAATCGTCCACACGCCTTTGAAGCCAATGCGCAGGATTGCTTCTTCCAGGCTGCAGATCTGGCGCGACAGGCCAAAGAAGGCGGAGTTCGAAACGCGCAGCACTTGTGCGGTCAGCGAGGGATCGGAGATGATCGTCCCGGCGAGGTCGCCGACACTTTTGTTCGGATTTTCGAGCACTTCGACCAGCCGCACGAGAACTTGCGGGCAGATCGGCAAATAGACATTCCGTTTGAGCATCTCATCAAGTGTGAGCGGCGTGGGACGTGTCAGCATAGCGCCTCCAGGGACCCCGGGCTGCGAGGTCACGATCCATCTTTTCTCATTGGCAGTTCTTGCGGTGTTTTAAGGGGAAATCCGGACGATTTTGCGCTCCGGAAGCGGCGAATTTTATGTGTGTCCGGTGATGGCGATGCGCTGCATGCTCAGTTTCTGCTGCATAAGCTGAATCGCCATCTGATGCATCATCGCGTTCTTGTTGAGCTCGGCCAGTTCGCGGTCGACGGCCACATTGTTGCCGTCGGCGCGCGCCGGTGTGGCCCTGTCTGCTTGGATCTTTGGCGCGAAGCCGTCGATGTTGCCGCTGCGCACGGCCGAGGCGAGCTCGGCCTCAAAGGGCACATCCTGGCGCGTGAAGTTCGGCGTGTCGGAGTTGGCGATGTTGTTGGCCAGCACCTTGTTGCGCATCGCCGTCGCGTCGAGCAGCCGCGAGAGAATCTTGGTGGTCGGATCATCCTGGATGTTCATGGCCTCATCCTTTTACAGCGCCTGTGGCTTGGTTTTCGCCGCCTGCGCGGGCAGCGCCGGCTTCTCTTTTTCCTGCGAGGTCAGCCATTTCAATTTCGAGATTTTCCAGCGGGCGTCGTCGAGCAGTCCGGTCAGGTCCACGCCGGTGAGCGGCGTCGAACCGTTGCCTTCTTCGAGGAACTTTTCGTAGCCGGCGATCGCGTCGGGCAACCGGCCGGCGCGCTGGTCGATCAACGCATGCTGGTATCGCGCCAGCGAAGCGACGCCTTTTGGCGTGTTCACGTCATCAATCAGCGCCTGGAAAATGCCGCCGGCTTCGTCGTCGCGGCCGACTTCCTGCAGCAGCAATCCCCGGCGCAATTTGTAGTGCGCGTTCTGTCCGGCGTCGGTCGTCACGTTCAACAGTTCGGAATAGACATTGATGCCTTTGCTCGCCTTGCCCGAACGTTCCTGCAATTCGGCGATGCGCATCACAACCGCCGTCGCGCGCGGCGAACTGGGATGGCGCCGCACGACCTGGCGCAGCAGCGAGATCGCGTCGTCGGTCCGTCCGGCGGCAACCAGCGCATTGGCTTCCTCAAGATCCGCATCGAGCACCAGCGTATGGTTGGGATAGCGTTCGCGCAGAGTGGCCAGATGCGTTTTCGACTTCGCAGAATCGCCCAGTTGTTGCGCGGCGCGCGCCCCGGTGAACAGCGCCTGCGGTTCAAGCTTTTCGCGCAATTCGGCCGAGAGGTTGGGCAGCCCGCGCAACACGGCATCGGTCTGTTCGGCGGCGTGTTCCGCAAGCTCGGCAGAGAGAAACGCGTGCGCGGCGTGCATGCGGGCTTCGAGAACCCCGGGCGCGTTCGGGTATTTGTCGGCGAGCTGCGCGAATGCGCGCGCGGCGTCGAGCGGCTTTTCTTCTTCTTCAAACGCGCGCGCCAGATGCAGGCGCACCGTCCAGCCCAACGCTTCGCTGGTCGCACGCGGCAGAAGCGTGTTCAACGTTTCGCGCGCTTCGGGGTATTTTCCGGCGCTCAACTGCGATAACGCGAGTTGGATTTCGAGCTCCGGCTTCCGCTCATCGGAGCTGTCCTGGATCGCAACCTTGTACGCATCGATGGCTTCGGGGAAACGCTTCTCCTTAAAGAGCAGATCGGCCGAACGGACTTTTGCGGACTGGCCAAACGCCGAACCCTGCTGCGCGTGTTCGATGGACTTGTACTCACGCAAAGCGTCTGGGATCTTTCCCTGCTGCGCGAGGCAATCGGCAGCCGAGAGCAGCGCGGGAATGGCGAGCGTATGTCTAGGGTAGGTGTCGGCCGCGAGCAGGTACGCCTTGCGCGCATCGTCCCACGCGCCGCTCGACGCCAATGCGCCGGCAATGCGGAACTGCGCATCGGAAGCGGACGCCGATTTGGGGAATTCCTTCAACATGCGCTGGTAGGCGGCGATCGCGGCGGGCCAGTTCTCCTCTTCTTCATGCATTCCGGCCAGGCCCATGTACGCATCGGCCGCTTCGGGGCTGTTGGGAAATTCCTGGATTACTTTTTCGTACGCGCCGCGAACCTGCGCGCGCAGCTGCTGCGCGTACGGCGTCCACTTCGGCGCTTTCAGCAGCGTCGGTGCGGGCTTGGCTTCGACAACAGGTTTGATCTCGGCGACCGTCGATTGTTCAGTCACGATTTTTTTCGGAACATCGGAAATCAGCGGCTTGCGCTGCGGCTCCGGCACCGAAATCGTCTGCGTGACGCGATTGAGATTCAGCGGAACGCTTCCGCTCAGCGCGGCTTCAACGGCTTCGAGCCGCTTTTCCATCTCCTGCGATTTTTCGCCGAGCTGTTCGGTGGCCTTGGTGATCTTCTGGGTCAGCTTCGGCAGCGTTTCGTCCGTCATCTGCTGCAACTGCCGGGTGTGAGCTTCAACCGCGGGCAGAAAGACACCGGTGCGCTCGTCAACTTTGTCGAGTTTCTCCTGCAGCGCGTCCTGCTGTTGCGCCATTTTTGCCAACAGCACAAGTGTCTGGTCCTTGGTCGAATCCGAATTTCCCGCGCCGCCTTTGGCGATCGTGACGTCGCTGGGCGGCGGAAGAATTTCGCCGTCAGGACTGAGGTTGAGCGTGGTCAGACGCGGAGGCGCGTCTTCCTTGCTCGCGTTTTCGATGCGCCGGTTGCAGCCGCTGAGACCCAGGCTGAGGGCGGCCATCAAGATGCATACACGCCATTTCATCGGGACATCTCCAGCTTGAAATTATCGGGCCGTCTGTTGCTCCGGCAGTTCGCGCAGAAGTTTTGCAAAATTCAGCGTCACGCGCGCGCGCTGTTCAGTGCTGAGCGGACCGCCGGCCTTCACCATCGGTTCGAGCAGGCGGTGCGCTTCGTCCACTTTTCCAGCTTTCGCCGCGGCCACGATGGCCTGCCAGCGCGCAGTCGGAATTCCGGTGAGCTCTTCGGTCGCAAGATTGTTGGACGCCGTTTCGTCGATCGGCACCACCTCGGCGCGGGTGAGGCCCTGCACGGGCGCGTCGCCAGGTTCAACGCGCGCGCGCTCCGAATCGATCATGGCCAGCTCGAGCAGCGCCTTGGCGCGAATCTCCGCCGTCGGATTGTCTTTTAAGATCTCTTCGATTTCTTCGCGCGCTTCGGCGCGATGGCCGTTCGCGAACAAGCCCTGTGCGTGCATCAAGTGAACTTCATTGCGACGCGGCGAACCGGGGAACCGCTCGAGATAACTCGCGCTCGCTTCGAGCGCATCGTCCCAACGCCCCATCTGGCGCAGGCAGATCGCGGCGCGGTACTGCGCCCATTCGCGATCGGACGTTTGCGTGGCGCCGCCTTCGGCACCGGCGATCAACGCGCTGTAATTCTCGTAAGCTTTTGTGTAGCGCTGCTGGGCCGGCAATGCGTCGGAGAGAAAGGTCGTATCGGCAAGCCGGCGCAGCCATGCGGCATCTTTCTGCCCGCCGAGCGCGTAGGCTTTGAGCGCGATCACGCGCGCGTCGTCGTTCATGCCGCGCGCGACCAGATCATTGAATCGCAGGATGAACTGATCGAGCTCTTCGGTGTTGTCTTCCAGGATCGGCGCTTTCTCCGCGTGCTTGTCGCCATGTTTTTCGCCGTGCTCACCGCCGTGTTCCGCCGCGGCTTCTTCATGGCCTTTCTTTTCTTCGCCATGCGACGGCTTTTCTTCGCCGTGCGCAGGTTTGCTTTCGGCATGTGCGGACTTTTCCTCATGCGCAGTTGCGGCCGGCGCTTCGGACTTGCTCTCGTGCGTTTCAGAAGTATGCGCGGCCGGCTTCGTGCCCATCATCGAGCCGGCCATGAAGAGGCCTGCGCCGAAAATGAGTGCGCCGGTTGCCGCAATCCCGCCAAAAGTCATCAGAAAATCTCGCTGCACTGTCCGACCCCTTTGAAAAAGAGACCCTCAAGACGCTTACTTGCAACGGACGAGCCAACTGAAGCCGGAAAAGATTGCAGGGTTGATGTCGCGTTCGAAAAAAAGCCACCACTCTCTCCAATGAAGGAGAGAGGTGTCAATTCGGTGGCCGAACGGAAAGAAGAAGATGATTTCAGACAACAGCGGGCTGAGCGGCGTTCGAGCGCCGGGCCTGCGGGGCGAGCAGTTTCTGCAGCAGGAATTCGTAGATCATCTTGCGTTCGTTTTCGTCGATGCTTTTTCCGTCGAGCTGGGAAAGCGGATTTGCGTCGGCATTCGGCTTGGCCTGAGCCGCCGGGCGCAGCGCCTTGACAAATTCGATGCGGCCGTCGAGCAGCACGAATCGCTCAATGACATTCTTCAATTCGCGCACGTTCCCAGGCCAGCTGTAGGCGAGCAGCATGCCCTTGTGCTCCGGCGTCAAAATCGGCGGCGGGCAGTTCATTTCGGCGGCGAAGTGCTGAATGAAGCGTTCGGCGAGCGGCAGAATATCGTCCGCGCGTTCGCGCAGCGGGCGCAGGTGGATCGGAATCACGGCCAGGCGGTAGTACAGGTCTTCGCGAAATTTGCCCGCGTGCACTGCGGCAGCGAGATCCACGTGCGTCGCGGCGATCACACGTGCTTTCAGTGGAATTTCTTCAGTGCCGCCCACGCGGCGGAAACTTCGTTCCTGCAGCACGCGCAGGAGTTTGCTCTGCAGTTCGAGCGACATATCGCCGATTTCATCGAGGAAAATCGTGCCGTCACCGGCAACTTCGAAGAATCCTTTGCGCGTGGCCTTGGCGTCAGTGAATGCGCCGCGCTCGTGTCCGAAGAGTTCGCTCTCGATCAACGAGGCCGGAATCGCGGAGCAGTTCACGGCGACAAACGCCTTGTCCTTGCGCTCGCTCATTTTATGGAGCCGCTGCGCGATGACTTCCTTGCCCGTGCCCGTCTCGCCCGTGATGAGCACGGTCGTGGTCTGGCTGCGCGAAACATGTTGCATCAATCGCGTGGTGTCGCGCATCGGAAGACTGACAGCGACCATCTCACTGGTGCTTTCACACGCCGAAGGCAAAGCGGGCGCAACGCGGGTGAGTTTCTCGCGGACTTCTTCGACATTGAACGGTTTGGCAATGCAATCGGAAGCACCAAGCTGCATGGCCTGGACCGTCTCCGCGACGCCTATGCAGCCGCTGATCAGCATGACCTTGATGTGCGGCGCCGTTTTGCGGACCTGCTTGAGAACCTCGAAGCCTTCCATGTCGGGAAGCTGAAGATCGAGCAGGAGAATATCGTAATTTTTTTCTTTCAGCAGCGTGAGCGCACGTGCACCGTTTTCGGCGACGTCCACGGTCCAGTTCAGTTGTTCGACAACCAGAGCCAGCAGTTCGCAGCAGTGACTGTTGTCGTCGGCGATAAGCACCCGCATATCCATCTCCCCTCGTCCAGGTGAAACTCATTTAGTTGGAGCGGAGATCAAAATTGCAATTGTTGTGCCAGAAAATCATAGGTGTGACTAAGCTGATATTTCCGAACTTAGGAAACAATTCTGTCCGAAACTCCGATCATCCGACCTCAGCATTGAAGTCGAATGTCCGAACATTCGGACTCTCGGCGGAATTTTCCGAATCCGATCTCTCGAATTCTGGCCCTCAGCTTGCAAATCGGCTCCTTGAAAATTTTGTTTAGCCCGAATCTGGCGGAATTCTGAAGGAAGGGACGGCAATCGTGGCAGACATCGGACAAACTTTCCGGGGGATGGATATCAGCGTCTCCGCCATGCAGGCTCAGCGGAAGCGCATGGATATCGTCACCTCGAACCTGGCGAACGCCGAAAGCACGCGTTCGGCCGGCGGCGGACCTTACCAGCGCCAGCAGGTGGTTTTCGAGTCCATGCTCGGCGAAGCGGTCGGTCCGCGCTCGGCTGAGCCCGGTCCGGGCGGCGTCCGTGTTTCCGCCGTCATTCCCGACACCCGCCCGCCGGTGAAACTGCACATGCCCGGACATCCGGACGCCGACGCCAACGGCGACGTGCTGATGCCCGACATCCGCCCCGCGGAAGAAATGGCCGACCTCCTTTCATCCGCGCGATCGTACGAAGCGAACGCGGCCGCATTCAAAATCACGCGCAGCATCATTCAGAAATCGTTGGAACTCGGACGCGCTTAAAGGAAGCATGAACCATGAACCCCATTGGCTTTCCCTCACAGGTTTCACCCGTCTCCTTTCCGGAACTCAATCCCTCCGTTTCGAAACCGGCCGAAGGCGGCGAATCGTTCGGCGAAATGCTCGGCAATGTAGCGAAGGAAGCAGACATGAATCAGGCCAAGGCGGACGAAGCCGTGAAAAAATTCGTAACCGGGGAAACGAGCGACATCCACACCGTCATGCTGGCGATGGAGCAGGCTCGACTTTCTCTGATTATGGTCACGGATGTGCGAAACAAGATGGTCGACGCCTACCAGGAATTGTCGCGCATGAGTGTGTAAGCGCAAAGCGTGAGTACATTCAGAGAGGATTTAAAAAGTGAGCGCCGGAAACTTCTCCACTCAAGCCAAAAATATCTGGGGCTCGCTCGGAATGGGCCCCAAAGTCACGCTGTTCGCCTTCGTCGGCGGACTGGTGCTCCTCTTAGTGGTGCTGGGCCTGTGGGCCGCACAGCCCGATTACGTTCTCCTTTATGGAGGCCTCTCGCCCGAAGACGCCGCCGCGATGACCACGCGCCTGAGCGACGACAAGGTTCCTTTCAAATACGAAGCGAGCCGCGGCGCAATTCTCGTCTCGGCCGCGCGCGCCGATGCCGCCCGCCTGAGCCTGGCCGCGCAAGGGCTTCCCAAGAACGCGACCGAAGGCTTCGAGCTCTTCGACAAAAGCACGTTTGGAACCACTGAATTCGTGCAGCGCGTCAATTACATCCGCGCACTGCAGGGCACGCTCGCCCGAAACATCCAGGCCATCGAAGGCGTCGAATCGGCCCGCGTCACGCTCTCGGTTCCCGAAGACGAAGTCTTCGCGCGCGATAAGAAGGAAGCGAAGGCCTCCGTCGTCGTGCGCCTGCGCAACGGCCGCTCACTCGGTGGAGACCAGGTCGGCGCGATCCGCCACTTGATCGCTTCGAGCGTTCCGAAACTCGACATGCGCAACGTCACCGTGATCGATTCTGCCGGACATTTGCTCTCGCGCCCGAGCGGACCGGACGATGCCGCGGCGTTGACCGGCGATCAGATTGGCGTGCAGAAAAATATCGAGACGAACCTTGCCGAAAAAGTTCAGACGCTGCTGGATCAGGTCGTCGGACCGGGCCAGTCCGCGGTCCGCGTGACGGCGCAGCTCAACTTCGAGCGCGTCGAACGTAGCACGCAGAAAATGGATCCCGACAGCGGCGTGCTGCTCGAAGAATCGAGCCGAAACGAAGACCAGAACGGATTTTCCGGCAGCGGCGGTTCGCGCGGCGGTGGAGTTCTCGGCGGAAATGCTTCGGGGGTTCCGGGTGTCGCTGCGAATAGCCTCAATCCGCCGCCGGTGACGACCGAAAGCACGACGAACACCAAGAAACAGAAGACCGTCTCGAACCGCTTCCACTACGACACGATCACCGAACGCATCATTCCCGAAGTCGGCTCGGTGAAACGCATTTCCGTCGCGGTTCTCGTCGCGCCGAAGGCTGTCGCAGCCGCCGCAGCGCCGGCCGCAGGCGCCGCGCCGGTTGCCAAGGCCGCGCCGACGCCGCGCACGGCGAAGGAACTCGAAGCGCTGACCGAAATCGTGCGCTCGGCCGTGGGCTTCAGCGCCGACCGCGCGGACGTGATTAAAGTTGAGGAACTTCCCTTCTTCGATAACGCGGACGCTGCGGGACCTCTGGCTCCCCCGGCCCTCCCCAGCCCGTGGCTGGAGGTCGCGCAACGCCACTTCTCGGATGCGCTCGCGTTTCTCGGCATTCTCGTGATGGCCGTCGTTTTCTGGAAGATGTTCTCCAAGTTGAGCGTGCCCATGGCCGCGACCGGGGGCTCGACGATGGGCGAAACAGGCTCCATGACCGTGAATCTGCCGTCCGAACCCGGTGTTCGCATGGCACCGCAGGAAGAACTGAAGCAGCTCGTGACGCAAAACAACACGCAGGCCGTCAGCATCATCCGCTCGATGCTGAAGTAAGAACGCAGGCACGGAGAGAATCATGGCCACGGCAACGAAGGCTCCACCCACAACCCTGACCGGCGTTCAAAAAGCGGCGCTGATTATCACCTCGATCGGCCTCGATGCCGCCGCGGCGATTTTCAAGGCACTGCCGGACGACGAGATGGAAGCGGTGACCGAAGCCATCGGCGAAGTTCAGGACGTACCGGCTGAACTGCGCGTGCAGGCGATCGAAGAATTCGCGAAACAGTTGAAAGGCGAGGCCGGCAGTGAAGCGTTCGAGCTGCGCACGATGCTCGAGAAAAGCGTCGGCCGCGAACGCGCGGCGCATTTCATGACCAAGGCGCGCCCGGCGACGAACTACTTCGATTTCCTGAACATCATCGACGCGCAGCAGATTTATTGCGCGCTGCGCCAGGAACGGCCGCAAGTACTCGCGCTGATTCTCTGCCATCTCGACCCCAAGCGCGCGGCGGAAATCCTGGGCTCGTTCGAGCCCGAATTTCAGACGCAGGTGCTGGTGCGAATCGGCCGCATGAACCGCGTCTCGCCCGAAATGATCGAACAGATCGAGCAGGTCTTGCGCAAAAAACTGAGCGCCGTGCAGCAGAAGCTGCGCGAAGCCGGCGGGCCGAAGATCATCGCGCAGGTGATGAACCACATCAACCGCGACCTGGAAAAACAGATTTTCGAGACACTGCAGAGCAAGGACGCGAGCCTTCTCGACGACGTGAAGAAGCTGATGCTCGTCTTCGACGACCTCGCCACGCTGCCGCAGAAGGGCGCTCAGGCTCTGCTGCGCGAAGTGGACATGAACGACATCGGGATGGCGCTGAAGGGCGCGTCGCCGGCGATGAAGGACCTGATCTACAAGAATCTCTCCACGCGCGCCGCCGAACGCCTGAAGGAAGAAATGGAATTGATGGGGCCCAAGCCGAAGAGCGAAGTCGAGGAAGCGCAGCAGCGCATCATCGCCGTGGTGCGCCGCCTGGAAGAAGAAGGCAAGATCCAGCTCTCGCGCGGCGGAAAGGAAGACGAACTTGTCGCCTAACACGCAAACGATCAAATTGGGGCAGGTGCTGCACAGCGTTCAGCTCGCAGCGGGACAATCGGCGCGTCCAATAACGCTTCCATCCTGCGGACACACGCACACCGCGCCGCCCGCGCGCACCATTCAAACGCCGGTCTCCACAGCGCCCGTTGTACATCACGAGGACGAAGAATCGCCCGAGGCCGCCTACGCTCGCGGCGTGAAGGAAGGCGCACAAAAGGCACAGCATGAATTGGCGGAGTCCGCCGAAGCGGTGCGCAAACTCGCGGAAGCACTGCAGCGCGAATCGAAAGACATGCGCCGCGCAGTGGACCGCTTCGCGACGCTGCTCTCGCTGCGCATCGCGGCAAAAATCATCGCGCGCGAGGTCACTGAGGCCGAAGCTGTGCAGCGCATGATCGCGCACGCATTGGCGCAGGTTCCGATGAAAGCGAACCTGACCATTCGCCTGAATCCGAAAGACATCGACGTGCTCGTTCCTCTGCGCGGCAAGATGCTCGACAAAACCACGCAGCTTCCCGAAGACGTGACATTCATTCCCGACGAAAGCATTCATCGCGGCGGCTGCATCATCAACAGCGCGCTGGGACAGCTCGATGCGCGCGTGGAAACGCATCTGGCCTTCATCGAAAAAGCCATGACCGGCGGCGAACAGCGCTGAACAGCGCCCGAGAGGATTCGACGTGCCCAACGAAACGTTTCTCGATCTCGACACGATGACCAAACGGATTCACGAAAGCGGTCGCTTCGTGCGCCACGGCGTCGTCAGCCGCGTGGTAGGTCTCACGGTCGAGAGCCAGGGCCCTTTCGCGGCCGTGGGCGAACTCTGCCACATCATGATGCCCGATGGTTCGCGCCGGCCGGCCGAAGTCGTCGGCTTCAATCACTCGAATTTGTTTCTGATGCCGCTGGGTGAACTCGAAGGCATCTGTCCCGGAATGACGGTCACCGCCGAAGGCCGCAGTATGAGCGTCCCGGTCGGCCGCGCGCTGCTTGGCCGCGTGGTCGACGGCTTGTGCCGCCCGATCGATGGAAAAGGGCCGATCGCTCACGAAGCCATGCAGCCGCTGATGGCGCCGCCGCCGGATCCGCTCACCCGGCCGCGCGTGAAGGAAGCGATGCCGCTGGGCGTGCGCGCGGTCGACGGTCCGCTGACCTGCGGACGCGGCCAGCGCGTGGGAATTTTCGGCGGCAGCGGCGTCGGCAAGAGCACGCTGCTGGGAATGTTCGCGCGCAATGCGAAATCGGACGTCAACGTCATCGCGCTGATCGGCGAGCGAGGCCGCGAAGTTCGCGAGTTCATCGAACGCGACCTGGGCCCCGAGGGCATGAAGCGCTCGGTAGTTGTCGTCGTCACTTCCGACCAACCGCCGCTGCTTCGCATCAAGGGCGCATTGACGGCCTGCGCGCTGTGCGAGTTCTTTCGCGATCGCGGCTCGAATGTGCTGCTGATGCTCGACTCGATTACGCGCGTGTGTTTTGCGCAGCGAGAGATCGGACTTGCGATCGGCGAACCGCCCACGACGCGCGGCTATACGCCGTCGGTGTTTTCCAACCTACCTAAGCTGCTGGAGCGCTCAGGAAATTCGGAGAAAGGCTCGGTCACCGGCTTGTACACGGTGCTCGTCGACGGCGACGACATGACTGAACCCGTCGCTGATGCGGTGCGTTCGATTCTCGACGGCCACATCATTCTTTCCCGCGATCTCGCCGGCGCGAACCATTTCCCCGCGATCGACGTGCTGAACAGCCAGAGCCGCGTGTTCACCGAAGTCGTCAATCCCGAACACCGCCGCAGCGCCAGCTACATGCGCAATGTCATGTCCGTTTACAACCGCGCGCGCGATCTGCTGGAAGTTGGCGCGTACGTCGCCGGCAGCAACCCCGAGATCGACCGTGCCGTGAACGCGTGGGGTAAGGTCCAGGACTTTTTGCGGCAGCCGCCGGAAGAAAACGCGGCCTTTGCCGACACGCTGAAGAGCCTCGCGCGCATTGGCGGCAGCGCGGCGTAACGACCGGAGGTTTATTCGATGCTTGCTCACTTCGTTTTTCGACTGCAACGCCTGCTTGATCTGCGCGAACAAAGCGTAAAGGAGTGCCAGAAACGCCTGGCCGTGGCGATGGGCGCGGTTCTGGACGCGCAAGCGGAACTGCATTGCTTCCAAGTCGAGCGGCAGGAATTGCAGGCTTCGTGGCAAACGGCGATCGCCGTCGGGATGCGGCCGGAAACCGCCGTCACGTATCAGCGCTGCTTCGGCAATCTCGATCACGAATGCCAGCGCGCCTCGACAAAAATTGCCGCCACACAGAAAGAAGAATTGGCATGCCGCGCGCTATTAGACAAAGCGCTGCGTCAGCAAAAAGTGCTGGAAAAGCTGCGCGAGCGCACGAAGGCGCGATTTGTTCTCGAAACAAACCGGCGCGAGCAGGCTCAGCTGGACGAATTTGCCGTGTTACGCCAGGCGCAGGAGACGCGATGAAAATCCGACGACATTCCCCGCGCGGCGCAGTACTGGTTCCGATCCTGTGTGTTGCGGTCGGGATTCTGCTGGGCGTAGCGCTGGGCCTGGTGCCGCGATTTTTCAATATCGACCCGATGCGCTGGATCAAGCCGGAAGCCGCAGCGACCGAAGCCG